>JADEYI010001586.1_pt1 | contig 16055 bp, 13 predicted proteins | sample 8542331 | NCBI WGS metagenome assembly JADEYI01 (sample SAMN16510988, study PRJNA670497) | mine drainage metagenome | isolation source: biofilm near Copperflume 1 | place: Germany: Marsberg coppermine Kilianstollen | collected 2018-02 | reverse complement strand
CACACCACCCGCGTCCCTACGCTCTGGCGCCACATCCTTACGAACGTAGGGCGGTCATGAGGGCGGCTAATTTGGGGCCGGCCTGGTCGGGGGGGCCGGGAGGCATGGCGAGGATGGGTTCATCGACGCCTGCGGCGACCCACTGGTCGAGGCGGGATACGATTTCTGCGGCGGTGCCGGTGATGGAGGTGGAGTCGAGCAGTGCGGGTGTGACTGCGGCGATGGCTGATTGCAGTCCGGTCTTCCAGCCCTGCTGTACGGCTTCAACCTCCTGGCCGAAGCCGTTGCGGGTGAGCATCTGGGCGTAGTAGACGCCCATCCTGCCGATGTAGTAGGCCAGCGGCATGGCGGCCTTCATACGCACCTCGCTGCGTTCTTCGGCGGTCACGTTGTCGTCGAGGATGAACGAGGTGATATAGGGGGCGATGGCGGCGCTGCGCGGGGGACGCCCGGCCAGACGCGCGCCTTCGTCGAGCTGCTCGCGCAGTTCGCCCCACTTTGTGCTCGGCCAGTAGACGGGCAGCACGCCATCGGAGATTTCGCCGGATTGCAAGACGTTCTTCGGTCCCATGGCCGCGATATAGATGGGGATATCCTTGCGCACGGGCTTGAAGCGGAGTGTGAAGCCGCGTTCGAGGTTGAAGAATTCGCCGTGATAGACCAGCTTCTCGCCGCGCAGGATCATGCGGATGATCTCGACGTATTCGCGAGTGCGCTGCACCGGCTTCTGGAATGGCACGCCGTGCCAGTGCTCAATTACCTGCGAGCCGGATGGTCCAAGGCCAAGCAGGACGCGCCCGCCGGAACGTTCGTCCAGTGTGGCGACCGTGCTGGCGATCAAAGCGGGCGAGCGCGAGTAAATATTGGCGATGCCGGCGCCAATCTTGATGCGCCTGGTGGCGCGGGCAAGGTCGGCCATCGAGGTAAAAAGTTCGTAGCCCCAGGACTCGCCCAGCCAGATAGAGTCATAGCCAAGTTCGTCGGCAATTTTGACTTTTTCGACAACTTCGTCCCAGGCGGCGGGAAAATTGGGGGCATCGGCCATCAACCCGATGCGGTCGCTGTATGCTCTCGTCATGCGTTGCTCCATGGTTGCGCTAATGTGGCAGAGTACTGTTGAGTCGTATGGTTAAGTATATCATAGAAGAGATGAACGGGGCGGGGCTTGTACGCGACCAGGGCGGGGGCAAGCCCCGCCTTTCACCAGTAGGTTTTTTAAACCAGGCAATCGCCAGAGGTGTCATCCTGAGCGCAGCGAAGGATCTGCGTGCGGCCAGGAGCGAGTACGTGAGCGAGGGTCCACTCAAGCGTGTCATCCTGAGCGCAGCGAAGGATCTGTGTGGTACTCGGCAAGAGATCCTTCGCTGCGCTCAGGATGACAGCAGTGCAGGTGTGTGCCTATGGGGCTTGTTCTCGTCCTGGTCAGATGCCTGGCATAGTACTTTCATATATGTGAGCATTAACAGGTTGGTTCGTTCAATTTAGTGGAAAGCAAAGAAGGCTTGACTCCCCTCTGTTTAGCAGTTATGCTGGATGGTAGAACATTATTTCGTGTTGGAGGTATGGTTATGAGCGCTGATTTCGCGCACTTGCACGTGCATACTGAGTATTCGCTACTGGATGGGTTTAGCCGCACAAAGAAGCTGGTGCAGCAGGCGAAGGCGCTGGGGATGCAGCATCTCGCGATAACAGATCATGGGGCGATGTATGGCGCGATCGAGTTTTACAAGGCGTGCAAGGCGGGTGGTATCAACCCTATTATTGGCATCGAGGCGTATTTGACCGAGGATATGCACGACCACTCCAAACGCTATAGCGACGACTATCATCATTTGCTGCTGCTGGCGATTAACAATACCGGCTACAACAACCTGATGAAACTGACCACCATTGCCAACACCGAGGGGTATCACCTGCGCCCGCGCATGGATAAGAAAGCGCTGCAACAGTACGCGGAAGGGCTGATTGTCACCTCCTCCTGTCTTTCGGGCGAGATTCCCAAAAAGTTACTTAAGGAACAGGTGGACGAGGCGTATAAGATGGCGCGCTGGTACCAGGATGTCTTCGGGCCGGAAAACTTCTACCTGGAAATTCAGGAGCATCATGGCATCTTCGAGGATGGCAACCCTTCACCGCAGGGGCAGCTCAACCAGCTGCTGTACCAGATGCACAGGGATTTGCAGATCGAGATGGTGGCGACCAACGACCTGCACTATGTCGAGGCGCACGATGCCACCTCGCACGATGTGCTGCTGTGCGTGCAGACGGGCAAGCAATTGAACTCGCCCAAACGCATGAAGTTCGATAGCCACGAATACTATTTGAAAAGCCCGGACGAGATGGCGCGTCTCTTTCCTGATTTACCGGATGCGATACTCAACAGCGTGCGTATCGCCGAGCAGTGTAGTGTCGATCCACTGGCCTATAAAGCGCAGTTGCCCAACTATAGCATTCCGCCTGAATATGCCTCGCAGCGCGACTTCCTGCGCGCCCAGTGTATAGCGGGCGTCAAAGAACGCTTTGGCGAGATGACCGGGCAGATTGAGAAGCAGCTTGACTACGAGATCGAGATGATCGCGCAAAAGGGCTTTGTGCCTTATTTCTTGATCGAGTGGGATTTTGTGAACTACGCGCGCGAGCGCGGCATTCGCTGCTCGGCGCGTGGTTCGGCGGCTGGCAGCCTGATGGCGTATACGCTGGGCATTACCAATGTTGACCCGATTCGCTACCAACTGCCCTTTGAACGCTTCTTCAATACAGAGCGCGCGGACATGCCTGATATAGATATGGACTTCCCGGACGACCGGCGTGAAGAAGTGATCGAGTACGTGGCGCGTAAGTACGGGCAGGACAGCGTGGCGCAGATGGTGACGTTCAACACGATGGCCGCTAAAGCATCGATCAAAGACGTGGCGCGTGTGATGGGCGAGCAGGAGATAGGCGACCGCATCACGCGCCTGATTCCGACCGGTCCTAAAGTTACGCTGCAAGGGTCGCTTGACAGCGTGCGAGAACTGGCGGACCTGTATAAAGAGAGCAAGCCCGCGCAGGAACTGATCGACCAGGCGTTGAAGCTGGAAGGCTCGGTGCGCTCCACGGGCGTTCACGCGGCGGGTGTGATTGTGGCGAACGAAGCGTTGGAACATTTCGTGCCGCTGCAAATGCGCGACCCCAAAGACCCGTCGAAGGGACGCATCACGCAGTACGAGCAGGCGCATTTAGAGGAATTAGGCTTAATTAAGTTTGATTTTTTAGGACTGAGTAACCTGACTATTCTGGATAATGCGGTCAAGTTTATCCAGCAATCGCGTGGGGAAGAGATTGTTCTGGAGAAAATTCCGCTTGACCCCGTCGAGGGCGATGAGGAGCAGAACCTGAGACGCCAGAAATCTTTTGAGCTGCTGGCGAGCGGCGAGACGACGGGCATTTTCCAGCTTGAAGGTCCCAAGATGCGCGAGTATATCAAGCAGCTCAAGCCCAGCCGTGTCGAAGATGTGATGGCGATGATCGCGCTCTACCGGCCCGGCCCGATGGATAGCATCCCCGAATTTATCGATGCCAAACATGGGCGCAAAAAAGTGACCTATCTTGACCCGCGGCTGGAGGAATGGCTGAACGAATCCTACGGCGTGATCGTGTATCAAGACCAGGTGTTGTTCATCGCCGTTGGCCTGGCGGGTTTCTCCTGGGGCAAGGCCAATAAGTTCCGCAAGGTGCTGAGCAAAAAGATCATGCACGAAGTTCAGAGCTATAAAGAGGATTTCGTGAAGGGCTGTGTCCAGAACGGGGTGAAAAAGGAGGATGCCGAAACGCTGTTCACCCTCATTGAGCCGTTCGGCGGCTATGGCTTTAACAAGGCTCATGCCGCCAGTTATGCCGTGGTGGCCTTCTTTACCGCCTACCTGAAAGCGAACTATACGGCGGAGTTTATGGCGGCCACTATGACCACCGAGGCCTCGGACTCTAAAAAGATCGCCAATGCCATCGCCGAGTGCAAGCGCATGGGCGTTGAAGCGTTGGGGCCGGATGTCAACAAAAGCGACCGGGGCTTTACCGTCGAAGATGGCGGTGTGCGCTTCGGCCTGCTGGCGATCAAGGGCATCGGCGAAGGCCCCATCGGCGAGATCGCGCGCGCCCGCAGCGAGGGCGGCCCGTTCAAGTCGCTGGCCGACTTCTGCACGCGGGTTGATCCTAAATTCGTGGGCAAGGGCGCGATAGAAACGCTGATTAAGGCGGGCGCGATGGATTCGCTGGCCGACGGCAAACGCCACCAGTTGCTCGACGCGGTTGAACGCGCCATGCAACACGGCAAAAATGAGCGCACGGCGAAAGAACGCGGCATGATGAGCCTCTTCGGTGACATGGAAGAGGTGCAGAACGCTTTTGAATTTGCGCTCAACGCGAATGCCAGAGAGATCGACAACAATCTCTTGTTGCAGTGGGAAAAGGAGTTGATCGGCCTCTATATCGCCAAACATCCCCTGGCTTACCTCAGCGATCTATTCAAGGAACAGGTCACGCACACTACCGCTGAGATTACCGAAGAAATGGAAAAGCACAAGGTCGTGCTGGGCGGCACCATCACCGAGGCGCGCCGTATTACGACGAAAAAAGGCGATCCCATGTGCGCGGTCAAGCTCGAAGACATGTACGGCTCCATCGAGGTGACGGTCTTCCCCAGGCTCTACGCCGAGACCTCGGAAGTGTGGATCGAAAACACGGTGGTGATTGTGCGCGGCGAAGTGCAGGTGCGGCGCGACCAGCCCGGCATCCTTTGCAATAGCGTTGAGGAGGTCAAAGGTGTGGCGGAAGAGATGAACCGCAAGCAGTACGAGGTGAGCATTACGCTGCAACTGAGCGGGGCGGATGATCGTGCCATCTCGGACGATATTATGCGCGTGCAAGATATCTGGAACTGCATTCGCGACCAGCCGGGCCGCGATCACTACAAGCTGGTGGTATCCAACGGCGAATGGGTGGCGCGGCTCACGCCCGATGTGGATACGATGCCGTATGAGAAGGTGCGCGACAAATTGGAGGCGATTATCGGGGATCGGGGCGTGATTCAGGCGGAACTGATTGAAAGGTGAGGTAGAGAAGCGCAAAGCATGTTTGCATAACCATTCTCCACCGCTATACAATTCATGTATAATAGGGAGGGGTTTTCTGGTTGTGGAGATTGCAGGTAGTATCCTGGAAGAAAGCAGTGGTATAGTGAGTTCAGAGCAACAAGAGTCGCTGCCTGGTGGTGATGGAACGCAGCGCAAACCGACATCTGAATTGTGGGGGCCGTGGGTGGTGCCGGAAGGTGAGAGCGGTACAAATAATCGCGTTGCGCAAGGCGCGCAGTTCAGAAAGCCGTTGGAGCCACCTGCGTCCCCACCTCCGCAACTGCATAATGAAGCGAATAGCGACGTTGATCCGCAGGCTTCTTTTCGAGAACATACTACCACCACGGCACCATCTATTCCAGTTGCCGCGCCAGCGGCTGAATTTCCACAATCCCAGCAGGTTCAACAAGCGCAGCAATTCAAACCGGTGACGTATGCGGGTTATCCCGCGCCTGTTGCAGGGAATCCGCCTTCGCAGGCATTTCCGCCGCCGGTCGTTGGATATGCGCCACCGGCATCAAGCTATCCCAATTTCGCGGTTCCGTCTCCCTCGTACCAGGGGTATACGTCCGGGCCTCCTGCTCTACCCTATGGCGCGTATTACAGCTACCCTTCACCCGGTGCGTATCCATATCCATTCGCGTATCCGCCACCTCAGCCGAAACGCGACGGCTATCTTTTTGGTGTTGGCATTGCTGCATTCATTGGCTCGATCCTGGTTTTGCTGGGTGGATTGTTTTCGCTTTTCCTGCTTTTTTTTGTGCAAACGGTGAGAACCAATACCCTGGACTCTGGACAGAGCTTTACCGCGACCGTGGTTTTCGCGGCTTTCGCCTTGATCGGTTTGATCGGGGGCGGATATAGCCTGTATCACAGCGTTCGTTCGGTGTTTTTGCGCAAGCCCTCGTCAGGTTTTGCTCTGCCTCCTTTCTGGATTTTTGTCGCGCTTTACGCGGCGGTGATCGCGGGGGGGTTCGCCCTGCGTAGTGGCGGACAGGACGTGGCAAACCTGACGCTGCTGGCACTGCTGATCTTGCTGGCGGGCTTTTTTCCAGCGATGGCGGTGCTGGCGCTGGGCAACCGGCGATTGCGTTTCCCACGGGGCGCGGCCTGGCCGACAAGCTGGCGACGGTTTATGCTTGCCATTGTGAGCGGGGCAACGCTGGGCATTCTGGTGGCTGGCGCGCTCGAACTGGTTCTCCAGGCGGCGCTGGCGAATGGACAGAGTGTAAACCCGCTTTACTGTCTGAATAACCCGGCGGTTCCTGAATGCCAGAGCAGCAACGTCTACAACTTGCTTTTTATCACGGTTGTCATCATCGCGCCCATTGTCGAGGAGACGGTCAAGCCGCTGGCGGTAATCATTCTTATCGGGCGGATGCGCAGCGCGGCGGAAGCGTTCGTGCTGGGTCTGGCCTGCGGCATTGGCTTTGATCTGATCGAGACGAGCGGCTACATCTCGGCCAAAACGACCGAGTGGCTCAATACCGCGCTGATCCGCACCGGCTCTGGTCTGCTGCATGGCATGGGCGCGGCGATGGTCGCGCTGGGATGGTACTATCTGACGCATCCTGGCAAAAATCGCGTGCCGAAAGCGGTGGGCTGCTGGCTCTATGCTATTGTCCAGCACGCGCTGTGGAATGGCTCGGCGTTTCTGACTTTGTTGCCAGGTTCCACTGGCGAATTTTTCTCTACATCGTTCACCATCGGCTCCGTCACCCTGCAATATTTCGAGCTTGTCAACGCCGGTGAGGCTACAGGTATTTTGCTCCTCTTCCTGTATATAACGTACCGGATACGGGAGAAAACGCCCAGGGTGGAGGCAGGTACTGTTTCCGGCGTGGGGACTTGAGCGGGGGACGCGACCAGGGCGGGGGCAAGCCCCACAGGCGCGGACTTAGCGCGTTATTACCAGGGCGGGGGGGCCGCAAGGGCGGCGAAGCCCCGCCCGTACCCTATACGAGGACGAAGGAGCGGGCGAAGCCGTTCAGGGGATGGGGTTCCATCAGCTAGCGGATGCCAGGGCGACCGTCAGGAGTCGCCCATCTCCTTCGATTGTCACCCTGAGCGCAGCGAAGGGTCTGGTTCGGCGGGTATCGAGATCCTTCGCTGCGCTCAGGATGACACGCCTGGTGGTGATCGGGAAAATCATTAGGGCCAGGGTCCCATCCAATCCTACATCAGCCACTTGTCCCTACAGGACGCAGGTGCTATACTGCCCCTGTGGAGAGTATCTACCGGCTTGTATCAAGGTAATCGATGCTATTTCTTCTGTGATGCTCAAAATTGTGCTTGATCTTTGACGAAAAGGGTAGAATATACGTCTATTCTTATAGAGAGCATTATGTAAAAGTATATCTACTGACTGAAGGTAAGCAGGTTACGCAGGATATGAAAGAGCAGCACGGTCCACTTATGGAAGATCAGAGCAGCGCGCGTTTTGGCAATTATGATCTCATCCGCCCCATTGATACTGGCGGTATGGGTGAGGTGTACCTTGCGCATCAACGTTCCGCTTTTGGTCGTCCCGTTGCTATCAAAATTATTCGCTCAGACCTGGTGCATGATACGACGGCGCGCGCGCGTTTCCTGCGCGAGGCGGAGGTCAGCGCCCATCTGAAGCATGAGCATATCCTGCCGTTGTTCGAGTTCGGCGAAGACCAGGGACGGCTGTTCCTGGTGACGCCCTATATCGATGGCGGAACGCTGGCGCGTCGCCTGAAAAGCGGTTTGCTCTCGCTCATCCAGGTACGCCAGTTGTTTGTGCCACTGGTGCAGGCTGTCGCGTATATTCACCGGCGCGGCGTTGTACATCGCGATCTGAAACCTACCAACATCCTGCTGGATGAGCAGGACGGGCAAATTTATGTGCGCTTGATCGACTTTGGCATCGCAATGGTGCAGGGACGCACTGCCAGCCCGCCACTGACGACGGCTGGTAACGAAGTCGGCACTATCGCCTACATGGCCCCTGAGCGGCTGAACGGTATCGCGGCTCCCAGCAATGACATTTTTTCGCTGGGTGTGATTCTCCACCAGATGCTGACGGGAAACCTGCCTCTGGGGGATGATCTTGATCCCCTGCCGCCCGCGCTGGAATATGTGGTGCGACGCTGTATCGCCGCTGAACCGCAAGAGCGTTTTGCCAGCGCGGACGAGGTGTTGAAGAACTTTGAACGCGCCTACCAGGCGCTTAGCTCGCCGCCCCAGAGATTACCGGGTATGCCATCAGTGTCGCTCGATCCCACTTTGACCGCCCGTATGAGTGGAAAGCTGGCAGCCGAGCAGGGGCGGCACGAAACCGTTGCGCTCCAGCATTCCGGCCAATTGCCCGTTGTCTCGCCAATTTCGCCCTTACCAGCTGTGTCGTCAGAACATCCAGCCGTCCCTCAAAGCTTCAGCCGCGATGATTATGGCGCGCCGACCACCTCTTTCAGCCCGCCCAGAACGCCAGCGAGAGGCGCGCCAGCTCCTCTTCCACCACCACTATCATCACACAGCAATGGTGGCGGCAGGCGCAGGAGGTCGCTACTCCCCCTGATTTCGGCCATCATGGTTGTGGTCTTGCTGGCAATCGGGGCATTGGCCTACACAGGCTTTCAAGCAGTTACCGCAACCGCAGTGACAGTCAACTTTGGCCCGAAGGTGAAGCCACTCGAGGAGCTTTATTCAGTGACAGCCGTCGCCTCGACGCAAAGCGTAGATGTCAATAACGCCATTATTCCGGTACGTGTCTTTACCAGGAACCAGACAGTCTCGCAATCTGGCCCGACTACTGGACAGGTCAATTGCAATTTTGGCATTTTTAACTGCCAGCAGGGGGTAGCCCAGAATGACGTAGATATGCTGGTTGGGCAGATGCAGCCAGGGCTTGAAAGTAAGATCGCGCAACTATTGAAGGGGCAAATTGCCAGCGCCGGAGGCATTCAGGTGACACGTATCAATTACACCGGTGTTTCCACAACTCCTACTCCTGCTGTTGGGCAAGCCGGAAACACGGTGAAGGTCGTCATGGTTGGGCAGGGAAGCGTGGGCTATATCGTCAGCGCGGAGGCGACCAGCGTGGCGCGCAATGCGCTCATGAAGCAGGTGGCACAGTTGGGCGCGAACTATACACTGCTCAGCAATACGGTGATGATTGGGCGACCCGTTATACAGAGTATAAATACGGCTACGGGGCAAGTAGCTCTCAAGATCGCGGCCAGCGGTGTTGCCCTCTACCAATTTCCAGCCGCGCAATTACAGTCTATTCGTACTAGCCTCAAAGGAAAGACGCTAAGTGATGCGCGTCGCTTCCTGGCGAGCCAGCCGGGCATAGATGCGCAAAGCATTGCCATTCACTTTACGCAGGGCAATAGCACTACGCTGCCGGACACTCTAGCAAGCATTACTGTCGTGCCGCTCAATGTTAGCTCGTATCCGCCGGCGCGTCTCAAACCCGTGCCATCGCCATCCAACAATTCGACGACAACGACGCCGACCCCGACAAGCGGTACACCAACGGACACGCCAACGGTGACGCCAACAGGGCAGGACAATTGAGCAGGGCAGTATAAAGGGCAGACCATGCTTTCACACCCCTGCATAACCAGGTCGTTCTGTCTTTGCAGGGGCGAAGCATAGCCTGCCCTGGGCAGTGCTAATTTGTTTCTGGGATTTCTTCTCTATGTATATTATATACGATGAAGCCAAATGTTTTCAAGGCTTGAGCGTCACGAATTTGTGAGCATGTTTATTCTTCTTGTTTCAATTCATTCCAGAGGGACTTGACGGTATATGTCATGACCTCGTAGCCGAAGCCGCGTCGCTGCAAAAACGCGCCAAGTTTGTTGCGGAAGGTCTGGTAATCGATGCCGGGTTGATGCGCGAGTGATGTGGCTTTTTTGCGAGCGGCGCGCAGGGCCAGTTCTTCGTCCTGATCCTTATCCACCAGTTCATCTACAATGTCGCGCTCCACGCCTTTCACGCGCAGTTCATTTTTGAGCGCGCGCGCGCCGCGTGGGTTGAACTTATCGCGATTCTCCACCCAGAATTCGACGAAGGCGCGATCATTGACGAAGTCGAGGCGATCGAGGCGTTCCAGGGCGGCATCGATGATATACGGGGGTGTCTCTTTGCGCTGCAGGTAGCGACGCACTTCTTCACGGCTGCGCGGGCGGAATGAGAGGTAGTTTAATGCGCGGTCAACCGCCTGCTGCTCGGCGTCTTCGCTGCGCAGTTGCTCCAATTGCTCCGGCAGCAATTCCTGCCCGATGCGCAACTCCATGCGCAACACGATCACGGCGTTGACGCCTAGCAGGTAATGCCCATCAACGTATACATTGACGCGCTCTGCATTATTCACCTGTGGTTCAAGATCGGTTATGTGCATAGGGATACTATACACTACCGCCAGGGCGGGGACAAGGGCGGACGAAGCCAGGGCGGGGGCAAGCCCCGCCCGTACCCTACTACGCGAGGACGCGCTGCGCTGCCAGGGTGGGTCTGGCCTTTCACTGGGAGGTTTTGTAAAACAGGCAGTCGCCAGAGGTGTCATCCTGAGCGCAGCGAAGGATCTCTCGCCGGGTCGCACGCAGATTCTTCGCTGCGCTCAGCATGACACCTTTCACCTCGCTGATGCCTTTCTTAAAACACCTCCCAGTGAAAGGCCCTGGAAGCTGGCCTCGTCCGGCTGCCAGGGCGACCGCAAGGGTCGCCCGTACCCTACACGAACCAGCTACGCGGTCGTATAGGGTACGGGCGGGGCTTGGCCGCTCTTGCGGCCCCCCCCGCCCTGGAAGCGGCCCGGCACATATCCATCGATTACATACGAGAGTTCATTAACTTGACGCCTATTGGGTAGCGCTTGCCCTGGCAAAATGATAAGAAGTATGTGAAGAGTAAAGGGAGGGAGGGAGGAATCTTACGAACGTTTGGTAGGAAGAGGGCTAGCAGTAATTCACCCAACCATTTCAGTTGAATGAATACTACCGGGAGGTCGTTAGAAAACGGCTTCGGCAAAATTTGATTCTGGTAACATCTCGATAAGTGGGACGCGCTTTGTTTCGGTGATGTGATTCTCAGCATCTACGAAGACCAGGCGCGGCTCCAATGCGCGAATTTCCTGTTCGTCATAGTGCGCATAGCTGATGATAATGACGATATCGCCTTCGGCGGCATGACGGGCGGCAGCCCCGTTTAGACAGATCACCCCGGAGCCGCGCGCCCCGGCGATAGTATACGTCTCCAGGCGAGCGCCGTTGTTGACGTTGACTACCTGCACCTTTTCATAGGGATACATGTTGGCGGCATCTAACAAATCGGCATCGATAGTGATGCTGCCAACGTAGTGCAGGTTGGCCTGGGTGACGGTGGCACGGTGAATCTTGCCTTTGCACATAGTGCGCTGCATAGTCACTCTTCCTTTCAAGCTGTTCAAGGTACACAAGCATACTGTTTGGAGGATTCTCTTGAATCCAGTATACCCATATGAGGAACCGTCAAAGGGTTCTTATAGTATTAACGTGCGAGGTGGCATGTTAGGAACACTCTACTACCTCTATGATGTCGCGCAGCAGCGCAACCATGCCTGGCACCTCATCAACCACAATATCCGCGTGTTGCAGCAATGCCGGGAGCGTATCATGGTGACGCACAGTGATAGCCAGCGTTGCAAGCCCCTGCTGGCGTAGTTCCGCTAACTCCATAATGCCATCCAGGTCGGTGCGGTCGTCGCCGGCGAAGATAAGGCCGCGCAGGGCGTTTCGTTGCGCGAACTGGCGCAGAGCCTGCCCTTTATCGATAGCAAGTGGTGGGCGTATCTCAACAACGCGCTTCCCTTCGCTCAGTTGCATGTTGACGCGCCGCGCTGGTTCCGCAAGCAGCTCAAGCAGCTTCTGGCGAGTTTCCTGTTGATCTGGAGCGAGGCGATAATGAATGGAGCCGCCAACCCGTTTGCGCTGCACAACCACGCCGGGCAGGTCTGCTTGCCTCGCGGCCACCAGGTCGAGCAGGTAGGCGCCGGCTGCTGTATGCTCAAGAGCGCCGGGAGCGATATGTACCTCGTGCAGCCAGGGCAAACCATCCGACCATTCCAGCCCGTGCGTGCCAATATAGGTCAATCCATCCAGATTGATTTTGCGCGCGCCATCTTCAATCTCGCGCCCGGTCAAAATCGCGACGCGGGCGAATTTTTGAGCGCGTTGCAGCAGGTCGGTCACACCGGGGTACAGCTGGGCCTGCTCCGAAGTTGGGGCGATGGGGCTAAGTGTGCCGTCAAAGTCAAATGCCAGGCCCAGTGGCCTCTGCGCCAGTACTGTCTCTACGTTTTTGTTATTCAAGCGTTGTTTCTCCACATTCTTGAAGTATAGCACAGCGAACCAGGGCGGGGGGGTACTTTTATACCAGTGTATGACCCGAATCGCGTGGGTTGACGTGCTTACATGCTACTATCGTAAGCATGATGAGGTGTCACCTTGACACATCCCCGTTCACTGGAAGATGCGCATGGTCAGCGCGTTGCGAGAGCTTTTAAGGGTCAGCTATGATTGTCGGCGAACGGATTGGGCAGCGACTGGGCGAATACCGCCTGGGGCGTCTGCTTGGGCGCAGCAGGTTTGCCGAGGTCTACTACGGTGAGCATCTTGAGCTAGACATTCCTGTTGCCATCAAAGTCCTCAACTGGCGTTATATCCGTGAAGGGGCGGGCAAATTTCTTGACCAAGCGTGTACGCTGGCGCAATTAGAGCATCCTCATATCGTGCGCGTGCTGGATATGGGCATCGAGGATTTGACCCCCTTCATGGTGATGAACTACGCCCCCTATGGCACACTGCGCGAATACTTCCCTAAACACACGCGCCTGCCGCTCCCAACCGCCGTCTCCTACATCAAACAGGTGGCAAATGCGCTACAATATGTCCACGATCAAATGCTCATCCACCGTGACATCAAGCCGCACAACATGCTGCTGGGACCCGAAAAGCAGGTCTGGCTCAGCGATTTTGGCGTCGCCATGCTCTCCCAGAGCACTGACGGTAATAGCGCTTCAGACGCCTCCGACTTCGAGGGAACGGTGGTGTATGCCGCGCCCGAACAACTGCAAGGCCAGCCGCAGCGCAGCAGCGATCAATACGCGCTGGCGGTCGTGGCCTACGAATGGCTGACAGGCGAGTGGCCCTTCACCGGGGCATTCAACGATATCGCCCGCCAGCACCTCTTCGATCTTCCCCCACGCCTGCGCCGCAAAGGTCTGGACATCTCCCCTGAAGTCGAACGAGTCATCCTGAAAGCGCTGGAAAAAGACCCCGAAAGGCGCTTTGAAAGCGTCAAAGCCTTCGCCGATGAGTTGGAGTGGGCCAGCACCGGGGAGGCGACTATGCTAGTGCGGGCGCAACCAAAGCGGCAGTTCCGGTCGCCAATGCCGTTTGTGGTGAGGGTGGTGTAGAGTGGTATAGGTTCGAGGGCGACCGCAAGGGAAAATCGCCCGCGTCCCTACGCACAGGCGCGTCCCGCGCCTTCTTCCATTCGGGTGTCAATCAGCATCAGGACGGAACTACGTCATTACCCGATTCGGTTTTCAAACATCATCAAGACGGGAGCAATCGTTGCTCGTGATTCCCCGATTCGGTCGTCAAAGTTCATCAGGGTCAGAGTAGGGGCGCTTGCGCGGCCCTCGTCTCTATTGTGATAGGCGCACCTGATAGATTTCACAACAGAATAAAGATGTGGATTATTCTGAGTCCGCATCTTTTTTAGTTCTCTGGTGAGACGCTTTCAATCAGTTCAGATGCATCGACACCCAGTACTCCGGCAAATTTATCGAGGGTTTCTGTGGTGACGATGCTTTGTGGATAGCGGAAAATCTTACGCACGGTGTTGATATCCACTCCTGATCGCAACGAAAGTTGACGTTGACTAATCCCCTTCTGCTGCGCGATTTCTTTCACCCTCAAGCATATCATACGTTTCCCTCTCATTTGTGCTGAGAGAGAGTGTATCAGCACATGGTGTTTGACAATAGCCCGCTTGTAATTGTATTGTTTACGAACGGGTGGTTTATAATATACCTGCTGATTATTATCGGGTACAAAGGAAGGAACCTGAAGATGGAGAGTATCGATGTAGAAATTGGAGCGATGCTACAAGATTAAACGGGAGGTGAGGTCATAAATTCACGGCTCAGCACAAACACCTCTTCGCGTTCGGGGCCGAGCGTGATAACGTGGTCTGATTCTTCGAGCCAATTCGGCATCCTCCGTGCCAGGCGAAAAAGGGATATTTTGTTTCTGTGGCAGCATTCGGCACTCCGTTTAGTTTCGTCCATTTGTCACTCTACGATAGCATGTTGAGCGCGGGATGTGCAATAAGCAGGTTGTGATATGGGTGGTCGTGATTATTTTGCGCGAAGGACCAGGGCGGGGACAGAGCTGCCGCCCGTACCTTGCTACGTAGTGGGTTGCCTGTTTCGTACAGGGTAGGTAGACATGTGGAGATAAGACTTCCCGTAAGCGAATGTGAGACGTGTTCTGCCTGTCATCCTGAGCGCAGCGAAGGATCTCTCGTCGGCAGCGTGCAGATCCTTCGCTGCGCTCAGGATGACAGGCTCTTCCGGCGCTTTTCAAGAAACCTCCCAGCGAAAGGCGGCTCTGCCCCCACCCTGGTGTCAAGTGGTATGATATTTGAGGATTTTACAGGATGATGTGAAGGAGAAAATGAAATGGCACAACTCAACCAGATGAAGTGTGTCGCCTGTCGCAAGGGCGAGCCAACGGTGACGGAGGCGGAACTGGCCGAATTTAGCCCGCAGGTTCCCGCGTGGCACATTATCAAGGTGGATGGTATCGACCATCTCGAACGGGTATTTTCGTTTCCCAATTTTGTCGATGCGCTGGCCTTCACCAACAAAGCCGGCGAACTGGCCGAGTCCGAGGGCCACCATCCAGCGTTGCTGACCGAGTGGGGCAAGGTGACGGTGACATGGTGGACGCACAAAATAGGCGGATTGCACCGCAACGATTTCATCATGGCGGCCCGGACAGATCAGTTGTATGGCGGGTAGGTGAGGTGAGGTAACGAAAAGCTGATGGAAATTGGCGAAACCCTGCTCGTCCATACAGCTGATGAGTGGCGCGAGTGGCTGGCGCTGCACCATTCCGAGAAGAAGGAAATCTGGCTGGTCTATTACAAGAAAACATCCGGCAAAACGGGCATCACTTACGAGGAGTCGGTAGAGCAGGCGCTATGTTTTGGCTGGATTGATGGCGCAATCAAAGGCATCGATACCGATACTTACGCGGGTCGCTTCACGCCCCGCCGCGCTAAAAGCCCATGGTCGGAGTCTAACCGCTTGCGAGTGGCGCGGCTGCTGCGCGATGGGAGTATGACGGAGGCGGGGATGGCTGTGGTGCCGGGGGATTTGGGGGTGGGTGGTATATAGCCTCAATGGTGGATTTATTTGCAGCTTCTTCTTTAGAAGAGATTGTCAAGACTGGCAAAATAGACTGCGCGTAGATGGAATTTTTCAAAACCGAAATTTTAAATGATTCCAGGTCATTATTAGTTTAATGATTGTTAACGCCCTTCGATTGCTGCCTCTTTCAACATTGCTATAACTTCACCTATTGAATAGGATGGATTTTTTCTATGAATAATGAGGTGACAATTAGGACAAACTGGACGCAAGTCATTTACAGGATCGACCCTATAAGTTTCACTGATTTCGTGAAGGGGCTTTAAGTGATGGACATGAATAACATCTCTACCAACTTCGCCATACACCTGGAGACATGAGCGGCTTATCCGGGTCGTAGCACAGTTTGAAGCCGGGGTACTGGATCAACCGGCTTTAAGTTATTTTACCAGCATGTGGACACTCCTTAATATAGCATAGGCAGTTTGCTTTGGCTCTGCATCCTTTAGGGTGAATGTAGGGACGCGATTCATCGCGTCCTTCCAGGTTGCAGG
>JADEYI010001585.1_pt1 | contig 16058 bp, 9 predicted proteins | sample 8542331 | NCBI WGS metagenome assembly JADEYI01 (sample SAMN16510988, study PRJNA670497) | mine drainage metagenome | isolation source: biofilm near Copperflume 1 | place: Germany: Marsberg coppermine Kilianstollen | collected 2018-02 | reverse complement strand
ACGCGCCAGTTACTCGCGATTTTGCTGGTGATCCTCACCCTGCTGCTACTGGCCGGCATCGCCTTTGCCTCGCCTATGGGGAAGGGTCTCATCGGCAACATCACCAGCTCAACGCTTACTGCAACCGTCACTATTACGCCCAATCACCAGCCAGTCACTGACAGCTTCGTGGTTGCGGCCGTGACAGGAACGCCTGACCCGACAGCGCGCCAGGTACAGGCGCGTATTGTGAGCTATACATCTCCGTCACAGTCGGCGTCAGCGAATGCAACGGGGTCGATTCCTGGTAGGCAAGCCACGGGGACTCTTCAGTTTATCAATCTTTCTACAAATTCAATTTTCGTTTCAGGGAGTACATTAACGGGAAGAGATGGCGTTCAGGTCTCCTTTGGATCTTTAACTGTGCCGCCAAACGGTACTTTTGCAAATGGCACAGCCATTAATGTCGGGGCGAGTGGAAATATTGTTGCATACGATATTAATGACTTTTGCTGCGGTAATAAGAATATTTTTGTAAAAAATCCAACTGCTTTTCAGGGTGGGCAGAATCCACTCTTGAATTCAGTTATCACGCAGAACGACATCAACTCCGCCAGCAATAACTTGATCTCCACATTGAAGCCTTCGGCACAGAAAGCATTGCAGCAGAAGATACAGGCGAACGAACAGGTAGTAGGTGCGATTAAGTGTACCTCCAATGTGACGGCTGACCACCGTGTGGGCGATCAGGCGAAGAGTGTGGCGGTGACGGGAACGGTAACATGTACCCAGGAGGCGTATGACCGGAAGGCAGCGCTGGATATCGCCGCGAATGCGTTGAAGGCGGAGGCGGCGAAGAATCCTGGCGCGGGGTATGCGCTGGTTGGCATTGTGGCGACGAGTATCACGTCGGCGACGATTGTCGATGTGAAGAATACGGTGTCGTTGGTGATTAAAGCTCAAGGCGAATGGGTGTATCAATTCACGGATGCCACCCTCGCCGGCATTAAAAATAAGATTGCCAGAGTGTCTCAAAGCGCGGCGCAGGCTGATCTGTTGAAGACGCCGGGTGTCCTGAGCGCGAATATTAGCATTTCCAGTGGGACGACGATGCCGGACGCGGCAAATATTACGATGAAAGTCGTGAATATTCCGGGTAGTAGTGGCTCGCCGACGCCTGGAACTCCCACGCCCGGTACGACTCCAACTAGCTCGCCAGCTATTACTCCCACAGCGGGATTAGGTGGGCAGCCGCCAACTCCTACTGTTTTGGGCGGTAGCTAGAGAAGGATTGACGCGCATAATGCAGACCTTAGAGGGTACGCAACTTGGCAACTATGATGTTATCCGGCGCATTCGCGTAGGTGGCATGGGGGCGGTCTACGAGGGCAGGCAGCGCACAGCGTTCGGACGGCGCGTGGCGATCAAGGTGATACTCGGCAATTATGCCACCGACCGCGAGATGCGCCGGCGTTTCGCGCGCGAGGCGCGCACAATTGCCCGTTTGCAGCATCCGCATATCTTGCAATTGATCGAATTCGGCGAACAGGACGGGATGCTCTTCCTGGTGATGCCCTTTATCGAGGGTGGCGCTTTGACCAGCTACCTGCGGCGCGAGCTGCCCACGATGCAAGATATCGCGACCATCTACCTGCAACTGTTGGATGCCGTTGAGTACGCGCATGACGAAGGGTTGATTCATCGCGATATCAAGTCTTCCAACGTGCTGCTGGATGCGCGCAGGGGCGGCGTGCCCTATGTCTACTTAGCCGATTTCGGCCTTGTGCGCACCTCGAAGAACCTTGAACTGGAAGAGACGGGCAAGCCAATTCCGCTCGACCAGGTGCCTGGCACACCGCATTATATGGCCCCGGAGCAGACACGCGGCATCGTGACGCCCGCCACCGATATTTATGCCCTTGGCGTGTTGCTCTACCAGGTGCTGACAGGCGAACTGCCCTATGACGATCCCGATGATGTGAAGGTCGTCAAAATGCATCTCACCGCGCCGGTACCATCTCCCTGCGAGCGCGATGCGTCGGTGCCGTTTGAACTGGGAGAAGTGGCGCGCAAAGCGATGGCGAAACGTCCTGAACAGCGCTTTGCCAGCGTTGCGGATATGCGCGCCGCTTTTACAGCAGCGGTCGAAGGCCCGCTGGCGCGCATCACCGAAGATGACCCGGAGATCGATATCGAGCTATCCCTGCCTCCACTACTCGCGACGCCGCGCCGCAAGTCTATTCAGTTACCAGCTTCGGAACCCCAAAACCGGCCTTTGCCTGTTACTACGCGAAGGCGAGAGCGAGCTATGACGCCTTATACGCTGCCCGCTTCCTCGCGTCCGGATGTGCCCAAACGAGCGAAAAATCGACGTTTCACCCTGGCGGTTGTGGGAGCTACACTGGTGCCTGTCATTTTGCTGATCGTGCTGGTTGTGCCGCGTGTGCTGGGGATTAGTCTTTTTCCAGTGGGGTTTCCTCTGGTGGGCGCATCTCCGTTGGCGACGGTGACAGTCACCGTGAAAAGTCAGGCTGTGCAAGATACCTATCTCTTGATGGCCTCGCCGCAAATCGCGCAGGCCGATCGTACTACGCGCGCCATTCCTGATCGTATGCTAACCACCAGCGTGAGCGGTAGCCGCGCTGTATTTACGACTGGCACGCTGGCTATACCTGGCACGCAGGCCACCGGAAAGCTTTTGTTTGATAACAGTAGCAGGCAGAGTTTTGTTGTGCCAGGTGGCACGCCATTTATGGCAAGCGATGGTGTGCAGGTTGTGCTGACACAACCGGTGACTATCCCGCCGAGAAATGAGGGCGCGGATGGTACTATCTTTGCCCCGGCGATAGCCACCAATCCTGGCGTTGCCGGTAATATCGCCGCTGGCGCGCTGACCACTACATGCTGTAATAACCAGGTGGTGGTCAGCAATTCTCAGGCGTTCAGCGGCGGCACAAACCCTCGAACTGCGCGTATTGTGGCGCAGGCAGACTTGAATGCTGCCCGCGATGCCCTGATTCCTGGCCTGGAGAAGCAGGCGCTGCAAAAAATCCAGGGCCAGATGGCAGCAAATGAGGTAAAAACTGCGTCGCCAGCGCTTGTTACCCAACTATCGTCGGATCAGCCGGTAGGTGCGCGTTCGGATACGGTAAATGTACGGGTGAGCGTCACCGCGACCATGACGGTGTATAATTTGCAAGCGGCGCGCCAGGTGGCTCAGCAATTGTTGGGTGACAAGGCTGCGCAAAGCCTGGGCAGTAACTACCGGTTGAAATATCCTCTTGTTGTGGCTAATCCCGTCATCACGGCGCAAGAGAAAAATGGCGTGGTCTATCTCAGTATTGCCGTGCGCGGCCTGTGGTTCTACCAGATTACGCAGCAACAAACCAGGCTATGGCAACAATCAATCAAAGGGGCAACTACGCAGTTAGCGCAAGCGTTCATCATCCAGCAACCCGGCGTGGCAGTCGTGCATATACAACTCCCGTTTGGCGCCGATCGTCTCCCTGCCGCGATAGACCAGATTCAGATTGTGCTGGTCAGCGCTTGATATACCAGGGCGTACTACCAGGCAGGGCGACCGCGAGGGTCGCCCGTACAATACTACGAAATGGCTGGCGAAACCCGTAATGATTTTTTACCGACCACAGTCGGTCTTGTCATCCTGAGCGCAGCGAAGGATCTCGGTACACGATCAGGCAGACCCTTCGCTGCGCTCAGGATGACAATCGGATGGGATGGGTGGCTTCTGGCGGTCGCCCTGGCATCCGATTGTTGGTCGAACCCGCATAATGCAACAATTTGACGAACATCCCGATTACCTGGCAAGATAAAAGATTGGGGCTAATGTGCTATACTTATGCCGTTAATGAGCGTGACTGAGTTGGCGCTTGCAAACAAATGTAATAAAAGGGACAGATGATATATGGATACACCGAAGGCTTCTGGCGGAGAAATGCGTCACTTGAACACTATGCTGGACGCTATTGGCAATACGCCCCTGATGCGCCTCAATCGGGTTGCCAGCGATGTTCGGCCCTTGATACTGGCAAAGATGGAGATGTTCAATCCTGGGGGCAGCGTGAAAGATCGCATCGGGCCAGCCATGATTGAATATTGCGAGCAGCTTGGTTTGCTGCGTCCAGGCGGAACGATTGTGGAACCAACCAGCGGCAATACGGGACATGGCCTGGCGATTGCCGCCGCCATCAAGGGCTATCACTGTATCTTCGTGATGACCGACAAGGTGAGCGAAGAGAAGCGCAGTCTGCTGCGAGCCTATGGAGCGGAAGTGGTGATTTGCCCAGGCAGCGTCACATACGATTCACCCGAGCATTACAAAAAAGTGGCACACAGGCTGGCCGATGAGATTCCTGGCGCGTGTTGTCCCGATCAATACTCCAATCCTGCAAACCCTGCCACCCACTATGCCACGACCGGCCCGGAAATCTGGAGCGATACCGCTGGACGCATTACCGCGTTCGTAGCGGGTATAGGCACCGGCGGTACTATCACAGGCACCGCTCGTTATCTGAAAGAGCAGAATCCCAACGTAAAAATCATTGGCGCTGACCCGCCCGGTTCGGTCTTTTCGGGCGATACTCCCGGCCCATATAAGGTCGAGGGCATTGGTATGGAACTTTTTCCCAAAAACTACGACCCGTCGCTGGTTGATGAGGTTATTCGTGTTGATGATCGCACCTCGTTCTACTGGGCGCGTCGCCTCGCGCGCGAAGAGGGCATCCTGGCAGGCGGCTCGGCTGGCACTGCGCTTGGCGCGGCGCTGGTGTACGCCCACCGTCTGACGGCGAACGATGTGGTAGTTGTGCTGATCCCTGATACGGGACGCGGCTATCTGAGCAAGCAGTTCAACGATACATGGATGCGAGAAAACAACTTGTTAGTGCAGGCTGAGACCAGCCAGCCTACTCTACATGACGTGCTAACCTATCGTCGCACGCACTCGCGCACCATGCCAATGGTGGTCAGCGTCGCGCCAACCGATTCGATAGCCGACGCGGTTGAACTGCTGCGCCGCTATGGTATCAGCCAGACGCCGGTCATGGAACGCGGGCACATGGTTGGCAGCCTGACCGAGAACCTGTTGCTGCGCCATCTCGCCAGTGGAGAGCCATTGACATCGATGGTGGTGGGAGACCTGCAAGGCCCACCTTTCCGAGAATTGCAGGGCGATGCCCTGGCGCATGAAGCCTATACGCTTTTCAGTTCCGGGCAGTCCGCTGTAGCGGTCATGCGCGAAGATCAACTGGAAGGGATTGTAACCAAAAGCGACTTGCTGGAGTTCTGGGCGCATACGCGCAGCGCGTAAAAATGTGCCATTGGGGCTCAGCAGATCTAAGTCGCATTGCTATTGTCTGTGCTGGTTAGAGCCTGATACTCGCTGATTGATATTTCTTGATTGGCATCCATAAGCGCCTCACTACGTCGTAATACGACATAACTTTAACGGAATGTAAACTGGTCTGTGAAGTGGTACGGGTGCGCGCTAATCTTTTGCGTGCGAGTTCCAGGGCGATCGATCGCTTCACTCGTCGCGCGGCCTGCCGTTGCGTGTCAGCAGCAGGCCTGTCCTGTCGCCCTGAGCGCAGCGAAGGGTCTGGCGCGCCGGACACCGAGATCCTTCGCTACGCTCAGGATGACAGCACAGGATGCCAGGAGCGTCTCTCGCGCTCGCACTGATTCTATTACTTTCTAAACAAATGGCGAACGGGTAGACTGCCCGCCAGCGCAGTTATGAAAATGGCGGTGGGCGCAACAAGCTCCGCGCCCAGGCGTGCTTGAAAGAGGTGATCTGAAATGTTGATGGGCAGTGTTGCCGGGCCAATCAGCAATATTTGCCCGCTATAGATGGCTGCCAGGTAGAGGACGATGGGCGCAAGAAGCATGAGCGCCGCAAACATTTCAGGCTTGCCGAACCGGCGCGCGAAGAAGACGAGCAGGGCCAGCGTTGCAAGGGCTGCCAGCGCCATCCCCAGCACACCGAGCGCGGTTTGTCCGGCGTAGAGCAGTGTCTGTGTCACATCATGGTAGGTGGACAGGTGGTATTTCACAACCAGTTGCGCGAATTGTGTATTTGTCACCAGACGCGCGTGGAGGAAGTAGAGCGCGTCGCCAAATTGGTTCCAGCACCAGAGAACCCACAGCAGCATACCTGAGCCGCCCAGTATGCTGAAAATGAGCAGGTTGCTGGCAATCTGTTCGCGTTTCTGGCGTCGGACCAGGCCGATTACCGGCACAAGCACAAGCAGCGCGGCGAAGTAGACCCAGGCATCGTAGCTGACCAGCGTTGCGAGACAGATGCTGGCCGCCGTTGAAAGCAGGTGGCCGGGCTTGCCGCTTTGCGACCACGCGAGCAGGTAGTAACATGTTATGATGAGCATGGCAATATTGAGCATGGCGCTGGCCGGAGTGCTTTGCAGGTAGAGGATGGTGGGATTGAGCATGAAGATGAGCGCGCCCAGGTAGCTCAGCAGGCTGTTGCGCGTCAGCGCGTGCGCTGCGCGGAAGACGTACAGCGAGGCAAGAATATAGCCGAGCATGGATGGAATGCTTCCAGCCAGGCCGCTGCGCCACAGGAAATCATTCCAGATGAAAGGTGCCATCGCCAGGTGTGGCAAGGGCAGCCAGTAGCCACCCAGTTGAGTGAAATCGAACCCGGGCTGTCCGTTTACAAAGGCACGGGCAATATTCAGATGCACAATTGCATCGTGAAGAAGCAATAACTGGCCTTGCTTGTAGTAGAAGACGCACGCGGCAATACTCAGGCAGAGAGCGGTTAGAGCGGTAATGAGAGTCCATTTATCGTGTTTGGCATGTTTTGCTCCCTCTAAAAAGGCGCGTTCGGATGGAGGCAGCGCGGGTTTGCGAGGGGCGATCATCGTCTCCACGCTGTCCTGTACCGAGGCGACGGGTACGTACTCCAGCTTTTCGTACTTTTGCACGCGGGAAGCCATGCCGGAGCCGTATGATAAGGATGGCCCATTTTGAGTAGAGAGAGGCGTAAGCGTTTCGGCTAACTGCGCCAGTTCTTCCCATTCGGGGTCGCTTCTGGTTGTTTCGGCAGTAGGATTTAAGTGTAATCCATGCACCGTTTTTTGCCAGTAATGCGGCCTTGTAAAGAGTTCATAGAGCGCCATGCTGGCGGCGACGCTTGCCAGGAACCAGTAGACAGGAATAAGCAGCATCCACTTCACCAGGCTAAATTGTTCGCGTTTCATGCAGCCAAGCAGGTAAATGAAGCCATAAAAGAAGTTACCCACGAACAGGGTGATAACTCCAATGAATAGGATAGGAGCAGGGAAAAGCGCGCCAAAAGCGCTGGTGACTTGCTGGCGGAAAACCAGGGAGAGCGCGAACAGTAGCCACATGAACGGATTTATGAGCAAAATCGCTGTTTTTCCGCCAACCACAACCTGGAGGGAGAAGAGTTCGCGCAGCCGCTTGTAGCGAATATAATGCAGTGGTTCGCGCATATGCACCAGGTAGGTCTGCATATAGCCCTTAATCCAGCGCGAGCGTTGGCGAATCCAGTTTTTTACATTAGAGTTGGCTTCCTCATAGGTTGTAGAGTCAACCACAATGGTTTTCAAGTGGAACCACGAGAGACGCAGACCGAGGTCGCAGTCTTCGGTCACGTTGAAGGCATCCCAGCCGCCCAGGGCGCGCAGGGTCTGCGCGGGAAAGTGATTCGAGGTGCCCCCGAGAGGGATAGCCAGCTTAATTTTCTGTAATCCGGGCAGGATCAGGTCAAACCAGAGCGAATATTCGGCGGTAAACCAGCGCGTCAAGAGGTTTTGCTGCGGATTGTAGAAGTTCAGCTTGGCCTGCACACAGGCTAATTCGGGGCCGTGATTGGCGAATGTCAGCACTGCCTTTTTTAGTTGTAATGGATCAGGGGCATCTTCAGCGTCATAAATAACCACGTATTGGCCTGTTGCCTCGACCAGTCCGTAGTTGCAGGCGCGGGGCTTTGTGCGCGGTGTGCCGTCCGGTACGGTCAAGACTTTGAAGTGCGGCGGGAGATGCAGCGAAAGGATCGCCTTGCGTGTTTCCACGTCGTCCTCTTCGGTGAGAAAGAGGATTTGCAATTTGTCCGCCGGGTAATCAATGGCGCGCATTGACTTTACAAATTGCGGTACCACCTGCGCTTCCTTATACAGGGGACAAAGAATGGTGTAAGGCGGCCAATCCGCATCTTTCAGCGCTTCGATCATGGTTTCGTCGATATGTTCTTCGCCCGGATTGCGTACCGCGCCGATGGCGACTATGACATCTAGCACGAGATGGGACATGTAGCCCAGCGTTATCAAGGATATGGTCCATGCCAGTGTGTTCTTCCAGTTCACAACCATCAGCGTAATCCAGCAGAGCGCGAGAGCTATAACGAAGACGACTTGTTTAGGAGTGATGGTTTGCAGCGCGGAATATTTGTAGCGGAAAGGCGTGAAGGTCTGAATGCGCTTGTTGTCTACTTCGACGATCTTCATAGCGCGTTCAGCATACTCGTTTATTTCGTGGTACACCTGGCTCTGATGTTGCCGGGTTTGTATTGTTAGCCAGTGTTTATAGCTGGCGACCTGACCGGTAAAATGCGCATTCGCACCTGTCACTGGTTGAGCATGAATGTGCTGAGTAGTTTGCTCATCTTTCACAAAAGTTGACATCGTTTCCACCCCTTCTTTATAGCTGTTTCAATGTATACCATTTAAGCATCACCTGTGCGGCCGGTTGACCGTTAATGGCAAAGCGTCCCACGTCGTCCCATCCCCAGAAAAATGTGCCTGCGATATGCGCGTCTGAAAACACATTGCTAAGCGCGGCATCAAACGCGCCTGCCTGTTCCTGTGGATCAGCTTTGGCTTTTGAATTGGATTCCCAGGTGCGGTAAAGGGCATCGCTGCTATTGCGATAGCCAATCTCTGTAATGAGTACCTGTTTGCCAATTTGAACAGCCAGCGCGTCGAGTTGCGTCTTGATTTTGGTACGCCACAGCGCGGGCATAGCCTGCGGGTCTACGCGCCCACTTTTGTCGAGCAGTGGAATGTAGGTTGAAACGCCAATGTAAGTGAGACGAGTGTTTTGTAACCACGTGGGCAGTGGGAGAAGAGCCAGTGATGACCAGTTCATATCGTAGGTCAGGGTATTCTGAAATACGCCGCGTATGCGACTGATCAACTGGTTCCACAGGGCATCCGGGACGATCTGTTGCAGCGCCTGCAACTCTGTTCCTATAGCCATTTGCTCTACATGCAGGCTCGCGGCGGCGGACACATAGGGCAGGATAGCGTTCCAGTACCCATCGAACCATGCCTGTTGCTGCGCCAGGGTAGCGAACGTGATGCTGCCAGACCAGCCGCCCGGCTCGCGCACCTGCATAAGTGGTACGAAGAACACTTTGTAGCCCAGACTGCGCGCCCTTGCTATACCTTCGCTAAAACTTTGTATTGAAGGCGCGCTTGTGGAGGGCTGTATGTTTGTTGAATGCGATGTGGCTTGCGAGAATAGCACCGGAATCTCAATCCACTGCGCGCTCGTCTGTGTTTTAATAGTGGCTACACCTTGCTGCCAGGTAGTGTCGTTGACTCCGTAGCCATCGCTGTACCACTGCGGATAGACGATGCCGCGCTCGAATACCGGTCGTACCAGTTTTGGTTGCGCCGGTTGCGCGGCGTTCGCCTGCGCATTGGCTGGTTGTTCTAATGATGCTGAAAAGATGCGCACCGAAAATAAAAAGCTCGTCGCTACGATGGCTGCCAGTAGCAATGATGAAACCAGAACGAGGGCTCGCCTGCCCAACCCTTGCTTTGTCGCGCGAGTTGCCGGGCTGGATGCCGGAAGCTGCACTTCTGGTGCAACTGGTTGTATTTCGATGAAAGGCGTAGTGATAGGGGCAGAGCGTGACCCTATGCCCATGATTATAACGCTTTGCGGATGCTCTTCAGAGGTGGATTGATGTTTGTCTGACGAAAAACGCGCTCTTACCGCCTGAAAAGTGAGAATTGCCAGAAAAATACCTGATAAGACATATGAGATGGTTCCTATGGAACGCCAGAAACGAGATGGTGTCATGGCTAGCACTCCTACGTATAAAACAGCGTTTTAACTGAGGCGAAGTTATTTGCGCCTCTTCTGCATTAGATAATCGGAAGATGGCCTCGAAAGTGTAGGAGGGAAATTGTGCCAACACTCTCATTTGCTTGCCATTATTTTCAACTGTTGCTATACTCGCATTAGATGTGGGGTGTGGAAAAATTTTTGAGACACAGAAGGAGCTGAGAAGTGAAGGTATTAGTTACCGGGGCAGCTGGTTTCCTGGGCGGCCATCTTGTTGATATGTTGCTGGAGCGCGGCGATGACGTGCGCGCTATGGTGCGACCCGTCGAAGACGCAACTCGCCTGAAGTCGCTGGCAGGGGTTGAAGTTGTGCATGGTGATTTGACCGGCGCGCAATCGTTAAAAAGCGCAGTTAAGGACATGCAGCGAGTTTATAACGTCGCGGCCCGCACAGGCCCCTGGGGTCTGGAAAAAGATTACAACGCCGTCAACGTCTGGGGTGTGGCTGATCTGATTACTGCCGCTATGGATGCGGGTGTGCAACGCATCGTGCATACTAGTTCTATCACTGTTTACGGGCATCACCTGCATGGTATCGTGACCGAGGACCACCCGTTTCACGCCGAGGATAACCCTTATAGCCGCACTAAGATTGCCAGCGAAAAGCTGATAACCGACATGGTAAAAGAGCGCGGCGCGCCCGTTGTGATTGTGCGTCCGGCGTGGATTTATGGCCCGCGCGACACTGCCAGCTTCGGGCGGTTTGTCTCGCTGGTTGACAACGGTAAAGGTTTTATCATCGGTTCAGGCAAAAATGTCGTTCCGGTGGTGTATGTGCGAGACGTGGCGCAGGGGCTTATCAAGGCGGGTGATGCTGGCAATTCCGCCGTTGGCCGCGCCTATACGCTTGCCGATGACCGGCGTGTGACACAATCGGAATATCTCAACATGATCGCCGACTTCCTGGAAGTCCCGCATATTGCGCGGCATTATCCCTACGCCGCCATGTTCTCCGCCGGTCGCGTGGCAGAACTGCTCTGGCAGGCGCTTGGCAGGCGCAAGTCCTCACCACCGCCCGTCTCCACCTACGGTATTACCCTGCTGGGCGGAAACCAGGAGTTCTCGATTGACCGGGCGCGCCGCGAACTGGGATACGAGCCGCAATACGACTACATTCGCGGCCTCTCCGAAGGCGTGAAGTGGTACCTGGATCAGAAAAAGGGTACAAGCGGACAGCAAGCCACGCCAGAAGTGGCCGGGGCAAAGAAGTAGAGAAATGTGATAAGCTGTGAGCAGAAAAAACTTGTCTGTAGCGAGTGTGCGCCATTGAACGAAAGGCTGCAACTACTATGTCACTCGATATCAAAACTGCTCGCGGTCATGCAACACACGAGGTGTTCAACCAGGTTCCGCTGCTCGTCAACTATAATGTTTTTGAGCAGGATGCGACGCTTGTCGAGAGCGTGCAGCGCGAAGGGGCCGGGTGGGTAACAGATCAAGCTGCTGCACTGGGAAAAGTGGTGGGGAGCGAAGAGGCCATTACGTGGAGCTTCGATGCTAATACGGTGACGCCTGTACTGCATACCTTTGATCGAAGCGGTCAGCGCATCGATGAAGTTACATTTCACCCGGCGTGGCATAATTTGATGCGCACGTCGATCAACGCTGGCGCGCACGCGCTGTCGTGGCGTGAAGAGCGAACGGGCAGGCATGTCGCCCGCTCAGCGGTGTTTTATGTAAGCTCGCAGATGGAGGGCGGTCATTGCTGCCCGGTTTCAATGACCCATGCCGTCGTATCTGTCCTGCGCGGGCAACCACACCTGGCCGCCACATGGGAACCGCTTCTCACTTCACTGGTCTACGAACCCGGTTTGCGACCCCTGCAAGAGAAGCAGGGCATCCTTTGCGGCATGGGTATGACGGAGAAGCAGGGCGGTTCTGATGTGCGCGCAAACACTACACAGGCCGTACCGTGCAGTAGTGAAGGCGAGAATGTTTACCTGCTCACCGGGCATAAATGGTTCTGTTCCGCTCCCATGTGCGATATGTTCCTGGTGCTGGCGCAGGCTCCTCGCGGTCTGACCTGTTTCCTCTTACCGCGAATGCTACCAGATGGAACGCGCAACCGCTTTCTGATCCAGAGACTCAAAGACAAGCTGGGAAACCGCTCGAATGCCTCCAGTGAGGTTGAATTTGACCAGACGTGGGCGGTTCGTGTGGGAGAAGAAGGACGTGGGGTGCGTACCATTATCGATATGGTGAATTTCACGCGGCTGGATTGTGTGATCGGCTCGGCGGCTGGTATGCGCCAGGCGGTGGTTGCCGCCGTTCACCACGCCGCGCATCGCAAAGCATTCGGGCGATTGCTCATCGAACAACCACTTATGCAGAACGTGCTGGCTGATTTGACGATAGAATCAGAGGCGGCTACACTGCTGGCGATGCGCCTGGCAAGAGCCTGTGACCGTGTAGATGATGACGCGCACGAGGCCATGATGCGGCGTATTGGCACGGCAGTGGGGAAATACTGGGTGGCGAAACGCGGCCCGGCGCACGCGGCGGAGGCTCTCGAATGCCTGGGGGGTAATGGCTACGTTGAGGAAAGCATTATGCCACGCCTGTACCGGGAAGCTCCACTCAATTCGATCTGGGAAGGATCGGGCAATGTCAACTGCCTGGATGTCTTACGCGCGATGCAGAAGGAACCGGCATCAGCAGAGGCGTTTTTGGCTGAAGTGACACGCGCTCAGGGCATGGATGCGCGGCTCGATACAGCCATTGGCAAGCTCAAACGCGAATTGACCGATTTCTCTGCTATCGAGGTACGCGCGCGGCGTCTGGTCGAGCAGATGGCGCTTGTCTGGCAGGGCGCGTTGCTCGTGCAATATGGGCAGCAAGCCGTTGCCGGTGCATTCTGCGCATCGCGATTGGCGGGAGACTGGGGCCGGGCATTCGGCACGCTTCCGGTGGGGACGGACTTTGCCGCTATTGTAGAGCGCGCCCGCGTAAATCTTGCGTAGAGTATGCGCTTGCCATGCCGGTTGTCTCTCTCGATGTACGAGTTTGCCACCAGTTGAAGAGGTAGGCCAGCGTCAGGAACACCAGCAGCGCGTCGCGGGCGGTCACGCTCTCGATGAAGCCGGGCAGGTATGGCGCAAGCAGGCCGTTGGGCGTGCGCGTGTATAAGTAGGGGTAGATAATGGTGGTGAGCAGTGACATCAGGCTCCAGGTTATCAGCCAGAAGCGATTATATGCACCACTATACACCAGCAGGGGGATCAGCCACATGAGGTATTGCGGGCTGAACACCTTGCCTGTCACGATGAAGACCAGTAAAATAGCGATAAAGGCCTGCGCGATGTCCAGCTTGCCGCGCCACTGCAAGTAGATAGCGTAGAAATAACCAAATACCAGTAATGCATCGAAGACCAGCGCTACCGGCCCGCCCAACGCGCTGATGATGTTAATCGAGCCAAAGGTGTAGACAATCTGGCCCGCGATGCCAAAGCGGGTTGCCAGAAAGAGGAAGGGGCTGGCGGTTGATTCGACCTGCACCGGGCGATTAGCGAAGTAACTAAGCTGGCTCAGCACGGCTCCCCGGAAGTCCAACAGCGCGAAAAAGCCGGTCACGCAGAACAGGATGGCGAAGAAGATCAGAGTGTTTTTCCAGCGCCATTGTTTAAAGTCGCGTATAGTGCGCCAGACTTCTGCCGGTAAATTTGCCAGGGGGAAAGGTTGCGACGTTGTATAGAAACGCCGGGCGTCCTGTTGTTCCGCGATGAAAAGGGCGGGCAGGAAGAGCAGCGGGTAGATTTTCAGTAAGAACGCCATAGCCAGCGTGATATAAGCGAAGGTCCAGCGCCTGCGCCCGGCGGCGATGACGCACATGAGGGTGAGGGCGGCTGGCACGAGGTCAAAGCGCGCCTCGGCAGTGGCCCACGCTCCGATGAGCATGTACCCGGCAAAGGCCAGCGCCGCGCCGCGTGGGGCGTACCGCAGCAGCAGCCAGTATATAAAAACAGCCGTCAGCGCCATCAAAATAGCGAAAGTCATTTGATAGTAGACCAGCGGCGCAAGGAGTGCGGGCGTAAAGATGAGCAGCGTGAGTGGCGGATATTCGAGCGGTAACGCGCGGAAGGGCGGCGCTACGAGTGAGGAATGGGGCAGATACGCGCATTGCACACCGGGGAGCAGTTTGGCCGCGCCGCCGCCCAGCCAGAAGGTGAGCGAGTAGCACTGGTAGCGAGCCGCGTCGGTATGCAGCCAGGTAAATTGCCAGGATGCCCCCATAAACATCAAGATGACCACTACAATGATCGGAAGGTAGGCTATGGCGCCTTCGCGGGCAAGCAAACTGTCCCAGAGCGTCAGGCGTGGAGGTTTCATTTCTCCTGATGGTTGTTTTTGAGCCAGGTCTTCTTGCAACATACTCTACCGCCCTGCGCCGTCTATGCGCATGGGCGTTTCTTTCACTGCTATATTTGACATGTTCTTTCAGAGAGTGCTAAAATTTTATCGGGTGGGTGCCGTCTCTGAAAAACTTCCCCTGATGCGTAAATGATACACCTTGCAAGACGTATGGTTATTACAACCAGTAACGCCCATATGTATTAAACTATAATAGGAAGGCGTAGTCCTTTCTGTTGAGCAGGTAAACCATGATTGACCTTAGAAAGGATACCCCATGACAAGCACCAGTCGTTCTGAATCAAAGACCTTGAAGGTCGGCGATACCGCGCCTGATTTTACCCTCAAAACAGGCAAAAGGGAAAGCTGGCACCTGGCAGATTTTCGTGGCAAGAAAAATGTAGTACTGGCCTTTGTGCCATTTGCATTCAGCAGCGTTTGTTCGGCGCAGATTCCTTCGTATGAGGCCGAACTGGATCGCTTCAAAAGCTACGATACTGAGATTGTTAGTATTAGCGAGGATAGCCAGTATGCCTTGAATGCATGGGCTAAATCGATGGGTACCACGCTCCCTAACCTGTCTGACTTCTATCCGCAGGGCAAAGTCGTTGATATATACGGCGTTCGTCATGCTGGTGGCTTCGCGGAACGGGCCGTATTTGCCATCGACAAAGAAGGCATCATTCGCTATATCGAGGTCTTGAACAGCCCCGGAGATATGCCCGATAACGAGGACTTGTTCGAGGCGCTGCGCAAACTGTAGCTGTTTTTATTATCCTTCTTGCAAGTCAACAGGCTGCCAGTCGCTGCTATCATACTCAGGATAGACGATTTCCCAGGCATTGCCGGGTTCTTCGCGCGCCTCCCAGCGTCGCAGCACGTCCAGCAATACTTTGCGTTGGAGATCATATTGACGCGGGCCGCCTACACTGTTGCCCATTTTGAAGTGGTATGGCGCGATAGCCCGTGGTGGTCCTGCCTGTCTGGACTGTTCGGGGGCGACGGTAATCAAGACGGTGGGAATGCCGGTCATTTCTATTTCACGCTGGAGGATGGCGCTCACTCTGTGACATAGCGGGCAGCCAGCCGTGACTATAACGCCATCCGCTTGCGAGCGCGAGATAATTCTGGCAATTTCGGGCGCGGAGCGTTCGTACAAATCACGAAAGAGTTGGGTATAGCCCATGAATCCCAGGTGTTTATCGCTCACTCCGCCAATGATGCCTTCTGCCGCCAGTTCGCGCAGGCGATCGATGGGAAATACCACATTGATGTCCTCGTCGGCGTCGCGGTGATCGTAGTGTTCGTGCGTTACCATCAATTGACCCGTTTCGACATCGCCGGGTATGAGTCGCCAGCTATTATCACCTGCAAGGTCAAATGGTTCCTGGTCGCGCAGGTGGACACCCGCAGTTGTGACGAGGGCAAAGACTGTTTCTTGCAACTCACGAGAACGCGGTGTATAGGGGATGCATCGCTTCGACATTGCCATATCTATGTGCTCCTTTTGGAATGGCTTTCGTGGTTAGTTTTGTTGTTCTAACTTGTTCAGATTGTACCGTATCACCGAATTATTATGCAACCGACCTGGATGCGAT
>JADEYI010001584.1_pt1 | contig 16091 bp, 12 predicted proteins | sample 8542331 | NCBI WGS metagenome assembly JADEYI01 (sample SAMN16510988, study PRJNA670497) | mine drainage metagenome | isolation source: biofilm near Copperflume 1 | place: Germany: Marsberg coppermine Kilianstollen | collected 2018-02 | reverse complement strand
CATTTTCATCCCTGGTGGTAACCCGCCAGGGTCATGCTGTCTTTTTAGTGCTCTCACACGAGGCAGTTCCGACGTTAGGGCCCCTTGGCCTGGTCAGGAACTTGCCGCTGATGATAACCGATAACTTCGCTTTCCGCAGGAAACTTGCAAGAAGGGTCCCCGGTATCTACCAGGTTCCGGTAGGCATGCGCCCCGCAGTAGTTGTGAGCCAGGCAGAGTACTGCCGAGAGGTATTGACGCGAACCGAAGAGTTCGACAAACCGCCTGAGATGACGGAGCTTGGGAGGCCCGTGTTCGGCAATGGCATTCTAACTGCTACAAACAGGTCGAATCGAGAGCAGCGGCGTTTGGTGCAACCTATGTTCAAGCACCAGGCGATCAGGGGCTATGCGGATACCATGGCAAGCTACGCAGAGAGACTGATTGAGGGTTGGGGAGAAGGGCAAAGCATAGATATCGCCGAGGAGATGACGAAGCTAACTATGCAAATCATCGGCTCAGTTATGTTCTCAATTGAGAATCTCGGTATTGAAGACCAATTGGGGCGCGATATTCACACAGCTCTACGGTCGGTGGCCAACGGCTTCCTCTTCCCCATACCTTTCTCGGATTTTCTGCCTAATAGACGTCGAACTAAACAGGCAATTGCCCGAGTAGACACCGCAATATATGAGATGATCAACCAGCGCCGAGTCGGAAAAACCGAAAGTGACGATCTACTTGACCTCCTGCTGAACGCGCGGGACGAAGAGGGTCAAGGATTGACCGATAGGCAGATACGGGACGAATTGATGACCATCTTTATTGCAGGGCATGAGACTGTGGCTCTGGCACTCACATGGACGTTGTACCGGCTATCCAGGCACAAGCCGATACTCAGACGCATGCAGCAAGAAGTTGACGAGGTGCTAGGGACGAGTGCGCCTTCCTTATCGGACTTACCTCGACTCACTTACGCGCTCCAGGTGTTCAAAGAGAGTTTGCGCTTCTACCCACCGGGGCATGTGCTGATTCGCATGGCAGTGCGTGACACGACTTTGGGAGGCTACAAAGTCCCGAAGGGTGCTTTCGTTATTATTGATGCCTATGCAATGCATCATCGGCCTAATTATTTCACTAACCCTCACGTGTATGATCCCACCCGCTTTACACCGGAGAAAGAGAACCAACTGCCGCGCTTTGCTTACCTGCGCACTTTGCTTACCTGCCGTTCGGTACTGGTCCCCGAGTTTGCATAGGTCAGCACTTTGCACTGATGGAGGCGCAGCTGGTGCTGGCTGTATTGGTGCAGCACGTTGAGTTGGACTTGGTAGCACAACGACCTGTTAGGCCCAAGGCTGAATTGACCTTGCGAACGAATGGACCTGTTCCCGCTATTGTGCGGCACAGAGACAGAACTGGATTAAAGTGTGTGAGCTACGCAGACGAAGATAAGGGTGCTGATTTGATCACTGCTGGTGTGGAGGGCTGAGGTATTCACTCTCAGGCCATGAAGCCAAATTCTTGTACCCGGACACCCACACCACATGTGAATGTCGCTGTGTGGCTTGCATAACTATCGCCTGTTCCTACATACTACAAATCGCCACCAAGACCAGGTACCCAGTCAGATGGGCGCGTCGCCGGGTGGACTGTGTCCCTTGGAAACACTTGGGGCTATTAGCCCCGGTTATCGGGCGGTGCGTGAGACTATAAGCCTTTGTATTTTGATAGGCTCTGTAACATGCAAGCTATAAGTTATACGTCGTATCGGATGAGGCTGCAACGTGCCCCAAAAGTGCGCCTGAGCACGCAGCCTAGAGACGTGCACATCACCCAGTGTTTCCGTCTATCTATCCTGGGAGTGCTGAGCTTTCTGCGTATTGTGCGCATCTGGAGTGTCCAGCGTTTCCGGGGCTCCTGAGGCCCTTTGTTGCGCCAGCCTCTTCTCTTCCCTTCGTCGGAGTTGCTGTACGCTCTCGGGAGGGTTAGGCAGCTCTTCAGGCATGGTACCACCCAGTTCCGCAATGGTTTCTCGTACTTTCCGACCAACATCGTAATGGGCGCGGTTAGCGTTCTCCTTGCCCTGGATCTCCTCACGCCGGAGTTTCGCATCAGCCTGTGTGGCGCGGAAGAGATTTGCTGCCAGCTCCTCGCTGCCCATGTGGTCCAGTATGCCCTGACTTTTCTTGAGCCCTTTCCTCGCATGAATGTCTTTTGCTCGGAGGCCACCATACAGGCCGGCGTAGCCGTGGTCCTGAAAGACGGCGAAGTCGGAAGATTGAACAACACCAGCTCCATAGGCGGTCTCGGCCAATTGCTTGTTGTGCGTGACAAGCTGCCCGCGCAGGTAGAGGCGCTTTTGCTCCTCGGAGAGACCGGCCAATTGGTCTGCCTGCTCCTGGCGCTGTGTCTGCACGGCGAAGTAGGTTTGCCCGAGGGCTACAATCTCCTTCTCGGGATCCGAGTTTTGTATTACGAGGTAGCAGGCGTAACGTGATAGGTATACGTCCAAAATCCTCCGTTTTGCACCAGAGCCAATATCAACCATTTGGTCGGTATCAACGAAATGGTTTCCGACCTCTTGTCCGCTGTTCTGGCAGGCCATCTCGGCCTTGCGGATTACGCGCACGAAGTTGCGGTAATTTGTATAGCCAAGTACCCTGGCCAGATCTCTGGCCGACCAATGCTCTCCGATTTCGTCGTTGTTGCGCTTGATACGCTCGAACTCGCTTGCCCCTTGTGAAGGAGGCTCCAAGTCGGTGTCGCTCAACTCGCTACTCTTACTTCCCTGATGCCAGGCGCCTGGCGGCCTCATATCGCTTTTACCTCTGGCAGTTGCGTCACTCCCGCTGTCCGCACCCCTTGCATCCAGCGCACTGCTAGGCTGATCTTCGTTCTCCATAAAGACCTCTCCTCTCTCCAGGTTCGTGGAAGAACCCAGGGATCAATAATGGCAGATCATGTAACGTAAAAGGCGTCGTAACTGAATCGATTCCACGCGAAGTGGCTCCGCACCTCTTTACCAGTTGGCACCCGCGCTACTGACCAGCTATGCCCCTTGACCGTCCGACCCGCTCGTTGGCACCACTTCACTACTGCTCGCCTCACTTACCGGCTGCTCGGCGGTTGGCTCTTGCCACTGCGCCAGGTTTTTCTCCCACTCTTCTAGGGTAGCCCGAATCTCTGCTATCTGGGTCATAAAACTGGCGCGTTCGTCTACCGGTATCTCTTCCGGCTTAGTGCGAGTGAGCCAGTTACGGAAGTGCATGGCCGGCCGCCATCTGAAGCGCGTACCCCGGCGGGCGGATGCTGCACCGGACGGACTGTTTCCCCGGGAGACAATAAAGCCGGGCATATCTTCCCGCTCCACCAGCACCAGATCTGAGCCCGGTCCAGCGTTTCCCCCCTCGACCCATTCTCCCTCATCCTGTTGATTGTTTCCCGGGGAAACACTTTCCTCGTTTTGCGAACTGTTTCCCCGGGAAACAGTTTCACCGTCCCAACCGGCGAGATGCAACATCCCAGTTGGTCGATCAACCTGGGCCACTACTTCGTGCAGATTCATCTTGCCCGTGCTGTAAGCCTCAAGCAGGTCGGGGCGCTTGAGAAGTTTGACGCGGCGCGACAGGTAAATATGATTGATGCCCAGGCGCTTCGCCAGCTTCCGCTGTGACATGCCCGTTACTTCCAGCAGGTAGGCGAACTGGCGCGCTTCGTCTTCAAGGTCCAGGTCTTCGCGCTGCAGGTTCTCCAGAGCCGTCAGGATCGCGGCGTCCTGCTCGGTGAGGTCCTCATAAATAACCGCCGGTATATCGATCTTCTCCGCCATGGTCGCCGCGCGGTAGCGTCTCTCACCAAAGATGATCCTGTATCGCTCGCCTGAATGCACCACGCCGATAGGCTGCAGAACATCGTGCTCCCTGATACTGGCGGTCAGCTCCTCCAGTGCAGCCTCATCAAACTGCTGCCTCGCCTGGTGCGGGTTTATATCGATAAGGGCCACCGGCAGCCGGCGAGCATTTGTCATCTCCTCGCCCGGTGGTGCTGTGCTCACAAAGGAGCGGAAGGGGTTGCGCTGGGCGGGTCTCAATGACCTTGGGGTATTCACGGAGTTAGAGGAGCCCGAGGCAGCGAGAGAAGTTGCCGCATTAGCAGAGTCGGGGAGCTTCTTTGTGTCTGCCGGGTTCGCAGGCTTGCCTAGCTTAGCGGGCATGGGTCACCTCCATAGAGAGTATGCGAGTAGCCAACGCCTGGTACGCGAGCAAAGCGGGGTGGCCGCCTTTCTTCTCGGCGTCGGGCAGTCGGCCTAATGGTATTCCTGCGCCTGCGGCATCGGCCACGCGGATAGTAGAGGGTATCTCGATCTTGGTCGGGTCTCGACGTTCTGCCTCCGTCCGCGCACTTAGAAAAGGCACGCCCCACTCGTCGCAGAAGGACGCCACCTCTCCTCGCATTTGCTTGTGCTGCCGAGTCTCTGCCTGCACGCGTGTGAGAAGCACGCCCTCAACCTGCAGCTTGTGGTTGAGGTCCTCCTGCACAAGAGAGACGGTATCACGCAGGTCACCTATGCCACGCGCACTTATGAAATCAGGAACTACGGGCACAAGCACATGTGTAGATGCGGTGAGTGCATTAATCGTCAGCCACGAGAGGCTCGGCTGGCAATCCACAAGGATAAGGTCATAGTCGAGGATCGCGGGCGCTAGCACGTCCTGCAAGACATACTCGCGCCGCGTAGCCTGCATAAGATCCATCTCGATCCTGGCAAGATCTATATGCGAGGGGAGCAGATACTCCCCGCCGGGCAGTTTGCGGATCGTCTTCTGCACAAGAGCAGTGGTGAGCTTCTTCTGTATGCGAGCGTGCATCAGCGTGTACAGGTTGGCGTATGGCTGCTCCTGGTCGAAACCGATGGCCGCAGTAGCCGAGGCCTGGGGGTCGCAGTCGACGAGCAGCACGCGCTTTCCCAGATCGGCAAGCACCGCCGCCAGCGTTACCGCCGTTAGCGTCTTACCGACGCCTCCCTTCTGGTTGGCGATAGCCACGATCTTCGGTGCCGAAAAGGTGGCGTTACCAGTGCTCGCAAGGTAGGCGGTCAGATCGGCTTCCGCGACCCGGTAGTGACCGCCCGCTGTCTCCTGGGCGGAGAGCTTACCTTCGCGTATATAGCGGTTGACGGTACCCTGGTCAACGCCCAGCCGCTCCGCCACCTCTGATGTTCGCAGTAGCCTACCTGCCATCCTGCCGCCTCCCGCTCGTATCCTGAGCGCCCCCCAGGCCTTCTATCTTGTCCTTCTGCCAGGTTTGTGCCGTAACAAGATAGCATTCTGCGCAATTCGTCGCGAAGTTATCCACATTCTCTGTGCATGGTTGCGTAATAGGGAAGTGTCAGGGGTGGGAGCGCGCAATCTCTCCTGCCATGTTCAATCCATCTTAGCCAAGCCTCAGCTCAGGCCTTTGCATACATTAGGCTCCCCAGATTGCAAGGCACCAAATCTCTGCCTGAACATACGCCGCTGTTCCCTCAAGGGTGCCTTCTGCTTTGCTCTCGTACGATACCGGAAGTAATCTCTCTATTCGTCAAATGCCTGGCAAAAGCGTGAGGCTAACTCGAAGGAGCTGAACCCACGCATTGGGTAATACCGTTGCTTGATGCCTCTGTGGTCTTGCTCCAGCCGATTATTCAAGTATTTGTTAGTCCGCTGGCCGCCAGGCGTACCAGCTGTGATGGCTACTTCGCTCTTCCGTGCTTGAGATCGGCACTTTCACGGTTGATCAGCTGGCGGATTCGACTTAGCCGGAGTTCCCTCATTGGCGTAACGGGAAGCGAACGATTAGAATCCATTGGCCAGCCTGCGCTCGGCACTCTTGTGTAGGAGAAACATTCTAATTGTTCGCGTTTCTGCAATTCCTCTTGATGCTTGTTATCCCGGCAATGCGGCGTAGAGTTGTCACCAGGCTGTGGACCAGACCGGTTACCAGCCCACGTGCTATTGGTGCCGCGGTTGAGGCAGTTGTGGACCTTTGTCGCAGTAAGCAAGAACTGATGATGGAGAACGCGCTACTGCGCTGCGCCAGCAGTTACTCGTACTGCAAAGGCAGGTCAAACGGCCACAACTCACGAAAGCTGACCGTGTGCTGTTGGTGCTGTTGGCTGGTAGGCTCCGAAGCTGGCAGAGTGCCTTGTTCATCGTCCAACCCGATACCTTACTTCGCTGGCACAAGGTAGGCTTCCGCCTATTCTGGAGGCGAAAGTCCAAGACCAACTCTCGCGAACCCAGATTGCATGCCGAAACAGTAGAGTTGATCAAGCACATGGCTGTCGAGAACCGGCTGTGGGGAGCCGAGCGGATAAGGGGAGAACTGCTCAAGATGGACATCCGAGTATGTAAGCGCACTATCCAGAAATATATGCGGCAAGCATGTACGCCAGGTCCATCCAAGCGTGAGCCAAGTCAGAACTGGTCTACTTTTCTGCACAACCATGCTCATCAGGTCTGGGCTTGCGACTTTCTTCCTGTTTATGATCTGTTCTTCAGGCCGTTGTTCATCTTCTTCATCATTGAGCTTGGATCACGCCGGGTGGTACACTTCGGCGTCACGCGATCTCCTACTGACATGTGGGTAGCCCAGCAACTCCGGGAGGCAACACCATGGGGAGAGGCACCAAGGTTCTTGATAAGAGACAACGACAGCAAGTACGGAGCAAGCTTCAACCGGGTTGCAGAAGTCAGCGTTATCGAAATCTTAAGGACGCTATACAAGGCCCCACGAGCGAATGCTTTTGCCGAACGCTGGGTTCGAACTGTAGGAGATGAATGCCTGGATCGGTTGCTCATAATTGGGGAGGGGCACCTGAGGCGTGTGCTAAGTGAGTACACCGAGTATTACAACCGTCGAAGAGCGCACCAGGGTATCGGCCAGCGTATTCCGGTGCCAGATTCCGAGACGAGGGCGGCTAAGCCAGCTGCGCGAAGTCCTGTAGGCCTTGGGCGCCGGGAAATGCTGGGAGGCATCATCCACGACTATTACCGAGGTGACAGCCATGCTGCATAGCCGCTTCACCGAGCACGGACGAATTCTTGCACAGTACAGGGTCCAACCGACGGCGACGCCATTCAGCCCTGGACTACACCAGCCCAGATACATTCGAACAGAAATATCTCCAATCGAATCTCGTGTCAGGTAAATCGGTGTTAGCCTATCAAAGAGGTTCTCAAACGGGTATAGATTCGGTGCGAACGTGATGTACCTGCTCCATAAATTGCAGCACTCGCTCCTTGGCGACTTTGTGATACCACACACCATCGGCCTTAAAGTAGCTGGCTACGATTGCGCCGTCGGCAATGCTCAGTAGACGGCTCACGTTTGCGCAGTCAAGACCGCTGCCGATCAGCACCGGGGTGTTTGGTGTGGTTTTTATGCTCTTGATTTCCGCCTCGTCCGGAGCGTCACCCGTGCGGTTCCCGGTGCAGATTAGTACGTCGCTGCAGAAGAACAACGCATCTTTGGCTTGCTCGGTTACGCTACGGTCTGCCACTATACTGTGGCTGCCGTGCTTCACGTGTACATCTGTAAAGACGCCGATGTCTTCGGCTTTGATGCTAGCGCGGTACCTGAGGATTTCTCCTGCTAGCCCCTCGACAAAGCCCTCGTTGGCTACGTAGGCATTAACGAACTGGTTGACACGCACGAAGCTGGCCCCAATGGCCTTGGCGATGGCAAGGGCAGGTATGGCTGCATTGGCCAAGCAGTTGACCCCAACCGGCCTGCCGTAGGAGGCGGCGTACTCTTGGACTTGGGCGCCGATGTAGGTCATAGCAGCTACGGTTTCATAGCCGAACTTATCCGGCTTCACAAAGGGGATATCGCCGTGGTTCTCGACGATCAAGCCATCGACGCCCGCGTCGATCAAGTCCCTCGTTTCGTCCATAGTGTGCTGCAGCAGTTCAGCCATTCCCTGCCCGTGGTAGAAAGGAGCGCCTGGCAGCGGCATCAAGTGTAGCGTGGCGATTACAGGCTTCGCGACGGAAAACAGCTGGTCAAGCTTGTTTACACCGTCATAGATAATTTCATTGCCCATCCTTGGCCTCCCCGAACTGCGCACGCAAGAACTCAGCAATCCTCGGCACACCTTCACTGGCCGGCTGATCGCTATCAAACTCGATCGATACAAAGCCGTTATAACCGCTAGCCTGGATAATAGGGACGATCCGGCTATAGTCCAGGACCCGGTCGGCGCCACTTGGATAAATGTCAAAGAACTTCAGGTGGACCACGGCAGCGTAGGGCAATGTTCGCTCCATGAAATCATAGACACTAGACTTATCAATAATGCTGCCATTATCAAGCACGAGCTGCAGCCTCCCCCGAGTTACCTGGTCCATCGTCTCCACATCCGAAGCATTCTGCACGACCCCGGGCTCTTGATTCTCGATACCGACCTGAATATTAGGATAGCGACCTTCTTCCACCACATTGGCAAGGCTCTGGAACACCATGTTCTGCCTAGCCCGGTTGCGCAAATCGTTGCCACCGACAGATATGCGTAACAGAGGAGCGCCCAGACGGTCCGTCGCGGCTAGCCACTGGCGTAGGGTATCCTTGGCGCTTGCCACTTCGTCCTCACTGAAGTCACCGAAGAGACACTTGGAAGCCACCGAGTAGAGTTGCAGGCCGTTCTCTTCACAGGTTGCAGCAACTTGGTCGAGGTAATCTGTGTCGAGCGATGCAAAGTGGTTGTTCCAAAGTTCCACCCCGTCGAGATGGACGTCATGTGCACAGTGGCGGATCCAACTGAACAGGTCATATTTGCCACTGGCAAACTCGTTACGATATGACCATGAAATGCAGCCTATTTTCATTCTCTTCTCTCCTCATTTTCCGAATAGTCATAATACTCTTGGTGATCCTGGTAATCTTCTACTTCCTGTATTCAGCTTTTCGCCCGATCGAAATTGAGCCGCCCGAGACTGAGCAAGCCCAGGCCAGACTCACTCAGGCCAGATCGCCCCTGGACACAGCATACCGGCTGGCATCTTCGGGCCAATCGCAGATGGTCGAGTAGTGAGCCTTGAAAAGCGCCTCCACCTCATGTATCCCACGCTTTGTGGCCTGACCATTCAACGTAGAGACTGCCAGACTCCCGGCTATGCAGCCGGTTGCTAGGACCTGAAGAGGAGAAAAACCCAGCAAGTGGGCACCGACAAAAGCGCCGGCGAAGGCATCACCCGCACCGACAGGATCGACTACCTGCACCGGCAAAGCAGGTGCGGAGTAGAGGGTACCATCCTGGTAGAGTACGGCCCCCTCCCCGCCCAGAGTTACTACTAGCTTTTGGTGCGGGAGCCTGGTGCTGCCCGGGGAGTTTGCGGCCTTCTCAAGCGTTGCGATCTCAAGACCGAGCAAGAGTCTGGCCTCGCGCCGATTGACGATCAACGTTTCGGCTAGGTCCAGCAGTTCAGGCGTACAAACCTCCGGCGGCGACGGGATCAGCACGGTTGCAATATCCAGGCTGCGGGCGTGCCGGAGGGCAGCAGTGACTACCTCCACATTGACCTCCAGGGAGGCCATAAGCGTGCCGCCTCGCAGGCTCTCGACAGCAGATAGTATCTCAGCGGGCTGGAGATTCTGGTTAGCCCCAGGCGTGACAACGCTGAAATACTCATCGCCGACGAGAAACATATAGGTCTGGCCAGTAGACTTCGCATCGTCAATAAGCAGTGCCTGGGTCCCGACCCCGCGGGCTTCAAGTTCGGAGCGCAAGTCTTCCCCCTCAGGATCGCTCCCGACCTTGCCGATAAGCAGCACGCTGCAGTAGCGCGCGGCTTCCATCGCCTGATTCGCAGCCATGCCCCCGATGTACTGTCCCAGTCGCTCCCCCCAAACCCGCTCACCGCATAGAGGTGTACGGTCGGCGTTGAAGATGTTGTCGAAGGCAACGCTGCCCATAATTCCCAACTGAGCCGCCATCTTAGCTGCGCAATGCGGAAATAATGGCGTCACATAGCGCCATCGTCTTGACGTTGTCGGCGGCGGAAGTGACTGGCTCGGTGTTGTTCCGCACGCAGTCTAGGAAGTACTCTACCTCGCCGACGTAACCGTTCAGGTACAGGTCGCGCCACCCTCCTGAGCCGGATGTACTCACAGGGGTAAACACGCGGTCCTCCTCATCCATGGTCTGCCAGCGTGGCCCCTTGGCACTTGCGGGCCTATCATAGTGATACCGTACGCTCAACATGTTATCCACCTTGACGAAGCCATTTTCGCCTGACACTGCTATCTCTTCCCAGTGGCGCTTCCAGGCTGGCAGGCCGGCCAGGAACATATTGCCAATTACGCCGCTGTCGAAACGCATGGAGAAGGCTTGGCTTACTTTGACGTCCACGCTGTTTGTGTAGCCAGTTACTTCAACCAGCTCGCCGAAGAAGTAGCGCAGCAGGTCTACATAGTGCACGCCTCCTACCTTGAGGTACACCTCGTCAGTCCAACCCGGCCGCCCCGAGGTGATCGCGAACATACCGGTGAATGCGACCATTCGGCCGAACTCGGCCGTGTTGTTCATTATCTCTTTCTGGATCATGTAAGAAGGGGCAAAGCGCTTCATAAAACCGACCATCACGTGACGGCCTACACGTGCGGAAACGTCAGCTATTTTGGCTGCCTCGGCAGCGTTCATACCTAGAGGCTTCTCTACAAAGACGTGTGCCCCCGCTTCGAGGCAGTCTTCTGTGATTGCGGCTTGAGAATTCATATCGGTAACAACAAATACAAGGTCCGGCTTTTCGGCGTCGAGCATTTTGCGGTAGTCCTCATAGGCACCCTTGGCGCCGAACTCGGCAGCGGTAGCTTGTGCCTTCTCCAGATGGCGGGTGCTCACAGCCCGAATAGGCACCTGTAGCAGGCGCAGCGTGGCATAGATGTTCGCACGGGCGTGGACGCCGCTACCGATCATGGAGATCTTCAAGTCCTCGTTGTTGGCCATTCCAAATTCCTCCTGTTTTATGTAGACCCAGTGTATGAGTCGAATGAATAGCACTTATCTGCGACGTCGATTACGCAAGTATTCCAGCAAGACAGCCACAATGATAACCACACCGATGATCACTTGCTGATAGTACGAAACTATGTTCATTATGGTTAGCGAGTTCTTGATCGTACCGATCAGTACCGAACCCAGCAACGTACCCACAAGGCCGCCAACTCCCCCCATGAGACTGGTGCCACCAATGGCAACCACAGCGATCGAGTCCAACTCAAGGCCTTGACCCACAGTCGGCTCGCTTGCGCCTAGTATGCCTACCAGCACGATGCCCACCAGCGAGGCGGTGAAGCCCGAAATGACATAGATCAGGATCTTGTTGCGTTCAACGTTGATGCCAGAGAGGCGAGTGGCTTCTTGGTTGCCGCCGATCGCGTAAACGTAGCGCCCGAACTCGGCGTAGCCTAGCACTATATGGCCGATTACGAACACGACAAGGGCTATCAAGACCGGTACGGGTATGCCGAGCAGGTTACCATTGCCTATCTGGTTGATGACGCTATCGACCACAAAGATCGGGTGCCCGGAGGTGGAGATCAGGGTGATGCCTCGCGCTATGCTCATTGTGCCAAGTGTGCAGATCATGGGCTGCAGATGGAAGTGGCTGATCAGTACGCCGTTAACTAGACCGGCAAGCAGACCGACCATCATTCCCAGCAGCACCGCGGGCAGGAAGCCCATGTGCAAGTTCATAACGCAAATACCCACGACCATGCCTGACAGGGCGGCCACTCCGCCCACCGACAAGTCGACGCCTCCCGAGATGATGACGTAAGTCATGCCAACACTGGCAATCGCAACGGTGGCTATCTGGTTGAGGAGAATTAGAATATTGCTGGTTCTCAAGAAATAAGGGGTAAGCTGCGAAATGATGGCCCAGAGGATGATCAAGAACAGCAGCAGACCAATATTCTTGATGGCCAGGACCCTTTGCGTATCCCTCAAGATTCTGGTGCCCTTGATTCCGGGCACGCCTGTCGGGGGACCGAGCGTGCTTCTCATGGCTTGTGTTCTCCATACATCCAGTCGAGGATCTTGCTGCGGTCGAACTGACTGGATGTCAACTCACCAAAGATCTTACCCTCGTACATCACAAGTACGCGGTCGCATGTCTCCAGTATCTCGTCTAGCTCCGATGACACTACCAGCACGCTTAATCCGTCCGCCGCAAGCTCACGGATCATGCGGTAGATTTCGCTCTTAGTGGCGACATCAATGCCTCGAGTAGGCTCGCACAGCAGCAGGACCGGGCTGTTCCTGAGCAACCATCTCGCCAGAATGACTTTCTGCTGGTTGCCGCCGCTCAAGGTGCCGACAGGCTGGTTCTCACTAGGCACTCGAATACTAAGGTTGCTGATCATCTGCCGTGCCTTAGCGCTCTCGAGTTTGCGGTTGACAAACCCGGAGCGCGTGAGTTGGCCCAGGATTGAGAGGGTGATGTTGTTCTTAGTGCTCTCAATCAGCACCAGCCCGTCCCGCTTGCGGTCATCAGGGACGAAGGCCAGCCCCTTACTGGCGCCATCCGAGGTGTTATGAGCCTTGATGACTACGCCGTTAACCACCACGCTCCCAGAGTCGCGCGGATCAGCACCGTAGATAGCTCGCGCCACTTCCACCGCGCCACAGCCCACCAGGCCGGTCAGCCCAAGCACTTCGCCGCGGTGCAGATCAAAAGTGATGTCGCTAAACCGCCCACCTGCGCTCAGCTCCTCGCATTTCAGTACAACTCTATCCAGCTCTACTGACTTTCGCTGGACATCTGAGTGGGTGGAAGCCCCCTGCGTCATTTGAAAGATAATTTCCCCTTTAGTGACGTCTTTCACGTCACGTGACAGAACGGAGCGGCCATCTCGCATTACGGTGACGCGATCGGCTATCTCAAATATCTCATCAAGTCTGTGGGTGATCAGCACTAGCGACACACCATCCGACACCAGCAGGCGCATTATCTCGAACAGTTTGCGCGTTTCGTTGTCGTTGAGCGCCGAGGTAGGCTCGTCCAGGATGATGACTTTGGCCTTGCTGCTGATGGCCTTGGCAATAGCGACGATCTGTTGTTTGCTGATGGTCTGTTCGCCAACCGGAGCAGCGAGGTCGACCTCGACACCCAGTCGCTTGATCAGCTCTCCGGCCCCTTTGAGTTTCTGGCGATGGTTGATCAGGCCGAAACGGTTGTGAAAGCGCCCTTGGCCAAGGTAGATGTTCTCTGCGCCACTCAGATAGGGGATCAGGTCGAGTTCCTGATAAACCATGTGGATGCCCGCCCTGATGGCAGCGGCTGGGCTGGCGAAATTAACCTCTTGGCCATCAAGATACATCCCCCCACCGTCGCGCTGGTAAGCCCCAGCGATCACCTTAACCAAGGTGGATTTTCCAGCGCCGTTGTGCCCAAGGAGTGCGTGTATCTCTCCTCGTTGCAGTTCAAAAGATACGCCGTCCAGCGCCCGGACTCCGGGAAAGCTCTTGGTGATCCGTTCCATCCGCAAGACACTGTCCAAACCGCTTTTCCTCTCTAATGGAGACGCAGAACCTCTGCAGTAGAAAATGCAGCATCATGACGGCAGGGCAGGCACCTTACCGCCGACTTTGGTTCGGCGGTAAGGTATCCGTATCAAAGCCGCGGGGGCAGAAATTTACTTGCTAAAGCCCTTGATGGGGAGATAGGGGTTCTTATTAACATCGAACATATTGCTCGGCGGCTTCGGGATGGTCTTCATTACATCAGCGAGGTTGTCAGCCGTGACCAAGTTCGGCTTGAGGCTATCATTCGGTAGGGTTTTGGACTGCTCAGCTACAGACTTCACTGCTGCATCGACCGAGTAGTATGCGATCTGCCAGGGCACTCCGTCGACGGTGGCGGCCATGCTGCCGTTCTTGATCGCGTCGTAAGCGTCGGTCGTGCCGTCATCGCCCGTGACGAGGATCTGGCCTTTCTTGCCGGCCTGCTCAACAGCAGTTGCTGCACCCAGCCCCATGGTGTCGTTCTGAGCAATAATTGCCTTGATGTTAGGATTGGCCTGGATCATGGCGGCCGCTACGTCGTGGGCCTTCTGACGGTCCCAGTCGCCAGGCTGAGAGGAGACGATTTTGAGATCCGGCGACTTCTGGAAGACATCATGCACGCCCTGCAATCGGTCGGTGGTAGCGGACGTACCGGATAGGCCTTCTATGATACCGACCTCACCCTTACCCTGTAGTTGTTTAGCTATGTACTCACCGACGGCAACACCTTCATCGTAGAAGCTCAAGCGCACCTTCGCGGTCACGGTAGCTTTGTTCTGGTCCAGGACTGCCTGATTCTGATCTTCGCTGACAACGATCCAGGGAATGCCCTTCTTGTTTGCGGCGGCGATAGCGGGGACCAGATTAGAGTTGGTGATAGATGCTGCGACGATAGCGTCGTAATCCTGGTTTACCATAGCCGTAGCCACATCGAGTTGGCCTTTAATATCATCTTCGGTAGGCACATCGCGTACATCGATATCTACCCCGAGGTCGCTCGCGGCTGCGCGCGCGCCCTTCTCATATGTCTGCCAAAAAGGATTACTCAGCGTTTTGACTATGTAACCAATCTTGAGCTTCTTCGCCCCGGAGGAACCAGACGAGTTGTTGCTGGTCGTAGAAGTAGCCTGGGAGACAGACGCTGCAATTGTTGGGGTTGATGCTGTCTCTCCGCATGCAGTCAGCAGCGGAACACAGGCCGTTGCCAGAGCTAAAACGGCCATAAAACTAGAGCGTCGCGAGATCATTGATGTCACTCCTTCTTCTTTGGAGGTAGCTAAAGATTATCATCGGGTCTGCCCGTCCAACAGAGAAATAGCCCATCTGCGCGGCTCCATGCAGCTACGTGCGGAGCTATTCAGATATTGAGCTTTAGACCACCTCCCTTCCTATACATACAATTCGACGCGATACTCGTAGCGCCCAGCTAGGTACACGAGTCGTACAACCTCCAGAATGCGCTCCTCCTCGGAGAACGTTTTACGCCAAACGATCAGCAAGGGTGTGCCTTCCGGAACCTGTAGAAGAGCTGCCTCAGCCTTGGTAGCGCCAGATGCAGTCAGGGTTTCGCTGGCGTGAGCAGGCTTGAGTGTGCAACGATCGGCGAGGAGACGGTAGTAAGATTGCATCTCAGACAGATCATGTGGAGAAAACGAGAGATCCGGGGGAATGTAAAGGTCTTGTATGCCCAGCGGACTGGCATCGGCCGTCCGCAGGCGCTTGACCCACCAAACCTTTTCATCATCTCCTATGCCCATTGCCTCCTGTACCTTGGCTGGCGGGACAGCAAAGCTCAGGTCGATTATCTGTGAGCCGGGGACGTGGCCGCGGGAGGTCATGTCTTCGGTGAAACTAGTGAGTTTCATCAGTTCCGGCCTGATACGCTGGTGGCATATGGTCGTGCCACTGCCGCGGCGCCGCTCGATAAAGCCTTCGCGCTCCATCTCGGTCAAGGCCTGGCGGATGGTCGCGCGACTCAGGCCGAGGTCGTTTTTCAGCTTCAACTCGGTGGGAATACGATCGCCTTCTTTCCACTCCCCAGTACTGATCTTTCCGAGCAGATGCTGTTTGAGTTGCAGATAGAGAGGCGTGCCTTGATTATGGCTGAACACAGGTTGCATGGGCTTTTGCGCGTACGTTTCTAAATAAATGTACGTATAACTTGTACCATATGCACGGGTGTTTGTCAATACATATTTAGAGTATCTGGTGGATATATGAGCGGAAATTCGACGGGGGTAGTGTTGCAACAACTGAACGGCTCTGATAGAGTAGGGCTTCCGATATTTGCTGTTCACGATCGGAGCCCTGTTCATGAGTCTCGATAGCTGAGGGAGCACCTTAAGTACCAACGGACGCAGAGCAGAATGATCTCGGCCTCAAAATGCCAGTACTTGAAGAGCTTGGGTTGGCTCATGTGCAAGACTCCAAACTTGGCTGGCAATGACTGGTAAGCCCCACTTTACCCGGCCTATTCAGTTGTTGCAACACTACCATCTATAATTCGTGCGGAATTTCCCTGGAAAAGAACCGTGTTTAGCTCAGCGTTTTCATTATGAAAACCCTA
>JADEYI010001583.1_pt1 | contig 16098 bp, 13 predicted proteins | sample 8542331 | NCBI WGS metagenome assembly JADEYI01 (sample SAMN16510988, study PRJNA670497) | mine drainage metagenome | isolation source: biofilm near Copperflume 1 | place: Germany: Marsberg coppermine Kilianstollen | collected 2018-02 | reverse complement strand
TGATTTAGCACCCCTTTATACTACTACCCTTCGCATTTTTAGAGGAGTTGGGGTGTAGCAATCTGCAAGGAGTAGCTGTGGAGGCGTACCGTTACGCACCCTCACCCCCAAACCCCCTCTCCCATGAAGGGAGAGGGGGCTAAGCTAGCCCCTCCACCCTGAGTCTGAACACTTACATAGCTTTGTAACTGTACTGTTCAGATAAGGGGTGCTGCAAGGGACCCTCGTTTGCGAGTAATGGGGGCTAAGGACCGGCGATGAGCGCTGAGGAGCTCGTCTCCCACTCCACCACGTGTAATGTGAGGTAACACCATGCGAGTTCTCTTTACCAGTCAGCCAAGCTCCGGCCACTGGCACCCACTCGTCCCGCTTGCACGGGCATTGGAAATGTCAGGCCACGAAGTTGCATTCGCTTCAACACAGGGGTTCCGCCCGGTTATAGAGGCCAGCGGCTTCCGGTGTTTTCGTGCGGGGGTTGATGATAGCGATGAAGAAGTGCGGCAGCGCAGAGAACAAATGGCGGGGCTTGGCCCACAGGAGCCGGCATACTTTACGTTGAAGTATGTCTTCGCCGGCGTAAGAGCACAGCGCGCGCTCCCCGACATGCTGGGCATTATACGCGACTGGCGTCCCGACGTTGTGGTGCGGGAGAACACCGAGCTCGCGGGCTGCGTCGCCGCCGAATGCGACGGGGTCCCGCACGCCGCCGTCCAGATAACGGCGGCCCGAACGCGCTTTTTGGAGGTAATGGCTGAACCACTCCACCAACTGCGTGCATCAGTCGGCCTCCCTCCCGCGGAGACGGCTGATGTGCTCTATCGCTATCTGTTGCTCTCCCCACGCCCACCGAGCCTCTGGAGCCGATCGTCTCCCGTTCCACCCACCACTCATCCATTTCGATATACAGGGTTCAGTCAATCTGGCGAAGAAAAATTGCCGGGGTGGGTCGCCAAATTGGGGCAGCGACCTACTGTATACGCCACCCTCGGCACTGTATTCAACCATATGACCCCGATCCACTCGGCCATTCTTGAAGCTCTCCGAGAAGAACCAATCAACTTGATAATTACTATTGGCCGCAACCAAAATCCACTGGATTTTGGCGAGCAGCCGGCGCATGTGCACGTAGAACGCTATATCCCTCAAAAGTTGTTGCTTCCCTACTGCGACCTGGTAATCTCGCATGGAGGCTCCGGTACAATGATGGACGCTCTCAGCCTCGGCCTACCGATGGTGATTATCCCTATAGCTGCTGACCAACCGGAGAATGCCCAGAGTTGCGCCGAGCTAGGGGTGGCGCATGTTATAGAGGCGGAGAGGCGCAGCGCCGTGGCTATAGGGGACGCTGCACGTGAAGTGTTATACGACCCAGCTTACAGGCGAGCTGCACAACGCCTACGAAAGGAGATAGAGGAACTGCCGGGCCTGGAATATCCGACGGCACTGCTGGAGCGGTTAGCAGCCGAGGGCACTCCGCTTGTATTACAACCCCCGGCCAGTCAACAGTGCACATGATGCAAGGCGAGGGACAACTAACGCCAGACGCCTCTCTCGGTCAGCTTGAAAGTAAGCCTGGACAGGTCCTCTCGTCATTGTCATTTTGACCGCGTTCAGAGTGACAACGCACGGTTTGTTCGCCAAACGCCCCAATGCGCAAGGCAGGTTAACAGCTTACTTTACGCATACTGAGTAATCCTGGCTTTGTACCCACCGTATCACCTGGCGAGTACTGCCTGAACTCCCAGAGCAAAGCTGCATTAACGGCCGACCCGACGGAGTGGGGCGAAGCACAAACAGAAAACCCAAACAATCCGTGAGGACCGTCTGGGTTCCTGTTCCTTCGATCCTACAACCGAAGTTGTAATCTCGAAGTAGCCTTAGTATACTGCCCCTTGCTTGCTCTGTCAATAGCCTGTTACCAGAGTTTTCCACATCCGCTCGCGCCCTGGAAGGCCTGCGTCCATTATCCGGAGGAGGACACAGGCGTGGCGCAAATTTCCACACGGCCTTGAGGCAGGGCACTGAACGCTGCTTCCACCTGTTGCAGGCGCTCTTCCTAGATTTCATCCTGGGCGATTGCTGTGTGCACTTCGACCAACAGGCGCATAGCAGTCCTTTCTTGGCCGCCGATTGTAACCTCGAAGAAGGATGGAATGAAGCCGATTTCTATGCAGTCAGGGCGGAGATAGCCGCGCGCCACAGCCACAGCTTTGATCGCCTGGTTAATTGCTCCTGGGCCGATTGCCTGTATCTCAACGTGGCCTCGGCTGCGTATTATGCCGGCGATTGCCCCGGCAATAGCATTGGGGTGCGACTGCGCCGCAACTTTCAGTACTGCATCAGGGTCATATTCGGGCGACTGGCTCATGGCTGCTGCTCCTATGCTGCTGATACAGTCCATTTCTGCTCCCTCCTCGGTTATCATCCTGGCTCTCGGTCCACTTTCCAACAACATATAACAGATACAGGCTGGTTGTACATCAGTAATATTGCTTACTTTGTAGGGTCTATTCATCGTTCGGCTGAACCATAACCCGCAGCTTTGACGTGATTATCTTTGTGCCGGATAATAACCGGAGAAGCTATCTAAAAATCGATAGATAGGAGGAGCATACACGGTGCAGAAAATTATTGAGGATCAGCGGCTAAACCCCTTTCCGGCTTACCGCCTGATGCGTGAGATGCACCCGGTTTATTACCTTGAGCCATATGACACCTGGCAGGTGTTCAGCTATAACGACGTTATGCGCGTCCTCTCTGACCATGCCGCATTCTCTTCGAATTTTAGCGGCGGGGAGAATGAGGACGACCCTTTGAGCGCCAGCGTGATTTCGATGGATCCACCACGGCACCGGCAACTGCGCAACCTGGTGACGCAGGCTTTCACTCCGCGTGCTGTGGCGGCTCTCTCGGAGCGTATCACTGCTATTGTAAACGAGCTGCTTGCCCGAGTAGTCGCCCAGGGACGCATGGACGTGATTGACGACCTGGCCTACCCCTTACCCGTGATTGTGATCGCAGAAATGCTGGGAATACCACAGGAGGATCGCTCACGCTTCAAAGCCTGGTCTGATGCTATCGTCGGAGCCGGCGTCGGAGGCGCCACCAACCCGCAAGCCGAAATGAGCGGTTACTTCCTGGGACTGATTGAGCAACACCACGAGGGAAAGAACGACCTCATAAGCGCCTTACTGGAAGCTCAAATCGACGGAGTACACCTGACGCAGCGCGAGTTGCTGGGCTTTTGTATCCTGCTGCTCGTGGCGGGGAACGAAACCACCACCAACCTCATCGGCAACGCTATTCTCTGCTTCAACGAGAACCCTGGGATCATGGAGCAGTTGCGGGCCACACCCGAATTGATGCCCGCCGCTATCGAAGAAGTCTTGCGATACCGCTCGCCTGTACAGATGATGTACCGCAGGGCCGCTGCTGATGTGACCCTCGGTGCTGAGCAGATCCGCAAAGGCCAGATGGTGCTCGCGCAGATCGGCTCGGCCAATCGCGACGAAGCCCAGTTCCCCGATCCCGACCGCTTTGACATCAGCAGGACGCCGAACAGGCACCTCGCCTTCGGGCATGGCATTCACTTTTGCATTGGCGCGCCGCTCGCCCGCTTGGAAAGCAAAATCGCTATAACGCTAATGCTGGAACGGCTGAGAGAAATTAAATTGGATGTCGCTACGCCTCTCGAAGCCACCGGCAGCGCTATCGTCTACGGCGTAAAGCACCTGCCGGTCACTTTCCAGGCAGCCTCTTGATCCCCGCCATCAGGATAGCTTAGCATGGCGCTTTGGAGGGCGCGGGCACTTTGATGGCCTGGCCGCCCCGCCTCACGCTCTCCTCAGCCGCCTGCGCAACTACCAGGGCCTGGCGACCGTCGAACCCTGTGGGGCTGACGGGCTTACCCCCCGTCACGTTCTCAGCCCAGGCCTTCAACTCGTCCAGATAGGCCTGGCCGAAGCGCTGGGGGAACCAGAACACGTGATCCTGTATAACAGCGTCGGGCCGGAACAACGTGACAGGTGTGGCGTTATGATAACCCCCCATAACCGATGCTTCCGACCCTATTATCTCGGTACGTACATCGTAGCCGTAAAGCACGCCCCGCACAGCATCTATCTGCCCGATGACATCGTTTGCGAATCGTACGGTAATAGCCGCCATGTCAGGCTCACCGGAGGAGGTGAAGCCGGTGGCGGGGCCAACCGACGCAGTAGCTGTGACCTCCACTATCTCCTCGCCCACTATCCAGCGCAGGGCGTCGAAATCGTGTACAGACGTATCCTTGAATATCCCGCCTGAATCGGCGAGTATAGTCGCGGGCGGCGGCTCCGGGTCGCGGGTATGGGAGTGTACGAGGAGGAGGCGTCCAAGCTTACCCTCGGCTACCATGCGCTGCGAATACACATGCGCGGCATCGTAACGCCTTTGGAAGCCCAGCTGCAAAGGCACGCCCGCGGCTCTAACGGCGGCCAGCGCTTCATCGGTTCTTGCCAGGTCGCGATCAATCGGTTTCTCGCAGAAGATCGGCTTACCCGCCTCGGCTGAGGCGATAATCAGGCTGGCGTGCGTGGCGTTGGGGCTGGCTATCACCACGCCATTCACACTCGGGTCGCGTATCAACTCCAACGCATCAGTGGTCCAGCGAGGGCAGCCCACGCGCTGGGCCGTTTCCTGGGCCGTTCGTTCGTTTACATCGGCAATGCCTGCCAGACGGGCAAGAGGTACAGCACGGGCCAGGTTATCGGCGTGAACCTGGCCGATGCGCCCAGCGCCTATCAACGCGACATTCAAGGGAATCGTCATGTACACAACCTCATAAGGGGAAACTCCAGCCAGTTTAGCATCGGGTAATTGAATAGTCAACTGACATCAGTACTGTAAGCGTTCAGAGTATGGGTGCAGGGGCGTCCCTCCCCTCACCCCATGCCCCTCTCCCACAAGGGAGAGGGGCATGGGGTGAGGGCGTACAGATACCCCAAGAAGATTGCTCCACCCTAAATCTGAACAGTTACTCAGTACTGAGTCCAGGGCGATTACATCTAAATAGAGGTCGCGAGGGAAGGCAAAGGCGCAAAGCATCACCCCGCATTCTCCACAGCGCCTGGCGGACGCCTGCGCGCCGCCCACAGCAACACCACTGACACCAGAGTGAGCGCACCAGGCACCAGTACATCCCACGCCCCGGGGAGCCCTGCATCTTGCAACGTGGGGCGCTGTATTGCCGATGTCACACCAGAAAGCAAGTAGCCCGGTTCTTCGATCAGGGGCGAGTGGGTGGGATCGTAGATGGTGGCGGCCTCGCCGGGGTCGCCCGCCAGCACAAGGCCATGTTCCTCAAAGTAGAGCTGGAAATTGACCAGGGCTCCAGGTATGGACACTAGCGCCCCCAGCACAACCAGCGCCCCCCAGAACCAGAGCAACGCCTTGTGCGACGTGCGCTTGCCAATGGCGCTCGCAGCCCCGCGCATAGCGTACTGTCCGATGGGCGCGAGGGTCCATGTCAGCAAAGGCAGCACAGGTATGATAAGGCGTGGGCCCCAGGCGAAATTACCTGTCCAGGCCCACCACGTAGCATTGAACAAAAGGCTCGCCAGCGTCTGGGCCGCCACCAGGACGTAGGCCACTCTGCCACCGAGCAGGCCGCGACGATGCATGAGCCACAGGCCCAGTGGCGCAAGGATAAGGGGCGGCGCGAAGAGGAAGAGGCTCTTGCCTGGGCTGAAAAGCAGGCCGCCCAACCCTTCCAACAAAGGAGTGGTAAAGCCAGGCTCCTTCTCGTAGCCTGTGCGACGCCATGCATCGGCTAGAGGAGCGTATCGCAGCAAGTTGTAGAGAATCTGCACCACACCTGCTGCCACAGGCCCAATGAAATAGAGTAAGAGCGCAGTCGCGGCACGACGCAGCAAAGCAGGAAGCGATTTATGCACATTCGAGCGTGCAGCCAGCAGCCAGAGCACAACTACAACCAGGCCGGGCGCGGGCAGGAAGACCGCGAACGCGGGCTTGAGCCATATCATCCCACCTAGCAGCGCACCCGCGACCACAACGCGGCGAGGCGAAGGTGCAACCTCACCCTGGGGCGGCACGATTAGCAGCGTGGCAGCGAGCAAGAGAGCACCGCCTGCTGTTTCCGAGAAGAAAGTGCGGCCATAATTGAGCGCGGGGGTCGCAAGCAGGTAAGTGCCCGCCACTGCCAGTGACGCGCCGATGCCCGCGAAGCGCCGGGATGCACGATAAAGGAGCCAGCAAGTTATCGCTGTAACAGGCAGGTTGGTCATCGAGACGGTGAAGCGCGTGATCGCATCATAGCTGCCGCCCACCAGCGTGCCAAGCTTGCCCAACCAATAAAACGGCACCGCCAGCAGAGGCAAGCCAAAGCCGTATTTGGTGTATCCGTTGAGGCTTGGATACCTGCTGGGGCGGCCAAGCTCTGTAAGCCCACCGGCCACACTGTACATACGCTCCGAGTCGAAGGCGTTCAGGAACCCCTGTGTCAGTAGCAGTAAAAAGGCAGTAAGGGCCAGCACAATCAGCAAAGAACACCTGCGGACAGGGCCACGCGCCGGGGCGCGATCAGGGACGCCACTCCTTGCCCACCCACCCGCCAACCCCAGCAGCAAAAGCCCTGACAGTAGAGCAGGAGCTACCCACACCACTGTTGCCATCCAGCGGTCGCGGTAGACCACGAGCGAGCCGAGCAGAGAGAGGATAGCAACGCCCGTGCTCAGCGCGAGTAGCGGATTACCGAACCAGGCAAGCACAGAGAGATAAAGCAGTATAGCTGTAAACCCCAGGAGCGCAAGATTCAGGAAGGCGCGAAGGCGTGCATCAGGCGCATATATTTCCAATTCTCTGGTTAGCAGGCCCAGGGAGCGGTTGTCCCCAGGCGCGACAAGTGGCGGTGAGGTGACGGTGATTATGGGGTTGCGAGTCTGCGTCGAGACCCAGCCCTGGAGGGACCAGGCTTCTCCGGGCCGAGTACTGGTCTGGTCTACTACGCTGCCGTTGTAGAGAAGCGTGGCCACCCTGGAGCTTGCGCTGCCTTCCACGCCCCGAAATATAACATGTATTCTGCCCGGCCCCCATCCTGGGAGAGTGATTTGCGCGTCGGGGAGGGTCCAGCGATATGTGCCTTGCTCGGCGCTCTTTTCTAAGTCGTAAAAACCATGAGGAGTGTAGATAGTGTCTACCGGCGTTCCGAGTCTTACCTTCTCATCGCCCGACACCTCTTTCGCCAGCAGCGTGAAGCCGAGAGTGAGAGCAGCGATCATGAGAAGCGTCGCCAGGTGCCACAAGCGGCTTGCAGCCGGGAGTAGAGAACGAACACTCTTTGCAAGCGTTGTGGACCGAAGTGCTGTCATCTAGAAATAGATGCCTTCCACTCCCAGGTACCACGTAGCGCCAGGCGTGGGACAAGCCATTTTATGCCGCCATATAGGGAGGGTTAGGGGTGATTGGTCTTGAATTGTGAAACAACGTTTTGTTGCTCATTGGCGGGCCGTATACTGCGCGAGCAGCCGGATCAACGGGACCAGCGGCGCAGGTATGCTGCCATCGGATAGTTCGGCGGCATAAGTGCCTGAAGCTGTACGTGCCACGATCTCATAAACGTAAGCGTCAGGGTTTTGCACCCCCGACCGCGCGGGCAGCTCTTGTAAGTTGGCTTCATCGAGCGCCCTGTAGAGCGCGGCAAGCTCCTCATCGCGCAGCTTCCGAGCAGGAGAGGCTATAGTCATACCAGGTGTCGCGCTGCCTTCCACTGTAACCGTGCCATCAACGTGGACTATCACTTCTACCGACGTGAAGCGAAGACCTCCACTCTTGCGCATGGCAACCAGGGCGTTCTCGGGTAGCTCTAGCTTGTCATCGGCGGGTGGCGGGCTGGGTTGCGCCTCACCGGTGCTTTGTGGCGTCGGCTCCAACTCTCTGGCGAAGTCGCCGCCGGGGACCTTACCGAGCACGTGCTGAGGCTGTGGTCCTTGTAACTGCTTATCTTTGCTGGGCTTCTTTTTCATTGTATTTTCACCGTCTGAAGCATCCGGTCGAATTGCCCACTGGCGTTGTCAAAGTCGCTTTGCGGCGCTGCCAGCGCTATGTAGTATACCTTGTTTTTGGTGACCACTATATATTCGCGACTTTGTACGATTACCGGCAGTGAGATGGTCCGCAACGTGCCAATGGGCTGGGAGACGAATGCGTAGTCGATCTCCGCAGCCTTTGCTCCGTCAACTGTGCGCTCGCTGCTGGAGAGGAAATCAAAGGCTGTGAGGGTGCCATGCTGCACTACGCGCCTGTCAACAAGGGACTGAAGAGTTGGCGGGCTGGAAGGGTCCAGCTCACGGGCCTCAACTGTCACATTGGTCTTGTAAGCCGATGCGGTCTGAGGGTTCTCCACCCTGAGCAGTACGCTACTGGTAATGCTCTCGCTGCGCCAGGTGGCCGGATAGGACATGCTGAAGCTCTGATCGCTTGCCTGGTAGCCCCTGGCGCTTCCTTCTACCGAGAAGCGAAGAAGCAAGCCGAGCAGGAAGGCAAGCAAGACAACCGCAGCTACTCCTATGTCTTTGGGCAAAGTGCGCAGAGGCCACACAGTCACATTATCTATCGTTCGGCTCATAAGCTATCTCGCTTGTGGAGGAATTACGAGCTGCGAATTACAAGTAAGCGGTAAGCTGGCAGGCAAGATAATAGCGAACGTCTTGTAATTCATAATCATTGATCCAGCGTAGCGGTATGCGAGCCACGCATGGCCTGGTGCATGAGACCAAGAAGCACAAGGAAGGCCACGAGCGACGCCACCAATCCGAGGACAAGAGATCGCCAGGGGTCAACGGCGAGGCCGTCCGCACTCACCTCGCTAACCGACCACCGGAAGAGGCCGTTCATTATCGCGGCGATAACCACCCCTGCGGGTACCCACCACACGGGCCTGTGCTCGAACTTGGCCTGCGCCATAAAGTAGCCGGTTACGCCGCCGAATGACGCCTGGGCGAGGGCTGTTGTAACGATCTGCACAACGCCTGGGCCGAGTGCCACCCCACCGTTGTCAAGCACGTAGTGCAAGTTGAGAAGTGTGCCCACCCCTAGCCCGGCCATCGTGCCGTATACAATGCCGTCCATACGCTCATCGAACTCGGTCGTAGCATACACGACGGCGCGCACGGCAGTATATGTTATCCCCTGCCAGAGGAAACCCGCGATCAGAACAGAGGCCAGCAGCGACATGCTGCTCAAAGTCGATGCCCAGTCATCCAGCCGGAACCACTGCAACAGAGGAAAGCCGACAGCTTCGGTCAAAAGCATCGCAAGCAAGAAAACTTCGAGGATGCGCGTCTTCGGCTCGGGCCGGTCACGGTCCTGCAAATAGAAGTAGTAGAGCCATAGCGCTGACGGCACAAGGACGAGGGCTACGCTTACGGGGACGCGCCAGGGATCGTCAATAGGGCCAACATAGCTTGCCAGCAGGCTTACCACCACGCTAAATAGCCCCATTGCTGCTATTTGCGCGAGAGCTGAACGCCAAAAGCCATGATGCTGTCTGTTCACAACGGCGAAATGGCGGTCGCAGTAAATACGTTGGTTAATCACGTTGTAAGGCGGGGAAAGAGGTTGCCCGCAGATGCAACAGACGTGTTGCGCTTGTGGGGATTCGTTTTGGGCCGCGGTGTCTTGCATAGCGTCTTAGCGTCCTGCCCGCATTGTGGCGTCAATCTCTGTGGGGTTGGTTGCGCCGGAGGAGAGGGATATGCCGGCGTCAGCGAGCACGGGCCGGTAGCCGTTGGCTAGGATGATCACGCTATAAGAGCTGCCTCGCGCCACGGGGTCTCCGGTCTGGTAGTATCCTCTGCTATCGGTGGTGCCGTAGGTGAGCACTTCATCGTCAGTGACCTGCCCATCCTGTGCGGCGGCGGAGGCGGTAACACCGGAGTTGAGGATGAATATCTGGGCGCCCGCTATGCCACGCCCTGTGTCGGCGCTTGTGATATATCCGTTGATATAGACCTGGTTCTGCGAGGAGGTAGGTGGGGCGGAGGGGGCCTGGCCTGTGGTGCAAGCAGGCATTGTTACATCGTCAACAAAAAAGCTACTGACGTTGCCGCGTGGGTTAGCAGCCGTGAAGACGATGCGCACGTTCTGGCCTGCGTAGCGAGTAAGCTCGAACTGCACTTGCCGCCACTTGTCGTCGCCGTTCTTTGACGACACGCTCTCAATAGTCCCTATCTGGTTGCCATTAACATCAGCAAGGAGGGAGGTAAAGGTGGCGTCGCTCGCGAAGAAGCCGCTAAGCCCTGAGAACTCCTGGTGAACAAGGCGATAATAGCTCAGCCTGACCGAGGTAGCGTTGGCGGGCACGGCTACGTCCTGGTAAATATACTGCACAGATTCCTTATCGGTGCCCCCGAGCCAGGCACTTTGCGTGCCTGTGTGGGGCAGTTGTGGGTCAATCAACTCTGTCTGGCTGGAGGTTACCTCATTCCAGCTGTTGGTGCCCTCAAAGCCGCCATTGGCGATCAGCTCACGGCAGCCCGCCGGGAGGGTCTCAGAGGGAACAGGTAGAGAGGGGCCAGGAGTGGGCGCGCCTGAGTTACCGGGCTGCACGGGTGGCGCCGGGGCGGTCTGCGAGCCGGTGACATCTATGCCCACCTGCCTGAAAGCTGCTTGCACAGCGTTGACCTCTGTTGTGCCATACAGGTCGGTCGCCGCCTGAACGGTGGCGCGCCCTGCGTCCGTGAAGTTAGCATTGGGCGTCAGATACTGTGTGAGCGCACGATAGTATATTTGCTCCATCTTCTCTTTGCCGATGGCCTGCGCGATGAAGTAAGCAGCATGGTTGGGGATGCCGCTGTTGATATGCACGCCGCCGTTGTCGGCCTTACGGCTGAGAGGCAAGTTAGCATAGTTGCTCATGGTTCCCGGTTGGCCCACGCCTGTGAGTGGGTTCGAGGGGTCGTAATTACCGCCGATCTCAGGGTCCTGAAGGCTCCGCAGATAGGGGACGGGGTAAGGGGGCGATTTCACGATTGTTTCGCCAATCGTCCAGTTGGCGCGGTCAATCATCGCGCCGAAGACGTCGGAGTACGACTCGTTGAGCGCCCCCGACTGCCCTTCGTAGATGAGTTGCGCGGTGTTATCTGTGATGCCGTGTGTAAACTCGTGCCCTGCTACGTCAAGGGCATACGCGAGAGGTTTGAAGATGGTGCCCCCATCTCCGTACACCATTTGCTGCGCTTCGCTTATCCAGGCGGCGTTCTCAGCGTCCTCGGAATTAGCGCCATAATGTACAGTAGAGACCAGGGTGCCACCCTGCCCGTCAATGGCATCGCGCTTGAAAGTGTTGAAGTAATAATCGTAGACTTTACCGGCATCGTCCTGGGCCGCCTGCCCAACAGGGTCTGACGTGCGCTCTCCCTCCTGCACCAGCAGCCGACCTGGGATATCGGTGCTATTGCCGGCGCTATAAGTCTCGCGGTTCTTCAGATTGTCGATGGTATCTATGGCATGCACAACTACAGGGCGGCGGGCGTTGACAAAGATAGTCCACTCACCCAGAGGGGAGGTGGTGAGCACTTTGACATTCCACGATAGCGTCGCCTTGCCATTTTCATCCACGTAGACCGATAGGGCCGTCTTGTCGCTGAGCACGTTTACTTGAACTGTAGAGCTTTCCGCAGGGCCAAGCAAGCTCTCCTTCAGGTCCTGTAGAGCAACTTGGTCAGCCTGATCGCGGGTAATTGTCGGCTGGCTTGGAATCTTCAGGCCAGGCGCGTATTGACCGGCAACCGCTACTATCCGCCCCTGCTCATCGAGATTGACGACCATCTCTTTTCCGTAAACAGGTATGCCGTTGTAGATTTGCGGCAGGCGAATATTGGAGAAGCGTAGCTGCGCGTCCGGCTCCATACGCGCCGGGCCGAAGTCGTTTGCGACAGCATCGAGGCGAAAAAGAGCACGGTTCTCATCGAGGAAGCCGCGCGCGACGGCAAGAGGGTTGCCCCGCTCGGCTGCGGTTGGTGCATAGGGTATTCTAGCAGAGCTGCTATTGCCAGCGAGGAAACGCGGAATAGCTGTCTGCTGATCCCAGTAGACCTGGAGAGTGCCCCCCGCACGGCTATTGAGCGCGTCGAATGCAACCGCCGGCGATTGCGCCTGGCCGGGAGTGTCCGTGTAGGCAGCCAGAGTTACGCTTGTATCCAGAGCGTTGACAAGCCGGGCGCTTGAGGCCCAAAGCGCCTGCTGCGCGGCCAGGCTGCCGGAGGAGCTAACGAGGGCCGCAGCTGCGAGCATTGAGAGCGCCATCTGCATGGCGGTGAGATAGCGTCTGCTAGAAATCCAACTGTGCATCTTATTCTCCATCAACCAATGCTGATGGAGAATAAGCACGAACCGTTCCATTACAGGACGAAAGGCAACGCAAAAGCGCAAAGATGAGACGAAGCTTCCAAAGGGTTTACGGAGCAGTAGCTATTCGGTGATCCGTCGTGCATAAGGTGAGTTAGAGCTGTAAAGAACTCATGATTGCGCCGAGCGGCGGTAACGGTTGCGGAGCATCATCAGCGCGAAAGCTGCTCGCGAGCGAGGTGCGCCCGTAGCCATAAGCACACGTCTGTTTTGGCTGTTGGTGGCTCCGAAGCCCGACTTGTAGGCTTCGTCGCCGCGCCCAAAGTCAAGCAGACGTGCTCCTTCCTTGATCGCCTGTTCGATACGCAGAGCGTCAAGCACAGTGCCGGGCCTGCTGGCCGCCCACTGCGGATCAAAGCCCTTCATATAACTGTTCCATCTACCATTCATCAGGAAATTAACCGATGAAGCCACAACCTGACTTCCGGCGCGCAGGCTAACCAGCCGCAGCCAACCACGAGAAGGATTTCCCTCGTGGGCGGGATTCTCTTCAGCTACGGCAAAGCGCATACATACCTCCTCCAGAAAGGGAAGGAAGCCCTGCTCCGTATGCTCATGGCTCAGGCTCTGGTCTTTAGTCGCCCAACGCGCCATGTGCAGCTTATAGAAGGTGGCAATAGCATCCTCGACCTTCATCTTCTCGGCTACTACCTCCAGGCTGCCATCCTGCTCCCGCATGAATTTGCGTGGGAATGATGACACATAGTAACGCCGCTTGCGGGGCAAGGCGCTAACGTATGCCTCCCAGGAGGTGGGAAGCGCGATAAACGGGCAGTTGGTCTGAGGCAGGCAGGTGACGTTCAACCCGCTGATCCTGCGCGCCCGCAGGAAGCTGAGGAGTGAAGATTGAGCAGGCACTTCACTCAGATCGCCCAGGTCCCAACCCCGGTGGCGCCCTTGCAAGAAGGTCAATATAACGCCTATAGCCGCTTGCGCGCAGCGTGGGTGCACTACAAAGTCACTGTAGTCGCTGAGGCCAGCGCCGATGAACTCCAGCTTACGGAATGGGCCAAAGCGCCTCACCATCAACGGCGCGACACCTACAAGCTCGCCGGAGCCGTCGCGCACCGTGACTACGTTTAGCCTCTTTCCGCCGCCGAAGTGCCGCCACCAGGCGTCACACCACTGGAATGACGAGAAGACAGTTGAAGTGGGGGAGGCTAGCAGCAGGTCAGTCCACGCATCTTCAAGCTCATGCAGACCGGCCACCTCGTGTATCGCACGCAGATGATACTGCGGGAAAGCCGAATGCTGAAAGCTGAAGGCTGAAGACTGGATGTTGAATATTCGCATATAGTGTAGTAGTGTAGACAGGACAGGAACGCTAAAAGCCACAATTAGCCGTCTACCGGCCACCACAGGCATCTTCAGCCCGCGACGCTAGCCTTATACCAAGCTCGTGCAAATAAAGATCTTCCCACTTGCTGACCCAGGCACGCATGCTGTAGTTGCGAACCACCTCGGCGCGTGCCGCCTCACCAAGCCGCCTGCTAAGGCCGGGGTCGTTGATGCAGCGAAGAATGCTCAGTGCCAGCGTTTCGGCATCTGCTGGCGGCACCAGCAACCCTGTAACTCCATCCCGAACCACCTGGGCCACTCCTCCCACGTCAGTGCTCACTGTAGCACAGCCCGCCGACATAGCTTCGAGCAGCGCCACCGGCATCCCCTCCCAGAGCGATGAAAGGACAAATAGATCGCTGGCGGCGAGTATGTCGGGCACGTTGTCACGAAAGCCGGCGAAAACGAAGTTGTCGGCAACTCCCAGTTCAACGGCCTGCTCCTGCAAATCACCAAGTAGAGGACCTTCACCCAGCACGGCGAAGCGCACATCAGGGCGCGATAGAGTAACGACCCGGGCCGCTTTCACCAGATACTCCTGCCCTTTTTGCGGCGTCAGCCGGGCAAGATTAGTTACCAGAGGGAAGTCGCCACCGACCAGAGCCTGCTTGACAGCGGCTCGATCAAAGTCAGGCCTGCGATAGAAGCGGTCGGTGTCCACACCATTGGCGATGGTTAGCACACGACTCAGAGGGAAGCCGAACCACTGGGCCACCTCTTCGCGCAATAGCTCCGAGACCACTACCAGCTTTCGGCACCACAGGTGCGCTGTCCACCTCTCTAAGAGTTGCCGGTGGCGCGGCTCCTCATCGAGGTCTATAAGCCCATTGTGGATTGTGGAGACCACAGGCCGTCGCGTCGCAAAGCCAGCCATACGCCCCATAATGTCGGCACCTTGCAGGTGCGTATGTATAATATCAATTTTATGACGTCGTATATACCTGACTAGGCGCAGTAGCGAGGGCAAGTCGTAGGAGGCGTGCTGGTTGAGAACGATAACAGGCACACCCAGAGCCTTTAGCGCGGGCACGGTTATAGAACCGGGCCGGGGGCGCAGACCGCAAACATAAAGGTCGAAGCGTGTGCGGTCCAGGCCCTCGGCAAAGGTCCGTTGCAACACCTCCGCACCGGCGTTCCCAACCTTATCTATGATCTGCAAAACCCGAACTTTCTTCGCCATACTATAGACAACTATGTAGCGAGATAACTATGTAGCGCAGCAAGCGTAAGCGTTCAGAGTTGGGGTGCAGGGGCGTCCCTCCCCTCACCCCATGCCCCTCTCCCTTCATGGGAGATATACTCCCCAGCAACAAAGCCCCCTCTCCCTTCATGGGAGAGGGGGTTTGGGGTGAGGGTGCGTAAGGGTACGCCTCCACAGATACCCCAAGAAGGTTGCTCCACCCTAAATCTGAACATTTACCAGCAAGCAATAATTTTACCTGTTGTGATATACTGTGCTTCACTTTTCTGATTTCTGATTGCGCCAGGTGTGATTGGTCGGATCACAATATCCGTTTTGCTATTGCCGCGCCGCTGCATCACTGCGACTGCACAGCAGAGAGGGTCGCGACGTGCCTTCTAAAACGATGGCGCGAGCAGCGTCATTCTAACATAACGCGGGAAGGAGCACAAACCCGCTGCATCAGTGGTCTGTGGTGGTAGTCACTCGTAACTAACCACGGGCGATGAGGAGCAACGTGTTGTCTCAGCCTTCGGGGTCTCAATCCAACACAGGCGCGTTCACAGGGTTGCCATCGTGGGCGGTAGCGCTGCCCTTGTGGGCAGGAGCACGCTGGCTCTGGATCGCGCCTATGGCAGCGGGGGAGGTTCGTTACTACTGTGGCGGCTCTGCCGGCTTGCACCGATCATCTCGTGCCCCGGCTATGGAACAACTGCCTCTCGCCACTGCGTACTCAGTAGTGGTGCTCGACCACAGATCAGCAACTCCACAACCCTCGTGGTGGCGGCTTCTCGCCTCGGGTCTTGAGCCTGGGGGCGTGCTCTTTGTCTGCGGCGCTCGAACGGCGGGATTGCCCGCGCGGATTCGCAGCGCAGCGCCAGCGCTGCGCCCTTCCGAGTGGCACGTGATCGAGCGAAGTCAGGATGCGGACTGGCGGCTGCGCCCCGCAACCGGCGCAGCCCTCAAGCTATTTGACACAGCTTTGCAGCCGCCTCTCAGCTTGGGAGCGCGGCTCGACCAGTTCAGACGCCGCTGGGCACAAGGCGGGTGGTTGGCTTGTCTGCCGGTCTGGCGAGACGGCGAGGCGCAATGATAGCCCTGCTGGATGGAGCGATTCCAACAGCGTTGCTGGAGGCGGCGGCAGGGCACCCGGTACAACGTCCTCTGTCGTTGTT
>JADEYI010001582.1_pt1 | contig 16108 bp, 16 predicted proteins | sample 8542331 | NCBI WGS metagenome assembly JADEYI01 (sample SAMN16510988, study PRJNA670497) | mine drainage metagenome | isolation source: biofilm near Copperflume 1 | place: Germany: Marsberg coppermine Kilianstollen | collected 2018-02 | reverse complement strand
GTGAACGGAGTGCTTTTTGGCATGGTTCTGGGGGGGCTGCTGGGGGCAACCCTGATGGGCTTGGGCCAGAGCCTGCCGGTATGGATGGCAGCGGCCTTCTTGGGCTCGCTGATCGGCCCCATCCTCAACGGCTCCAACCAGGCCATCTGGCAGGCCAAGGTTTCACCCGACATCCAGGGCAAGGTTTTCTCGGCCCGGCGGATGATTGCCTGGCTCGCCAACCCAGTTGCCATGCTGCTGGCTGGCCCGGCAGCAGACCGTTTTTTCACCCCCGCACTGATGCCAGGAGGCAGTTTGACCAATACCTTCGGGCCTTTGGTGGGGGTGGGGCCAGGGGCCGGGATGGGCCTGATGCTGGTGCTGGCCGGGCTGGCTGAGGCTGCTATCGCCCTCACCGCATACACTCTGCCTTTTATCCGCCACGCCGAGCGCCTGATTCCCGACCATCAAGGAGCTGACGATGAAAACTCGTCTCGAGAAGCCGTCCCTGCCTCTTGAAGGAGGCAAAGGGCAAGGGGTTTTGTAGGGATATTCCGGCTTCGAATAGATAGCAGCTATCTGGGTATCCGCCCACTAGCGCTTGTAGGAAGTAAGGGGGGCTAAAAAACCTCGCCCAAGGTTATTGTCCGAAGCAGGGTCGGGGCTGGATGGGAAGATTTCAGGCAACCCCACAGCTCAAACGCCCACACTTCTAAACCGGGCGCAGGTCTTCCATCAGTTGCCAGCCCACTTCTTTGGGAGTGGAGTATAGATAAGGATTGAGTTCGTCAGAAACTTTTTGGGTGAGCGGTTTGAGCGCAGTGGGCTCGGTCTCGGTAAGCATCAGCAGCGTGACCTGATAAAACTGCTGGCTGTCGGTGGGGGTTCCATCCTCGAAAAAGGTAAAGGGGGCCCGTACTGGGTCAATCAGGATGTGAACATCCCCCAACTGGCGGGGAAGTTGAGCTTTAGGGTCGAACACCAGACCCTTGGGATGCCACAGATAACCTTGAAACAGCTTGATGGCCTTCATCAGCATTGATTGTGCCCATAAAAACCCGAATTGAATGGGATTTATAGCAGTTTTGGGGAATTCTCGCCAAACGGCGCTGTCCTGGGGGCTATTTCGAGACGATCTCGCGGGGCCTGGGGGCCTCATCGAGCATCTCGCGGGGGCGTATGGCCTCAGCTATAAAAGCCCACAAAACCCCGACCAGCAAACCCAGCACCGCCGCAATTACAGTAAATAGGGTGGGGCGTGGGAAGGAAGCCCTTAGGGGTGCCGCCGGAGGAACCAGTACCTGCACCTGTAAAGCTTGCCCCACCAACTGATTGATGGCATCAGGCTGGTTCAAAAACTGGGTAAGGGTATCTATGCGGGCTTGTAGCTGGGCTACCTGCGAACGGAAACGGGACTCATCCAGACTAAGGCTGGTCAGGCCGGGGTTGGCCGCACGGGCTGCTTGGGGGTCTACCGCCCTGGCCTCGAGGCCCGCGGCTATGGTGGGATTGGACTGAGCCTGATCGGGGGAGGTTTTTAGCTCCGCCTGGATACGCTTCAGGCTTTCTTGTGCAGCCTGTAAATCGAGCTGGGTTTGGGTCACGGTAGCCCGGATATTAGACCGAGCACTCTCTATCATGCGCTCGCGCAAATAGTTTTGGGCCACACTCAAAATACGCTCGGCTCTGGCCTGGGCCTCTGCCGCAGTTCGCCCCGAAGCACTCAGGTTGAGCAGTCCCCTTTTATCATCAAAGCGAGCTTTGTAGTAGCGGGTAGGGTCGGATACCCCCAAGTCTTTGGCAAGCAAGGTAGTGCTCTGCAAATCCACGAAGCCTTGAGACAGCCCCGCCAGCGAGGGCAAGTTGCTAAGAAGCTGTTGGCTGGATTGGTTGGCTAAGCTGAGGCTGACCACTACCTGGCTGGTGTAGGTTTTGGGCCATAGCAGACTAACTCCGAGGGTCAGAAGGGCCAGGCCTAAAGTCAAACCCAAAATTGTAAAACGCCTCTCCCTGAATATCAGGTATATGTCCCTTAAAGCCAGCTCATCTGCTTTTGTCGAAAAGCTATCCTTCATATCCATCACCAGCGCATTGTATCAGGCAGAAGGATTAGATTGCGGAACTTTCAGCGAGCTCCAGCCCACAATCAGCCAAAAGGGATAATAGGCCACCTCGTTGAAGAAACTGTAATCAAATAGATTCAGCAAAAGTAGCGAGGCCACAAACACCAACCCTACCCAAGACCTGGATCGCCACAATATAAAAACTGCGCTCCCCAACAGGGCAGTAAACCCAACCAAACCCAAAAGACCTGACTCACTCAGAATCTGAAGTGCCAGGTTATGCGCGTGCGGCAAACTATTTTCTATAGCCCCTTCCGCTCCACGCAAGGAGTAGTAATAAGGGAAACTGCCCACACCCACACCCGTCCATAAATAATCCCGAATCACCGAGGAAGCCGCTTGCCAAATTGCTACCCGTGAGGTTGTGGTGCCATAGTTGGGGTCAAAAATAGTTGAAAACCGCCCCAAGTCGTTGTGGCTACCCAACCAAACCATAAAAACCAGCACTATCCCAAGCACTCCGAAGGCCAGCCGTCTCCCAGCAATTCCCAGGCTGCCCAACCAAAACACCACCATGGGAACCAAGCCTATCAATGCACCTCGGCTACCCGAAAACCAAATCAGCCCCAAGCTAGCCAGCAATCCAGCTAAGAACCACCGTCTATTTCCCAGAAAAAGAATTAAACCAAGCACCATTACAGCAAGATGCCCCAAAAAGTTGGGGTGAGATACTAACCCGGCGGCTCTGGTATTCCATCCCAAAGGTGAGTTGAGCAATTGCCCCATAACTATGACCAAACTCACCATCAGACCCACTGCTAAAGCCCCCGGAGCTAGCTCTCGATAGGTCAAAAGGCTAGGTGCCGCGGCAAAAGCCAGCAGCCCCAATAGAGCAGTACCCACAAACCAGCCCATACGCTGAACCAGGGGGTGCATACTGGAATTGGGCGGGCGATAGGCCGAAGGAGTAGAAGAAGGCTCGAGTTGAGGAAAGGCTAAATCCAAATAGGTCCAATCTCCCTGAAAGTTCACCAAATCTAGCCCCCGAACGAATTTATCTCCTGGTTGAGCCTGATAGGTGGCATAAGCCCGTTTCAGACCTCCACCCATGTCTACGATTCGAGTGGGCACTGGATGGTGGCCCCTGGCGGTGAAAAAGGTGAATTGAAAACTGACTTGAGAACCATCATGCCGAAAGAAAACGCTTTGGGTATAGGTGGTTCCAGCCTGAATGGGGAAGGTTTGAAAGAGATGTATTTCAATAAATGGGCGTTTGGTCTGAGGATTAACTCTAGGCATTCGCCAGAAATCACCGTTTTTATGAATCAGATCAGTCACCTGTTTGTCTTCAATGTTAAAACCCACCAGCCTCGAGATGATGTTGGGTGACATCAGGTTGGCGGTTGCCGGAGGGCCAGGCCAAGGTGGTATCCGGGGCTGCTCGAGAGGTGGAGCTAGCACTTGAGACACGCAACCAAACAAGACATAAAGTAACGCACCTGCCATCAAAACCGGATACCGCCTGAGTTGTTTGAATGAAGCTAAGCCCAGAGCAAGCAGCAATACCGAAAACCCTAGAGGCCAAACCGGGAGTAAACCCAAGAATACTACCCAGACCCCCTTTTTGAGTATGGCGCTAATAAGCACCTCGGCTAAATAACACTGCCCATACGGTGCGGGCAATAATGTAGAAATCGAGCCAGACCGACCAGTTGCGAACATAGTAAGCATCGAGGCTTACCCGATCTGAGTAGGTGGTGTCATTGCGCCCTGATACCTGCCATAAGCCGGTTAAGCCAGGAGTTACTTGTAGATACAAAGAAAATTGATCGCCGTACCTTTCAACCTCAGCCTGAACGATAGGGCGTGGCCCTACCAGACTCATTTCCCCATGCATTACATTCCAAAGTTGGGGCAGCTCATCCAAACTGGTTTTGCGAAGAATGCTACCCACTCGAGTAATCCGAGGGTCATCGCGTAGTTTATGGTCTTTAGCCCATTCCTCGCGCAGTTCAGGGTGTTGGCTCAAATGGGTTTGCAGGATGGCATCTGCATTGTGTACCATTGAACGAAATTTCCAGGCTCTGAAGCGTCTTCCCTGATACCCTATGCGCTCTTGGTTGTAAAAGATGGGGCCGGGGGAATCCAGGCGAATTAGCAAGGCCACCAAAACCCCTAACCCCAAAACAAGAGGTGCGCTCAGAGCTACCAAAACAAGGTCTAGGGTTCGCTTAATCCAGCGTGGCAAGGGCATTAGCAAGCGCTGGCGAACTTCGAGTCCCAACATTCCCCCTAAATCCCTGGCCGAGACCCACAGGCTACCCAACCCGAATAAATCGGGTATTAAAACCAGATGAGGGAAAATAGAGCCGTGGCGATGAAATATCTCGAGCAACCGAGTACGGCTAACCCCCGGCATAGCCAAAATTGCATATGAAACCCTGTATTCTTTGGCCACTCGAGGAGCCAAATCAAGACTTCCCAACACTGGAACACCCTCCACAAACCGTCCCTGCTTGCTGGCATCATCGTCAAGCAACACGATAGGTTTGAGGCCCAAACCGGGTTGCTGCCGCAGCAGCTTAACCACACTAGCCCCTGTTTGCGCCGCACCAAGCACCACCACACCACTTCCCCACCAGGATCGGCGAGCCAAGAGTTCACGAGCCAAAGCCCGCCCCAAAAGAACCATCATCGGTACTAAGATGACCGCAAAGACAAAGGCCCCTCGAGAGTAGTCGGCCCCAGTGCGATAAATAAAGGTGCTGCTGCCAATTATGCTAAACACCAGCAAGCTGGTATAGGTGATCCGGCGCAGCTCTTCAGGAGGGTTAATTCCCACCCCCGGATATAGCCCAGCAAACGCATAAGCTGCTGGGAACATCAAAAGCAAAGGCCAAAGCGGCAAGTACAAGTCCCATAGCAGCGAGCGGTCATAGACGTACCTGAGGAAAAAACTCAGGAGTCCTGCCAGCACGAGCATCAAAACATCACAACCCAACAACACCCAGCCCGTCTGGTGCATTGAGGTTAGATTGTTGATGTTCAGAATCTTATTTTCTGGTACGGACAAGCGCGTATCCTCTGTCATCTGCCCATAAGAATACAACTTAGCCAGCGGCTAAATCTCAGGGGCAAAGAAAGCTTTATTCAGGGTTAGCTTGAGTTTTAGATTTATAGGTAGATGGGCCTCGAGCCGCCCCAAACGGTAGGCCAGATACTTCAATAGCGTTCTGAGCAAAGCCGAGGGAATTAGGCCAGGGGCATGGTTCCATAAATAAACCATTTCAGAACGTAGAAACTTTAGCCCCTCCCCCTCCGCTCCACCAAATGCCCTAAGCAGCCAAGAATTCCGAGCATGAAATACCCCAACATCAAAGTAACGTTTGAACTCCTGAGCCAAGGAGTAATCGTGTGAATGATAGACCTGGGCCTCAGCAACATAAGCCACTTTCCAACCCGCCAATAGCATTTTGGCGGCTACTAGGGAGTCTTCACCAAAAATAGTTTTGTCGGGAAACCCGCCTACTTGCTCCAGGGCCGTACGGCGATAACAGGCAAACGAATCGGAGGAAAAGGCTGTCTTGAAGCCTCGAGTGGGGATATCTGATTTGCTGCGCACTTCGGAATGGGCAGGATAGTTGAACAAGCGAGCATGCCTTCCGATAGGCTGAGCATCGGTATGGGGCAGTTGCCGACCATAAGCCACCCCGACTTCAGGGTTGGCAAATGCTGCCAGCAAACTCTCGAGTGCTTGGGGATTTGCCAGTATCGCGTCTTGGGTCATGTACAAAAGAAGCTCAGCTTCAGGAACCAGGGTAGCCCCAAGTTGCCGGGTTGTACCGTGGTTAAAATCCTCACGTTGGATGGAATGAACCATAAAACCCGCTTGGGCCGCAAGCTGGGGGGTTTGGTCGGTTGAAGCCGAGTCTATAACCAAAAGGAAATCGGGCTTGAGGGTTTGGGTTTGGAGAGCCTCGAGCCAGCGTGGCCAGGAAAAAGCCGCATTGAGGGTGGGTATAACCAAAACCATCTTAAGAGACTGGCTAATAGGATCAAACATTGGCTAATAACCCCACATTCCGTATAAAGCCTATCTTCAATATTCCATGCCGAAGCAAAAAAGCTCTACGCTCGAAAAATCCCAAGCTGTCAAGAGCAGAAAACTGTTGAATCACCTCAAGGTTTTCGAGAGATAGCTTCTCGGCATACTGCTGAGCGAGCACTCCAGCTTGAGCTTTGGTTCTGCTTAGACTTGCGCGTACTTCTTCACCTTGCAATATCCGGTTTAGTATATATCCTAGATTCCAACTCTTTGCGCCCGTATCATTCATACCATGCTGACGATACAAGACAGTTTGCCGACGTACGTCACCTACTGTCCCAAATATGGCAGCCACCAGAGCTAACCACCAATCATGCATTATGGCTTGCTGCGGAATGGGGAGCGCAATATCCCTCAGAGCTTTGTTAAGCATTACTGTACAACCAGTAACCACGTTTTGTAATAATAGACGAGTCCAATGCTGTCCAAATTCTGGAATTATGTGCTGATACTGCCAAAATGAATTAGCTAATACCTCTAGCTCAATATTTACTACCCTTAAATCAGTATGTACAAGGATAGGGGTGTCTCGACTATTTACCTCTTCAAGTTCAAGCATCCGTCTTAGACTATGTTCAATCTTGGTTGGCATCCAAACATCGTCTTGATCGCAAAACATAATGTAATCAGCGCTACTTTGCTGCAAAAGTTCTGCAAAATTACCCACTGCTTTCAGAGAACCCTTCTGATCACATATAATTTCAACTTTCCCAGGATATTGCTTTGCAAAAACGGCTACCTGTTCAAGAGTTAAATCGCTTGAGCCATCGTCCCGTACTATTAGCCTCCAGTTATTGTAGGTTTGCTGGGCGAGCGATTCGAGCTGTTCAGATATAAATAGACCACCATTATATGTAGCAAGCAAAATTTCAACGCTTGGGTTATGCATAAGGATGAACCTTTATTATTTTTGACCCTACATCAACCATATGTGGCCTCAAGAAAATACTCAACAAAATCGCCAAGAAAAATTGAGTCAAGATAGTTGCATTTAGAAAAAGATTGGCAAAAACTCCTAATATCAGGCAGGAAATGAAAATCGAACAGCACATAATCGCTACCAAAGATCCTCTCATCCGGGCGAGCATATAAAAAAGAGAGCCGAACAGCCCCAGAAAGAAGTTGAATATAAACACGCCCCAAATACCAAAATCAATGAAGATCCATCCATTATAAGTCGCTACAGTATTTAGCGGGTTAGGAAAGTAAGTCCTTATAATAGGGTCTAAAAGGCTTGTCGTGTCCTCCAGCCCAAAAGTACCCCAAAAAATTGGGGGTATGCTTGCGGTAAGGTTCAATACTCCACCGGTGTAGTCTCTGAAGGAATTGTATAAGGCAATCATGTTAGCAAGTGGGAAAGAAATATAGCCAACCGCCCATAGTACCCCACTAGGCCACCCTTGCCATTCTTGTCGAATTCGCATTGCGCTAATAAATTGGCTGGTGCCTGTGCGAATGGAGCCTATCCAGCCCAAAACTAGCCCTATTATGACGACAGCCGAAAGAATAGCAAGAAATGTGCGGAGGTTAAGCTTTGGTCTTCTCATAAAAATCCAAAATAGAATGTATTGAATTACTGCTTGAATCAAGAAACCCCTTGACACATAGACTAAAAATGTTCCTATTGCAAAACCAATCATAAGTGCAGCCCGGAGCTTAGAGCGCTCTAGTAAAGATAACAATCCCAATAACATCGCCGCACTAAACACTACATACATTAGGCGGCCATAGTTGAGATAGGTATATTCTGAGTTAGCACCTGTCAAAATAGTAATCGCTGGTAGGGGGCCGTAGGAACGCCAATTCGCAATAGTGATAACCCCGATTAGAACCATTAAGGCTAACGCTGCCCACCTAGTACGAGTTTTGGAGGTGGAAAGTATCTTTTGGTATAGAGTGGTGGTCTGATCTCTAAGAATTCCTAGTTCATTTAAGGAGCGAAGCGAAAGATACCCAATGAGTGAGGCTGTTAAGAACGCCCCCGCAGAAATTAACACTAGGCTGAATATGGCTGACCATGCGCTAGATCCTGTAGGAAGGAACTCTGCTATATTTAATAAGTATAGGGTGAGTTGGATTCCCCAGGAAGCAATAAACAAGTTCCACGGAGAAACCAGTGTTACAAGTGGGATAAGCTTCATCTAGATACCTCTTGCCTTAGCTCTAATCTAAAGCTCTGTAGGTAATCTAATCCTTTCCAAAGGGCGCGCCACCAAAACGCCCCCACCTTATATATGAGATTCCCGCTCCTCCAATCGCTACTGCTCAATCGGCGATAATCTACATATAAGGCAAGTCGGCTTAAGCCATCAAATCGTCGAGTATTTTTGTTAGCCGAACTGGCTAAGTCCTCAAGTTGGCGTTTCTGTCGTTCACCCGACGAGCGAATAAAATTTTGCGTGTGCATTCTATATGCAGCAACAGAAGAGCTAAGGAAGCCCAGTGCCTTCACAGATAGAAGTCGCAAGTAAAAATCTCTATCTTCTATGAATAAAGATTCATCATAGCAACCCAATTTTTTGTAAGCTTCCGATCGGAGTAACAAAACAGGGCCTGGAATACTCCAGCGCAATATCAATTCCAGTTCTAAAAGGCTGGGATCAATAAGGGCTTTGAGTCGCAAACTCTGAGGGTATAGTTGGGTAATACCACTATTCTTGAGTTTGTTGCCTTGAGCATCTACAACTTCACAGTCTCCGAACACCGCCAACCACTCTGGATGTTTTATAAGACTACTGACCCTCGCCTTAATGCCCCCTGGCAAAAGGTAATCGTCGCTAGCTAATAAAGTTATGTATTCACCCCGCGCCAGACCAATTAATCGGTTAAGTGAGCGAGGGAGTCCTTGGTTGGGTTGTTGCATTAGCTCGAAACGGGTAAATGCTTCGGGGTTATCTATCCGCCAACAGCGAACAACTTCAAAAGAGCCATCGCTTGAACCATCATCCAGTACCAAAACCTCGAGGTTGGGCCAACCCTCGCTGAGCAGGCTATCTAGGCACTGACACACATATCGCGCGTGGTTATAAACCGGAACGAGCACACTAACCAATGGCTCAGTCACTGCTGCGCTCCTTTGGCTCGAGCCCTCCATCCTTGTCTACTCAGCCACACAGCACACACAAGTCCCCATATTATGGCAAATAACAAAGACCATGGCTCGGACACTAGACGCACCACTACTCCTATACTCAAACCCAACCCCAACAAGCCTACATTTGACCATACAGGAGTCCATATTCCTCTGCTTACTAATAACCAAGCGACCACCACAAGATAACCTGCATAGGTGGCAAGCCAGCCAATTCCCAAGCCTTGCAAACCAAACTGCCTCATTCCCCAAAGACTAAACCCCAGCAACATCCCTCCACCTAAAGACTCAGTAATGAAATAAAATCGGCTTGATAAGCCTGCAAGCACAGCATAACTGAGTGTCCAGCTTACAAATCTGAGCAAGTCGCCCAGCAATTGCCACTGCAAGATAGCGACCGTGGGACGAAACTGTGATGAGAATAGAACTGAAACAATAATGGGGGCCACAGCCAGCGATATGGCTACTAAAGGACTACCTAGCAGCAATACAAAGCGCTGCTGGGTGTGGATAGCCTCGCGGAAAGCCGTTGGCTGGTCTTTAAGGGTAGATAGCCGAGGGTAAAAATCTTGGCCCAGAGCGTTGAGTAAAAATCCAATATAGGCGGTGGAGAATAATACTGCTGCACGGTAATAACCAACGTTTTCCTGACCAAGTTGGTGCAACACCAAAAAGGGCATTCCGAGCTGCACGGCACTACCCACCAGTTGGCTCCCAGTGAATGGGAGTCCGAAGCGTAGCAATTCACCTCGAGCCACACGCACTTGCTCGAGATCAGGCCGCTCATCAGGAAGGTTCAACTCCCTAACAAACCATGTAGACGAAACTATCTGTACCAAAGGTGTGCCTAACACTACAAAAGGAAGGGCCGCCTCCCGCCATACCCAGACCAACACAATGCCCCAAATTGCCCCAGCCACACTGGAAATGGCAGTGATCCGGGCTAGAATTCCCACACGATGATAGGCATTAAGCAGCCCGATTTGTACCCCAGCTGCCAAGCTCATTAGCAATGCTACCGCTACCCATAGCACAGCATAAACCGGGCTTTTTGCGAGCATCAGGTGGGCAATAGGCTGGCTGAACAGCAAAACCAGCAAAGTGACAGCTCCAGAGAAGTACCCATATATCTGCCATGCCGCCTGCCGCAGGGCAACCATGAATGCAGCATCACGTTGAGCAGCACGAGCAGCTCCTACCCGTACCAATCCAGCAGAGAGCCCCATTCCAGCGACAATTGCCGCGATTGCCAATAACCCTTGCAGCAACCCCAATAGCCCCACACCCTCAGGCCCTACCCAGACCGCGTAGGCTTTATTGGAAAGAAACCCAGCGACCAAACTGATTGCCGAGCCACTCCCAAGAATCAGAGTGGCTCTTAAGATGGAGCCCATGTAAAAGACTGAACCGCTTCGATTACCCGTTCGGCCTGCTCGAGGCTCAAGTGAGGGCCGATGGGCAGCGAAACCACCTCACGGTGAATAGCCTCAGAGACAGGCAGACTACCCTCAGGCAGGCCCAGATTAGCATAAGCCTGTTGACGGTGAGGTGGGATGGGATAGTGGATCAGGGTTCCGATACCTCTGGCCTCGAGATGTTTCTGGAACTCATCGCGTACTTTGGTACGTACAACAAACAGATGCCAAACTGATTCAGCCCAGTCTGGTATGAAGGGTAGAACCAAGCCCGTGTCCTCGAGTTTTTCCAGGTATAGCGCCGCGAGTTCACGGCGGCGAATGTTCCATTCCTCTAGTACGCCCAGCTTCACTCGCAACGCTGCCGCCTGGAGAGGGTCGAGGCGGCTGTTATAGCCAACCATTTCATTGACATACTTGACCTTCGAGCCATAGTTGCGCAGCATCCGAAGCTTCTCGGCAATCTCCGGGTTGTTGGTGGTTACAGCCCCCGCATCGCCCATAGCTCCTAGGTTTTTACCGGGATAAAAACTCCAAGCCACCGCATCACCATGAGCGCCGATGCGCTTTCCTTTGTAGCATGCGCCATGAGCTTGTGCAGCATCTTCTAGAACATATAGGTGGTGTCTACGGGCAACATCCAGAATCGGTTCGAGGTCGGCGGGCTGACCATATAAGTGAACTGGGATCACTGCTTTGGTACGCTCGGTAATGGCAGCCTCAAGCAACTCGGGGTTCAAGTTATAAGTGTGCTCATCAGGCTCGACTGGTACTGGCCTAGCTCCTGTGTACGTCACGGCCAGCCAAGTGGCTATGTACGTATTGGACGGTACAATTACCTCGTCTCCTGAACCGACATCCAGGGCCTTCAAGGCCAAGTGAAGCGCCTCGAGGCCGTTTCCTAAACCCACACAGTATTTAGCCCCAGTATAGGCTGCATAGTCCACCTCAAACGCCTCGACTTCCGTGCCACCTATGTACCAACCGCTCTCGAGCACCCGTGCGACCACCATATCAATCTGGGGTTTCAGCTCGAGATAAGCTGCCCTAAGGTCAAGAAAAGGTATCCTATCCATGTCCATTTACCACCCGGATAAACTCATCATAGTTGCGTATATAGTCAGATTCGTCGTACATCATTGAGGCCAGCACCAAGCAAACTGAACTCGAGGAAAAGTTGTCCATCTCCCGCCACAACATTTTTGGAATGTAGAGGCCATAGTAAGAACGGTTGAGGTGAAAGCGTTGTTTTTGCTTGCCATCATCTAGGATCATGTCGAAGCTGCCAGAAGCGGCAATCACTAACTGCTCGAGCTTATAGTGGGCGTGACCACCTCGGCTTTCACCGCCAGGAACATCGTAAAGGTAATAGACCCGTTTGATCTCGAATGGAATATGCTTCTGGCCTTCAATAAACGTTAAGTTGCCTCTAGGATCGCCAATTTTAGGTAGGTTGATAATGCGAGCTTGCTCGAGACCCATTTATTCCCCCAACTTCTTAACTAACCTGGCAGGGATACCCATGACTAAGGTGTGCGGTTCAATATCTCTAGATACCACTGCACCTGCACCCACAATAGCACCCCGACCCACCGTCACCCCTGGCAAGAGCACGGCACCTACTCCTATCGCCGCCCCATCTTGTATCTCAGGGCCGATTACTGCTTGAGCAGAGTAGCCCTGTAAGCCAATTGCATTATCATTGGCCGTTAACACGCCCCCTGATATAAAAACCTTATTGCCTACAGTCATATTGCCTGCCAGCCAAGCATGATCCATAATTTTTACTTCGTCGCCAATCTGAGTATTGTAATTGATAGTGACATAGCGGCCCACGACGGTGCGGCTACCAATGCGACTTTGCTCACGGATTGAAGCACCATCTCCAATCAAGCTGGACTCCCCAATTATCACATCAAAGTAAAGCACGGCATGGGGGCCAATCGAACAATTTCTACCAATAAATAAATGCCGTTCAAATACAGGTTTGCGGGCCAAAGCTCCCGCTCCTTTGGGCTCTTTCCCAATATAAGCTCCTGGGAAAATTTCCACCCCATCGTCAATCTCCACTCCCGTCTCGATCACCACATAGGGGTGAATAACCACATTGTTTCCAATACGCACATCAGGTCGAACAATTGCAAACTCAGCTATGTCAACATTGAGCCCAATAGTTTGGGTCTGGACAATCGCATTTGGACTAATCATTTCCCCCCTCGAGCCCCATGCCTCTCACCCGCTCCCACCTATTTGTGTCCAGTGATATATCCTCCGGCAACGCCACCGCCGAAGATTTCCGACTACGTCCCTCCACATCAGGCCGTGTCCGCCGGGCCAATTCATACACCGACTTACGCTCGGTAGCAATATGCAGGGTGTCGTGGGAAATCTGCCCTAGATTCCTCAGCGCCAGAGCAATCTCCGGGGCAATGACTTCTACATAATCCTGTCCGGTATACATATCATCAAAGGCCACGGGGTAGGGAAAAGGCGAGGGGCGGAAACTGGTGCGGATAATCAGATACTTAGGTAAAACCCGTACCACTTCCTCGGCGGCCAGCTTGGAAAGGGCATAATAGTTACGCACTGGCCCAACGGGGTCAGACTCTTTATACCCGCCCGCATCCCCCCAGAAAACATAGTCGGTGGAGATGTGGACAAAATGAAGTGGGCGTTCTAAGGCCATCCGAACCAGATTGCGTGTCCCTTCTACATTGACTCGCCAACACAGCTCTTTTTCGGTTTCCGCACCGGCTACGTTGGTGTAAGCCGCAGCGTGAACCATAACCTCAGGACGATACCGCTCCAAGGTGGCGCGAATACTGGCCGGGTTGGTGATGTCTAGTTCGGCCCTGAGGGGTGCAATCAGTTCGGGCATCAGACCGCGCAGGGCCGTACCCAAACGCCCCGAGCCTCCGGTGAGCAGAATTCCACTCATCGCCCTACGTACCAACTCTGCATCAAATCCTGATGCTCCCGCTTTCCCCGCACCCTGCGCCACCAGCCTTGGTTTTCCAGATACCACTCGAGGGTTTCAGCCAAACCTTCCGGGAAAGGGTATTTGCGTTCCCAGCCCAACTGTTCGGCCTTGGACGGGTTTACCGAATAGCGGTAGTCGTGGCCGGGACGGTCAGTGACGAACTGGATGAGGCTCCGGGGCTTGCCAAGGGCCTCGAGGATGCGCTGGGCAACTTCAGTGCCGGGAATCTGCTCTCGCGCTCCCAGATTATAGGCTTCACCGGATTTTCCTGCGTGTAGCACGGTGTCAATGCCCGAAGCGTGGTCACGGGCGTGCATGTAGTCGCGCACCGCCGAGCCATCGCCATACAGCGGCAGAGGTTTGTCCCCCAGGGCATTGGTTATGAACAGGGGGATGATTTTCTCGGGATATTGGTAAGGGCCGTAGGTGTTGGAGCCGCGCGTGAGCACCACATCCAGGCCAAAGCTGATGCCGTGGGCAAAGACCATGTGTTCGGCGGCAGCTTTGGAAGCTGAGTAGGGACTGCGCGGGCGGAAGGGGTCGGCCTCGAGGGAGTGATGCTCCAGGCCATGCAAATCGCCGTACACCTCGTCGGTGGAAACCTGCAAGAAACGTTTGACCCCAACTTTGCGGGCTTCCTCGAGCAGCACCAGTGTCCCTTCGACATTGGTTTTGACAAAAGGCAGCGGGCCTAGCAACGAGCGGTCTACGTGGCTCTCGGCGGCAAAGTTGAGCACCGCATCCACACCCCGCATGGCTTTATGCACGTCTTCGGAGTTAGCGATATCGCCCTGGACGAACTCGATGTGAGGCTTGAGGGGTTCTAAGTTCTCGAGGTTGCCCGCGTAGGTCAGCTTGTCCAGCACCACAATTTCCCAGTCTGGATGCTGCTCCAAGGCATAGTGAACATAGTTGGAGCCGATAAACCCGGCACCGCCAGTTACCAGAACACGTTTGAATTTCATATGCACCTCCATCCTGCTCTCCCCAGAAATTAGCCTTTGTCGTCGGCCCACAGCTCCGCACCAAAAAAATCCCAGGGCAAGCGGCCCTCGTTGGGGTCGGACAGCTCGAATTGGCTGTTCATGGCGTAGAGCAATACCGCCCCCTTGTGCCCGGCCCGGTAGCCGTGGGCCACGCCGGAAGGGATGTGCAGCAGGGCCGGAGCCTCACCACTGAGCAGAAAGGGCCGCCGGTTGCCCTGAGTAGGCGAGCCCTGGCGCACGTCCACCAGCCAGACCAGCAACTCACCTTCCAGCACGCACCACAGCTCGTCTTGGATGCGCTTGGGGTGGATATGAAAGGCATTGATGCGCCCCGCAACCGCCCAGGAAACCGAAATCTGACGCGGCTCGAAGGAGGAGCCCTCGACTTTGCCGCCAGTAACTCGCAGGTGCTCCATGAAGGAGCCCTCGAGCGAGCGGTGCTTTTTCAGGGGCTGATGGGAGACCCCCTCAATCGGCGGCTGGGGCGTATAGTCCTGAAACGAGAGGGCTTTTTGGGCCAGGTCATCTAACTGCATACCTTCCCATACTACCGGATGGAGGGCACGGAATAATGGGCATGGTGATTTCGGAGCTTTCGGTAATTGTGGTCTCGCACAATGCCAGGGGGGTGTTGCAGGAATGCCTGAAGCACCTTCGGAGTCATTGGGCCCAGGCCGAACTGGTGGTGGTGGATTCGGCCTCGAGCGATGGGAGTGGGGAGTGGGTGCGTGCCCATCACCCCCAGGTAAAGCTGCTCGAGGTGGCTAACCGGGGCTATGCCTACGCAGTTAACCGGGGGCTAGAAGCGGTGACGGGGCGCTGGGTGGTGCAGATGAACAGCGATGTTTATCTGAATGCGGGCGACCTCGAGACCTTACAACAAGCCCTCGAGGCCAATCCCCAAGCGGCTTTTGCTGGGCCAACGCTGGTTACGCCAAAGGGCAAGCGGCAATCCTTCGGCTCATTCTACGCACCCAATTTTTGGAACCTGCACGCGCCTCGCCCGGTGGGCTGGATTTCCGGGGCGCTGATCATGGCCCGGCGCGAAGCACTGGCGGATATTGGCCCCATGGACGAGCGCTTATTTTTTTACAACGAAGACCTCGAGTGGTGTGCCAGAGCCCGCAAAAAGGGTTGGAAGGTGCTACTGGTACCACGAAAAGTGTTGCACTTGGGCGCAAGCTCGACCCCCCAAGACCCCCGCTTTATCGCCGAGGGCTACCGGGGCGGGCTGCTATACAGCCAGGACTATTTTCCGCTCTGGCACGGCCTGCACCAAAAGGCAGTGTGGCTCGAGGCGCTACTGCGCGTGCGGCTCGACCCCAACCCCCTGCGGCGCGAAGGCTACCGCCTGCTCAAGGAGAAACTCGAGGCCCACCATCTGAACACCTCGTTTTTCAGCTAGGCCGTGTTGACATTTAGCGTGCGGTCTGTTCAAAGCGGAAGAATACCCTGCAGAACTGTTTGAGCTTGTTGAAGAAGCACTCCA
>JADEYI010001581.1_pt1 | contig 16111 bp, 15 predicted proteins | sample 8542331 | NCBI WGS metagenome assembly JADEYI01 (sample SAMN16510988, study PRJNA670497) | mine drainage metagenome | isolation source: biofilm near Copperflume 1 | place: Germany: Marsberg coppermine Kilianstollen | collected 2018-02 | reverse complement strand
CCGCTTCGACCCGGCTCTGCTCGCCTCGATGCCTGACCAACAAAGCGGGCCATATTTCTGGTTCGTGGTCGGCTCGTTAGGGGTGATAGCTGTGGCCTACGTCCTCGCCTCGGCATTTCGATGGCCGCTCTCGTTCGTGGCGCTTGGCGGCTCCGCATGGCTTCTCACGGCAGCATTTGTGGCCCGGCGGCTGCGATGGCGCAAACTGGCTTCGGAGATTTCCTGGCCGATCTTCGGCTTCATAGGTGGGATGCTGGTAATGGTTCAGGGGATAGAGAACCTGGGCCTTACGGCGGGTTTCGGCAGGTGGCTGGTAGCTTTGTCGGGCGGGCAAAGCTGGGGCGCTGTGCTCGCATCGGTCTTCGGTGCGGCGATTGGCTCCAACGCCATCAACAATGTGCCTATGGCGCTGGTGCTCATCTCGTCAATACGCTCAGCCGCCCCCCCAGGTCAGATTCAAGACCTCTTTGTCTACGGTACGATAGTGGGAGCCGACTTAGGCCCGAATATCACTACTGTCGGCTCGCTCGCGACGATGCTCTGGCTTCTCATCCTGAGGCGCAAAGGGATGGAGGTATCGCCGGTGGCATACTTCCGGCTGGGAATTACAGTAACGCCTGTCTTGCTGGCTTTAGGCGCGCTTGCGCTATGGCTGTCGAGCCTGTTTTGAGATGGAAGGGGTAAAGATATGATAGATAACAAGCGTGCAGTGCTATTTTGCCTGAGTGGTCTGGATACGAAGCAGTTCATCGAGCGGGCTGCGCCTCATGTGCCTGTGGACCGCCCTCTAATCCTCCTCTATGTGATAGATACGCGGCCTTCTGAGGAGCTTGGCTACATCGCCCGCAGGCTGCACAGTGGCGCTCGCGTCATGGCCGACCGTGAGGCTTTGATCGCCAGTGCTGATGAGCAGACCGCCGAGGCGGTGCTGGCTGAGGCCGAGAGCAGCTGCGTGCAGCTGGGCTTCAGCCGGCAAGCGATCACAACCGAGGTAAAAAGAGGCAGACCTGAGCAGGAGATTGTCTATCTCGCGGCACAACCGGAGTTGCAAATAGGGCTGGTGGTGATAGGCTCAAGCTACAAGCGCGGCCCGAGGCCACCCATCGGCCCCGCCAGCGTAGGCCATGTCGCCCGCTTCGCAGTAGACCACTCCCCCTGCGACGTGTTGATGTTGAGGTAGTTATCTGATGGACGGTGCGACTGATCCCAGCGCCCGCTTTACTTGCCGCGCTATCCTCTCAGCTTTGTGCCCGCCAGGAGCAGACCTAGCAGGTACAGACCAACGGCAAGCGCCAGCACAACCCCCGCCGCAGCCAACGACGCCGCCTCAACAGCGTGGTAATCAAAGCGGTCGCTCACCGGAAAGAAGAGATAAAAAGGCTGCACCAGAGGGGTCGTAAGTGAGTAGATCAGGTGGGGAAAAGGTATGTCGTCGCGCACGCCGAGCGCTCGCATAGCAAAGCGCATAACGAGGGCCGTCACAAGCGCCGCGGTGGTATACCAGAGGATAGAGCCAATGCCAGGAACAAATGCGCGAAGCCCCTGTAACGACCGCCCCAATCCTGAAGCTTTGAGCCTCAACTTGCCCTCGCTACTAATAACCCCTAATCTCTAAGCCGCAACCCCGCGTGTTACCGCTCCTCGACGCGCACAGAGGTCATCTTGTCGCCTTTGGCGATTTTCTTGACGACGTCCATCCCTTCGATTACCTGGCCCCAGTTGGTGTACTCACCGTTGAGGAAATCGGAGTCGGTCTTGACTATGAAGAATTGGCAATCGCTGTTGCGCGACTTGTCAGGCCCCCTGGCGACCCCAAGCGCGCCCTCGCTGAAGGCCAGCTTGTTATATTCGGCGGGCATCTTGCCCCCACCTGAGCCTGTGCCTGTAGGGTCGCCACCCTGGATTACCCAGTGCTCCACGCGGTGAAAGAGAAGCCCATTGAAGAAGCCTGAGTTGGCCTTTTCCTCGAAGTTGGCGATTGTCTTGCTCACACCCGCCGCAGGATCCGTGGCAAGACTACAAATAATATCACCTTTCGGCGTCTCAACTACCATAACTTTCATGCCCTGACTCCTTAGCGTATAGCTATTTACCCAATCGAGGAAACAGTTACTAACCTCTGCTCCTTTGCCTATCTACCTGTTTTCCACCTTAGCGCCGGTTATCTTGTCGCCTATCGCTATCTTGTTGACAACATCCATACCCTGAACTACCTGGCCCCAATTGGTGTACTGCCCATCCAGGAAGTCGGAGTCGGTCTTGACTATGAAGAACTGGCTGTCGTTGTTTATGGCAGGGTCCTGGCCTCTAGCGACGCCAAGCGCGCCTGCCTTGAAGGGTAGATTGTTATACTCGGAGGGCATAGTGCCTCCTCCGGTGCCGTTGCCGAGAGGATCACCGCCCTGGATTACCCAATTCTCTACGCGGTGAAATATCCGCCCGTTAAACGCCCCTGAGTTGGCTTTCTGCTCAAAGTTGGCGATTGTTTTGCTCACGCCAGCCGACGCATCTGTGTACAGCTTGGCGACGATTTGCCCTTTGGCGGTATCCAGCACCAGGTACTTACCAGGCGCAGTAGCATTGGCCGCTGGGCTGTTCACCGCCGTAGCGCCACTCACCGCCGGAGTGGACGAAGCCGGGGTCTGAGCAAGCGCCGGGCTGGTCGCCTGAGCCGCAGTTGGGTTGGCGTTTGGCGCTGTGGCAGATTGGAGGGTTGAGCTTGCTGAAGCTGCTGCGTTAGAGCCTGTGGCCGGGGCTTTTTGCTGGCCCTGTACAAGCACCCAGATCACGAGAAGCAGCGGGATCATCCCTAAGGCCCATATAGCCACGTAACGCCTGACGGTAAAGGGTGGCAGCGCCTTGTTTACCTGCTCTGAGCGTGAGCGCTGAGGTTGTGGCTGGACCGGACGATGGGCCGCAGGGCGCGCTGTGCTCCCTCTTTGCGTGGCAGCACCGCCCCCGGTCATCGAGCTTGAACTACGGCTGCTTGAGCCGCGTTTTTTTTGCTGTGGCATTCCTTGTGTTTCATCCTTCCAGGCGATATGAATCTAAAAATGGCATTGGCATTGCCCGCAGTCAGCACTTTGTAACACATTCCACAGGGCGCGTCAACCGGACTTGTAATGTGTTGGCTATGCCCTTTCGGAGTTTGAAGACAAGCCTTAGCTAGCTAACTACGTCTTGCCTACAAGAAAATAGGGGTCCACTCTATGCTAAAATAAGTGATGGAGAATAGCCAGAGATAGCCAACGTCGGCTACCCTTATAACCAGGCACGTAAGAAATGTCCACCCCAACAAACAACGAAGTTGGTTCGCAAAGAGGCGATACCCTGCGGGTGTTGGCCGTCGCTGATTATGTTGAGCCGCAGCTATATACCAGCTCTATAAACGAGTGGCTTGCTCCTGTTGATTTGTTGATTAGCTGCGGCGATCTGCAACCAAGCTATCTTGATTTTCTGGCTAGCACCCTGGGTGTGCCCTTGATGCATGTCCTGGGCAATCATTGCTTTGTGGAGCACAACAGCAGCACCGAAGACCCCGACAAGGACAGATATCTCGGTGCGTATGATCTCAACGGCCACGTGGCCGAATACAAGGGGCTTTTGCTGGCCGGATTGGAGGGCAGCCCGGTTTACAACAGCGGCCCACACCAGTACACAGAAAGTCAGGTGGCGTGGAACCTGTGGCGGCTAATCCCAGGTCTATTGAGAAACAAGTTGCTCACCGGGCGCTATCTTGATGTACTGGTTACGCACACGCCGCCCAGGGGCATACATGACAACGACGATATAGCGCATAGGGGCTTCGAGGCGCTGCTGCCTTTTGTCGATCGTTACAGGCCCATATTGCTTTTGCACGGCCATACACATCGCTACCAACCGATGCTGCCGACGCAGACCAGATGGAAAGATACAGAGATTATCAACGCCTACGGCCATGTGCTCCTGGAGCTAGCCAGAAACGATGAAAAGTCGGGCTGGAAAGTAAACAAAGTAAACAGTAAGAAGTACGAGCAGATGAAGGATAATACGTAGCGTGTAGCGCGTAGTGCGTATTACTCGTCACATCTCACACAAGTGGAGCAGAGGGCCAATGGACGACAATCTGAGTAATTATGTGGCACGCGCGGCGCAATCCGATTTTGAACGTGCCAGGCGTAGAGCTTTCATAAGTGACATAGTTGCTACTCTCAAGGGGGATTCGAACTGGCTCATCTCCTTTGAGGAAGTGCAAAAGATGTTGCCGATGCAAGGCCAGTTCTACAGAGGGCTTCAGCAGGTGCCTATCTCGCAAATAGTAGGGAGTGTAGACCGGTACCGCGACTTCGACAGGAGATTTCTGCCTACACAAACTCATACTCGTAGGCGCTGGGAAAGCGTTGACCGGGCAACGCTGAACGATGTAGTCCTTCCACCTGTGCAGCTCTACAAAGTAGGGGGCATCTACTTTGTCAAAGATGGGAACCATCGGGTGTCGGTAGCCAAAGAAAAGGGAGCAGAATATATCGACGCTGAGGTGATAGACTGTCCTACCAGGGTGCAAATCCCCGCGATCAGCGACCAGCGCGATCTGATACAGCTGGCGGAGTTTGCCCGGTTCCTTGAGCAGACCAAGTTGGATAAACTGCGCGAGAATGTCAACATCAGGTTCACCTCTCTGGGCCGCTACGACGTGCTGATAGAGCATATCTCGGCGCATCGCTGGTATATGGGTATAGACCAGAAACGTCCCGTAGAGTGGGAAGAAGCGGTGCTCGACTGGTATGACAATATTTACTTGCCTCTTGCTAAGGTAATTGAAGATAACAAGATACTGCAAGACTTCCCGAACCGCACGGCGGGCGACCTCTACCTCTGGATTATGGACCACCGCTGGTATCTGCGCGAGGAGAGCGGCCAGGATGTAGGCATGCAAACAGCCGCCCTAAGTTACGATGCCAACTATATGGGCTGGACGCGGAAAGTTGTACGCACTATGCGCCGCCTCCAGATGGCGGCAACCCGCCCCCTGGTAGTCTCAGCCCAGCGCATAGCGCGCGCAATTAAGGCCGCAGAAGAGGATTAGTGCGGAATTACGAGTTACGTCAGTCTCGGCATCACTTTGGAGATAAAGCGCTCAACTCCTGCTGTATCCGGGTAATCCATAAAGCGGATCTGGAAGTGATCTACTCCGGCATCGCGGAAGGCCTCTAGCTCGCGTGTAACTTCATCCGGGTTGCCCGCCACGATGTGCAGGTGGTCCCAGCGTGTGGCTTTAGCCGAGTCCTCCTCTATGCTGATCCAGGTAACCTGGGCATTGATGATATTGTCCGGGTCGCGCCCGACCGCGGCGCAGTGCTCGGCGAGAACCCCAACCTTGTGCTTGAATACATTAGCAGGCTCAACGTCGGCGCACCACCAATCGGCATACTCCGCCACCAGCCGCAGCGTCTTCTTCTCCCCGCCGCCGCCGATCATCAAAGGGATTGGCCCATCTGGTAATGGCGATGAATAGGCGTGGTCTATAGAATAGTAGTTGCCCGCGAAGGTGGCGGGGCTATCAGCCCATAGCGCCTTGATGATCTTGACAGCCTCCTCAGTCTGCGCTAACCGCTCGCCGGCAGGCAAGAAGTCGTACCCGAACTCACGGTGCTCACCGGGGTTGTTCCCCGCCCCGATCCCCAGTATAAAGCTGCCTCCGGTAAGGAGGTACATATTTACCGAAAGCTTCGCCAGGTAAGCCGGATTGCGAAAGGCCTGCCCGCAGACCATCGTGCCGTAACGCAGCCCTTCGTGCCTGCCCGCCAGCCACGACATGTTGGTAAAGCACTCAAGGTGGGCTTTCTCAGCCCACCCCATGTGGTCTTCCACCCAGATTGTGTCGAAGCCGCCGGAGCGAGCGAGTTCTATCTGCTTCTCGTTGTTGGTGATTAGCTCGCGTGCCAGGCTGATGTCACGAGAGTCTACGCCTTCAGGCGTGTTGACGAAGGCCGGCTGCATGATCCACCCGAATGAAAGTGCCTCTTTAGCCAAAGTAGTTCCTCCTAAAGAAATGCTGCCTTCAACGCAAGAGCAAGCAGGGTGCCACGCTACAGAGGCTTCCAACTGCCCCTTGCGTCCGTATAGTACAATAGGCATAGTGCAGCAACGGATGTTATGTAATGCAGAGCCGCCTTAGATGGCTCAAAGCTATTAGCCGGTGACTACCTATGCGCTACCTCGGCAACAAAGCTAGCCTCCTTTCGTTCATAGACGAAGTGCTGGCTATGCACGGCCTCACCGGCAGGCGTGAGGCGCCCCTCACTGTGTGCGACCCTTTCACGGGTACAACTGCTGTCGCCAGGCACCTCAAGAGGCAGGAGTGGCGAGTTGTCACAGGCGATATCATGGCTTATTCTTACGCTTTCCAGCACGCCTATATTGGGATAAACGAAGCGCCTCCTTTCGCGGCTCTCCTTGAAGCAGGGGCGCTCGACCCCGATATTAACCTGCCGGTGCCTATGCATCGCGCCATCGCCCACCTTAATAATCTGCGCGGGGTAGAAGGCTTTTGCTACTGGAACTACTCGCCCGATGGGCCTGAAGGACGGCGTTACTTTACCGCCGCCAACGCGTTACGCGTAGACAGTATACGCAGCGAGATAAACCACTGGTGGCAAATGGGTTGGCTTACCGAAGCCGAGCGTTACCTGCTGGTGGCTGCCCTCATAGAGGCTGTATCCAAAGTAGCCAATGTGGCGGGCACATACGCTGCCTACCTCAAAGGCTGGGATCCGCGCGCCCACAAGCCCCTTATCCTTGCCGTTCCCCAGGTGGTTCACAGCGCACATGAGCATAGCGTCAACTTGTGTGACGCCAACGAGCTGGCCGCCAGGCAAGAATGTGACCTTCTCTACGCCGACCCTCCCTACAACACCCGCCAGTATTGCACCAACTACCATGTGCTGGAAACGCTGGCGCTGGGCGACGCGCCGCAACTGAAAGGGGTAGCCGGGCTGCGAGCAGATAACGATAAACGCTCGCCCTATTGTCGCTCAGGCAAAGCGGGAGAAGCATTAGCGTGCCTGGTCAGCTATGCCAGAGCACGCCGGATATTGTTGAGCTATAACAGCGAGGGGCTGATCCCTCACGAGCATATCATGGAAATACTGGCAGAGCGTGGCAAGGTGGAGGTATTTGTTTGCGAATACAGGCGCTTCCGCTCTGATGCCGACGGTGAAAACCGCCGTTACAAAACCGGCAATACCGTGCAGGAGATGCTCTACTGGGTGGGAGAGTAGTAATTGCGAGTTGGCTCACTGTAATTCGCAACTCTTAACTCGTAATTCCGCCGAAGGCGGGAGAGGTATTTAGATGGCGTTGTCGGCACATGTAGCAAAGCGTAAGGTCCTGGATAAAGGTTCTGCACAAGGAGGCGCAGTTAAGGTTGAGAAAGACCCACGCAACAGGCTGAACGACCTTACGGGGCGTGAGTGGGTACACTTCTTGTCGTCTGTGGAGGCGACGGCATACCCTACCAGCGGCCCTCACTCTTACGGGCACAACTTACGCCGCGCCCACCCTTCTCCCAAGCCGCCACAACTCATGCGCCGCATTGTTGAGTTCTTCACCAAAGAAGGCGAGTGGGTATTGGACCCCTTCATGGGTGTAGGCGGCACCCTCCTGGGGTGCTCTCTGGCGGCTCGTAACGCCGTCGGCCTTGATCTCTCCGATGAATACATAGAGACATATCGCCACGTGGCGTGCCAGGAGGCTCTGCGCCCCCAGGTGGCTTTACACGCCGATGCGCGCTGCATGATGCAACATACGGAGGTGGCAGAGAGGCTTTTTGATATGGTGCTCACCGACCCGCCGTACGGCGATATGATGCGCCGCCCCCAAAGTGGCGAGAAGAAGAAAAAAACGGGCCGGTCGCCCGCAACGCCTTTCACAGGCAGTCCGCTCGACCTCGGCAACTTGCCTTATGAGCAGTTTCTCGACGAGTTGACCGGCGTGCTCACTACCGCCGTAAGCGCACTCAAGCCTTCGGGCTACCTTGTTCTTTTTGCCAAAGACCTGCAACCAACAGCACAGCACCACAACATGCTGCACGCCGATATAGTGATACACCTCGTCGCCCTGTCAAACCTGGCTTACAGGGGCTGCAAAATCTGGTATAACCAGACCCCGCGCCTCTATCCCTTCGGCTACCCGTACAGATTTGTAGCCAATCAGCTTCACCAGTATATCCTCATTTTCCAGAAGAATGGGTGACCGGTTACGAATTACGAGTTACTACCATCACGGGCCGTTAGCCGCCGGCCGCCCAGTCATACTCCATCCGGCGTGCGGTCCACCGAGCTGTATCAAGGCCGTGCAACCGCTCTACGACGTGCAACGCCATGTCTATCCCTGCCGATATGCCCGCGCAGGTGATGATACGCCCTTGGTCTACGACACGCATATCGGCAAGCATCTCCACCAATGGGTAGTTCTCGCGCATCCACTCGATGCTGCCCCAATGAGTAGTGGCCCGGCGGCCATCCAACAGGCCCGATCCCGCGAGGAGAAAGGCTCCTGTGCAGACGCTCGTGGTCAGCTCAGTTTGGCGGTCGCGCTCAACTATCCAGTCGAGCAGATGGGTGTTCAGACGCTCACGCCGCGTGCCGTTGCCGCCGGGCACCACAAGGATGTCAAAGTCGCGGTTATCATCTATAGTCAGACTGGGCTGCACAAGCAACCCGCCACAACACCGCACAATGTCCGGTTCAATCGCCACCGTAAAGACCTCAAAAAGCCTGTGCTCGTCACCTCTCTCTCCGGCGGGCCGCGCGCTGGAGAAAACCTCAAAAGGTCCGCAGAAATCCAGCACTTCGACGTCATCGAAAATCAATATTCCTACGGTGCGCATCTTCTCGCCTCAGCCCTCATTGCTCGTCACTCGCCCAGGGCAGGGCGGCGTTGTTGTGCGCCTGGCGGGTCGGTTCCGGGAGCCTGTAGCCGCGACAGCTTGCTAGAACGTACTCTACGGCAGTTGGGAGGTCTATCTTGTGTCCTGGGGATATATACAAGGGATTCGTGCGCAGCTTGGTGCGAACAGCGGCGGCCAGCACTTCGCCGCGCCTGTTGCGCCACTCGGTCCATGAGCCGGGTTCGGGGCCGGGTTCGGGGCCGCGCACCGCCAGAGGCGATTTTGCCACCCCGATTGAAGGCAAATCAAGGAGCACACCTATGTGTGACGCTATGCCGATCTTTCGAGGGTGAGCTACTCCCTGCCCGTCGAAAAAAGCCAGGTCGGGCCACTCTTTCACCTTGTCAAAGGCGGCAAGTATGGCAGGCCCCTCCCTGAAGGAGAGCAGACCCGGCACATAAGGGAAATCGAGCGGCTTTTCGGCGCGCTGCACTTCCAGCACTTCAAGCTCAGGGTAAGATAAGATAACTACCGCAGCACGAGCTACATCTTTTGCGCTCATATCTATCCCCGCCACCTTCTTCACCGCTCCTAGCTGAGGCTGCAAAGAGACCTTGCTTGCCAGAGACATCTGTATAGCAGTAGCCTCCTGGGGAGTCACATCCCACTTATGGTGGTAGCTTACGGGCAGGTGAGGCATGACGGGACCTTTCTTTGTGTTATAGACGAGTAGTGCGTGGTGGTATCGCGCGATATTCATTATATCCGACGCTTTACAGCCGTAACTATCAGATCGGCTAGAGTGTGCGCTGCCCCGCCCAGCACAAAGCCCGACACAGAATAGCCAATTGTGGCAGGGTGCCCGGCGATCCACCGGGCAATCGCCGAGGTGACGACAAGCATGGTACCTGAGGGATCAACGGGCACAAGGGAGTTGAGCAGCCCGAGCGCCACAAGAGCCAGAAGGAGCATGACCCCTGCGAAGTAGAGGATGCGCAGCAACGGACCAATTATAAAGCTGTGCGAGACCCAACTGCGGTGAGGCACCATACGCCGGTATGGTAGCCACGCCCACCTTAGCGCGCCCCATCGCCTGTATGGTGTAGAACGTAAGTCAAGATCGGGGCTGAAAAGGAGTCCCGAAGCCAGATACGAACCGATCAGCACAGCGGCATTGGTTGGATTCATATCGGGCCAACTGCTACTCAGAATCAGAGGCGTAGCGGCGGCTGCGGTAGCTATAGTGATAATGTCGTGTGTGCGAGCGTTGGGCATAGGGCAACAAATTACGAATTGGTGGTAAGCCAGGCGACAAGATAACAACAAGTATTGGGTAACTGGTAATTACTAACTCGTAATTCGTAATTCACAGCTCGTTCAGGAACTCGTAAATGATGCGGCCTGTGGCTCCCCAGATTTCGTAGGAGCTGTAGGTGTAAAAGTGGATTGTGCTGGTGACACCCCTGACTACGCGCGTCTCTGTATGGTGAGTGGCGTCGCTACGTAACACTGAAAGGGGCACTTCTATAATCTCGGCCACCTCGTCGGGGTTGGGCCGGAAGACAAGCTCTGCAACCTGGGGGGTCAAGCGTGCGACCACAGGTGTTATAACAAAGCCGCTTACCGGCACATAAACATTCTGGCGCACCGATACGACCTCGACCGCCGCCGGGTCTACCCCGAGCTCTTCGTGCGCCTCACGCAGTGCGGTAAATACCAGGTCAGGGTCGGTGTCGTCCTGCGAGCCGCCGGGCAGGGATATTTGTCCTTTGTGGTGTTCTACTGTCTCGGTGCGGCGCATGAAAACTATGTAGTCCTCACCGGTACGCGGGTAAAGCAGTAGCAAAACGGCAGCACGGCGGTACTCCTGCCCCGGTCGCGGGGACGGTCGTAGATCGCCTTCGGTGGGTGTTGCTTCCACAGCCGCCTATGCCTCCTGCAAATATCCCTGTAGCCAGAGGAAGCCTTCAAGGTCTACTCCAGGCGCGGCCTCTTCTATACCCTCCCCCAGGAGATGTCGGGCAACATACAGCGCCACGTGCAGCTCGTGGTCTTGCGGGATAGCCATGATGATAGGATAGACGAGCATCTCCTTGCCCGCAAGCTCGGCCTCTGAAACGTCACCGTCAAGTGGGCTGTGGAACCAATAATCGTCAATGTCAGCCCCTGGGTTGCCCAGGCTCGCAGGCATGTAAGCGTAGGCCCCCTTCAGCGATACCTTTGCTCCCATGTCGGTATCTACTTCCATATCGGAAGCAAGCCCTAACGTATAAGCAAAAGCGTTGATGTAGAAGTTGTAGCTCTCGCCAACTTTGTACCTGCGCCTGTTGGCGTAAAAGCGGGTATCAAAGAAGCTAACAGTCGCGCCGTAACAATCACCTGTAATCTGCCCCTCGATGCCGTTAGCCCATGGCGTTACCTCTTTGACTGTGACCGGCCAGACTGCCCCACCCTGGGCCTCAGGGTATGCGCTCGCTATCCGCTCATCTTTCATAAGGACACATGCGCGCAACTTTTCGCCTGGCGAGCACGCTGCCACCCCCGCCCCACGCGCCTCGAATATCTTAGGTTGCTCGACCTCACGTACCACCCGCCCTATGAAGGCGAGCAAATCGCCTTCCTCTGCGCTGCGTACCACGCAACCCCAGTGGTCGCCGTGCCCGCCTTCTTTCGCAAGCTCAGGCGGCTCCAGGCGTGCAGCGTCATCCTTATCTGCTTTGCCCAGGTTATGTATAACCCTCTTCAGCATAAAGCACCTGTTCGTCCGAGAATTGCAGCTGCCATGTAGCTTGGGACCTGGTCTGCCGGGAATAGACAAGCCACAACATAGCGAGGCACTTCGGGGTGGCTCTTCAGCAGTAGTCTGCTTCTATGGTGTTCTGTATCTGCTAATTATAACAGATACGGACGCTTGTCTCGTTACTGCGCAACACCCGCACGGATACCCCAAGAAGATTGCTCCACCCTTACTCTGAACAGTTACCGTTACTGCGCAACTGGACTCAGCGGCCATTTTGCGTTATCCTGCTATCTGCGGGCCAGCCTCTACTTTTTAGCGTTATATTCCTCCGCGTATTGCTGCACAGCGAAGTAAGAGGGACGCTTGCTGCCATCACGGCGCAGTATGCCCCAGCCGATGCGCTCGTCTTTGGGGTCGCTTGTGATGTTAGGGAGGGCGAAGTTTAGCTGGAAGAGGAGCATCGGCCCCATCCAGGGATAACGGTCGCGGCCCATGCGGAAGGCTTGCCCTATGTAATCAGCCTGTTCTTGCTCGCTATTTTGCGCTGCATAGCCGAAGCCTGGCGCGGGGTCCGTCGTGCTTGTCCAGCCAAACTCGGTGAGCCATATCTGTTTTTCGGCGTCGCCATTCTCCACCATCACCTGGCGAAGCTGCTCGATGCGGCGGAAGTAGAAGCTGGGGTGGTTAGTCCAGCCTGGGCCTGGACCCGGTTTGTCGGGGTAGAGGTCTTCGGGCGGGTTGGCGTTAGAGCCGGGGTGCGCCCCCAGCACGTCAAAGTAGCCCTTCAGCTCACCCCTGTTGTAGGCGTAGAGGCGCTTCAGAAAGAGGAGGTCGTCAACCGCCACCGACGGGTCGTTCACGCCTGTGGGGGTAAGGGCAGCGGCGATCACAACGGCTTTGGGGTCTACCGACTTGACGGCGTTATAGCCCTCTTTGAGGATAGCGGCGTAGCGGGCAGCTACCACATATTGCCCCGCCTCCTGTGCGATGTTCGGCTCGTTCCAGATCTGATAGCCGACTACCTTGCCTTTGTAGCGCTGCGCCGCTAGCTTCATAAAGCGTCCGAAGTCAGCAGGATCAGTGGGGTAGGTCACTTTGTTGGCACCTCCCCAGGCCCACTGCGGCGACTGAACAGGGTGCAGGATTATTCGCACCCCGGCTTTGTAAAGTGCGTCAACGGCGGCATCTATCTTATCCCACCTGTAAACGCCCTTCTGCGGCTCTATCTGGTACCAGGAAAGCTGGTGCAACGCCCACTTCGTTCCCAGGTCATCCATCCAGCTGACTACAGGCTGCGGGTCCTGATCGTAGATGGAGACGTTTAGGCCCGGCGCGGCGTGTGGGCCTGCCATCAAGGGGTAGTTATTGGGGCCTGATGACATGCCTATCTGCTGGAGGCCCGTCGCGGGGTCCATGGGCGACTGGCGCGACGCGGCTGTCTTGTCGAAGCGGAACTTGCCAAGCTGGCTCAGCAGCACATTATAAGGCGCCTCCTTCTCAGGGTGGTACTCCAAGACTGCGCGCTCGAAGTACTGCACTGTATATGTTTTACCATCCAGGTCGCTGCGCTCCTGGAACTCGTTAGAGATAGGATAGCCTTGCTGAGCTAAACCACCATGAGATTTCCAGTAGTCGAGGAAGAGTCCTCCCACCCGGTACCCTGTCTCTTTGAAGAGGACTGAGCCTGGCGAGGTGTTAGCCTGCTGGCCGGGCGCGCCTTTGGGGTACTTCTCCTTGTAGAGGAAGTTGCCCAGGAGGGAGAGGAGCACATCATTGGGAGCGGCGTTCTCAGGGTGCATCTCGAAGACTGCTCTTTCAAAGTACTGCACGGTGTAGATTTTGCCGTCGGTTTGGTTTTTCTCCTGCATCTCCTCTGAGATAGGAAAGCCCTGCTGGGCGAGGCCGCCCCGCGCATTCCAGTAAGCGAGAAAGCTGCCGCGCACGGTTTTGCCCGTTTCGGGGAAGGTTTGCGAAGCGCGTTCAGGCGAGGTAGTGCTGGCCGAGCCTCCCACAACTATCTCTGCCTTCATCCATGGGTGGAACTCGCAGTAGTAGAGATAGGTGCCTGGCTTGCTGAATGTCATGGTGAAGTTGTCGCCCTGCTTCATCTCAGGAGAGACGTCAAGGGCAGGCCCATCGGTGATGGCTACGTTGTGGCTCGCCTGGTCGGTGTTGGACCATGTAACGGTGTCCCCCACCGCGATGCTGACTGTGCTTCCCTGGCCCGCCCTGGTGGGGGCGAACTGGTAGTTCTTCATCAATATCTGGTTGGTGGCAGCGCGAGCAGGGTAAGCAAAATAGGAGAAGTTAGAATAAGAAGTGAGGAAGAGCACAACCGGGGCAACCAGCATCAAGCGAGAGCGCCAGGAGTGCTGCCTGCGTGGTGTGGACGAGGGGTGTTTCACTACTACTCTCAAACGAGACTCCTTTCAAGGTATGACGTCAACTGTGATGCGAGGAGCCGCAACCACAAAACTATACAAAGGAAGCCCGCATACAGGCCGCCCGTGTTACATACGGAGAGGGGATACAGGGGGAGAAAGGTGAAAGGTCAAGCGTTAGACAAGCTTGACCTTACATTACGCTCTAATTCGTGGCTATTAGCTCATGCCCTACACAGGCAATATGTGCTTCGGCAAGGATCATTTACGGTCATAAGCGCTTTGCATCAGCAAATTGCCGGAATGAGCGTCAAAGACTTGCATCGCATGCTTGTAGCTAATGGGACTTAGCCCCATAGGGCTATGAACCGCAAAATCACCGCTATATACTACGTAGCACAGCAAGGTATCACTTGCCGTCTGCAAGCTCACAGCCTCCGCACTTTGCGCCTGAAGCGCTGCTGTTGTCAGGAACTGGATTTTGTCTATGTTTGGCATGGCTCCAACGACGTCTATTCGCCCCAGTCCTTTACTGAGCGTGCTTGCAAATTGCCGCACGTCGTCCTCTGTAAAGGCCGGGGTATCGGGGCCTGCATTCTTAGTGTGCGGTTTTATAGCTGGCGCTCCTGTCTGTGGTGTTGTGGCGTGTGTATTGTTATCGCTGTTAGAGGGTGGCGCTACAGCGTTAGGGCCTGCCACAGGCTGCTCTACAGGAGTAGCTTGAGTGCTTGCTACAGAGCGGGCAGAAAGGGATGCTGCTTGCGAAGTAAGTGCGCCAAAGGCACCCTGATAATAAGCTACACTAAACGAGCCAGCTATAATTAGAAGTGATAACGCACCTGCCATGTAGAAGCGAATTGTTTGCATCTTGATCTCCTCCTACTGATGCTATGCTAAGTACAACGTGTAGGGTCACTGATAAGTTCCAAGAAGATGCAAGAGTAATATTACCTGGCACACAATTAGCTTTTATAGTAGAACATCCAATTTGTCTCGGAAACGCAGTGAGCAGTCCTAACTTATGGAGCGGCTCACCATGCCGGTCTCAGAGCTACCAGGTTTGAGGCTTCTGCAACCCAAGCTTAGGGGTTCGGCGGTGCATCGGCAGGCGTGGTAACAGACTGCGAAGTAGGTGTGACAAATGTCCATGTCTCTGTCGTCATGTCAAAGCTCCCGGACACTGTGCCTCCTAACGCGCCATCGTTGGTGAAGTAGACTATGTAGTTCAGCCCAGCAAAGTTCGGTGGATCAGCGCCAATGCCAGAAGTGCCATCCTTTCTCGCGACGTTAGTGATGTGAATCTTGCCCATAGCTTTAGGAGATGTCCATTGGCGGGTATACTTAGCTCGACTTTGTACAATTTTGCGATTGAAAGTACCATATGAGTACAGCTGGGCACAATAGTTTTCCAAGAGTTATCACACATCACGCAAAAAGGGGGATGTTTATAAACTCCCAGGAGTAAGCGAGAGCGTGGAGAGGCTCACGCACAACCCCAATTCTAAAATTGTACAAAGTCGAGCTTAGAAACTGTCTGAAAAGTCTAACCGAGTAACGATAACAGGGTCAGAATAACCCTCAAACCCACAGAACAGGCCGCCAAATTGGTAACTTCTGCCCGATATTCGCCCTACTATCCTGATGGATGAGCCGCCAAACTGACTTTTCAGACAGTTTCTTAGCGCTCTGGACCTGATCGCCCCCACCTCCGAAGGCCATCAGTATTGGATTGCCATCGTTTGTGTATCTCCCTGTGTTCCCCAGACTATTTCCTATGTAGGTGATAATCTGCAAGGGACTCCAATCGGTGTAATCAGCGTTCGGTACAGAGCCAGCCTGCCACAAACGGGTTGCTCCAACTTCCATAATAGGTCTACCCTGGCGTTCATCCGGATTCGGGCTATCCATCTGCTCTTCTTGGATGATCTTGGTATCGTCCGGTTGAGGCAACAACAGCGAGGCGCTAGAGCCAGGTATGGTCTGATAGTAAGTCTCCTGCTGCTTTTGAGTCATCAGTGTTTGTGCGTCCTGCCGCGTCGTCGCGTCTTTATCTCGACCGCACTGGTCTAGTACCTTGCCAGCTAAATAGTGACGGTTGGATAGAGATGACGTAGCTTGATG
>JADEYI010001580.1_pt1 | contig 16125 bp, 18 predicted proteins | sample 8542331 | NCBI WGS metagenome assembly JADEYI01 (sample SAMN16510988, study PRJNA670497) | mine drainage metagenome | isolation source: biofilm near Copperflume 1 | place: Germany: Marsberg coppermine Kilianstollen | collected 2018-02 | reverse complement strand
CACCGCTGGCAGCATAATCCTTCCATCATTTTGATATCCGCCATGATGTCATTTGAATAAACGTCTGAAACAATATGGTCATTTGACGTCATGATGATATCGGTGTCACGATGACGTCATTATGACGTCATAAAGAGTTCAGTGATTTGTAATAGTAATAATAATTACAATAGTAATGAAAAAACATGATGTAATCATGTCGCACAGCATTATGTGGCCACCAATAACGGAAAAGGTGTTTAGCTTTCCCTTAACTTCTGCAAACTTCTGACCGAAAAAGTTACTTTCAATTTTCACAAAAGCTCTGTAGATGCTTACCCGTGCAATCTGAGCTTTTTTTGCTTCAGCTCATCATCAATCACGTCATTATGGTCATAATTTTTAAAGTAACTCTCATCTCGAAGGCTTTCAACGTTCTTATTCATAACATCCCCACGTGATGCCTTCACTTTCATGAACCAAGAAAAGGACTGAATTGCATAATGATTAAGGTGCAGCTCGTGTTTTGCTAACTGTTCTTCGGTGACATGTGAAATTGCGATGACTTCATCATGAGATATTTGTTCAAACACTGGATAGATTCTATGGAAGGAAGGTAGCAATACGGTGTCATGAACCCTGAGTTTGGCAACTGCTGCAGTTCTAAATATCGATTTCACATTTGAGGCATCATAATTTCCCGCACGTCTATGGACGAAATTAGCAACAACACCAGTGGATGGTTGCTCTATGTGTCCAGAAGAACCGAACATCTTCCAAGGAATTGAAATGCTGCCCACTGCATGGCTCATATTCTGCAAATACGAATACAGCGTGCCATTCCTAGCATACACAAATTCATCCAGATCCACAATGGCCATCCACACGCTTAAATGCAGATAATGTTGTATGTAGGTATTGTAAAGCTCCTCTTGAGCATGCCTTTTACCGTCGTAAAGAAGTGTCACCTTCCCCTCGTTGATATACGGCTGGAGCTCTGGATGATAATCATCGTTGCTGCCATTGTCAATAAGGTAGAAGTGCTCGACACCCTCGTCAACGTAATGTTGAAGCCATTCACGAAAAATATCACGTTCGTTTTTGAATATTGCAGTCACAGTTAAATTATACCGTGTTTCAGAGCTCCGACAATGTCTCGCTGCGTGCACACGTGAGAAACTCGGCAGTCTAACAAATAATCGTGGAACAAATAAAGAGTAGGTGCTGATCCATTGCTAGAACGCACCGCCTCCATCATGGTTTATGGTGCGGCCTGTGACAGTGCGTTGCGTGAAGAGTAATAATATCAAGACATGCTTTACCACGGCGGAACGCCGCGTTTCCTGGAACTTTCCACAGAAGTGGCGCCTGGAGATGCCCAAACATTGATTAATAGCCTGAATTTTGAATAATGATTATAGTTGTGAACTGAGGGATGTGATGCGTGTCATTTGGCAAAGCAACACACCTGCAGTTGATACCTTGTTGACGGTTCGGCATAATGCTGAGGCGTACGGCTGATTGCAATCACCGATCAAGGTGTTCGTTAATACCTTCAACAACAATTTGCATAGCATTTAGCAAAGGCATTCGTGGCTACCGTCAAAGTCCAACTCAGTGGTTCAGGCTAAGATTGAAAAGATTGCGAAGTATGATGGTGGGAAACCAGGCTGATTTGGACCTGTGTGGAAGTGGATCACATGCGAGGAACGTGGATCCTGTGTCAAATAGCAAAGTAAGATCAGTCCGCGGAACGGCAGCCTTTTCCTTTTCGTGATCTCCTCGTGTCCTCGAGAGACTGGCAATTATTTCTCAAATGTAAGCACTTACTTCTCAAGAGTGCGAGAACGGCCACACGTTCGTTCCCTTGCAACGTTGAGTACCTTCCGATTATAAATGAGTGGCGTTCTGAAGCCTTTCTTTCACCTATATTGATAATTAATAAGTATATTACTTTGGTTGAATATATCTTCTACAGACCCTGGCTCCTGCAGGGGACTCTAAATCAACCGAATGATTAACGCGTCATTGGGGCCCTATCCGTGTCTATCCGCCTAAAATTCGGCTTGCAAGTCCCATCGATACGAAATATCACTTCGTCCTTTGCGGTCCTGCGCCTTCTTAAGCTCTTCCTGAGCAGTGTGTTCCTCAGCAACTTTCCCAGGCAAAGTTTCTATCGGATATAATGTTCTCTGATTTGTCCTTGACTGACTACACGATTGAGGGTGATAGCAGGGCTCATTATATGAACCTGCACATTCAGAGGCTTGCTCCAGGTCTTCCTCTAGTCGGATGTTAATGACAAAAGGAAGGAGCCGCACTTTGTTGCTCGGGTTACACCTATTCGCCGAGTCGGTTGCCGCACCAGGACACCAAGCTGTGGGTAGGAAGCAGGCATAATGTGCCGGTTGCCCAGATGATCAGGTTCAGCCATAGTTGCAGCTCTACCTGGCATGGGGCTATGAGAACGGCTTGATATATGGCTGAGATGACTAGACACGGGTATAGTGAGCAGGCTTTGTGGCGTCTCGTCAGAAGGCATATTCCTGGCTTTGCGTGGCAGTATGGAGTCACGAACAGGAGATTAAAGCAGGCAGTGTTAGAGCACTTGTACCCTAGGCCCTTGCCCCATGGGAACCCTCTGAGGCATGCAGCTGGTGTGGGAGGCTGTCACTTATGAGAGGCAGTCCCCCAGATCTGAGTTGGTGTGTAAAATTTTCCAGTTTGACCCCACTGCCTATAGTAGTATTCATAGAGACCCTCCCTCCTGCAGCTTCAAATGCTGCAGAGCAGATCGCAGCCTTGCCTTTCTTCACAGAAAAGGCCAATCATAGCACGTTTGCCCTGGCTCATCGTCGTTGCAGAGGAGTGTGCCCGTTTTGAGCTCTACTGATGGGGTGCAGGTGGTGGTTTTTCCGCCCATGTCATATCTCTCAATACTCATACGTCTGAGTGCCCCTATACCCGAGCCAGCCTGTCTTCGCATCCCCGACTTTCTTTTTAGGTGCCTTTATGTCTAGCATGTCAAGCTGGCGCCTTAGGGTCCAAGTACACAGTTGCTCTTCTTGAAGTCTTCATTATCGCCCAGCTTTTTCTTTTGAACCCCTCGGCAGCGCTGATCAAATTTCGATGTGCAGCTGAAGAGCACGAGAAGTTGAATCGGAGCATCCTAGATTCCTCAATAGCAGAGATCGAACAATATAAGTCTTGTGCAATATAGTAATGCAATACAGCGGCTTCAATTGGTGCACTATGGGGACCAGAAACTTCATGCCTGCTTCCCAGGGACTTCACATCCACCAGCAATGCACCAGGGCCTGTCATCAGGGCAAGGTACTCGCACACGCGTGCAAACCACTAGCACCTCAGTACCAGCTACTAGCACACAAGCACGAGCAATACCAGAAGTTTTCTATGCCCAAGCTACAGGCTCGGCAGCAAAGTGGCCACCACAAGCGGCGTCACCGCCTGATCTGATGGACTTTGACCAGCAACCGGTGCCATGGAACCCAGCAGACAGGAGATCGTAGCGGCTGCACAGCTGCTGTGGCATGCCGCGGCTACGCAGAGCATCGATGGTTTCCTACCACAGATGGGCCCCAGATTGACTGACCTGGCCACAAGAGCTTTGACTGTAACACATGTGGGATCTGTACCTTACATGACTAGCAATGACATGACAACACAACTCAGCGTTCCAGGCCCAGCAAATCCTGTGTTCACATTCAGGCCAGGAACTAGCCATCCCAGTCCCTTACAAGTCTGCACCTCTCTCAGACTTGCCTCGCACAGACAAGTTTTTTCATTGGAGTCAGGAACACAAGGATGCCTGTGATGGAGTCAAGTATGCACTCACGCATGCTCCATGCCTAGCATTACCTGACTTTACTAAGAAGTTTCAGATAGTGTCAGATGCTTCAGGAGTTGGCATTGGTGCCGTCTTGATGCAAGAGAAAAGGCATGTTGCCTATTTTAGCCGCAAGTTCCTAGTGCGGAGACAAGGTACAGCACCAGACTGGCAGTGACAGGGAACTACTAGCTGCCTTCTGTGCTGTAATCCACTATCGATCATATGTGCAGGGCCGGTTTTTTGACCTCATCACAGATCACAAGCCAAAAAACTGGAACTTTCAGGACTATGACCAGGATGCAGATTAAGTGGACTGGCTATCTGGCTAATTTTGGTGAAGAAAATATAATTTCATTCACCAGCCAGGGCGCACAAATGTAGCCGACCCTCTCAGCCGTACTCCTGCATTCCTGTCAGCATTAATGACCAGGCAGACAAAGTGTCTGTTACTAGAATATGAATAAGCACCAGCACCAACACAAGAACAAGCACTAGCACCAGCACGTGCCAAGTCACGTGACCCAGATCAGCACTCTAAAAAAGGGGGCAGGAACAGGACTTGACTTCTGAGCTTGCTCCTGTGCCTATTTCTGAGCCTCATTTGCCCCCTGCTCCACCACGAGTGTTTTCAAATTTGGACAAGAAAATTATTGAAGGATACCAGACTGACCGCTGGTTTAAAAACAACAGCAACACCAGCCCACTAGACAAGCAGGGAGACTTTTGGTTTTGTGACGAGACCATGGTCATCCCAAATAGGGACACAAGGTCACAATCAAGGACACAATCCTGTACGAATTCCATGATGTCCCTTCAGCAGGGCACATGCCATGATGGGAGCAGACAAGACTTTCCATGCCGTCAGTAGACACTACTGGTGGCCTCGCATCCGCAAGGAAACAAAGGAGAATGTGTATACTTGTGACAAGTGCCAGAAAAACAAGAATGTCACTCAGAGAGCTGCAGGACTTCTGCAGCCTCTTGAGATACCAGCACACAAGTGGACTGACATCAGCATGGATTTTATTGTCCAGCTGCCCAAGACACAAGCAGGCTATGATGCCATACTAGTAGTAGTGGATAGGCTCACTAAAATGTGCCATTTTATCCCTACTCACACCAGCGTTGATGCTCATGGCACTGCTGAGCTTTTCAGGGAATACATTTTCAAAGCTCATGGAGTGCCAGAAAGCATTGTCTCTGACAGAGACACCAGATTCACAGGAAAGTTTATGACTGACCTGTGCAAGATACTAGGCATTCAGCAGAAGATGTCTTCTGCATACCATCCCCAGACTGATGGCCAGACTGAGAGGATGAACAAGGTCTTAGAAGACATGCTCAGGAACTATGTTGGACCAGACCAGGATGACTGGGACAAGCACCTGAGCACCTGTGAGTTTGCAGTGAATAATGCATATCATGATAATTTGCAGACTACTCCATTCATGCTGAATTATGGCTTCAATCCCAAGAGTACTTACATCACACACTCAAGGGAAGCTGGCTCAGCAAGCAACCCCTCTGCTGTCAAAATGAAAGTTGACATGCAGCAGGTACTAGTACAAGCTAGAGATGCTCTACATAAAGCACAAGACAGGTACAAGTTTTATGCTGACAAGCACAGACGAGATGTAGAATACAAGGTTGGTGACAGAGTTCTTCTGAGCACCAAAAATATCAAGATTAGAGGCAAGAAGGTCTCTAAATTGATGCCCAGATTTATGGGACCCTACGAGATAATACAGAGAGTTGGGAAGGTGGCATATAAACTGCAGCTGCCCCCTTCCTCAAAGATATTTCCTGTCTTCCATGTCTCTTTGCTGAAGGCATACAAGTCAGATCCCACCAGAGAGCAGACTTCATCTGACCCACTAGAACTAGCTACTGATGAATATTTTGTGGTTGAGAAAATTCTTGATCACCAGCTGAGACACAGACCAGGCAAGAAGAAAAACAGGAAGGTGATGCACTATGGTCATTAGTTGGGGAGGTCATCCTTTAACAGAGAATAGTTAGGAGCCTGAGAAGAATCTCACACCAGATTTACTAGAGGAATACTGGAGGTCAGAAGCTTCCAGGGGACGCCCTGTTGAAGCGATTGGCTGATTCCAGACCAGTCAAGCTACTAGACCGGTAACTAGTGACTAGTACTAGGGGTCCATGCGGATCCGCATCTCAGTAATCAGATTGCACCAGTTTCTAGCTACTCTGCAGCAAGAGAAACAAACAGGAACACACAAGACAAGATCTTCAGGACTCTGTGTATGGGGAACATCTTGACAATTGAATTGGGTGATAGCTGCATATCTCATTTATAAGCTGTCCTATTGTATACTTCAAAATGGCCTTAAATAGGGTGGAAGTGAAGCACTCTGCAGCAGGGCGGACACTGTGTCGGAACTTGTTTCCTATCATATTCAAGTGTTAAATCAAGCACCTTGTTTCCCTTGGCAGCCTCGTCGCTTGTGCCCCCACCCTCTTCATAGAACTCACACTTATTACGCCTATTTTCACCGGCCATAAAGCCCTTCCTTCGGTTAAGCCCTTCCTTTGGTTGGAAGGAACAAAGTAATTTCGAACTCTTTGCCATGAGCGATTTTTTTCACCAATACAGGCTATTTCAGTCAAGTATGCCTTCCGGCATGCAGAAAACAGCAGCGCATGAAGTCATACGCACATTTCGCGGCCAGAGTAGCCTTCCTTACTGTTCAAAAAACACTTTCAAGGGAATGTGGCCTGGTGTTTCCGGTTTGAAAGCTGCACAATAAGGACTTGTAAGGGAGCGCCCAGCACCCGTCCAAATTAAATGCTCACACATGCAAAATTAGTCTCCGGTGGGCAGACTCTAAGAAGATGTCATGTAGAGAAATACCGTCGGGGTGTCTCTGTGCCTTAGAAATGTTCTCTCCCTTTGAATGTCAAAGCCCCCTTGGAGACGGGATTAGTCCGGGGGGTAAATGGTGGGGATCAGCCGTGGTGATTTTACAGCCACCTCACCCTGCCGGTCATGTGAGTCTGCTGGTGCTGCTGGCTGCTCTGCCTGTGCAGCTGCATCCTGTGCTCGTGTTCCATGTTGAGCAGCATATTTAGCACCTGGACACAACACATGGCTGATATCACATGGTCAGCCAAACCGTGGCACATGCCATAAAGCAGACACCCGAGGCGTCTGCAGGGCCGACAATAGTCTACAGCCCTTTGATGACATCCAGAAAAATTTGCAGCACTTCTGAAAAGCACGCAGTAGGGCAGTGAAAGAGCTGTGGGCTGGATGCATCCGCAAAAGATTCTATACTTTGGAAGCAGCTGTCATGAAGGCTTCGCCGCCAGCCTTGCTGTTTAATTGAGTGAGCAGCTGCTTTTGGCTCTATGCATCTCGCAAGCAAAAGAACCTGCAATGTTCCTGCAAAGCCAGTCTGCTTGACAAGTGTCAGTGAGGCTGATGCAAGCACACCTGCAGGAGGAAGTCCGGTTTGGGATGGGTGATGTCATCCAGCATGTTATCCTTTGGCAGCTGCGCCGCCATCGCCTCAAAGTTTATCACCTGGAATCTCAGGCTTTCAGCCACGTGCCTGCACAAGGGCAGCTTCTTCTTCAATCAACTGCAATTTATGATGTAATTTCAATATTCTGGGACCAAAGGACCTGGTAATGTTTGCACTGGCCTCTCTGACCACCAAAATATCCGGCCTTCAACAAGAGTGCAGGCCGTTCATTGGCAAACCCACAGAGAGTGTCAATTTAAGAGGTCAGCAATTGTGCGCTGCCAGCAAATGATTAGGATTTTGCAGTGGACTCCGCTGTCACATTTGGCAGGAGGTATGACCTTGTAAAAAATATCACAAACATCAAGGGAGCAGGATGCACCCTCACCTGCCAGCTGCATTGAGCTGTGCAACGTGCTGGTACAGAAATGCGTCGGTCTCCCAGTTCTGTGGGTCCTTGGTCTGGACTGGGATGTGCTCCGTATGGTACACCAGTAATGTTCCCTCTGGCACACTCTCCTGGCCCCAACAACAGAGCACGTGTCAACGCAATGCAAACTTGAATTGGCAGGTTCAAACAGCAGAAGGCCATCCTTTGTGCCAATCCAATTCGGATTTGTCCAAGACCCACGAACAAATCCGAAAGAGCAGGCCTGTTGTGCAAATGAAACGACAATGTTAAAAGCCTCCCTCCAAGCCTTCCTAGATGGAAGATTGTGACGTTCTATTGCACTGAGTGTGGATAGGGAGAAAGAGTAACACATCTCAGAGGACCTTACCTGAAGGTGTGTGAGTATGGTGGTGAAGTTCTGCGTCCAGGAAGCCATGAAGTCCTGTGGAAACATCCTATGCTCCAGGGGCGTCCCCTCAAACTTCTTGCCGGCGTGGAAATACCTGCATCAGTGTGACACAGCATAAAATAAACTATAATAGCGGCGGTGTATTCACCAGGCTGTATGCCAATTGCAGGACCGCTTGTCCCGTTGTATGAGGCCACCTTTGATTCGAAGAAAAATCTATAATTGGTGATGATCAGGTGTATCAAGCCCTCAAAAGAACAATCAATAACAAGGAAGAAGTGGACACGCACAGGCCTGCAATGTCCCAGAAGTTTGACGCTATCATGACCGCATCTGGCGGCGCATCTTCTGCTGCTGTAAACGCCTCAATCCCCTAAATCCCACACAAAACTGCTCACATAGTTAGATCAGGTCAGCACCGCTCAGAAAGTGCAGGTGCAGCTGAGTGCATGTGCAGCTCTCACCATCCATGTGCCGTAAAAAAGGTCTTGAAAGGGCTTGTTTTTACCTCTCTGAAGAATGTGTTTCACAAGCAGCTTCTATGCTGCACCAAAACCCTGAGCTATAGCAGGGAGCTGCAGCGGCTGGGCCCAGGACGTGTCTTGTCTGCCGCAAGCTGCAGTATCTAAAAGAACGAGACACTGCAAAATTTTGGCATCAGATCCTGAAAAGGATCAGGGGAGAGCGACAATCTAGTTGTTGCCTGCTAAATTACTGTGCAGGGACGGCCATAGCCCCCTTCTCAGTGCGATCTGACAACCCGGAGAGGATGCCACCGCTTTTCCAGCGGAGGCTTGTCAAGCTGACTCAGCTTTGAAAGCAATGGCATCGTCTCAAGAGGTTGTCAGCTCAGTATAATTTCCACCTTCTTGACGACCAAGGCTGGGAAAAAGAGAAATGAATATGCCATCTATAGTAGACAACAAGGACATCAGAATACAGGGTTCATCCGGGGTCCTAAGCTAACTTTCGGGCATCCCTGGGATTCCCAGGAATTTTCAACAGAGAGATGCATCCTTCCCTTGAACCTGCCCTCAAAGTGGTTCAAGTTGCCTGAAAAGTCTGGTGTGCCCCTGAGTCACAGCCAAGTATTGCCCTGATGCCATCTTGCCAAATCTGAAAAATCTCGTGGCTGCTCTGAAACCTTGCCCCTAGGTTTGAAGCAGATTGGCCCATCCCTTGGGTTGCCCTTGGCAGCCTGTCAGAAGAACAAGAGTGGTCCGCACGTAGGTGCTTGCACAAACAACTCCTAGTTTGTACTCTGATTAATTTGTGAAATTGGTGTTGTTTTGAGCTCCCCAACCCTATTTTTGCAGCTCGATACATTTGGGCAGGCCATATTTGCAACTGTCCCACCTTTCTCTGGTGCTCCTCTAGATTGGGCGAACGAATAAAATTGGGCTGGGAGCACACCTTGGTGATACTGGGAATGGGAGGGAAGACCATGTTCCCCCAGTAAGGCCCATCCAGCGAGGCTGAAGAAATGTGCTGCTTCGCCACAGTCAGACTGGCAGTCTGGCATATGCCTGCATGCAAAATAAACTTGCTCAGGTGCTTGGTAAAGTAAAATCCGGGGTCTCACAGATGCCTACATTCAAGCGACACCTGCTGAGCTCAATCCTTCAAGCCCCAATGACATCAGATTTGACTGACAGCCCCTTTAATCAAGTGCGCAGAGCCAGTGCAAGTCTGCATTGCAGCCAGCGCATTGCACATGTGCATTCTTGATGCATGCACAGTTTCTGAGTCTTGCTTATGTCAAAGGGTTGGGATGCCCTGATCAGGCTGACATCAGGGTGTAAAGTGATGGAATGTGAGCCACCTGTGAGGTTTTGGTGAATCGCGATCTCATCGTCGCTCATATGCTCCAGTCCATGGCCTAGCGCAGCATTGCAGAAGCTGCGTGCAGTCCTATAGTCTATGGAATCCCCAAAGAGGAGGACCCCAACGTGCCGCTGCGCCCTTTCTGACCTGTCCTTTGATCTGTCTGCTGCCTGCAGCAGAGCTGTAGATGTGAAAGGCTCAAGGAAAGTCGCGTTTAATATGCTGCGAAGAGGATGACTTCAACGTGCCTGTACGCGCTGATTGAGCAAAGGCTCCAGTTGGCATTGCGAGTCGAGCACTTGCCAGACGGGCAGATTCTCTGTAAGAAGTTCCGCTACAGTGCCTGATGTGGTTTCAAGCTCTTGTTGTTCCACCCAGAGACCCGGCTGGGTTCCATAATCGCAGCTGACCGTCTTTGGAACCATTCGCGAATTTCTCAGCCGTGTCCATACTTGCATAATCACAATGACACAATCATCAATTTCAGAAAGGCTCCCCAGAAAGGACCCATCAGTTGAGTTCATGGCCTTCGCAAAAGCGGTATCAAGGCCATGCATTCTGTGAGATGTTGTTTTGAGAAGCCGAATATACCTGCAGCGTTTCCAAGTGGCATAGAGGCAATGATGCCCAGAAGAAGTGCCAGGAGGCAGCTTCTCGCCAGGACCGACGCCCGACACAATTGACATCTGATAAGCAAAGACTGCTCAGAGAGTGCCCAAGAATGATGTTCACATTCCATGCATGACACAACCTCAATAGACAGCAGGTCAGGGCAACAAGACCTGGCCTGCATTTGGTGGAGCTACAGGATAGGAACTCACTTGAAAAAGATCTGCATGCCTCCACGCAGGCGGAGCACCAAGTGAAGGGTGGACTCCTTCTGGATGTTGTAGTCAGCCAGGGTGCGGCCATCCTCGAGCTGCTTGCCGGCAAAGATCAGGCGCTGCTGGTCAGGAGGGATGCCCTCCTTGTCCTGAATCTTGCTCTTCACATTCTCAGTGGCATCAGAAGATTCCGCCTCAAGAGTAATGGTCTTGCCGGTCAGGGTCCTGCAAAAAATAAGTAGAACATCAGCCTTGTCTGATCAGACAAGGCGCACGGTGATGACATGAAATGATAAGCAGCACAACATAGCAGAGACCCACCCACCCACGAACACATTGAAAGCACAGAGACAGAGGACTCGCTTGACAAAGATCTGCATGCCTCCACGCGGACGCAGCACAGAGTGCAGGGTGGACTCCTTCTGGATGTCGTAGTCAGCCAGGGACCGGCCTTCCTCAAGCTGCTTGCCAGCAAAGATCAGGCGCTGCTGGTCAGGAGGGGTGCCCTCCTTGTCCCGGATCTTGATCTTCACGTTCTCGATGGTGTCGGAAGACTCCACCTCCAGGGTGATTGTCTTGCCAGTCAGGGTCTGCAGCAAACAAGGCTTCAGCCGAAGATGACAGAAGAGGTGCCAGCACCACAGCAATTCAAACAGTAGACACTAGACAGAGTAAAATCGCACGACGGACATACCTTAACCAAGATCTGCATCGTGGAAATGCGCGTGCTTGACTGGAACCTGCACAACAGAAGCACAAGTATGTTACCTGTGCTGTCACCGCAACGATATCAACCTATAATTATAGTCGCCAGTAGAATTGGCTCGATGGCCTCGGTCACGGTCACAGATGCTACACACGCGGAATCAGTGAGGCAAGCCTTGACACTTGAAACAAAGCTTCCATTACGTACAAGGACCTAAACAAGGAATCGCCAACGCTCCCAAAACGTTGCCAACACCACAGATGCACGTCAAAGCAACTTGTCCACATCTATGACAGCCTGCTCAGCCACTGCGTTCGATCCAAAAGCAAGCAAGGCGTGTGAACCGCACGGGGGCGCGTGGATTCCGAGGAACCCTTCTCGAATGAGATCTTACTCAAGCGAGCAGGCGGCATACCTCGAGGCGCTGGATGACTCGACTGCGGTCGGGAGCAGGCAAATGAAGTCACTTGCATAAGGCCGTAGGATCTCCTTGAGAGTTGAATTGCTTTTGAACTTAGTGCCACGTTGAGAGGAGTTTTTGGATACGCTTTCTTACGACCGCATTGATACTCTCAATTGTTGCCTCTGTTAGTAACCGGTAAGGTAGATAATCCATAGAGAAAACTAAGTGGAAGGTGAGCGTGAATATCTGAATGTGTGTTGCCGGGTGCGTGTATATACCGTGTGATCTGTCGAGGATACGTTGAAAGGCGTCCATCTGTACGTGATTTCCCATGTATAGGAATTTGAGATGTAATTTGCAGGTGTTGGAGCGGATTTGGAGCGACATCGGTTTTTTCGGGAATTCGGGTATGTCCACAATTGTTGATCGCTTTGAAAGTATTCCGTTATATCTGATAAATAAAATAGAATGTTTTCACCGGTGGGTTTGAAAAATATAGGGAATTTGTGTTTTCTAAGTGCAATATTTCGAGTACTGAATAATTTGTCTTTGACCCAAAAATACTCAAACGACTGTGGTGGATCCCTGCTTGGAACGTGACCCTTACATTGTGCTTTGCAAAAAATTTGCAGTAAGAATGGTGTTGTTAGTCCTGTTGAGGTGTACAAGAATTTGGCGACGAGTGGTTTCGTGAAGGTTGTATACGAACATTGCGATGCCGATGAATGTCTGGACAAATTACATGATATTTGTCCAGGTGAGCTCAGATATCACAATATTTCGGTGAATACAAATGTTTGGGTAGGTGGGTTTCGAGTCGCTGCAACAAAGGGACTGTCAGTGTGCTCTTTTTTTGGGTTGCCATCCTCCAGAACACAACGTGCCACTGTATCGACGCGGTTTTTAAAAAACAACACTGTATGGGGTGCAGATAGGCTGGGACGAAAGCCGGACGCGGGAGCACCGCTGCGTCAGTACGGCCATCACGAATGGAGGCAAACGATGCAGAGGGAGCCAAGGGACAGCGCCCTGCCGTCGACCAGGTATCAGTCCAAAGCAGGCAGTACAAGCCGAAATATTGCTACAATCCCTACAGGACACGAATATCCAGCTCCAGTGGCAAAACAACTAAGCTTCACATATATATTGTGAATAGAACACCGTCAAAATACTATCGCCATACTCACTATTGTTAATGCGACTGCTGTAGGGAGGAGGTGCACTGAGCGGGCAAGCTGCCAAGGCCACTTCTGAGGACAAGGAGCAGCCGCACTCCATTAAGGAGGCCACTCCAACAGAGGAGTGCACACACACTGCACAGAACAAGCCAGAGGTGTGCCCCTCATACAACACCATACTTACGATGAAATGCACAACATAGCTATACCTTCGGTTACCTGCTCACTAATACTTGCCCATTGCTGCAGACACCAGCCACCGGGCCTCACGAAGGGGCAGAAAGTGTGCCCAATGATGCCACCGCCTGCAAGGTGGGCACTTTGCAAATACAATGCCTACCAATTGCCACAATCACACCACCTTAAAACTTAGCGTGCTATAAGCTTTGACTACAATGTTGCTCAGGAGGACAAAGGAAAGACACCTGGCATCTTGCTCAACACGGCGCCCTTCCCACCCGGATTCTCTCCATCAATCCCGGTCAGCAGCCTGAGCACCGAGAACATCCACCAAATGGCTGTGGTGAGCAGCATCCATCCTTTGCATCCAAGCAAATACAACACATGACACCTGCAAGAACACAAGTAACTCTCTATCATCTCTTGCCCAGGCAGCGTTTGGATGCCCCGAGGAGAATCCCATACGAATGGTAGCCCTGCAGATGAACTTGAAGTACTCTTCTGAATGGGAGTACGTCCATTTTGCACACTTTTGAACACAATTTTGCGCCAACATTGGTCAAGTTCAACTTTGACTTTACAAGATGCACTCATACACTCACAATGGTTGCTCAATGGACATCAGGGAGCAGGCCACATATCTTGAGACCCTCTACACGCAAAAGATCAACACACCATGGGCAAGGAGAAGGAGCGGGCACTTGAGGAAGTCGCCGGCCATGTTGCCCTCCAAGCCGCCTACGAGAAGTGAGAATCTAGAACCATCATCACCAGACCTGCCTTGCTTTGGTACCTTTCAATTCCCTTTTCAAATATCACAAGACCCAATATTCACAGCTGCAGTTCATTCTAAGCGCAGGGAGAAGTGGAGGCTGCTGGAGGAAAACGAAAAGCTGCAGAAGGAGAGGGAGGAGATGCAGAAGGAGATCCGCAAAGTGCACCAGGATAAGGAAGCATCGCAGGAGGTCACTCTTGCCTTCAACCGTTGTGACAGACAGACACAGGCAGACACCTCCGCAACTGGCGACGCAAGGTACCATTCACCATACATTGCATAGCTATGAAGACAAGTACAATGACTGCCGATGCACAAACGCTGACTCCTGCATTTCCGACCGCAGTGACCAGCAGTTGGTGGACACTCTGAGGCAAGAGGTCGTGCGCGTGCAGAACCTGTGCGACCGGCACAAAGCAGACGCTGAGCTCTATCGGGACATTTACATGAAGCTGAAGAGGGAGAAGAAACCGCGAAGGAGATGGGAGAGTTTGAGGGCGCCCGTGTTTGAGACATACACTATTCATGTTCTGTACCTTGCAATCCTGATATATGCATGTCTTGAAGCACTACAGTACTGAATGCATAATATATTGTATATACACACATGTCTGCTTGGTCCCTGATGTAATAGATCCACGTGGCATAGCTCTTCCTGCCTTGCAGCCATCCACACATCTGGCAAACCTCTTAACCGTATCTATTTACGACTTTCGGGACTTGTAGATATTGTGGATCGCCGTCGGGCACATGCGTTCTGACTCACCTCATTCCGCCAGAGCCAAAATAGACACAGGACAGTATCCAGCGGTAGGGGAGCTGCTTTTGATTGGCCCGCGATCGCGTAATGGTTTATGTGTTCCTGACTTTGGATATGCTGATGATTTTGCTTTGCTAGCCACCACACCTGCGGACTTGCAACGCTTGATAGATGCTGCTGTTGAGTTTTGTGAGCAAACAGGGATGGTCGTTAGTACTGACAAGACAATGGTTGTCGTGTTCTCACCATGTGTGCCAGGACCTTTTCAGTGGCTGTGTGGTGGTGTTCCTTTACAGTTGGCTCCGCAGTTTGAATAACTCGGCGCCCTCTTTGATTCTGCTCAGGGCATCGATCTCACATTTGGGAAGCTTCACAGGAACATGTGGGGCGGATGGGGGCAGCTCAAACAGCAGTATGGCAAGTTGCAATGCAGTATGTCAGCGGGCATGCGCTTGTTTGATGCCTGTGTGCCGCCTGCTGCGTCCTATGCTTGTGAGGTCTGGGGCTTACGGTCTCCCTGCTGGTGATAGTCGGCGGGGTCGGGCGGCCCTGCTGTCGTTTCACGTGTAAATTCTGAAGGAGCTGGCGGGTGTTCCTACTTCTGTGCGTGCTGCCATTTTGCTGAAGGAACTGGGCCACCAAAGTCTTGATTGTGCTTGGTGGCGGCGCATTATAGAGTTTTGGAAACAATTTGGCTGCTTTGCCTGCCGACCACTTTCACAGGCAGGTGGCCCTTGATGACTGTTGGGATGCCGTTACACGCAATGTGAAGCACTGGGCGTGGGCATTCATGCGTGTTTTCCCCGAATTGGGTATGAGTTCACCATTCGCTTTGATACATTGGCTCATGTGCAGCTTGACGCTGTGCTGCAGCTTTTGGATGCCAAGGCCTCGCATGTTTGGAATGATCTTGACCTTTGCCCTAGGATTTGCCCGTCTCAGAATGCCACATTGTGCACATACCATCGCTGGTTTGCTCGGTCTGTCGGCTTGTGCCGCCCAGGGGTGGTTGTCCAGCAGCCTCTCAGCGCTCGCTGCATGCGTGTGTTTCTGAAGTTTAGGATGGGGTGCCATAGCCTGCCCAATGTCTGTGGCCGATGGCCCGGGTTTCTCGCGCCCAGCGCTTGTGCCTGCAATGTGACCAGCACGTGCTTGGGGATGAGCGTCACCTTGTTTTCGAGTGTCCTGCACATTTTGTCATGGATTGTTTTCACCATTTGGATGCCGTTAGTACATCTCAGCAGCACTAGGCGGCTGGACGATGTGTAAATTTCCTTCCTTCCTTAGAAACTGGTTGATCACAGTGTTAGCTTGGGGGTTCTAGTCTGCAGATTACTGGCAAGATGTCAGGACATGGG
>JADEYI010001579.1_pt1 | contig 16126 bp, 17 predicted proteins | sample 8542331 | NCBI WGS metagenome assembly JADEYI01 (sample SAMN16510988, study PRJNA670497) | mine drainage metagenome | isolation source: biofilm near Copperflume 1 | place: Germany: Marsberg coppermine Kilianstollen | collected 2018-02 | reverse complement strand
TCCCGAATAAGAAATTTCTCGGATAAAAAGTAATTGTACTTCACCGTTCGCTTACATTGTGGCGGCAAATGAAAAAAATGGAATGACATAGGTTTTCAATTTAACTATCTTCAAAAAACCCTTTCTCATGAGGATATGCAAAGTGAACCAAAGTAGTGAGCCGGTGTCAATTAAGAATAATACAGACAACCTTGGTGAATCTGGGCTATCAGATATTGTTAAAAGAAAGATATTCAAGAAAATAATTGTAGCCACTGCGGAAGAGTATAAAATAAACCTGGAAAATTCGTTTATCTTCTTAAGACCAAGAATTGCTGCATTTCTGAACGCGGCCAAATCGGAGAGTTTAAAATCTTTGTTTTTTGGTATGCCAAATTCTTCGCTAACATTTAGCTGAATTCGCTGGTCTCTAAGTCGAGCAAAAATTGCTAGTGACACATTTTTACTGAATACTAAGTACAGAGAAAGTATTGCACTCCTTATTAAGTAAACCATAAATGAGTCAAAAGAAAAAAAAGCGTTCAGACACTCAAATGCGAAAGTAGAGACTATGATTAGGAAGAATAAAATGCAAGTCAGTACCGAAGTATGAGCGATAATTAGCCGGGCCAAAATCGGAGTATAAATAGAATAAATTAATAGCATCAGATAAGAGACGTATTTTAGAACTTGATCACCTTCGTGGGTAGACTCGAACCCGTAGTTGTATAGTGCAATGGTCAAACCTGCGGCTGCAAGAGCGCCTGGTATCAAGATTTTATTCTGAGCATTTTTTAAAAAGACTATAACCTTGTACATTCCAAGGCTCTTATAGTTTAAGTACTGGTTAATTTCATTAAACGAATTGTAAGCAATCACATTTTCATATTTGAACTTGCAGGCTACAACAAAATCTTTAAGCTCTTTGGTTAAGAAAAACCACTCGCCTGTATCTCTTAAGTGAGAAAATTTATTGTGCAAGTCGTGTTCAAGAGTTACCTCGTTCTCAGTCAATATCCCTAAAAGGAGGACGCCCTTATCCATAAATCCAGTTCTCAGTTGGCGGTACCTAGCATCCATATTGACGCTCCGACCAATTTTAATCTTGTTTTGGTTTGGAGCGTATATGAAGTAAACACCTGATGAAAGATTGGTCATTTGTCGTTAGATTTTTTTACGCTTTAATTCTTTTTCTTACGGATATAGTACTAAAAACTCATTGTTTTGATTCATTGTCTTTGACTAATCCTAAACACAGTAGAGCATGAATCAACCTGTCAGCTGTCTCGCTTGTAAACGAGCCGGGGGCTGCTATTCCGTGACAAACGTTATTCCTCATATTCCATCCTCTTTGATCCGTAAACAGTATCCGAAAATAATTAGCGAAGTCTTCTCCAAGTATGTTTACAACTAGCTTGTCCCTTAAAATATCATCAAATGTTCTCAGTTGATATCCACCACGTCGTGAAGGCTTGAGTACATTACCTCCTGAAAATTCAACAAGATTTCTAATGGCCTCTTCTATTTGTGGAATGATTAAATGGATAGAAACTAAATAGTTATCATTGAAATAAGCATCGAGTCCTGTTTCAATGATAGGAATTCTGTCAGGTTGAATGATAGCGGACTGCTTCATAAATCCTATTATTTCTTTTTTGCATAACCCAAGTTTATTTTTTGCCTCTTGAAAAATAAGGCGCAAAAAAATTGAGGCGAAAGAGAGATTTTGAGAAATGTGCCGGACGATGTGACCTTCTAAATCTTCCTCAAGAGAACCAATAGTAGCGATCAGTCTCCCTTTTTCATCTTGGAGCTGATGACTCATTAGATACATCAATGGAGCTTTTTTCGAGAGATCGAATATTTGCTCTTTAGCTTTCTCTTTATTGGGGATGTAAATCACACTTACCCTGGTAAGCACTTCCTCAATTGTTCCAGATACGATTTCCTTCAAATACTTCTCAGTATCTTCTTTGGGTAACGAGAACGAATGAGAAATAGGTTTTAGTTCTGCTGCTACTTTAGGGCCAATTTCACGAAGCCTCAACAGAACGTCATCGGCTTCATTTTTAAGATTAAATTTTGAGTATAGCCTATGCAGGTGTTCAAGCCAGCCGGATCGCTGCATTGCAGAACCTTCATTCTCAATCTTTTGAAAAGCGTCTCCGATTTTAAGAATAACCCTTTTGACATCATCTTCTTTTTTTAGCCTTCTGTAATATGTGGCAAGCCGTGCACCGGCAGCTTCCGCACCCCATGGATCAATTTTTTGATTCCCTTCATCAGAAGTTAGTCTAACTAGTTTTGACTCCAATTCATTGATGATACTTACTTCTTCATCGGGGGATAACTTTACTTTTCTATTTCCGATCAGTAAGTCAAAGGAGTACCCCCAAAGCCCAGGCTTGTTGTCTTGAGAATACTTATTTTCAGCGATTAAAATTGCTTCCTTGCATTTGTTGACTAAGTCATCATCATTCAGCTCTAGAGATAGGACTAAAGCTCTTTTTAATCTTCTAAAACCATAAACTTCATGCTTGCAATATTCTTCATTGACGCGATCCAACAAAGCTTTTATGTATGACTTACAAATTTCATGTGAGGGTTTACTTGCACTAATTTTAGACTGAAATTCCCAAACCAACCCAAGGTACCTACTCTTCAAAATTGGATTGACACTCTCTCGCCCTCTTTTCTCCCAGTACTGTATCATCTCGGGAGTTACTTGTTTTATAGACGGAGATTCTGTGACTGTTCCGTCATTATTATTCCAAACAGCCATTGGCCCAAAATACAATCCCCAACCAGAATTCTTATTTGGGTAGTCGTCAGCAAAACCAAAAGCCATAGCTTCTGAAAGTAATTCAAAACTTAAATCATCGCTGCCTTCAGGTTGCAGTGATCTTAACTGTGAACCAACATCATGCTCATCAAATTTTTTCTTATCTAACCGATCGAATTCGGCTAAAGTCTTTTCGATTTCCATTTTAACTTTTTCAAATTACAGATTCAGTATTGTTAATATCGGGATTAACTTATCGTACTATAAAACTTCTTATTACATCCATGATAGGACTGCTTGTCATCTTCTTTACGCCATCAACTAAATTGTCAATTGGCAAATTAGTTGCACTGCCTGCGCGAATCACTTTGTTACGATGAAATACCGCCAATTCAAGTGGCACATTATTTCTTATCTCCAATTCGAAGAAAAATCTATTGTTATCTTCCTTTGTACGCAACCCCGTTAATTCAATAACAGGCTTTTCCTCTAATATTCTAATAATGTCGCTCAAGAATTTGCCTTCTTTCTCTATCCTTACATACTGCCAGTACCAAATCATGTACCTGTTCAACCTGCGTATTTGGATTTCGGTCAAAGGGAACCCAGCGTCATCAAAACTCCACATGGTCTCTGTGGCAACTGAAATTGAATTGAGAAAAAATTCACGAGGATCTTCTATTTCTCCAAACGTAAAAACGTGATAGCTATAGTCATTGAGGATAGCATAAACATCTGCTTGATAGTCTGCGGTCTCAAGGACTTTTGGGAAACTACCAATGTTTATCGATGTCAACTGAGTTAAATCGTGCTTTTTGTAGTGAAGAGCTTCATGAAACAAAAATAGACGCAGGGCTTTTTTAATATCCGACTCTTTGCTCAATCGGTTGCTTAAAGAGACAAAGAAATTGTCATCAATATGCCACTTATCCTTTTGCCAGTAAAATCCATTTTGGATCACATCGGATCCAAGCGAGATCGAGTCCTGAGCGAGACTTGTATCACAAATAGCCGGAAGATCAGCCCAAAATTTTTCACTCATTATTCCGGATTCCAATCCAGGAACTACTCCCAGGAACCAAGATCGGCCGTTAGAAAGTTTTTTGTTTTCTATACAAAATTTTCGAATTGAAGTTGTCAGTTCCTGATTGTTCAGTTCGCGAAGCTTTGAAGCATTTTCCTTATCTTTTTCAGAAATAGGCCTGGCAACGTTGATACTACCTTTAACAGAAATCGCCTTTTTATACCTCGGTTCTTTCGTTCTTGAATACTGATATGTTTGTATATAAGGGTGAATCGTGGCCGAAATTTTAGAACCTACCAAGAAAGCCAAGCCGCAGGGGATTGCAGCAAATAGATGAATTTCCCTGAGCCCGCTTCTGTTTTTTGATAAGGAATCAAAAGCTGATTTCACAGTTTCAGCCACCTCAGTCATTATATTATTATCCGTAAGCGCATCTTCATTGGGCTTTTCCAATTGAATGTCAATTTCAGCCGCATTGGGAATTATCTCTTGTGTCTCTTCAGGGTTGACGTGATGAGAAACACCAAGACGAATCAACGCGTTTGTGAATCCCTTCTGATCTTTACTCGGGAAATCAGATTTGGTTAATTGACTCTTGGTTATTCCTTCAATACTGTAATACCATTTTTTATCAATATGATGATATTGAAAAATGATCAGATTTCTATAGTTGTTAAACAACTGACCAAAATCGACAGTCAGTGGAATGGCTGCAAGCCCGAAGTAAGCAATATGATACTCCGGTCTGCGTTCAAGTACCGGAACTACTTTACTGGAAAATTGTCTCCGGTGTTCAAGTGTAAACTGTCCGAAATTCAAATCGTAAAGTTTAGGCAAATCAACTCTTTCAGAGTAGTCTATTTCAATAACTTCCCTGTCCAGGTCTTTCCACTCTTCGGGAAGTGCGTTAATACAGTCATTAATATTGACTTTCGCGAAACCACTGTGTAAGACGAGAATTAATCCAGTTGGCTCCATTAGATCTTATTATTTTCGGTTATGTAAGGCGAAGGTTCAGTTTGTTTTATTACCTCAGAAATAATTTCTTTTGATAGAGCTACTTCTCGTCTCCATGCGAGCGCCAAACTTTGTTTTGCAATTCTTTTCGTGATATCAGAATAACTGTAACGCAGTTTTTTTGACAAACACAAATCAACCAACTCTTTGACGGTCCCGTTCTCGAGCTTCACTCCTTCAAAGACTCTTTCAATAACTGAAGCAAGAATTTCTTCAGTCGGTCTTTCAAATTTTAAGTGAAGTGACGCTCTTCGAACAACTGCAGGATCTAATGCATTGGGCCTATTCGTAATGAGTACAGTTGCCAACTTTACGTCTTCACGCTGGAGTTGATCAATCTCTTTAATCAGCGCATTCACACCCGTGCGGTCTTCATGATGCGCCTGCATTTGATCCCTGCTTGTCGCAATGTCATCCGCTTCATCAATCAGGAGTATTCCGAACTCACCTTTCTTGAGACTCTTTTTAGCGACATCGAATGCTTCAGTAATTCTACTTGGCAATTGACCTACAAAGCCGGCACCTCTTATATTAGATGGAGTTTCGAAAACTACTATCGTTTCTCCTCCCATTAATTTGGACAGTGGCGTTGCAATACTATGAGCGATCTCTGTTTTTCCACATCCTACGTCACCACTCAGGATTACTAGGGAATCTTTTAACACTGAGTTTTCAATATATGGCAGACCCTTTGGGTGATATTTTTTTAACCACCCGTGGAGGTTCTTTTCGTCAAGTATACTCCGCAGCGCAAAAAGCAGATTTGACTTATGTTCATCTATCCCGATTAGAGCATCAAATTTTTTTTGATACGATTTATCTGGGTGTCTGTACTCTTTAAGTTTAATTGCTTCCATAATCAAAATTGGCCTAAAAGTTTTCTATTAACACCAAATCCTTCTTTTGAAAAAGCCCTGTCGGAATAAGCATCTTCTGCAATAAACACTCCGCCAGTTCCCCATCCGCGTGCTTCGAGATACTGATTCACACCTGTGTTGGTGTGATCATGCTCAACAACGATGTTTACTCTTGCACCCGAAGGAATGGAGTATAAGTCTAATCCTCCTGAGTTATCATCCCTTGTAATGCTTCCGTTCTTGCTAACTTCATATCTGAGCACCCATCTGTCACTTCCATTGGTAAACTGTAATTCAAAATTGTGAAGTGCGTCACGCTCCATTACAAATTGGACATCATCTCTCCAACCCCTCAAAGTAGTGGCAGAAGTTGTAAAACCTCTAAAGATTACACTATTAAAGTCGTCAAAAATTTTCCCCATTATATATCGCGCTCTTGCTTCGGTAAAGGTATCTGTCAAGGATCTTGTCATCGTACTCATATTATTCACAGTTATTTTCAAATGCGTTTCCAAATAATTTCACAAGGCTTGCCATGCATGATGTTTCGTCCTCCTGTTCATCATATCTGATTGCTCTGTTAATTTCGTCTCGGCCGTTTTCAAACCACCGAGCTAATTCATTAATCATTGCATTGTTCCACTTCGTTGCAACATTGTTCGTGGAGTCGATAGGATCAATTACTTTCCAAAGAGAATTGTCATTCTCTGGTAAGCCGGACCCGAACTCAATTGTCTTTCTGTTTCTCACGATGTTCGCAATGAATCCGAACCACATTGCAAGTGTTCCAGCATATGTCGTGTCGACAGATCGCGTGTCGTAAGCTTTAGCACAAAGTAATTCTAGGAGGAAACTGTGCACTTTTTCATCACCATCTTCATTTCCAAAAATGTTTGAATGTTCTTGTTGCTCGTATCGCCACCACTTGATTAGCCTGAGGCATTCATTAAATTTTACTACACCAGCTTTTTCTTCGCTCAAAGCTGTACGCTTTTTAACAAAGTCGATGTGCTTCTCTACAGATGTAGTCCTCTCATCCCCATCAGTTCTTTTAAGTAGTTGAATGTCCCCGCGGCTTGTTTCAAATAGGGGCACCAAGTCATATTTTAACTTTGTACTTGAAAAGTATATCGTAGCGCTACTCTTAGTACTGTCGACTTCTGAATCAGGGTAAGATTCCCTCGCGTACTTTTCAAACCTGTCGACAACACAACCGAGTTTATTCCCATCAGCATCACAAGGATCTAAAATGAAGGAAATGTCAATATCCTGGCCTTCAACAACAGCGTTACCGCGCATATACCTTCGCAGGCCCGTTTGACGCTCAAATGATCCTGAGAACGGAGTGGACTTTACGATTAGCTTGTCTTCCTCAGCCTTTGCTTTTATTTTTTTTCGAATTTCGTCAGACTGGTCATAAATTTTTGCCCTTGTTTCGGGCTCAGGTACAATCCACTTTACGAAATTTTTGAATTGACTATGGATTGTTGTTTGAGTAGATAAAAGTCCCATGGTGTTTATTTGTTAGGTGAATTATTATTTCCAATCGCTCCGCCAAGAGTTGCTCCTATCAACATCCCAATTGGACCGCCTATCGCGAATCCAATGCCCCCGCCTACGAAAACCCCCGTAGCAGTATTATTCTCTTTTAGTTCTTTCTTTTTTTGCTTGGAGTACGGAGCGCGAGCGTTCCCATTATAGCTTCTCGCAGTGCGACTTGTCAAGGTCCCCTTCTCCACATTGCATTCGATACAAGCTGCGAAAAGATTATTTAGGTGATCTGTTCCACCCTTAGCTTTCGGCACAGAATGCTCTTTATGCCAGGAGCCGGTAGCGCCCTGTTTCCCGTAATTTTGAAAACTTAATTTTCGGTGACAGATATGGCAGCGGCCATCTGTCTTTGCAAAGATTTTTTTGAGCAGTACATCGTTACTCATTGGTAATAGATTTTTAGTGTCGGCAGAATTGTCGGCTATGCTGACGCTAGACGGATGTACTGATTAACTTCTTGGGGGGCTGTTTGAAGAAAACTGCTTTGGAAATCCGGTAAACAGTTCTACTTTTAAGCGTTATATCCAAAAAATAGGTCCCGCTCACTTGTAGAGCTAATACATCAAGAACCTGTTTTAAAAAATTGCTGGAGGTACGAACTCCAGCTTTTTTTATTATCTAATTGCGTGCCATATAAAATTTCGTTTTTCTCATTGTCATTATGTCATTATTTTGGCCTCATGTCCAAAACGATGATCAAAATTATGAAATCTAAAAGTATCAAGCAAATTCTAATTACTCCGATCATTGTTGATATTTAGCTTGGTGGATTTAGAATTAATTCCGACCTTTGCAGTCAAATAAGAATCCATCAATGACTAAATCAATTGGAAGTGCATTGAAAGAGGCCAGGGGGCTGATTTCAATGACTCTCCGGCAAGTTGAAGTAGCCACTGGAATTTCAAATGCATACTTGAGCCAGCTGGAGAATGATAAGATCAAGAAGCCTTCCGCTAATGTTCTCTACAAACTCTCATCTATTTATAAGATAGACTTAAATTCATTGTTGAGAGCTTCAGGTATAATCAAAAAATCTGATCTTGGAGATAATGAAGCTACTAGTGACTTTTCAAACAATGTAGCATTTTACTCAAGCGATCTTTCGGAAGATGATCAGAGACAGATTTTAGAGTACATCAAGTACTTAAAGTTCAAGAGCAATAATGCTGGATGATTTCACTAAAGGTGAAATTGCCAAAGTATCTCATGACTTGCTCAAGATAAGTAAGGGATATGATGTGTTTCCAACTCCAGTTGACAAAATTCTTGATTGCTCAAATCTTATTGTAAATAAAACGATAAACTTATCTACAGTTGAGCCGACATTTTACAACAGGCTCTCGATATCGTTTACTCAAGCGTTTGATAAATTTAGGGCACTATTAGATAGAAGAGAGAAAACCATATACCTAGATTTAAGTCAAACGCGTCAACGTCAAAATTTTGTAAAGCTACACGAGATCGGTCACGAAGTCTTGCCCTGGCAGAAGGAGACCTATGAGTTTTTAGATTCAGACGATACACTTGATCCTTATCAGAAAGAACAATTCGAAGCTGAAGCCAATTTTTTTGCCTCACTCACTTTATTTCAACATAATCGATTCGAAAAGGAAATGAAACCACTTCCGCTTTCGATGGACAGTGCGCACTATTTAGCAAAAAGATTTGGGTCCTCTGTTCATGCTGCATTAAGAAGGTACGTGGAACATTCTGACTGTCGTTGTGCCCTCTTAATTTTGCAGGATATATCAGGTCAGGGTTTATTCCCGCAATGCACCGTTCGTGACTATTTTACTTCCCCTCTTTTTGAAAAGGATTTTGGCAAGATCGAATGGAATACCACGCTCGGCTTTACATGGAGTTTTGTAAAGGACTACTATTACAAAAAGAAATATAAAAAAGACGGTCAGATCTCACTCAAAACCTCTAACGGATCAGTAGACTTCCAATACCATTTTTTCGACAATTCATATAACGCTTTTGTCTTATTCTTTCCGATGAATGAGAAGACAAAATCAAAAATCAAATTCGTTGTTTCGGGAAAATGATTTTTAATACTAAGTGCTTATGAATTCGGAAAATAGTCGACTTGAAATTCATCTATTTCTTAGGAGCTCGTAAGCTTTATTAAACAACCACATACCTGCGAGCCACGCGATTATGAAGAGTAGTATTTCGTACCAAGTCATTCTTTTATTTCAATAACCTTAAGCGTTCAATTTCGAAAACAAGTAGGTCTGTTGAAACTCATCCTTGGTCAATTGCTGTGTCGGTTCAATTGCTGAAGTCATATGGTAGAGTTTGACACAAAACTACCTTCACCTTATGCCTCAGAAAATATGTAGTTCACCGTTCGGATACCTTGTGATACTAGTTTCATCTAAGGCATGCATGATTTTTTTGTCATTGAATAGGATTTTAAGACCCTTCTTATCATTCATACCAAGTTGCGTAGTTAAATGATTAAACTCATGATTCTTATTACCGGTCTTACTAAACATCTCTTGAAGTGTTGGCAAATGATTTTCCACACCGGTATTTTATTCACCTTTATTTACTCAACAGTTGTGCATTCCTTGTTGCCATTTTCTGTGCACTCCTAATTGCCAATAATTGTGCACTGTTGCTTGCCGACTACAGTACGGAACATCCTTTAAGATTTTTGAAAAAGATTTAGAAGAGAAATGATAGTTTTCATATTTAATTTGTTAGTGTTATGTAAATTTAATCAATCCGCAAACTGTCGAGTTAAGGTTCGCTGCGCTTTCGATGTCGGTAGTTGGGTCGATTGAAAGGTCAGCGAACGGCTTGCCAATAATCTTCGCCCGAAGATCATATCGCGTGATTGAGATCCCAAGTCGAAGATATTCCTCTATTTCATGGATTGCTATGGCCCAAAACCAACGAGTCATCCATCTAGGTCAGTCAATAGAAAGTCTCAAAGCGCAATCCAGGCCAAAACCCTCCTAATCAGGTCAAATTGGGCATAGTTATTAACACAACATTTTTGTTGTGTTAATTGAAACTTTTTGTATATTTGAGCCGTTAAACAACTAAAAAAGGACAATGGCTATGGTACAACACAACAAAATATTTTGGAATGGCTTTAAATTATCAGGAAAACGGGACTTTGGTTCCAGGAGTACACGCGGTAAGTTGGGATGAGTTCGTCAGTGAATTTGGATTTAATTCTCACCGATTGAGTCTAATCGAAGGCCTGAAGAAGGCTATAGACGATTTAAAAAGTGCCGGGTGCAAAAGGATTTATGTCGATGGCAGTTTTGTATCGAAGAAAGTAACTCCAAATGACTATGATGCCTGTTGGGAGCATGCTGGTATGGACATGGAGAAACTCTATAATGACTATCCTATTTTTTTTGATGTACGGCCGCCGCGCGCGAATCAAAAAAAGTACTACAAAGGTGAACTGTTTATTGCAGCAGCAGTAGCCAAGCTAAACCCAATAACGATGTACATTAATTTTTTTCAATCAGATAGAGAAGATAAACCTAAGGGAGTTATTAGCATTTTACTATAAATAAGAATTGTATGATCAAGAATGATAAACAATACCAAGTCACTAAGTCCAGATTGAAGGATTTTGAAGAAGAGTTGGCGGCAATTGATCAGCAGCAACTTGATAAATATGTCAAGGAGTTGAAGTACAATACCTTGCTCGGTCAAATGGAGGATTTTCAAAAAGAGATAAAGGAATATGAGAGTCTAAAGGACGGCTCTACCACTTATATCTATATAGATTCACTGTCGTCAATACATGAAGCTCTCATTAAAGGAAGGATTGCGAAGAAATGGACCCAAGCTGAATTGGCAGGGACATTAGCTGTGGCGGAACAGCAGATACAACGCTACGAGATGAATAATTATTCAACTGCGAGCATTGATAGAGTAGCGCAAGTGGCAAATGCTCTCAATATCGAGTTTGAGAAAATCAAGGTTAGAGTAAACGAACCAACTTTCACGACGCCTGGTGGCATAGACGAAAATACACTATCCCGTTTCAGGACGGAGAAATCATTATTTCAATTGGCTCAATGAAAACAATCACATTTTACTCATATAAAGGAGGGGTTGGGAGATCTCTGGCACTAGCTAACATTGCCACGCGTCTAGCCGAGCTTGGAAAAAAAGTCTGCCTTCTTGACTTTGACCTAGAAGCACCAGGCCTCCATCATAAGTTTTCCACGTTGTTAAACAAAGAGAAAATTGAAATTGATAAGGGCATTGTTGATTACGTTCACGAATTCTCTAACGAAGGAAGACTAAGTAACAAAATCTTAGACTACGCATATACATTTTTCAACTATGGTTCTCTCTCTGCCACTCGCGCGCCGACTGTTTTGATACCAGCAGGCAACACGAGTTCTCCAACTTATTGGAAAAAACTCTCATCTATTAATTGGAATGAGTTACTGTTCGAAAACGTTTCTGGCATGGGCTTCTTATTAAATCTTAAGGAGAAAATAAAAAACGAAATCGCTCCTGAGTTTTTATTGATCGATTCTAGGACTGGTGTTTCCGAAATGTCGGGTATAACACTTTCACTCCTCGCTGATGATGTAGTTGTCTTTGCAGCGAACAACAGGGAAAATATTGAAGGAACCAAAATGATCATCAAAAGTATTTCTGATCCGAAGAATAATATCTTTTCCCGTTCACCGAAGATAACCTATGTGCTCAGCAGGATTCCCTTCACGAATGAGCCAGCAGATAGAACTAAAGAACAGAATTTGGTTGCAAAGATTGTGCGTGAAATGGACAACTTGATAGAGGAAGTAAATGTCATTCATTCTGATAGAGAATTGGAAGAGGAAGAGCACATCAAAATTGGCAGTGAGAAAGAAGGAGCAGATCTGACTGTGTCAATGGACTACCTAAAGTTGTTTGATAAATTAACGAAAGGTGATTTTACGGAAGGTGAAATAAATCTCTTCAAAAGAATGAAGGATTCAGAAACACAGCATAAGCGCGCTATTTCTGAGACCAACATTCAAAAAAGATTGGAGCACATAAACAAGGCAATCGAGTTAAATCCTGACAATAAAGATTTTTTCTTCTTCCGCGCCACTATATACGATCAATTCCAGGATAGAGAAAAAGTCCTTAAGGATTGCGATCGAGCCATATACTTGGACACGAATAACTTTAGAGCGTATGAGCTTAAGGGGAGAATTCTTTTGAAATATGGCGACTACTTAAACGCGAAGCTTTGTTTTGAAAGGATACTTGATTTGAAACAGGATCATGCAGGCGCCAAGCTCAGCCTGGCTGAAATTTGTGTTGCTGAGAAACAATATGACAGTGCTTTAGGCTATTATAATGAAGTGATCAAATCCGACAAAGAAAACGCAACAGCCTACATAGGAAGGGCAAACGTGAAGATAATTTCAAGAAACTATTTAGCAGCCATGGATGATGTGTATGAGGCTTTGACCTATAACACAGAGGATGCTTCATCTTATGCAGCGCTTGCGGAGATCAATCTAAGATTAGACAACAGAAATGAATTCTATTTGAATCTGGAACGCGCACTAAAGCTAGACGACAAATGGACGGAGGCTTTCATAAAGAGAAAAATAATTCAAGAGCTGGATACGCATGACAAACGCTTCTTGAAACTGCTTGATAAGTATGACCTGCATTTAGAGAACGGAATAAACTGATACAACATTTTTAAAAAACAATTTTATGGCAGAGGAAAACAAACATGACGGGAGTAACACACTCACCTTTATAATTAACGGGAAGGAATACAAATGGCATCAGCAGTATATTAAAGGTGCGGAAATTCGAAAAGTTGGGGGTATACCTCAAGAAGATGAAATCTTTCTTAAGATTAAAGAGCCGTGGAAGGACGAACAAATCTTAGATGATACACAGGTTGATCTCGCCAGACCAGGGATCGAGCATTTTTTTTCTAAAGAAAAACCTAAGGTCATCGTCATCATAGTCAACGGAAGAGAGAAGCAATGGAATGAAAAGGAAATTTCCTTTGTACAGGTTGTCACCTTGGCTTTTGGAAGCTATGTAGAAAATCAGAACAGAGTTTTTACAGTCACCTATAAAGGTGGGCCAGATCAGAACCGCGAGGGAACAATGGTTAAGGGCGACACAGTATTTGTCAAAAATAAAATGGTATTCAATGTCACAGCAACTGATAAGTCATAGCCCAGATCTAAAACGCCTGAGGGATGAGGGTTACGAAATAGAAATAAGAGGGGCTTACCTTTTAGTGCACCACATACCGTACGTAAATAATACTTTGCAAATAAAGTACGGTACGTTGGTGAGTGAGCTTACTTTAATAAACAATAATCTGACTTCGCGACCCAATTCACACGTGATTTATTTTATCGGAGATTTTCCTTGCAACAAGGATGGCAGCATTATTGCTCCTATCCAGCACGCGAGTCAGATACAAACTCTCCATTCGAATATTGTCACAAATCACTCTTTTTCAAATAAGCCTCCAAATGGCTATGAGAATTACTATGATAAAGTTACCAGATATGCAGATATCATTTCAGCGCCAGCGAAATCGATTGACAAGAATGTAACTGAAAAGACTTTTAAAGTAATCGCTGATGAAGACTCCAGCAGCGTCTTCAATTATTTTGATACTAACTCCAGTCGAGCGAATATAAATATTATCAACGCTAAACTTAGCGGGCAAAAAATTGGCATCGTAGGACTTGGTGGAACAGGTGGTTACATTTTGGATTTGATAGCCAAGACACCTGTTAAGGAAATTCATTTGTTTGATGGAGATGATTTCCTTCAACACAATGCCTTTCGTTCACCTGGAGCGCCGTCGAATGAGCAACTAGGCGCTAAAATGAAAAAAGTGAACTACTTCACTTCCATTTATTCAAAAATGCACAAAGGGTTGGTCCCGCACGAATATTTCATAAATCGGCACAACCTAAATGAGCTCGATCAAATGACTTATGTGTTTTTATGTGTAGACAAAAATAGCGTGCGGAAGAGCGTTATAGATCACTTGGTGGAAAAAGGTATACCCTTTATTGATGTTGGATTGGGGATAAATGTTGTGGATAATTTTCTGATCGGTACGTTACGGATGACTATCGGAACACCATCAAAGAACGATCATTTATCCAAGAGAATATCTGCTGGCGATGACGATGATGCAAATGAGTACACAACTAATATTCAGATTGCTGACCTGAACGCTCTCAATGCTACCCTTGCAGTTATCAAATGGAAAAAAATGTCGGGATTTTATCAGGATCTTGAGAACGAACATCACTGCACGTATTCTTTAAATGTAGCCCAGTTATTGAATGAAGACATTGCAGCATAAGTTTGTAGAACTAATCCCTGATAAAATTGAAGATGGCATTTTGTACATCTCGATGGAGTATTGCACAGCAATACACAAATGCATCTGCGGCTGTGGCAATGAAGTAGTCACTCCAATTTCACCTACTGACTGGAAACTAACTTTTGATGGCGAGTCAGTTTCTCTTGATCCGTCCATTGGTAATTGGAATTTTGAGTGTCAATCTCACTATTGGATCATTAATAACAACGTCAGGCTCTCAAGAAAGTGGAGCAAGGACGAAATCGATTCAGGAAGAAAGAAAGACGAGAAAAAGAAGAAGTGGTTCTTTTTCAAAAAGAAAAAAAAGAAAAAATAGTTTTTATGTTTAGAGGCTTTAATCTGAAACTCGCTGATCACAGGCATGACGCGAATTATGCTCGAGGCAAGTCCCCGTATGATTCGAACTAAGCGATTATTAAATCAAATTTGGAAAGCTAGGTTGGAATAAATTGATGATGGTAATGCAAATTTTTCCGTGTGGGTAGAAGATTCAGCCGCGGCCGCTGGTTGGTAGCAAACTGACGTCTAATTCAAAAACCATACTCGATGTTTTTAAACTTAGGGAATATTGGGAAGGATGGGAACAAGGGGAAATTCGGTTTTCCTTTCTCTCGAACCTACTATCGAGAGCCTGAAATTATTCCCAAAGACAAGCGTAAAGGTGAATTTGCGGTGGGAATGTATTTTGCTCAAATGATTTTGCCTTATCGCAAAGTCGAGGGAGTAAGATTGAACCAGGACGATTCGGATAAAGGTGCAGATTTGATTTTATTCCAAGATGGCCGTGAAGTACCGATACAGGTAACAAGGTTGACTTTCAATAATTTCTCAGAACGAAAGGCAATAGTAAAATCCAAAAGTCTAAAATTTGCTGAGCAGATCCATCAAAAAGTACAACCCCCTTTTAGGGTTTTGATTCGTATTATGCCGAATGAGATTTACAAGGCACCGCTGTCAAGTCTAAAAAAAAGAGGGAGAGAAAATCTTGAACAGAAATTACTGGACAACATAAACGATTTCTTAATTAAAAGTATTCCACAGCTCCAGGCCAATCCAGAAATCTATACACAGCACTGGTTTAATGGATCTGAGCTATCCAAATACTTTAGTTCAATTGATATCCAACAAATCCCGGCTGGCTTTTACGCACATGTCCCAGGGTTTGAGAACATATTTATCGACTACTACGCGTACAATTCCGGCTATAACGAAAGTGACATCAAGCAAACACTGAATAAAATTTATGATGCCAAAAATAATGGTCGCTCCGAAATTCTTATCATTTGGGCGAACGACTACGAACTTTTCGAGCGTCAGAAAATCGCGGACGGACTCGTAGAACGATTTGCTGATTCTTCATTTAAAGAAGTTTACTTCATGACCTTCAGAGAAGACGTGCATTTTTGGGTGGTGAAACCAACGGCCACCATCCTAGTCTGACTCACAAAAGCCATCAGGGGATGATGTGAATTGCGTCCGCGCTTGTTCGGATTATATCCTTCCTGACTTCGTCACTTTTTTTACTGATGTCCGAAATAGTTTGAAAGGGACTT
>JADEYI010001578.1_pt1 | contig 16129 bp, 15 predicted proteins | sample 8542331 | NCBI WGS metagenome assembly JADEYI01 (sample SAMN16510988, study PRJNA670497) | mine drainage metagenome | isolation source: biofilm near Copperflume 1 | place: Germany: Marsberg coppermine Kilianstollen | collected 2018-02 | reverse complement strand
GACGCGGCTCTCCATCTCTTATCCCTCTCTCTTGGGGAGAACGCATAAGCCCTGTTTATACTATGGATATATTGATAGTTACAGAGATTGATACAAGATGAACAGTACGATGATGCTTCGCGAGTTCGTCGAGGCTGGAGAAAAGAGGGAGAAATGACTCAGGTCGAACAACTGGCGGCTTTCGTCAGGCGTATGACGTATGAAGACCTTTCAGAGGGAGCTTGCCATCAACTCAAGATTCGCATATTGGATGCCCTCGGCTGTGCTCTTGGAGCGATTGAGGGGCCACCCATCAAGATGTTGCAGGCCCAGATTGAAGACTTCGGCGGCAAGCCTCTGGTAACGCTGATCGGTGGGGGGAAAACTGCTCCCGACCGCGCCGCTTTCTACAACTCGGCCCTTATACGTTACCTGGACTACAACGACAGCTACATTGCTAAAAATGAGACCTGCCACCCCAGCGACAATATCGGAGCGGTATTGGCGGCCAGCGAGTACGCACACAAGAATGGCAGGGAATTCCTGACAGCCCTGGCACTCGCCTACCAGGTGCAGTGCCGTCTCTCAGATGTCGCCCCGGTGCGGGCGAAGGGCTTTGATCACACGACCCAAGGGGCCTACGCGGTGGCCGCTGGAGTGGCTAAGGGACTGGGCCTTAACCAGAACGAGATCGCGAACGCTGTCGCGATGAGCGGAACAGCCTACAATGCCTTGCGCGTCACCCGCACGGGAAGCCTCTCCCACTGGAAAGGACTGGCCTATCCCAACACCGCTTTCGGTGCTACCCACGCCACCTTCCTCGCTATGCGTGGCGTTACCGGTCCGCTGGAAGTCTTCGAGGGCAACAAGGGCCTGATGGATGCCATCACCGGGCCTTTCGAGCTGGACTGGACGCAAGAGAACCTTGAGGCCGTGCGGCGCACCAGTGTGAAGAAGTACAATGCTGAGTTTCATTCGCAGTCCGCACTTGAAGGCGTTCTGGAGCTACGTGCGGCCCGGCATGTGCGTCCAGAGGAGATTGAGAGCGTCAGAATCGACATTTTTGATGTCGCGTATCACATCATTGGTGGTGGTGAAGAGGGAGACAAGCAACGTGTGCGTACCAAGGAAGAGGCCGATCACAGCTTGCCCTACATGGTGGCGGTTGCGCTTCTGGACGGCGATGTTTCCCCTGCACAGTATCAGCCAGAACGCATTGTGCGAGAGGATGTACAGAGCCTGCTACGCAAAGTAACTATCCAGCCCAACGCGGCACTGAGCAAACGCTTCCCCGCCGAGATGCCTTGCCGTATACAGATCATGCTCAAAGACGGTCGGACGTTTGACATAGAGAAGCAGGACTACGAGGGGTTTTATACACGCCCGATGGCGTGGGAGAAGGCCACCGCCAAGTTTGAGCGTCTCGCAACTCCCTATACCAACGCCACACAGCGTGCGGCCATCATAGAGACGGTGGCTCACCTGGAAACGAAAGGAGTAGAGCAGTTGACCGAGGTATTAAGCGCGTCTTTTGCACGCACGCATTAATATCCATTAAGTTGAGAATGAGAGGTAATACTATGAATGAGCGAGCATTTCCATTTATTCGCATGAACGAGCGCGAGGGCAAACCCCGCACACGCGGTATCACCGAGATCCGCGGTCCTTACTAGGGGTGATATGCGCGAAGCTGACATGAAGTGCAAAGTAGCCGCCCGGTTGCTTCCAACTCGTTCAGGAGCAAATATCGCTTAAAGCGCTTCCCACTTGCATTTTCCCCACCTTGCTGGTAGACTGGCTCGCAGCAGAAAACTGGCGGCAGAAGGTGCTTTCTGCTGCCAGTTCACTTCCCTACTTCTCTTCATAACAGGGTATTTCTTCACGAATCACTAGCATAAAAGTCCTTTCTCCCCGTTTCTCGATGCTCGTTCGCGTTTGCTGTGGATAGAGTAAGCAGGACATGAGAAAGCGCACCTCGACAGATAAAAGATGACGCCAGTCCTGTCTTTGCTGCCAGTCCTTCCTTATTAGAAGAAATGGAGAGACGAAGGCCAATGAAACGCCAATGGGACATCGAAGAACTGATTGAACACTTTACCCTGGTTGAAGACGATCTGGAATTCCTTGCCAATAAGACGGGCCCGACCCGCCTTGGCTGTGCGCTCTTACTCAAATGCTTCCAATATGAGGGGCGTTTCCCTCCCGCCAAGCACGACATTGCCCGATCTGTGGTGGACTATGTTGCTCACCAACTCAAGCTCGATGCGGCCTTGTATGCCCAGTATGACTGGGAGGGACGCACGGTGAAAGGGCACCGGACACAGATTCGAGAGCATCTCGCGTTTCGGGAGGCCACCAACCTCGATACGGAGGAGATGACGAGTTGGCTCATTACACACATCCTTGCTGGTGATCAAAACCTGGAGCATCTCAAGGTGGTAGTGACCACACGCTTTCGCGAACGCAAGATCGAGCCACCCACGACCGACCGCCTCGAACGGCTGATTCGCTCCGGCTGTCACACCTATGAGCAGCAGCTCTTTGCTGAGACCATGCAGCGTCTTCCTCCGTCAACCTGCACACTGCTCGATGACTTGCTGGCGCGCAGCGTCGCCGTTGCCGAAGAGGAAGAACAGGCCCAGGATGATGAGCCGCCACTCACAGCGGTGGAGGCGCGGCGGACTCCCATCACCTGGCCGGACTTAAAAACCAGCCCCGGAGCGGTTGGTTTGGAAAGCGTGCTGCACGAAATCGACAAGGTGCGCGTGCTCTTGCAGTTAGCTCTTCCTGCCGATCTCTTTGAAAAGGTCTCCCCCAAAGTGATCACGCTCTATCGAGAACGGGCTGCCACGGAAACGCTCTACGAACTGCGCCGCCATCCTGATGCGACACGTTACACGCTGCTGGCGGCCTTTTGCCAGCAGCGGACGGGAGAAGTGACCGATAGCCTGGTCGATCTCCTGCTGCTGGTCATCCGCCGCATTGGGGCCAAGGCCGAAAAGCACGTCAAGAAGCAGTATCTTGATGAGATCCAAACCGTGGAGGGCAAGCAGCGGCTGCTCCGTCAAGTCGCCGAAGCAGCACTGGCGGGGCCAGAGAAGACCATTCGGGCAGGCATTTTTCCGGTCATGAGCGAGGAGAAATGCAAAGCCGTTCTCAAAGAGTACCAGGCGAAGGGAGAGTATCATGAGCAGGTCTACCAGCGCATGCGCGCCTCCTACCGCGATCATTATCGGCGTATGGTGCCGATTTTAGTCAACATGCTCGATGTGCGTTCCAACAACACGGCGCACCGCCCTGTCGCAGACGCGCTTGTCCTGGTCAAACGCTACGCGGGAACTCCCAGCGTCTATTATCCGGTTGACGAAACGGTCCCCATTGCCGGGGTCGTCCGTCCGATGTGGCGCGACCTGGTGCTGGAAAAAGATAAGGAGGGGGAGCAGCGCATTAAGCGTGTCAACTACGAACTCTGTGTGCTCGATGCGCTCCAGGAGAAGCTGCGCTGTCGTGAGTTATGGGTCGTTGGGGCTAACAAATACCGCAACCCCGATGATGACTTGCCCAAGGACTTCGACGACAAGCGCACGGAGTACTACCAGGCGTTAGAGCAACCTGAAAAGGCCGAGGAGTTTATCACCACCCTGCGCCAACAGATGATCGAGGCGCTGACGTCGTTTGACCAGGCCGTGCCGAAACTGTCCTCCCAGGTGCGCCTCCTCAACAAAAAGGGCGGCTGGATCAGCCTGACGCCGCTCATAGCGCAACCCGAGCCGCACCACCTGCGCAAGCTCAAAGCCGAAATCAGCAAACGCTGGGGCGTGACCTCGCTGCTGGATATTCTCAAGGAGGCAGAGCTGCGCATCGGCTTCACCCAGCACTTCAAAAGCCCCGCTTCTCGCGAGGTACTTGATCGGGAGGTCTTGCAAAAACGCTTGCTGTTATGTTTCTATGGGATGGGCACCAATACGGGACTCAAGCGCATCAGTCAGGGGGAGCATGGGCAAAGCTACAACGAGCTGATCTACACCCGTCGCCGCTACATCCACCAGGAGCATTTGCGGGCTGCGATTATCGATGTGGCCAACGCCATTTTCCAGGTGCGCCAGCCCCACATCTGGGGAGAAGGCACGACCACCTGCGCCTCGGACTCCACGCAGTTCGGGGCCTGGGACCAAAACTTGATGACCGAGTGGCACTTACGGTATGGGGGCAAAGGGGTGATGATTTACTGGCACGTCGAAAAGCATGCCACCTGTATCTACTCCCAGCTCAAAACCTGTTCGTCTTCCGAGGTGGCGGCGATGATCAAAGGCGTGCTGCGGCATTGTACCCAGATGAAGGTCGAAAAGCAGTTTGTGGATACCCACGGGCAGAACGAGGTGGCCTTCGGATTCTGTCATCTGTTGGGCTTCCAACTCATGCCTCGCCTCAAAAACATCTATGCCCAGAAGCTCGCCCGTCCCGTGAGCGGGGAGCCTGACGCCTATCCCAATCTTCAGCCCATTCTCACGCGTCCCATCGACTGGGATCTGATTAAAGAGCAGTACGACCAGATGATCAAATACGCCACCGCCCTGCGACTCGGAACTGCTGAGACGGAGGCGATCTTACGCCGTTTTACGCAAACAGAGTTGCAACATCCCACGTACCGGGCCTTTGCCGAGCTCGGCCGGGCCATCAAAACCATTTTCCTCTGTCACTACTTACAATCAGAAGCCCTGCGCCGGGAGATTCACGAAGGCCTCAATGTGATTGAAAACTGGAACTCTGCCAATAGCTTCATCTTTTACGGGCACAGTGGGGATTTTGCGACCAATCGTCTCGACGAGCAAGAAGTCGCTGCCTTATCCTTGCACCTCCTGCAAATTTGCCTGGTCTACGTGAATACCTTGCTGATTCAGCGCGTGCTCGCTGAACCGCAGCAGTTCCAGCGGATGAAGAAGGAGGATCTGCGAGCGCTCACGCCGCTGATCTATAGTCATGTCACCCCGTATGGCCTGTTCCGCTTGGATCTCTCTGAACGAATGAGGATTGAGGAAGAACTGTCCGCATAAAGAAGCGCCTCTCGGAAGAGCAAAAGAATCTCCCCAGAACCAAGGCGAATTCAGGTCGGTCTTTCATCTGATACCTCCTTTGGGTTCGGCTCCCTTGAAACAATGCCGACCTCTGGATTGAGAAACGTTGTTGCTGGGGAGGGCAGGCAATCACACTTTCCCGGCTGGCTACCGCTCAGGTGGTGTTTTCAGGCACGCTCGCCTCTGTTCATGGACTAATAGGCCAAGATGAACCCGCTTCACCTGAGCCATGCTTCAGCATCTGGGATGACTCATGCCTCATGGGCGGGGAAGACCTCTCAGCAAGAACTGGAAAAGTCCTGACATATGAACTTCCAGCGCAAAGCCGTGGCCAGCTAGCCCAGGGCCGCGGCTTCCTCCAGGCGCCCACACAGGCGCAAGAGATGAGCGTAGCAGGCGCGGGTTTCCAGGGTCTTGGAGTGCTCTGGCCCCAGGTACTGTTCGCGGATGCGCAGGGCCTGCTGATAGAGTTCAAGGGCCTGCTCCGGCTGGTTGCGTCGTTCGTGCAGACGCGCGAGCCCATGCAGACTGTCAGCCGTTTCCAGATGCTGCGTCCCTCGCTGCTGGTAGCGAATGGCGAGCGCGCGCTGGTAGAGCGGCTCCGCCTCGCCGTAGCGGCCCTGTGCGAGGTAGAGGTCGGCCAGCCCGCCCAGGGGGAAGGCGACCCGGGGGTGGGAGCTCCCCAACGCCTGCTCCCAGAGGTGCAGCGCGCGCTGGTAGAGTGGCTCGGCTCGCTGGTAGTCGCCTTGTTCGCGATAGAGGTCGGCCAGGTTGGTGAGAGGAAAGGCGACCTCGGGATGTTCCGGCCCCAACATCTCCTCACTGAGGTGCAGGGCCCGCTGCAAGAGCGGCTCCGCGAGCTTTCGGTTGCCTTGATCCAGATAGAGACCGGCCAGATTGTTGAGGCGGGTGGCGGTCTTGCGATGTTTCTGGCCGAACATCTGCTCATCGAGGTGCAGGGCCCGCTGCAAGAGCGGCTCGGCCTGCTGGTACTGGCCTTGTTCAGCATAGAGGATGGCCAGGTCGTTGAGCAGAGCCGCAAGCTCGGGATGCACTTCCGCAGGCTCCTGCTCCCAGAGGTGCAGCGCTCTTCGGTAGAGTGGCTCGGCTTGCTCATACCGGCCCTGTTCGCGATAGAGATCGGCCAGCCCAGAAAGGGGGAAGGCCACCCGGGGATGGTCATGCCCCAGCGCCTCTTCAGCCATGGACAGGGCGCGCTGGTAGAGCGGCTCGGCCTGCTCGTATTGGGCACGCTGGCTCAAGTAGTCTGCCGCCCTGGTCAGCACAGAGGCCAGGTCCAGGCTGTGCGCCTCTTGGGCGGTGCTCGCCGCAACGCTGAGCACATGCGGCAAGAGGCGGCCGCAGTGTTCCCACTGTTCCCAGCCGTGCTGCATCATATCGGGAAAGAGCGCCTGGAGCGCGGCAATAGCTCGCTCGCTCCACAGCTCGCGCTCCTCTTCGCTCATCGCATCGGCCAGCACCGCCTGCAGCAGGCGGTGCATCGAGAGCGTGTGCTCGCGGCCGTTGCGCCGCAGCAACGAGTAGGTCCCGATCACAGAGAGCGCCTGGTTGAAGGCCAGGGGATTCTTCTCCAGGCCGGCGAGCGCGGGTCCCAGGTGGTCTGCTCCCTGCAGGAAGAGCTCCTCGGGAATGGCGTCGGGATGCAGCACGGCGCACAGCCGCAGCAGATCGGCCGCGGGGGCACTGCGGCTCTCTACCAGGCCAAAGGAGAGCGACCAGGTGGTGGCGACCGGGTCGGGATGGTCCGGGTCCACTCCCCCACGATGCCGCAGCAGGCCCGTCCGATGACGCCGATACAGCTCCAGGTACTGCGGCAGGCCGCACCCGGTCTCTTCCAGATAGGCCCCTGCCTGGTCCAGCGCCAGGGGCAGGCCGCCCAGTTCCTGGGCGAGCTGCACCGCCTCCTGCCACTCGGTTGGCTCGGCCTGGGCGAGCGGAGCATCGAGGGCGAGCAGCCCGGCTCGCCGCAAGAGTAGGAGGGGGGCCGTGTCCAGGTCGAGCGGCTCGATCTCGATGCGCGCGGCCAGCCGGCCCAGGGCCTGGGCGCGCGTCGTGAGCAGCACGTGCCCTCGCAGCGGAGTCGGCAGGAACTCCGGCACAAGGGCCGGGTCATCCGCGTTATCCAGGATCAAGAGCCAGCCGGTGTGCTGGCGTAACCAGCCCTTGACCACCTCCACGATGGCGCTCTGATCCCGTTCATCTCGTTCGGGCAGCGAGAGCGCGCGTGCGATCGCCTGGAGACCGGACACCAGCGCCTCGCGGCTGTCGGCTCGCACCCAAAAGACGGCCTGGTAGTCCCGGGCGTACCGGTAGGCATATTCGAGGGCCACCTGGGTTTTGCCGACTCCGCCCAGCCCGCTGATGGCCTGTGGCTGTGAGAAGGCCTTTGCCTGAGCCGCCTGCAACTGGCGGCGCAGGCGGGCCAGCACCTCTTCTCGGCCTAGAAAGAACGGGTTGGGCGGATAGGGAAGTCCCCCCATCCAGGAGGCTGTTTGCGGCGACGGCGAGTCCCTGCTCTCGAGCACCCCGAGGTCTTTCACGCACGCGATCGCTTGCGTCCGGCTTCTGACCCCCAGTTTGCTGTAAATCTGGCGATTGTACCACTTCACGGTATGCAAGCTCAAGAAGAGTTCGTCGGCAATCTGCTGATCGGATAATCCGCTTGCCAGCCGCTGCACAATCTCTTGTTCGCGTTCGTTCAGGAGATCCAGTGACCTCGCTTTTCCTTTCATGAGCTTGTTCCCTGCATGATGAGGAGCCTTCTGAAGGCCATGTCTTGACCACAACTATTCTACGCTATCTTGCAGGACATGTCCACTGCTTTTTCCATGCTTGTCTCCACTCGAAAGAATGGAGACATTCACCCTCATGTACCTTATGCTTAGGAAGACGAAAGGAGAAGAACCATGGTATCCCATCAATCACCATCCGTTGACTTGAAGGCGATCAAAGCACGTCAGCAAAAGAGTTGGTCAACGGGAGATTACTCAGTCATTGGCGCGACACTGGTTGTCATTAGCGAGGAGCTTTGTGAAGCTACCGACCCGTATGCGGGTCAATCCGTGCTTGACGTGGCAACGGGAAGTGGAAATACCGCCATTGCAGCCGCTCGCCGCTTTTGTGAAGTGACGGGTATCGACTATGTCCCGGCACTGCTTGAGGTTGGGCAGAGACGAGCTGAAGCCGAGCGCCTGCCCATCACCTTCCAGGAGGGAGATGCGGAAAATATTCCCTTTGCCGACGCCTCTTTTGATATCGTGTTGTCAACTCTCGGCGTGATGTTTACGCCTCATCAGGAAAAAGCGGCGAGCGAGCTGCTGCGGGTCTGTCGCCCCGGTGGGAAGATTGGCCTGGCGAACTGGACACCAGGCGGGTTTATTGGTAACCTCTTCCGTCTCATCGGCAAATATGTGCCCCCGCCTGCCGGACTACAACCGGCTTCGTTATGGGGAACCGAGGAGCGACTGCGTGAACTCTTTGGTGATGGAATCGCATCGCTCCAGACGACGAAACGGCATTTCATCTTCCGCTATCGCTCCGCCGCGCATTGGTTGGATCATTTTGGAACGTACTATGGCCCGATAGTCACAACCCTCAAGACCCTGGATGCGACGAGACAAGAGCAGTTTTCGGGTGAGGCGATCAGCCTCCTGGAGAGTTACAATCGTGCAAAAGATGGGACACTCGCTGTGCCTTCTGAGTACCTGGAAGCCATCGCGATCAGGCGCTAAGACCATCCGTGAAAAAGCAACCCACCAGGAAATGATGCAGTCGCTGGAGGAGTTGGATTGAATCTCCAACAGGGTATAAGGTTCAGCCGGAGAGGAGGATGTCTCGTGGCACAAACCGCTATCCATATCCGAACCATTCAGAACGCCAGTGTCGCCGTAGGATGGGCCGGGCATCGCACGCTTACGATCGACCGCGAAACGCAGGCGGGAGGCATGGGATTGGGCTTCAATGGAGCAGAGATGCTTGACTTGATTACCTCTACCGATTGTATAGCGGAGATTCCGAACTCATTGAGGCGGGGGACACCGGTGCGACTTCGGGATGCTCAAGCCATACCCGTAGAGAAGTAGTGAGGCTAACTAGGCATGACTCTTCCATTCGACAAGAAAGTGGCTGTTGGCACAATGGGCATGATAGTGGGTGTAGCGTTTTGGATCAGCCCTGAACTCGGTCTCGTTGCTCTTGGGGGAGTCATGCTCCTGAGTCTCATCTCTGGCCTCTCCTGGTTGCTGACAAGGAGAAAAAAAGAGAACAAGACGCTTTTGAGGTAGAACATACTTTCCCAGTGATCAAAGAGAGGAGAAGTGACTCAATCTTCGTCCAGTGCTGTGGAGTACAGCCAGATGTTCATTCTATCATATGGCAGAACTACGGTTGATGATATATGAAAGGAATATGTTTTATGGGATGGATACTACTGATTTGCTTGATTGTTTTCGTGCTGGCTTGTCTGTTTCTTGATGAGACCGGCCTGGATTGGACTGATTTTCTTCCGTTCTAGTGTGCGGGCGTACAAGCTTGCGCAGAAGGATAACTCCGTGAGGTGTCAGAAGGAGCATAGTTCGCTCACCACCTGGCAGATGCGACACCGCTGCTCTCCCGCAAGCCGGAGCATGAGAGCACCTCAAGGGCCACCGCTGCCCAGAGGGCGGGAGCAGTCCACCTGGTCTGAGTCTGGAGTGTTTTTGAGAGTAGCACAGGGGTGATGATCACCTCTGGAGGAAATGTCATGAATCTGCACCCTGGTCTGATCATTTACCTTGTCATTGCTGCCCTGCTTTATGCAGTGGCCGCGTTCATCTACCGTCGGAAGGGAATGAGGACGAAGAGATGGGATACCTTGATTGGGGCTGCCCTGCTGAGCCTGACCATCCTCGGTTACTTCGGAGTCCTTCTCGATGCCCAATGGTGGGTAGCTGGAACAATAGCAATTATCGGAGGAGGCACCAGCATCACCCACGCTATGCAGCGGCGGTCTCCAGCCGCTCAAGGAAATGAGCACTGATTGACGCAACAGCTCTTGCCTGTTGAGAAAGGACCACACGCATGCGCCAGACGGTGTTTACGAAGGATGATCCGGCAGTGGCTGGGCCCCTCCCATTGGGGGAGGCCATCTGGCAGCTGCCTGTCCAATACGTCAAAGTCCTCAGCAACCCCTCGGCCGCCACCTTGAGCGAAGAGCTTGCTAAAGCGAGTTGGGGGATCGCCCTCGTCCAAGTGCTGGGACTGCTCAGCATCACGGTCACCCTGAGTGTGCTCGGGCATCTGATCCCCACGGCTGCGCTGCATAGCGTCGCCCGGCTTGGCATCGGGTCTGTCCACCCGCTGGGGTTGCTGCCTGCCCCTTGGAACGGCATCGCCTTTGTGCTGGCGAGCTTCTTCATCGGACTGGGGACCGCCTACCTGTTTAGCAAGGGCTCTGGCGGGCACGGAACATTTGTGGCGCACCTGTACTGCTTACTCCTCTGTACGGTCCCCCTGGTCACCCTCAGTGGTCTCGTGTTGTTGATCCCTGCTACGGGCTGGCTCGTGGTGATGCTCGGAGGCCTGGTGGGCGCCTTGTTCATCTACCGGATGGTCCTGCATGCCTGCACCATTATGGCGGTCCATCGTCTGGGTGCGGGCCGGGCCACGCTCATCGTCCTCATTCTCCCGATGCTGATCCTCGTCGTCGTGATGCTAGTAGCTCTCTTCTTCCTGACCGAGGGGGAAATTCTTGCTGGCGTGTCCGATTTCTTTCCGTGGGGTGGAGATACGCGCAAGAAGGAGGAGAGAGGAACACGGTGAGTCGTTGTCGGAGAGGCCATGGAGGAGGAAGGCCCCTGACGTGGACTGCACCCGGCAACCTGTAGGCAACGTACTGCGAGTAAATCGAGCAAAAGAAACACAAGGAGTACATCCCATGGCACTAGAAGACAACAAGGCTCTTGTCCGCCGCATGTTTGAGGAGGTGTGGGCGCAGGGAAACGTCGGTGCCGCCGACCAGTTTTTTGCCCCGAACTACATCATCCACAATCCTGCCGACCCGTCGGCGCAGCAGAGGGGTCCCGAGAGCGTCAAACAATTCGTCACCATGGTTCGTACCGCCTTCCCCGACATTTCGATCTCGATTGAGGAGATCATCACCGAAGGAGAGAAGGTTGCGACGCGCTATACATGGCGAGGCACCCAGAAGGGACCGCTCTGGAACATTCCGCCAACGGGCAGGCAGGTAATGGTGACAGGCATTCTCATCAGTCGCCTGGTCGATGGCAAGTTTGCGGAAGATTGGGGGGTCGTAGACATGCTAGGCCTGGTGAACCAGCTTGGGGTGGTCCCGCCCCCAGGACAAACCCGCTCGTGAGCTGGTGAAACGCCTCGCAAGAATGAGGAACATCTAGACTGGCAGAATAATAGTCCTCCAATCGCGAGAAAAGTGAGCAGAAAAATGACGACTGTTCCAATCGAAAAAAGAGTTGTTTTTGGGATGATGGGCATGATCGTGGGTGTGGCGTTTTGGATCAGCCCTGAATTCGGTTTCCTTGTTCTTGGGGGAGTCATGCTCCTGAGTATCACCTCTCGCCTCACTTGGTTGCTGACGAGGAGAAAAAAGAGAGCCAGTCGCTTGTGAGACCGAGTATGCTTGCCCAGTGCTCAAAGAGAGGAGAAGAGGCAAGAACGAGTCGTATCTCGCCTTTCATGGGAGTCGTTCAGCAAGAATTGCGAAGGAGGGAAGACAGGAGTGTTCGATTATGGTATTCCAATCCTCCAATTGATCATCACAGCCATTGTGGGGGTGATCGCGGCGGTGACGCGCACCCGACAAGAATATAGGGAAGAGGTGACGACCTCTTGATATCACCCATGACCGTAGAAAACGGAGTAAAGGAACACCCATGCACCCGCAACCAGAGAACCCTCGCACCTTCTTCGCTGACACGTTCAAAGACCGGCGGGTGGTCGAGGCCTACCGACACCGTCCCCCATATCCACAGGAGGTGTTTGAGATCCTCACCACGCTGCTGACGGATGAGCCGCGGACCGTACTCGATGTCGGGTCTGGCTCCGGCGATCTTGCCCGACCCCTGGTCACTCTCGCCAGGCGGGTGGATGCCGTCGATTTCTCATCGCCCATGATTGAGCGAGGCAGGCAGCTTCCAGGCGGAGACTCGCCCCGGTTACAGTGGATCTATGGGAAGGTCGAGGAGGTGCAACTTGCTCCACCCTATGCCTTGATCACGGCAGGGTCAAGCATTCATTGGCTGGAGTGGGAGAAATCCTTCCCGCTCTTTCGCCGCATCCTGACCCCTGCTGGCTCTCTCGCTCTCGTCTATCGCAAGACGCTGCCCATGCCCTGGGATGCCGATATGAGAGAACTGCGCGTCCGCTTTCTGCCGCGGGGAGGCCACAGCCCGGCTCACGTAGCTCAAGAGTTAGAGGCACGCGGCTTTTTCCACAAGCAGGGAGAGAGAGCAACGACCTCTGTCCCTTTCTTCCAATCGGTTGAGGACTTCATCGAGTGCCTGCATAGTCATTTCTCGCAGGAATACCTTGACCCGCAATCAGCCGCTGGCTTTGACCAGCAAATGCACAGCCTGCTGTTGCACCATCATCCAGATGGCATCCTCCCCTTGCACGTGATGGGGTTGGTGATCTGGGGGAGGCCAGCAACAGGAGTGAACCCTGAGCAAGTCGAGTGAACTCTCCCGAAACGGGGTCTTAGCCCTGCATATGGAATGAGTTAGGTACTTGCATCAGACATGGTATCATTGGAAAAGCAGAGAAAATAACAAGCGCAAAACACACTACATGGCCTGCCGGTGTTATTCTCACCACGAGCAATCTCCAGGCGCAATACAGCACAGCTTTCCAGAAGGAGAGAAAGACGATGGAAAACGCTCTCCCTCGATTCAGCAGCAGAGTCGAGAACTACATCAAGTACCGTCCAGGCTATCCAGCGGCCATCATCGACCTCCTGCGGAAAGAATGTCATCTGACCCAGCACGCCCTCGTTGCGGATATTGGCTCAGGGACCGGGATGTTGACTGCACTGTTTCTCAACAACGGCAACCGGGTACTGGGGATTGAACCTGATCCAGAGATGCGCATCGCCGCCGAATATGTATTACGGCAGTATCCCACTTTCACGAGCCTTGCTGGAAGTAGCGAGGCGACCTCGCTGGCTGAGCATAGCGTTGATTTTGTCACCGCAGGCCAGGCCTTTCATTGGTTTGACCACGAGCGCGCCAGAAAGGAGTTCGCGCGCATCCTGGCCCCTGGGGGATGGGTTGTGCTGGTCTGGAACCGGCAAAAAACCGCAGGGACACCGTTCCTGGTCGCCTTGGAGCAGTTTTGGCAGACGTACTTGACCCGCGAAGGGTTGCAGGCGGTAGCGACAGGTCAGGATCTCACCTCCCTCCTGCAAGAAACGAATCCAGTCTATCGCTGGAGACTAGATCCAGGGCTGATCTTGCAAGAACTCATCGCCTCTTTCTTTGGATCCGATAGATTCGCTCTGCAGACCTTTGAGAACCCTCAGATCTACGATTTCGAGGGGCTGAAAGGCCGCGTCTTCTCTGCTGGAAGTGCTCCCCGGGTTGACCACCCACGCTACGCCGAGATGCTGGAGAGCCTCGAGGTCATCTTCCAGATGCACCAGGTCAATGGCAGCGCGACGATTGACTATGAAACGCAGGTCTGGTATGGCCAGCTCGAGCCTGGGGCGGCAACAGACGGCTGAAAGCTGACAACAGGAAGCTTGCATGGTCGCGTCAATCTCGCCGCGTGCAGAGCGCTACTTCAGAGCGCCTCAGTGGGAACTGAGAAGCGGCGAATAGTTAGCGTCGAAGTGCAAGAATTAACTCGACAAACCACAAGAAGCCTCTCGTCCCTTGCCTTGGCTGTGTCGTCTTCCCTATCCCTTCAAGAGCCTCAACTTTTCTTTGACCTGTGCTCGGCTCACCTGAGTGTAGCGAACAGTGGTCTGAATCGCTGGAGTACCTTTCATCGTGACATGCCCCAGATAGTAGGCCACTTCTTCCAGTGTCCATCCCGCCTCCCTCGCTCGATGCGCAAAATCGTGCCGCAGATCATGGAAGGAGAGATCAGCGATGAGTTCCCATTCCTCATGGTTGGCCTGCCGCTTGAGGGTGCGAAACCAATGATGAATGCCATCTTCCGACAGACGCGGACTTCTCTGAGAAGTGAAGACGTAGATGCTCTCTGGATCACGACCACCGTGCTGGAGGTAGTCATAGAGAGGACGGCGTGCTTCATTGAGCAGATCGATGTCGCGGAACTTTTCTCCCTTGTGTCCCACATGGAGCCAGCCGATCTTGGGACCCACATGGGTATGCTCCATGAGCAGGTGTGCGACATCACTCACACGACAGCCTGCCCAATAGCCCAACGCAAACAGGGCCTTGCCGCGAACATCGTCAGCTTTCTCGACCAGGTTGCGCAACACAAAGCGCTGATCTGGTGAAAGAATACGAGGCGTGAGCGTCTGCTGGGCTTTGATTTCGATGCCGCTGGTCGGATTGCGCTTGAGTGCTTCTTTCTCCTCGATGAGCCATTGGCAGAAGTGTTTGATCACCGACTTGACCCGCGTGCGATGGCTCACACTATACCCGTGTTCCTTGAGCAAGGAGAGATAGCCTTCCACCACGGTAGCGGTGAGCTGGTCAGGCTGAAAGTGTTTGGCATGTCCGGGCCGCCTGGCAACCCACGAGGTGAACTGGCGCAAGATGCGCAGATAGGCATCAATAGTCGCTTCGTCGTGCTTCGTGAGACAGCTCTGCTGATAGCTCAGAATCCAGTCTTCACTTCCTGTGTTCGAAAAGGGAACGATGTTTGACGGCTCCGTCATTTTTCGTCATTTCCCCCTGCAAAAATTTCTGCTACGAGTTGTGCATCCTCATTTGTGGGCATGCGGAACGCTTTCCTCCTCATCTGAGCATGAATCGATTGCCTCGGAGAGGAGCATCCGTCGCCAACTCGCAGCAGAAGACGTCTTCTGCTGCGAGTTTTCTGCTACGAGTCAGTCTACCAGCAAAAGCAGAAAAACGCAAGGGGGATGGGACTTCAGTGGTATCTGTCTTTGGCTTGGTTGGAAGCGACCAGGCGGCTACTTTGCACTTCATGTCAGCTTCGCGCATATCACCCCTACTACACTCCTATGGGCAAGCGATACCTGGAGGATGTACTGGAAACAATGGGCGAATATGTAGATTCGCTGAAATTCGCGGGCGGTTCCTTCACACTGATGCCGGAGAAGCAGCTCAAAGAAATCATCGATCTTGCCCATCGCTACAATGTGCTGGTCTCCACTGGAGGCTTCATCGAGCATGTGCTTACGCTGGGACCCGAGGTTGTGCATCGCTATATTGAGGAGTGCCGCAATGTGGGCTTCGATATACTCGAAATCTCAAGCGGCTTTATCACTATCCCGGTCGATGACTGGCTGCGATTGGTGGAGAAGGTGCAGCATGCGGGACTCAAGGCTAAGCCAGAAGTTGGTATCCAGTTCGGCGCGGGAGGGGCCACTACCGCCGAGGAGCTTGCGTCAGAAGGTACGAGGGATGTGGATTGGGCCATTGGGCAGGCCAGGAAATTTCTGGACGCCGGAGCCTATATGATCATGATTGAGTCCGAGGGCATCACCGAAAATGTGAAAACGTGGCGCACGGACGCGGCGGCCAAAATTATTGGCGCGTTGGGGCTGGAGAAGGTAATGTTCGAGGCCGCTGATCCAGAGGTCTTTGCCTGGTATATCAAGAATTATGGTCCCGAAGTCAATGTTTTTGTAGACCATAGTCAGATTGTCTAGCTTGAATGCCTGCGGGCGGGCATATGGGGAACCAAGAGTCTGTGGGGTCGGGTTCGGGCCTACAAAGGGTAATGGGCCTACACATTCTTTCTATGTGCAAAGCTAGAAGGAAGTAAGTTCGCACATGCAACTGTTTCCAATTTGGAAACAGTTGCGTATTTTATACGATGGAGTATCTTCTGTCAGAGGGAACACACAGCCTTATTTTGAGTAAAGAGAGGGCCTAGCTTTCATA
>JADEYI010001577.1_pt1 | contig 16133 bp, 17 predicted proteins | sample 8542331 | NCBI WGS metagenome assembly JADEYI01 (sample SAMN16510988, study PRJNA670497) | mine drainage metagenome | isolation source: biofilm near Copperflume 1 | place: Germany: Marsberg coppermine Kilianstollen | collected 2018-02 | reverse complement strand
CCGCAGGCACGTTTCCCCCCGCACTCTCCGCGGCCCGCGGCGTCAGCTCGACGTCCTTCTTCCGTCCTCGCTCCATCTTCCACGCGTTCCACTGGGAATAATCCGCGAACCGCTCCGCGCCTCCGCGCCCGTCCAGCCCCAGTACCGTGGTCGAAACCCGGTCCAGCATGAACCGGTCGTGCGTCACCAGCACCAGAGCGCCGCGAAATTCCAGCAGGCTCTCTTCCAGAATTTCCAGCGTCGGTATGTCGAGGTCGTTCGTCGGCTCGTCCAATAACAACAGATCGGCGGGCTGCAGCATCAGTTTGGCAATCAGCACCCGCGCCCGCTCGCCGCCGGAGAGCCTCTCCACCGGCTGATTCAACTGCTCGCTGGTAAACAAAAATCTTTCCGCCCACGATGCCACGTGCTGCACCCGGTCCTGATAAATCACCGAGTCGCTGTCCGGCGCCAGCGCGCGGCGCAGCGTCAGGTTGCTATCGAGCTGCCGGTTCTGATCGAAATAAACAATGCGCAGCGACGGCGCGCGGCGGATCTCGCCCGCGTCAGCCTGCCGCTCTCCGTTCAGCAGCCGCAACAGCGTGGTCTTGCCGCTGCCATTCGGCCCGACCAGGCCCAGCCGCATTCCCGCCGTCAAAATAAAGTCCAGCTTGTCGAACAGCACCTGCTCGCCGATCTTCGAGGAGATAGCCTCCAGTTCCACCAGCCGCTTGGTCTGCCGGTCGGTCGCGGAAAAATCGATGTTCGCCGTCGCCGTGCGGCCGCGCGACTTCATCTCCGCCAGGTCGCCAATCATGCTGTTGGCGCTGTCGATGCGCGCTTTGGATTTGGTGGTCCGTGCCTTCGGCCCGCGCCGCAGCCAGTCGATCTCGGTTCGCACGCGATTGGCCAGCGCGTCCTGGCGCCTGCTCTGTGCCTGGAGATATTCGTCCTTCTTTTCCAGAAACTCGCTGTAATTCCCCTGCACGCGCAGAATGCCCTCGGCGTACATGCGGTTCAGCTCCACCATGGTGTGCGCCACGTTTTCCAGGAAATAGCGGTCGTGGCTCACCACCACATAAGCGAAGGAGGCCGACCGCAGCAACTTCTCCAGCCATTCGATTCCCGCCAGGTCCAGATGGTTCGTCGGTTCGTCCAGTAGCAGCACATCGGGCCGCTGCACCAGCGCTTCTGCAATCGCCAGCCGCTTGCGCCAGCCGCCTGAAAGCGCCGCCGCCGTCACGCTGAAATCTTCAAAGCCCGCCCGGCCCAATGTCTCCGCCAGCCGCGCCTCCCGCTCTTTTTCCGGTACATGGATGCGGACCAGCGCATCGTGCAGCACAGTGCGGATCGTATCGCCCTCGGCAAACTCCGAGTTCTGCGCAACGTATCCCACCCGCGCCAGCTTGCGCCGCGAGACTTCGCCTGTGTCCGGCTCGATGCGGCCCGCCAGGATTTCAAGCAGCGTCGATTTTCCGGAACCGTTCGGCCCGACCACTCCGATCTGGTCTCCTTCGGAAACCGTGAAGGAAATGTCGTCGAACAGCGGCGTGGCCCCGTAGGCCTTCCGGAGAGATTGTCCATTCAGAATGGGAGGCAAGCGTGGGGTACGTCCTTAATCTGTGAATCTGCGTGCCGCGAATCTACATGCTGCGAATCTGCGGAGTGCGTTATGCAGTCTGTTCCAAGAATATCAGCCGCGCGTTGGAAAACCGCGCGCGCCCCGGAGCCTGCCTGAGCCGGTTGAAGGCTCCCGCTTCTCCGGCGCGGCTTCTACCCGGGCCACGCGTCAGCGCACCCATATTAAATAAATCGCCAACCCTACTCCCGCAGCGGCCAGCAGCAGCGCAATCGCAACTGCGGTTTTCGATGGCTTGCCAGGAACCCATGCGCCCGACGCCAGTTGCTTGATCTGGTGAATATGCGTGAATGCGGCCGCGATGTTGACCAGCACTCCCACAATGACCAGGCTGGTGCCCAGCCACAGCGACGGCCCGGTGGTGTGTACGGAAACGGAAGATGGCTGCGATTGCCGCATGGCAAGTTCGCGCAGAAACAGCCCGAAGCGGGCGACCACAAACCCGAAACCCATCAGTGCCAGCCCGGTTCGGATCCACGCCAGAAAGGTCCGCTCCGCCGCGAAATATACGCGCGGGTCCCTTTCAGCGGGGGCCGCGTTGCGGATCGGTTTGCCGTTGCTCATATCTCCCATTTTGCCCACGTTTCAGGTCAATTTTACGCTCGACCTATCTGGTAGATATATATCTGTCAGATCGGTTGACGGTAGGAGCACGTCTCTCGAATAAGCCCGATGTCTCTGGCCTAGCCCCGCGAAAACTCAGCTAACCCTATGAATCCAGAAACGCAACCGACTTGATTCCAGCCAGCTCGAAGCGCTTCCGGCAGCGGATGTTCTGGCAGGCCACCTGGTCCTCGCGCAGCACCATGTACGACTGTGCCTTGGCGAAGCGGGCCCGGTCGCGCTCATCGGCGCGCGGCGGCAGGCTGTTTTTCTTGCGGCGCACCAGCCAGTTCAACTGGTACTCACCTGCCTGACGGCAATGCGGACAGGTAAGCGTGTGAGGACGCTGCTCCGGCTTTTCATTATAAAAATCCCGTTCTTCCATAGCGTGCCCTCCCCGGCGCCCTGTATCAGTATGGCACCGCCGCCGCGTCCCCGGCCATATCGGCGGGGATTTGCTCGTCTGCCCCTGCCAATCCGGGATACACTCGCTGCAAGATTTTTTTGAGGAGGTTTTTCGCTATGCCCGTCGATCCAACCCTGGTGACCAATGCCCTGGAACTGCCCGGCTACCGCATCGTGCGCAACTGCGGCGTGGTGCGAGGCATCGTCGTGCGCTCGCGCTCCATTCTCGGCACCATCGGCGCCAGCCTGCAAACACTGGCCGGGGGAAACATTACCCTGTATTCGCAGATGTGCGAAAAGACGCGCGAGGACGCTTTCGAACTGATGATGGAACACGCGGCCCAGCACGGCGCCAACGCCATCATCTGCGCCCGTTATGATGCCAACGACCTGCAGGAAGGCGTCACCGAAGTTCTGGCCTATGGGACGGCGGTAGTAGTGGAGAAAGCCTAGAAAGATCCAGGAGTTTTTTTAAGACCGGCGGCTGCCCAGGAACGCATCCACCACGCCAAAGATCCACAGTGCGCCGCCGGCGATCGCAAACGGGACCATTCCCAGCCCCAGCGTGAGTGCGCCCAGCAGCCCGCCTGCCGCCCACACAATGCACATCAGAACGAAGAGCACGATTCCTTTGACCACGCTGCCGTTATAAACCTGGCCCAGGCCACAGACCAGCGCCGACAACAGTGCCGCCAGCAGCGGATGTTTATGCCCTCGCGGAGCGGTGCGATTCTCCATCTCCATCCCCTTTTCTCCTGGCGGGCATGGCCCGGCCGTCATGCCTGCCGGCAGGGCCATGCCAGGTGCTATTTTTCCGTGGCGACACTGTCTCGGGTCGACAGGTACCATGCTTCGACATTCAGGCCCTTGTCGTCGCCGTCGGCGCGCTTGCGAGCCGCTTCCAGCGTCGCTGGCGCAGGCACAATCACGGGCTGGCCCGGCTGCCAGTCGGCGGGCGTCGACACGCTGCTCTTGTCGGCGATCTGCAGACCGTCGAAGATGCGCAGCAATTCATCCACGCTGCGCCCCAACTGCATCGGGTAATACAGAATGGCGCGAATCTTCTGCTTGGGGTCGATGAAAAAAACGGCGCGTACCGTGGCGGTGTCGGAGACCGCCTCGTGCACCATGCCATAGAGCCGCGCCACATGCTGGTTCAGGTCCGCGATGACGGGAAAGGTGATCGCCACCCCGCTGCGCTGCTCAATGTCCCGCGCCCAGGCGATGTGCGAGAACAGGCTGTCGATTGAGAGGCCGAGCAGCTGAACGTTGCGCTGCTCAAATTCCTTGACGCGGCGCGCAAAGGCTAGAAACTCCGTGCTGCATACCGGAGTAAAGTCCGAAGGGTGGGAAAACAGCATGACCCATTTCCCCTTACCGGTAAAATCGCTCAACCGCAGGACGCCCTGCGTTGTCTTCGCTTCAAAGTCCGGCGCGTCATCCAATATGCGCGGCATATGACTTTCCATCGCTTGCGTGCTCATCGATTTTCAATCTCCTCGTGTTTCCACTGTAAGGAATAATGCCGAGAGAACCAAACAAACCCTTGTGGGAATATAGATGTTCTGTACTCCGGAGAAGATACCAAAAACTGTTTTGCCTCGAAATATTGGCTCTCCAAATGGCCCCCCGCCCAGCCGAACTTACCCCGAAAGGGCAAGTTCGACCATCGCTTGACACGCTTTTGATTATTTCAATCCAATGACTCGCCCCGTTTCCAGTGCAGTCGGTCCCCTTTTCCTAGAGCGATTCACATGCTTTCAACAGGCGTGGGCGCTCCAGACCACACATTTCCAACGGAAACGCAGAACCCGGTGGAACGCCGGTCCAAATTGGCATTTATTTCACCGGATATTCGCCATTTACTTCTCGTGTCCGTGTGCTTACTCTGGGCGAGCGTTCATGGCAACAGGAACGCAACTCTTTCGCCTAATTTAGATTTTAAAAAACTTAACTTTGGAACGGCCGGCGCCGCGCAAACGCGTCCGCACGCTGAAAAAAGGGAAATCCTTGCCTGAAACCTGGGCGAACCCTTTCTCTTCAGCATCGCGGAACGCAACCGGCAACCATGCGCTGCGCTTCCGTTCCCTCTGCGGCTCGGCTGCCTGTCCAGCTGAAATGCCCTTGTGTGTCCATCGATCTCTGCTTCGCGTTCGCTCGCGAAGTATGGTTCCGGCACGCAACCGGTGTTCTGTTTGCAAATTGCATCCGGGCCGCGGCTGAACCACTTGGTGTCCTTGAGAGATGCCAACGTGTCGCGCTTGCAGGGGGGGGAATGCGGCCAAAGAAAGTGATTCTATGCGTCGATGACAACGATCAGGTGTTATCGGTACGGAAATTTGTTTTGGAAACCCGCGGCTACCGCGTGCTGACAGCGAACAACGCCGACCAGGCGATTGAACTGTACGACGAGGGCAAGGTGGATCTGGTGATTGCCGACCTGGTCATGCCCCACTGCAACGGCAACGATCTTATCCAGCGGCTCAAGGAAATTGCGCCTTGGGTGCCGGCTGTGCTGGTCAGCGGAACCATGAAGCAGTTCGATCCCACCAGTCGCGCGGACGCCTTTCTACCCAAAGGCGCCTGCTCCTCACAGGAGTTGCTGGAGCGGGTCCGCGTGCTGCTGGTCCGCAAGCGGGGCCCAAAGAAGAGCACCGGGCTGACACCGACCGGGATACCCTCCGGAGCAGTCGCCGCGCAAGGAGTGGCGTAGCCTAATCCTAAAATCGCCGCGAAATGCTTCGAAACAACGATGTACAGATCCCGCCGTGGTCTGAAAGATGGAGCCTGCTCAGCGGTTACAATGAGACTGAATGCAGCCCGTCATCGTCGCCGACCGTCTCGGCAAAACCTATCGCGCCGGAAAAGTCGAAGTTCACGCCCTGCGGGACGTCTCCTTCACCATTGAGCCCGGTGAGTTTGTCAGCATCGTGGGACCCTCCGGAAGCGGCAAATCGACGCTTTTTTACAATATCGGCGGTCTCACGCGTCCCTCCTCCGGCCGCCTGCTGATCGATGGTGTGGACTTTGCCGCACTGAGCGATGCCCAGCGCACCCGGTTGCGCAAGCAGAAGATCAGCTTTGTGTTTCAGAAGTTCAACCTGCTGCCTACCTTGAGCGCTCTGGATAACATTCAACTGGCGCACGACATCGCCAGCGGCGGCAAGAACATCGATCGCGGATATTTCGAACATCTCACCGATCTGCTGGGAATCCGTGATCGCCTGCACCACCGTCCCTCGGAGCTCTCCGGAGGGGAACAACAAAGGGTCGCCATCGCGCGCGCCTTGATTGCGCGTCCGGCCATTGTGCTGGCCGACGAGCCGACCGGCAACCTCGACTCGAAGAACTCCGACGCCGTACTCTCGGTCCTGCGCCGCTCCAACCAGGAGCTGAAGCAGACTGTGATGATGATTACCCACAACCCGGAGGCAGCCGCCATTGGCGATCGCGTCCTGCACATGCGAGACGGCGAACTGCTGGACGCCGAGGAAGCCAGGATGCACGCCGCGCGTGAAAGCGGCAGCATCGCCGCGACGTAAAAAACCTGCCAGGGCGCATCCCTGACGTTACCGAGCGCGGTGACTTTGCGCTAAATCTCCCAGCGCAGCAGGCACGTGCCCACCGTATATCCCGCGCCGACCGAGGCCAGCAGCACCAGATCGTTCTTTTTCAGCCGGCCTTCCTCCCGCGCCGTCTGCATGGCCAGCGGAATCGTTCCCGCCGTAGTGTTGCCGAAACGGTCGATGTTGATGATGACCCGCTCCGGCGCCATGCCCAGCCGTTCCGCCGTCGATTGAATGATGCGCTGGTTGGCCTGGTGCGGGATGAAGCAGTCCAGATCGCTGCCCTGGACGCCGTTCCGTTCCAGCAGCTTTTCCGTGGCCTCGGACATCTTCCGCACGGCAAATTTGTAGACCGCCTGCCCGTCCTGATGGACATAGTGCATCTTCTTCGCCACGGTTTCGGCAGTCGGCGGGTTCAGGCTGCCGCCCCCGGGCATATATAAGGAGGCGCCGCCGGATCCGTCGATCTCGTGCAGGTAATCGATCAGGCCGGTCTCCCCTTCCTCCGCCGGTTCCAGCAGGACTGCGCCCGCTCCATCGCCAAAAATGATGCAGGTGGTGCGGTCGGTATAGTCGATGATCGACGACATGACGTCCGCGCCAATCACCAGCACTTTTTTGTGCGCACCGGACTCGATCAGCTTCGCGCCCATCTGGAGCGCGTAGACAAATCCACAGCAGGCCGCCGACAGATCGAAGCCCCAGGCGCCCGCCGCTCCCAGCTTGTGCTGCACCAGGCAGGCGGTCGAAGGAAACAGCATGTCCGGCGTCACCGTCGCCACCAGGATGACTTCGACCTCGCTCGGCGCAATGCCGCGTTCCGCCAGGCAGAGCCGGGCCGCCTCGACCGCCAGATCGCTGGCCGCCACGCCCTTGTCCACCACGTGCCGCACGCGGATGCCGGTTCGCTCGACAATCCACTCGTCTTTGGTATCGACCATCTTTTCCAGGTCTGCATTAGTCAGCAAACGCGGGGGAACATAGGTACCCAGGGCGCTGATTTTGGCGCGGAGCAGCGGCCGCGGACGCAGATCAAATTTCAATGGGATGTCCTTTGGAAGAATCCAGACTTCGGTTTTCTGTGCGCGAATGAAGCCATGTCCATGAAGAGGCCGCGAGCAGATGTGGCGCTAACTAGAAGCGCCGGGAAACCTACTGCGCACGCATGGGCCCGTTGCCGTTGCTTCCTTCCGGACCTGGCGGGGTTGGCGGGATTGCGTCGCGTAGGACCCGGCACAGCATTGATGATATCACTCAGAGGAACTTCCACTGCTGCGTGTACTCTCTTGCAATAACAGCATGTCCGGACGGAGGGACATCGATGGCTGACATTCAGATTCGCCCGGCGAGCATGGAAGACTTGCCCCGGCTGACGGAAATCTACAACCACTATGTTGTCCACACCACGGTCACGTTCGACCTGGAGCCGTACACCGTGGAACGTCGCGCCGAATGGTTCCGCCAGTTCTCACCCGTCGGACGCCACCGGCTGCTGGTTGCCGTCGAAGCAGGCGTGGTCCTGGGATACGCGGGCACGATGCGTTTTCGCGCCAAGGCCGCCTACGACACCACCGTGGAAGGCACCATCTATTGCGCGCCGGAGGCGGTCGGCAAAGGGATTGGCCGTCGGTTGCTCACAGCGCTGTTTCAGGCGGTCGGGCAGGAGGACATTCACCGCATTATCGGCGGATACACCCTGCCCAACCCCGGTTCCGCGTCGCTGTTGGAACGGTTCGGGTTTCAGCATGTCGGCATATTCCGCGAGACCGGACGAAAGTTTGGCCGCTACTGGGATGTCGCATTTCTGGAACGGCCCCTGCATCTGCCTGCTGAAAGTTGACGGTGCGTCGCGTCGGCCCGGCGTTCATCGACCTGCGGTTGCTAAAATGAAGTTGTGACCTTTGCAGCCGGCACCATGACCGCTCCTGAAACGGAGATCCTTGAGGACGCGGCGGCGCGTCCGAAAAAAATCGGCTTCATCAGCCTGGGCTGCCCCAAAAATCTGGTGGACAGTGAAGTGATGATGGGCCTGCTGACCCAGGCCGGGGCCACCATGACCGCCGACGCCGCCGACGCCGACGTGCTGGTGGTGAACACCTGCTCCTTCATCGACAAGGCGAAGCAGGAATCGGTCGATACCATCCTCGAAATGGCGCAGCACAAGACCGGCGGCAAAGCGACGCGGCTGGTGGTCGCGGGCTGCATGGTCGAACGCTACCGCGATGAAATCCGGAAGAACATCCCGGAAGTCGACGCTGTCGTCGGCACCGGCGAGCTGGAGCAGATTCTTGCCGCCGCCGGAATCGCATCTCCACGCACCGGCAGCGATTCGCCATTCCGGATTTTGACGTCCACGCAAGCGGCCGTTGCACACCGCGCGGAAGGCGACCACCGCGAACGGCAGGGACGTTTCTCACGCCAAGGCTGGGACGGCGCTCTGGCCGACCTGCCGAATTATCTTTACGACGAACATACACCGCGTCTGCGCGCCACCGCCGGCGCATCGGCCTACGTCAAGATTGCCGAGGGCTGCGACCATCCCTGCGGCTTCTGCATCATCCCGCAGTTGCGCGGAAAATTTCGCTCGCGCCGGTTTGAGTCCGTCGTGGCGGAGGTCGAACGGCTGGTGGCTGAAGGCGTCCGGGAAGTCACCCTGATCGGCCAGGACACCACCTGCTACGGCGAGGACTTCGGCATGAAGGACGGTCTGGCGCAGTTGCTCGATCGGCTGGCGCGCGTGGACGGCCTGCGCTGGCTGCGCTTCCTGTATGCCTACCCGAACAAGGTGACGCAGGGCCTGCTCGATACGATGGCGCGGCATCAGAACATCTGCAAATATCTCGACGTGCCGCTGCAACACGCCGCCCCGGACGTATTGAAGCGGATGAAGCGCGGCGGCGGCGCGGAAATCTTTTTGAAGATGATCGAACGGGCGCGGGCGGCCATGCCGGACATCACGCTGCGAACTTCCTTCATCACCGGCTTTCCCGGCGAGACAGACGCCGACTTCGACTTGCTGCTGGAATTTGTAAAAGAGGCCCGCTTCGACTGGCTGGGAGTTTTCCAGTACTCCGACGAGGAAGGCTCGGCGGCCTATGCGCTGGATGGAAAAGTACCGAAGCGGACGATTGCCGCGCGGCAGCGCAGGCTGATGAAGAACCAGTTGCGGATCAGCCGTAACGCGCGCGCCGCGCAGGTGGGCCGCGGCTTTGACGTGCTGGTCGAAGGCGAGAGCGAGGAGACGCCGCTGCTGTGGCAGGGCCGCGCCGCGATGCACGCCCCGGAGATTGACGGCAAAATATTGATCAACGATTTCGGCCCCCATGAAGCGCTGCGCGCCGGAAATTTTTATCGCTGCCAAGTCACCGAAGCCCACGACTACGACCTGGTGGCGCGGGTGGTGTGATAAAAATTTTCGTTTGGCAAAAATTTATGCGGGACGAGTCATCCTGAGCGCAGCAAAGAATCCACAGGGCGACCGCGGCTTCGAAAGGGCGAACATACTCTGGATTCCATCACTGCGCTCCGAACGGCAAGCGTGTATGTAACTTGCTTGGTTACATTTAGAGATTTGCAATGGCAAAAGAAACTAATTCCAATTCTTCGGCCCTCCGTTGCCCTACCTGCGGCACGCTGGTGCTGCGCGATGACCCGGATATGCCATTCTGCAGCGACCGCTGCCGCCTTATTGATCTGGGCAAGTGGGCCAGCGGCGCGTATCGCATTTCGTCGCCCATCCTTGACCCGGAAGTGCTCGAAGGCCTGGATGAAATACACCGCAGCGGCAAGGAACAGGATGACGACGACTAGAGCATTTCTCCTTACCCTATGGTGTGGAAATTTGGACTCGGCATGGCCGTCCCCCAGGGAACGGTCCCGCATGGAAAATCCCGCCACCCCGCTGGTGCAGGAGCAATGCTCTCGATGACTGCGCCACGAACCCGCTGGGCATGGGCATGGGCAACTTTTTTCGGTGCCGGATTCCTGCGGCCCGGACCGGGCACCTGGGGCTCGGCGGCGGCGCTCGGACTTTGGCTGGCGGCGGCTCACTGGCTGCATCCCTCACGCCTTCATCTGGCGGCGGGCACCGCGGTTGCGGCGCTGGTCGCCACCCTCATTGGAATTCCCGCAGCCGGAATCGTTGCCCGGGAGGCCAACACTCCCGATCCGGGTTTCGTCGTGCTGGATGAGGTAGCCGGCCAATGGGTCGCTCTGATCGCAGCCACCACGCAGCCTGTATCGTGGCTCCTGGCGTTCGCGCTGTTCCGTTTTTTTGATATATGGAAGCCCCCGCCGGCCCGCCAGTTTGACAGACGCCATAGCGGTTTCGGCATCATGATGGATGATGTGGCTGCGGGAGTCTACGCGCTGGCCATTGTCTGGCTGGCGGGCCATTACCTGTAAACCCGGAGAATCGAAATGAAATTCGGCATCCACTCGACGGAACTCCGTCCTCACATCGACTCCATCGCTCCGGCCGCCGCCCTGCCCGGTGGCGAAGTGGAACTGCATGGGCAATCGCTGACGCCCCAGGGGTACCGCCAGCCGGCGGCCACCATCGGCGAGCTGCGCGCGCCGGTAACCATGAGCTGCGCCTCCCGTGTGCTGCTGCATGTGCCTGCCGGAACCATCTCCGGCAATGTGCAGGTGCGCGTGGAGGGTCATGCCAGCAATGCGATGCCGCTTTCCGTGGGAGTCGCCATCGCGGAAGAAATGGATCCGGTCGCCAATCCCGTCGCCGACGCAGACGGAAATGTGTACGTCGCCTTTTCCGGCGCGCGCGGGCAACAGGCCCCGGTCTCCGTCTTCCAGATCGACACCGGATATCAGGCGCGCCCGTTCGTCAGCGGAATCATGAACGCCACCGGCCTTGCGCTCGATGCCGAGGGCAATCTCTATGTTTCCTCGCGGCATGAAGGCACGGTATACCGGGTGACTCCGAGCGGCGCGAAATCGGTGTTTGCTGAAGGCATGGGCATCGCCACCGGCCTCGCCTTCGACAGCGAAGGCGTGCTCTACGTGGGCGACCGCAGCGGGACCATCTTCAAAATCACGCGCGACCGGCAGGTGTTCGTCTTTGCCACGCTGGAGCCGAGCGTCTCCGCGTACCATCTGGCCTTCCATGACAGTGGCGCCCTGCTGGTCAGCGGGCCGACCACTTCCGCCAATGAGACCATTCACGCCATTGCCCCCGACGGCGGAATTTCAAATTTTTACACCGGCCTGGGCCGTCCGCAGGGCATGGCCTTCGATACCGAGGGAAACCTGTACGTCGCCGCCTCGTTACACGGCCGTCGCGGAGTGGTGAAGATCACGCCCAAGCAGGAAGCATCGCTGGCCGTCTCCGGCTCCGGCATTGTTGGGCTGGCATTTCTGCCGGAGGGCGATGCCGTGGTCGCCACGCGGGACACCGTTTATCATGTTGGCTTGGATGTCCTGGGCCGGCTGCTGCGCTAAAGATTGAATTCGTGCCGAGTGTTTCGGCGCGCGGAAAAGACCCGCATCGCAAATTCAGTTTGTGCCGCACCCGCTTCATTTCCACCCGCACACACACATGTTTGCAGAAATCATCGCCGTCGGCTCGGAGCTGCTCACCCCTTACCGCCAGGACACCAACTCGCTTTTTCTCACCGAGCAGTTGAACGTCGCCGGCGTCACCGTCATTTTCAAAACCATCGTCGGGGATCGCCAGGCGCACTTGACCCAGGCAGTGACGGCGGCGCTGGACCGCTCGGACATCGTCTGCGTCATGGGCGGGCTGGGGCCGACGGAAGACGACCTGACCCGCGAGGCGGTCGCCGCTGCGCTCGGCGTGCGGGTGCGGCGCAATGGCGATCTGCTGGCCGCGCTCTATAAGCGTGCCGCCGAGCGGCGTCTCAGCATGCCCGCGAACAACGTCAAGCAGGCCGACCTGATCGATGGCGCTGAAACTTTGCCCAATCCCAACGGAAGCGCCCCGGGCCAATGGCTCGACACCGTCGTCGGCGGGCACCGCAAGCTGGTCATGCTGCTGCCCGGGCCTCCCGCGGAGCTGAAGCCGATGTTCATCGCGGAATGTCTGCCCCGCCTGCAAGAGACTCTGCCGCCACGCCACATAGCCCAGCGCGTGGTCAAGATTGCCATGCTGCCGGAATCGGAAGTGGACGCGCGGCTGGCGCCCATCTATACGCGCTTCACAGATGTCGAGACGACGATCCTCGCCAAACCCGGCGAAATTCAACTGCATCTGCTCTGCTCCAAGGCAATCCTTCAGGTGGCCGAGGGCCGCGTGAATGAACTCGCCAGCCGCATCGAAGAGGAGATGGACGACGCCGTCTTCTCCTCGAATGGAGAATCCCTGGAGCAGATCGTGCTCTACTACCTGGAAATTCGCGGCGCCACCATCGCCGTCGCGGAAAGCTGCACCGGCGGCCTGGTGTCAGAGCGGCTGACCAGCGTCAGCGGCAGTTCCCGTTCTTTTCTCGGCGGCGCCGTGGTCTATACCGACGCCATCAAAACCCAGTTCGCCGATGTTCCGGAAGATCTGATTGAAGAAAAAGGCGCGGTCAGCAGAGAAGTGGCCGAGGCGCTGGCGCATGGCATCCGGCGGCGCACCCAGGCCGCGATGGGCCTCGGCGTCACCGGGATTGCGGGGCCAACCGGCGGCGCCGAGGACAAGCCCGTCGGGCTGATTTACATTGCGCTCGACGATGGAAAAGAGATCAGCGTTTGCGAGCGGCGCTTTCGCGGAGACCGGGAGCGGGTGCGCTGGCTGGCCAGCCAGCAGGCGCTGGACATGCTGCGCCGCAAGCTCATGTGAACCTTCGCTGGAAGTTCATCTTCCACCTGCCTGCCGCTGCTACACTCGAAGCGTGCACCCATGATAATGGACTGGATTGCAGCAGCGATTGCGTACCTGCTTGGCTCGATTCCCTTCGGCTATCTGCTCGTACTGCTTTTCCGGAAAGAAGACATTCGCCAGACCGGCAGCGGCAATATCGGCGCGACCAATGTTCTGCGTTCTGGCTCGCGCTGGCTGGGGATTTTGACCCTGTTGCTCGACGCCGGCAAAGGGTTCGTCGCGGTTGTCATTGCCCGGCACTTGGCCCACGGAGCCAGCGCCATCGACACCGCATCGATCGGCGCCCTGTTTGCGGTCATCGGACATGTCTTCCCCATCTGGCTGCGGGGGAAGGGCGGCAAAGGCGTGGCTACGGCTCTGGGAGTTTTTCTTGCCCTGGCTCCGCTGGCGGCCTGGTCGGCGCTGGCCGTCTTTATTCTTGTCACCCTGCTCACTCGCTATGTGTCGCTGGCCTCCATTCTGGCCGCGGCGTCGTTTCCCGTCTGGGTCTGGCTGGCCGGGCGTTTGTTCGGCATCCATTATGGGCATGGCCCTGTCTTTATCGCCAGTACAATACTGGTTCCGGCGGTGATTCTCATTAAGCATGAAAAAAATGTGCAGCGGCTGCTGCGGGGAACGGAATATCGCTTTGGCGGCAAGGAAAGCAGCCACGCATGAGCCGGATCGCCATCATGGGAACTGGATCGTGGGGTACGGCGCTGGCCATTGTGCTGGCGCGGCGCGGCGGCCACTGCATCACCATGTGGTCCCACACTCCGCAGGTTGCCGATGCCATTCGGCGCGACCATGAAAACAGCGTTTATCTGCCCGGCATTCCGGTACCCAACGCGGTAACGGCCACGACCGGCCTGCAGGATGCACTGCGCGGCGCGGAGATCCTGATTCTCGCAACCCCGTCGGAGCATCTGCGCGGCCTGTGCCTCGACATGGCCCCGCTGCTGACTGGCGATGAAGTGATTGTGAACGCCACCAAGGGGATTGAGGACGGCTCCTGCCTGCGCATGAGCGAGGTGATCCACCAGGTGCTGGCCGCTGGGAACCCGGACCTGCGCTGCGGAGTGTTGAGCGGGCCTTCCTTTGCCCAGGAGGTCGCCGCAGGCAGCCCGACCGCCATCACCATCGCATCCACGGATCCCGCCGTCGCCTGCCGCGTGCAGGAGGAGTTCTCCAGCCTCACCTTCCGCCTCTACACCAATGACGATGTGACCGGCGTGGAGCTGGGCGGCGCCCTGAAAAACGTAATCGCCATTGCGGCGGGCGCGACCCAGGGTCTGCGCCTGGGTCACAACAGCATCGCCGCCCTGGTGACCCGGGGCATTGCGGAGATGACCCGGCTCGCCGTGGCCTGCGGAGGACAGCGCGAAACCCTCGCCGGTCTGTCCGGTCTGGGCGATCTGGTGCTGACTTGCACCGGCGCCCTGTCGCGCAATCGATACGTCGGCATGGAGCTAGGCAGCGGCCGGCATCTGCCCGAGATTCTTGCCGGTATGCAGGGAAAAGTGGCCGAAGGGGTTCGCACTACCCATGCCGCACTGCTGCTCGCCCGCCGCTTGCGGGTGGAAATGCCGATTACCGAACAGGTCGCCGCCGTACTGTCCGAACGGATCTCTGCCAAGGAGGCCATGCGGGAACTTATGTCACGTCCCGGCAGAGATGAATAAGGTTACCGAAAAATCATCGGTTCGTCGTTTTTGTCATTAATTTGGTGCAATATCCCGCAATATTTGCCCAGGGAGGCACCTCATTGATAAATCCCTCCACATTTTGTGCATCCCAAAGGTAATATCGATGCGAGCGATTATGGTTACCTTTGGAAGTGCCCGGCACTCGAACCGGCGGAACGGAAGTAGAGCAATCCCATGCACATCAAACGCAATCCTTGGCTCCGAACACTGTATTTGACCCTGTTGCTGCCGATCACTGCTGGAGGAATGGGGGTCGCCCTGGCGATCCATGCTGTGCGCGAGCATGGCTGGCCGAACCGCATCGCCGAAATGGCGCTCGCGCTGCTGTCGATCGGCCTGGCCGTAAAATGCTGGGGCCTGACCCTGGAGTTCGCCCGCGACATGCGCCGCTTTCTGGAGACGATGCAGGCCATCAAGCGCGGAGAGTTTGTGCTGCATTCCGCCCGGACCGGACTCCCGGAGATTGAAGACCTCGCCCGCGAACTGGGCAGCATGGATGAGAGTCCGGACACCTCGCTGTCCAAATGGATCCTGCTTTCGCGCGACCATCAGGCCGTCTTCATCCGCCTGGTGGAGGCCATGTCCGCTTCCATGAACACCAAAAGCTTCTACGCCCGCGGCCATTCCGGTCGCGTCGCGGAGTACGCCACCCTGATCTGCTGCGAGTTGGGCCTGTCTCCCCACGAAAGCACGCGGATTCGCTTCTCCGCCCTGCTGCACGACATCGGCAAGATCGGCATGGACCAGAACATCCTGACCAAGCCCGGCAACCTGACCGCCAGTGAGTTTGAAATTCTCAAGACGCATCCCACGCGCGGCGCTCACATGCTGCGCCCGGTGCTCGATTTTGCCGACCTGCTTCCCGGCATCGAGCTGCACCACGAATCGCTGGATGGATCCGGCTACCCCTACGGCCTGCGCGGAGCGGAAGTTCCATTGATGGCCCGCGTCATTGCCGTCGCCGACACCTTCGACGCCATGACCCACAACCGCACCTATCAGGACGCAATGGACGGGGCCTACACGCTGCGGATCATCCGCACTATGGCCGGCAAAAAGTTCGACGAGCGAGTGGTCGAGGCATTTTGCCGCGCCTATGCCGCCGGCAAGGTGGTGCTGCCCGAACGGATCCCGCCAATCGAAGAAGAGCCCCGGCCCTTCTCTCCGGCAACCTCTGCGGAGAGCGCCAGCCCTCGCCCCCTCGCGCCCTTTGCCGCGGAGAAACAGCCCTCTTCCACGCTGGTGGGCGCTTCCTCTAATTAGCATTTCGCAATTCGGAAAGTTCTACCGGCAAGCCAAGCGTCTCCTCTGCGCGGCGATCCGTCTGTGCCGGGTTGATACACTGGGGGTGGAGCACCCTCGATTCCATGTTGTCACTCTTCAACACTCCAGAACAGAAACCAGGACTGCTGGAC
>JADEYI010001576.1_pt1 | contig 16137 bp, 12 predicted proteins | sample 8542331 | NCBI WGS metagenome assembly JADEYI01 (sample SAMN16510988, study PRJNA670497) | mine drainage metagenome | isolation source: biofilm near Copperflume 1 | place: Germany: Marsberg coppermine Kilianstollen | collected 2018-02 | reverse complement strand
AGGCGGCAAGGGAAGATGTGCGCTGCCGGCATCTGGCATGATACAATAAAAGTAGCATATGGAACAAAGAAGACAAACACATGGGAATATGTTTGAGGAGGCTTATTTTTTATGGATCTAACAGGCTTACTCTTCTGGATCATTGCTATCATCCTGGTGGGTTCTGCGTTGCTGGTGGTAGGGCTGCGCAATATTGTGCATAGCGCCCTGGCCTTGATCGTCCTGTTCGCGATGGCTGCTGGTATTTACCTCTTGCTCAATGCTGAATTTATCGCTATCGTACAGATACTGATCTACGCGGGAGCAGTCACCATCCTGGTACTCTTCGCGTTGATGCTGACGCGCACCTCCAACCTGGGCGGGAGCAGCAACCCCAACAACAAGCAGTGGTGGTTAGCAGCGATCATCAGCACGCTGGTGGGAGCGGCAATTATTTTTGCGGCCACACTCAGCCAGTATTCCACCGCGCAGGGCGGTAGCGGCACGGCTTATGGCACTACAAGCGCCTGCACGCTGCCAACGAACAACGTCACCTATATCGGCCAACTCCTGTACAGCCCCACCTGCTACAGCTACGTCCTTCCATTTGAAATTGCTTCGCTGGTGCTGCTCGTAGCTATCGTGGGCGCGATAGTGGTTGGCAGGGAGGACTAAACATCCAATGGGACTCACCTTAAACCATTTCCTGGTGCTGGGCGCACTACTCTTCTGCATTGGACTCTATGGCGCTCTGGCAAAACGCAACGCGATTGCGGTTTTGATGGGCATCGAGATCATGCTCAACGCCGTCAACGTGACGATGGTTGGCTTTTCCTTCTTTAATAAAGTCAAACCCTACTCGACCTATCTGACCGGGCAAATCTTCGCCATCTTTATCATCACCGTTGCCGCCGCGGAAGCGGCAGTGGCGCTGGCAATGATTATTTCGATCTACCGCAAGCGCAGCACGGTCGATGTTGGCGAGATCAATATGATGAAGTGGTGAACAAATTATGGCATTTTATCAAGCTTCGTGGCTGATTTTACTCTCGCCACTGTTCTCCTTCGCGGTAATTATTTTTGGGACGCGCATGTGGGACCTCGCCACGCGCCCGCGTATAGCTGCCATCACGACACACGCGGAAGAACATACCGTTGAAGCGCACGGTTCAGAGGGCGAAGACCACGGCGAGCACGGAGAAGACGACGACGAAGACCCCAAAGTTCCGCGCCTGACAACGGGTGCCAGGGTGAGCGGTTATGCCGGTATTCTGATTGTCGCGCTGGCCTGTATCTACTCCTGGCTGCTACTGCTCGACTCGGCGCGTGTGATCAACATTTCCGGGTTCACGCTGCCACCAGATGGCGTTCAGGTGCTGAGCTATGACTGGTTCTCACAGGGAACGGCCAGTTATGTAATTGCCTTCCGCGTAGATACGCTGGCTATCGTGATGATGGTAGTAGTAACGACCATTTCGCTGCTGGTGCAATTCTACTCGCAGGGCTACATGGAAAACTCGGCGGGCTATGCGCGTTTCTTTTCATATCTCTCGCTTTTCACCTTTTCCATGCTGGTGATCGTGTTTGCGCAGAACTTCCTGGTGATCTTCATCGGGTGGGAACTGGTGGGTTTGAGTTCCTACCTGCTAATCGGCTTCTGGATCAATAAGCGGGCCAGACCTGCTGAAGATCGTCCCCAACCATCCACCGCCGCAATTCAAGCTTTTATCGCGAACCGCGTCGGCGATGTGGGCTTTATCATCGGCATCATGATCCTGTTTACCACCACCGGCACCTTCGACTTCCTTACGCTCTCGTCAAAAACCGATACGCATGGAGTGATACATGCCTTTGCCGGTAACACAACGCTGCTGACTGTAGCTATGATCCTGATTTTCTGCGGCGCTATCGGCAAATCGGCGCAGATACCGCTGACCGTGTGGCTGCCAACGGCAATGGAAGGCCCGACGCCCGTCAGCGCGCTGATCCACGCGGCAACCATGGTCGCGGCTGGCGTCTATATGGTAGCGCGCACCTACCCGCTATTCTCTGCCGCTGGTCCCGCGGCGCCGGGTGTCGTGGCCTGGGTTGGCGGTATCACTGCTCTGTACGCGGCGCTCACCGCGCTGACACAGACCGACTTCAAACGCGTGCTTGCTTTCTCTACCATCAGCCAGTTAGGCTACATGTTCGTTGGCCTGGGAGTGGCGGCGGGTACCGATGTAGGACGCGGCGCGGGCATGTTCCACCTCTTTACGAACGCTTTCTTCAAAGCATTGCTCTTCCTGGGCGCGGGCAGCGTGATCTACGCGTTGCATCATGCGACCCATTCAGAGGTGCAGGATATGCGCAAGATGGGGGGACTTGCAAAATACATGCCGGTTACCGCCATCACCTGGTTGATTGCGACACTGGCTATTTCGGGTTTTCCGTTCTTTTCAGGATTTTACAGCAAGGATTACATTATCGGGCTGGCATTCAAGCAGGGCGATTACGGGCTATACGCGATTACGCTTGGCACAGCCGGGCTGACGGGCTTCTATATGCTGCGGGCTTACATCCTGGCCTTTGGTGGCAAGGGAGGTGGCTTTGGAGGTCTGTGGGGCGGCACATATCGCGGGGAAGGTCATCCACATGAAGCGCCGCGCACGATTACCATTCCACTGATGGTACTGGCGGTTGCCTCTATCATCGCTGGCTACTGGACAGGCTTCTTTAGCTATGTGCAGCCGGGCGCGCCTGCTCTTAACATCGGTGAGGTGTTCAGCGACCCGCTCACCTGGATAGGTGTGGTTGTATCGTTTGCCGGCCTGATCGTGGCTTACGTTCTCTACACGCGCTTCGAGCTGGCAACCATCCATGACTTTGTGGAGAATAACGCCGCTTTACGCTTCCTGCATCGCTTGACGCTGCGCAAGTTCTACATCGACGATCTGTATGACCTGCTCATTCGCTACGTGGTATTTGGCATCTCGCATATCGAGGCGGCTTTTGATACATACGTGGTCGATGGCATCGTCAATGGCGTGGCCCAGGCAGTCACTGGAGTGGGACGCGGTATGCGCCATGTGGAGACCGGCAAGGTGCAAACGTACATGGTTGGTTTCTTTGGCGGCGTCGCCATACTGGCAATCGTGGTCTTCGCGCTGGTCATGTTTGTGAAGTAACACACGCTGTAGGGACGCGATTTATCGCGTCCTCCTGTCGCGTCCGTATACATCTAGCGGACGCGATAAATCGCGTCCCTACAGCGATGAGGATTAGTAGTTATGATATTTACGAATGATTTGACATGGATATTGTTCCTGCCGGCGATTGGGGCGCTGGCAGTAATGGCAACACCCGCGAGGGTGGCGCGCTGGGTGGCGCTGGCTTTTGCAGCTGTCGTTTTTGTGCTCTCGATGGCGATATTTTTTCGCGTGGCAAGCAATGGCTATAATTTCGGGGATTTGAATAATCCGGCGGACTCCATCCGCACAGGCTGGATCAGCTTCAAGTCTGGCAATGTGCAATTCAATATAGATTATTTCCTGGGCGTGGATGGTCTGAGCCTGCCAATGGTCATTCTTAACGCGCTGCTCACTTTGCTGGCCGTGATTAGTGGCTGGGAGAAGATGCGCGTGAAAGAATACCTGGCCCTGCTGCTGATGCTGGAAACGGGCGTGATGGGCGTCTTTATGTCGCTCGACCTGCTATTGTTCTTCCTCTTCTGGGAAGTCGAGCTGGCCCCCATGTTCCTGCTTATCGGCATCTGGGGCTACGATACGCTAAAGCATGGGATGCCGGGACGCATCTACTCGGCCTGGAAATTCCTGCTATACACTTTTTTCGGCAGTATTTTCATGCTGGCCGGTATCCTGCTGTTGTACTTCAAGCTGGGCGGCAACACGGCCAATATGCAGTACTTTTCCACGCATTTTCTCAGCGGCATCAGTCCGATCTTCGGCTGGAGCTGGCAACTGCTGACCTTCCTGCTGATCTTCCTGGCTTTTGCCATCAAGATACCTATGTTCCCATTCCATACCTGGCTGCCCGATGCGCACACAGACGCGCCGACGGAGGTCAGCGTGATCCTGGCGGGCGTGCTGCTCAAGATGGGTGCGTATGGCCTGATACGCATCTGTTTCACGCTGCTGCCGGAGGGCATCCGCGAGTTCGCGCCCTGGCTGGCGGTACTGGCTGCTGTCAACATACTTTACGGGGCGGGTATCTGCCTGGTGCAGAAGGATATGAAGAAGCTGATCGCCTATTCGAGCGTCAGTCACATGGGCATTGTGCTGCTGGGCGTGTCGGCGGCGGCGGCCGGCTTTGGTGGTATGGCTTTCCGCCAGGCCGCTTTGACGGGCGCAACGGTGCAGATGTTCAGTCACGGTTTGATTACCGGACTGCTCTTCTTCTGCGTAGGCATCATTTCCGATCACGCGCATACACGCGAAATTGCTGTCTTTGGTGGCATTGCAAAAAAGATGCCGCTGCTGGCAACGCTCTTCACCTTCGCGGGGCTGGCATCGCTCGGCCTGCCTGGACTGGCGGGATTCGTAGCGGAATACATCACGTTCACTTCCAGCTACGAGGTGTGGGCGGTGGTAACGATTGTCTCGGTCTTTACCATGATCCTGACGGCCAGTTACCTGTTGTGGATGCTCAAGCGCGTTTTTTATGGACCGTTTAACGCGCAATGGAGCCGGCTCCGCGACGCCAACTGGCGCGAGGCCTTACCGCTCGTCTCACTGGCGGTGGCGATCGTGTTTGTCGGCATCTTCCCGAATTTCCTGATCCGCTTGATTACACCTGCCCTGTCTAACATACTCCATATTGTTACGACGGTAGGGTTGCATTAAATAAAGGGGGCGACTGGTTCGGTCGCCTGGCGACGCAAGGAGCCTGGTATGTTTCATGTATCTGATCTATATTTGCTAGCGCCGGAAGCCAGTATGGCAATCCTGGCGCTGGCGGTGATGATGGTTGACCTCTTCGTCAAACGTCGCCTCGTCACCGTGACGGTCGGGCTGGTTGGTCTGATAGTGCCACTGGGATTCGCCATTGCCCAGGCGGTGACGCCCGGTTTCTTAGCCACGCCACATCGTGCCTTCTCCGGTGTGCTGGTGATCGATCCCTACGCGGTCTTTTTTGAAATTGTCTTCATACTGATCGTCGCCGTGATGCTGCTGGCCTCGTATAGCTACGTGGGAAAATACGTGAAGGCCGATGGTGAGTTCTATACGCTGATGCTCTTCTCTGCTACCGGCGCGATGTTCATGGCGAGTACCAACGAACTGATTACCATCTATATTTCGCTCGAACTGACCAGTATTCCCCTCTACATCATGGCAGGCTTGCTGCGCACGGGCGAGCGTTCGGCGGAAGCAGCCGTCAAATACGTCCTGCTGGGCGCCATGTCCTCCGCCATCCTGCTCTATGGTTTCGCGCTGCTCTACGGTTTGACGGGTACAACCGACCTGGCAGGCATCGCTCGCTCAGTGGGGACGGGCATACAGGATGGCAATGTGCTGATCCTGATCGCGGACGTGCTGATCCTGGCGGGCTTCGGTTTCAAAATCTCGGCGGTGCCGTTTCACATGTGGGCGCCCGATATTTATGAAGGGTCGCCCACACCGGCAACTGCTTTCTTCTCGGTCGCATCGAAGGCGGCAGGTTTTGCGGCCTTGATCCGCGTCTTCATGAGCGGCGGTCTGGGCCAGGTCAACCTGACCTCGCTGACCATTATCATCGCAATCATCGCAATCGCAACAATGACGCTGGGCAACCTGGTAGCCGCCGTGCAGACCAACGTCAAACGCCTGATGGCCTATTCCAGCATCGCGCAGGCGGGCTATATCCTGGTCGGTTTTCTTGCCAGCATAGCAGGGAAACATCCCGACGGCAACTCGGCGGTGCTGTTCTTCATCCTGGTCTACGTCATTACTAACCTGGGAGCGTTCTCCGGCATTATCGCGCTGGCAAACGCCACCGGCGGCGAGAGGATCGAGGACTTCAAGGGGCTGGCGAAACGCGCCCCGCTCTTGAGCGCGGGAACGGCGCTGTGTATGCTCTCGCTGGCAGGTATCCCACCCATGGCAGGCTTTGTGAGCAAGGTCTTCATCTTCACGGCTGCCTGGGGCGAAGGCCTGTCCTGGCTGGTGGTGATCGCCCTGTTGAACACGGCAGTATCGCTGGTCTACTACGGGCGCATCGTCAAAGCTATGTACTTCGACGCGCCGCTCAAAGAAGATCACCTGACCACGCCCATCGGACTCAGTTCATCCATTGCCCTGACAACCGCCGCCCTGGTAGTGATTACGTTCGCCGCCTCGCTGGTGCTGGAATTGACAGGGCCAGCAGCGAATCTGCTGGCATTTCTGGTGAAGTGATCTGGTTCTTTTCAGAGAAGAGAAGAGAAGAGAAGTCCTCAAGGTGACTTGAGTTGGGTTCGATAGGCAACTTCGCGCGAGAGATTCTTCGCTGCGCTCAGAATGACAGCCAAAAGTGTTGTCATTCTGAGCGCAGCGAAGAATCTCTCGTCACTTCTGAGGAATCACCATTTGGTATTAGATAAGTTGGTTAGGGTCAATACCCATCGAACGCAATTTTTCGCTATACATCTGTACTCGCCTTCTATTAGATATTGTTCTTTCTACCAATTCTTCCAATTCGTCTGTTTGCTGCACCACTGCATCTGTTTTTCTTCTTAATTCATCCGTTTGCTTTCTCAGTTCATCAGCCTGTCGTGCCATCTCCTCAGCGCCTGTGAGTCTCATCTGATTATGGTTATCATATAAACGCAAATCGTATCCGTCAGGCACCAGCCTGCTTTCCAAGTATTGACTCCACAGCGACCCATCAGGAGCAGGCGACATCTCCCTCAATATTCGTTTGTCCGAGTCAAGTTGCCAACCAAACAAACGCCGGTTGCCGCTTTCTGGCAGTAGCGGTTCATATGGATCATAAGCAAAATATTCTTGCACACCCATATGTGCATAGCGTACTGGCTTCTCTTCGAGGTCTACTCTCCAGGTTTCATCCGAGGCCACCTCAATAATCACATGAGGAGCAGGCCCACTCTTCCCTATGCGGTAACTTCGTGTAAATTTCTGATAAGCAATCCCTTTGATGATCGCCAGGTCAGGTTCCTCTGGATACTCAAGCGGGTCGGATGTCTGATAAAAGTTGAGGTTTCTGTACATAGCGCAGGTCTGCCCTTGAAAGAGCCAATCCAGGACATTCCACAGATCATGTAACAGCGAGGAGTGTGCGGCAGGTTGCCCCATACGATCTTTTTCGGTGGCGTGGGAATCGTAGTAGTACATTACCTCGTCTTCAATGTGCCGGGCCATTTCCTGTGTCCTTTCGCTTTACCTGATGCAGTCCAGCTCGCCGATTCAAGGTCTGTCCAACCCCACATGTTTCTTCTAGTGCAAGTGTACAGGCCGGTGCAGGATATGTCAATATTTTCATCAAACGAGCGGGGTGCCAGGGCAGGGGCAAGCCCAGCCCGTACCCTATTACGCAGCAGGTTGCTTGTTTCCGTATAGGGTACGGGCTGGGCTTGCCCCTGCCCTGGTCATGCGCGCAAAACTCACTTGATCCAGATGGGCATCTCATCATGATCGATGCCGAAATGGTGCGCCACTTCGTGCAAGACGGTATGCAACACCTGATCGCGAATGCGGTCGGGGTCGCCGTGACAATAGCGTTCGATGGTGCGCTGGAAAATGGTGATGGTCTCCGGGTGCGTGCTATGGAGGCGACCATAGGCGGTGAGTGGCACTCCTTCGTAGAGACCCAGCAGAGTATAGCCCTCCCTGGTGCCAACTCTTTGCAAGAGTTCTTGGTCCGGTTCGTATTTGACTTGCACAAACACGTTATCCATACGCTCGTGAAACTCTTCAGGAATAGCGGCAAGCGCCTCCTGGACGAGTACTTCAAAGGGAGTCAGAGAGGGCTGCGCGTTGCCGACTTCCTCGATGGCATCTTCCCTGTCTTCGGAATACTCTTCGTAGTGTTCTCTGGAGGAGAGCGGTTTTTTATATGTAGCAGCGCTGCCTCGTATAAGCAGGAAGATACCAATAGCCGCGAAAAAAACGATGCCCAGTTGCAGGATAGTACTGTTGAGGGATACCAGGTTATTAAGATACACGCTCAAAAAAAGTAAGGCTACAAGAAAGCACATGGCGGCGAAGAAAAAGCGGGAACGCTGCTCATTCGAGCGGAGAGTCTCTTCATCGAACTCCGGCTCGCCAGTGTAATGATAGTCTTCGTCTGAAGAGCCAGCTTGCTCTTGCAGATTATCGTAGTCGTGTTGAGACATCGCTTTCCTCATTATCTATCGATCTATGGCAGTATAGCATAGATTACGAAGACGCTCACATCCCTTCCAGGATCATCGCAGTCCTGGCTTTCACCGGGAGGTTTTTTGAAAAAGTGCCTGGATTCTGATGATCTTTGACGACCGAACGGGGAAATCGCCCGCGTAGGGACGCGGGTGGATGTGGAGAGCAAGGGTGGACCCTTGTGGGCGTCCTCGTCCCTCCTGGGAGCCTTCCACAACGTGAGCAGGAACGAGTCCTTCACAGGGCGAGCAGGACGCCCACAAGGGTCCCCACCCATCCCCTCATCCACCCGCGTCCCTACGCACAGGCGCGTCCCGCGCCTTCTTCCATTCGGGTGTCAATCAGCATCAGGACGAAGGTACGCATTCCCCGCTTCGGTCGTCACAATTCATTAGGGGAGGGGACGCTTGCGTCGCCCGCTTAGCCCTCAACACAAACGAATCCTGCCGCAGGATACGATGGGTGACGGAAGTTCGCGTCGGGAACGAAGCGGACGACGCAAGCGTCCCCTCTCCGCTCAACCCTACCCCCGCCCCTACGGAACGGAACGGCCTACCATATGGCTCTGGGGCCTCGACGAGAAAAACACATCCATTGGATTTGTCTCACAGGAATTTCAGAACGTCCAGACTTTTGCGTTGGTGAAGGTTGCCGAGGTTGGATTAGTGCTATCGTATACAGCGACCCCAACTACTCCCTGGCTAAGCGTGGTATCTGTAACGCTATCAATTTTCTGACGATTCATATAGAGATCAATCTGAGAACCATTTGCCACTACTCCAAGTACATTTGCTTGATCTGCTGTAGTATTTATTGCTGAGTTAGTACCTGATTTCAAAGTAATACTACTGTTTTGATTATGGATATCGAGAACATAGTTCCCTTGATTATCAATCCCGAAAAAATAAAACGTATGATTCGTATCATCCACACGAAAAATAGTTCCGGCCCGGTCGCCCTGAACAAGTGTCACCTGCACTTCATAAGCAAAATTGCTGAAGTTTGTTGCGCCAAGCAGGACAATAGTGAGATTGACCTTGCTGTGATAAAAGAACATGGTAAGCTCCTATGCTGAAACCACAAGAACCGCCAGAATCATTCTCTTCACCCCAAAAATAGCCCAGACTATTATCAGTCAAAGGATCATTCAGTGCCAACGTTCCAGTACCAGGCGAATAGGGATTCGCTATTCCAGCATCGAGCAGGCTGATTTTATGAATGAAGTTGAAATATTTGAAATAGAACACGCCAGAACTCACCAGCACAATCAGCAAAACAAGGCCGATAATCAGCGCAACTCTGCCGCGAGGCAATTTCAAATGGCGCAATCGCGCGCCGATTTTGCTAGATTCAGTAATGTTTGGAGATGATATTTGTTTTTTCGGGCGACCGGGATCAGACAATACAGTCTCATTTTCATTGCCGCTATGTTCCGCCTGTACAGTTGCATCCTGCGCAATCGAGATGGTCAGCACCAGCGCTCCTGTTGTGCCGTCGCTGACCGTATCGCCCTGGCTCTCAAAGCGTATGACCTGCCCGTCGGGTATGCCAGAAGGTATAGGTACCGTGATGCGGCGTCCACCGGGGAGATTCAAAGTGCGGGTAGTTCCGCTCGCGATCTCGTTCCGACTCACAGCGATTGTAGCGCGAATATCCGCATTGCTAACAAGGGATGCATTGAGATGTTGGCTTACACCCGATTGGCCAGAGCCGTGAAGAGGATTGGTAATCTTTGGCAGTTCGGGCAAGGATAGGGCTTGCTGGAAGGCATTGGCAAAGGCGGAGATGGAGGCGAAACGCTCTTCTGGCTTTTTGGCTAATGCGCGCAGGATGACTGTATCTATATCTTTTGGGATGCTCGAATTGAACGTGCCGGGCGGCTGCGGCTGGGCGCTAAAATGCATATACATGACCTGTTCCTGGCGGCCTTGAAAGGGGAGAGAGCCGGTCAGCAATTGATAGGCCATAATGGCAAGCGCGTACTGGTCGGAGGCGGCGACGGGTTGGCCGCTCCATTGTTCGGGAGCCATGTAGGTGGGGGTGCCGCGTGAAGACTGGCTCACGCTGGCGCTGGCCGAGGTGAATTTAGCGACACCGAAGTCCGCCAGCAGCAGATCAGGCAACTGTGGGTTCGTCTCGTTGTTGCGGATGAGAAAATTGGAGGGTTTGACATCCTGGTGGATGATCTGGTGCCGGTGGGCATAGGCCAGCGCCGAGGCTGCCTGCTTGATAAAGTGCGCTACTTCCTGCGGCGTGAGGGTCGGTTTCTCGCTGCGCTGTCGCAGCCATGTTGAAAGTGAACCTTCCTCGCGATACGGCATGACCATGTAGGTAAGCGAGGTGGTTTCGGTCTCCTGCTCGCCATAGTCGGAGAGCGGCAATATATAGGGATGATCGAGCATAGCAATGGCTCGCACCTCGCGCTGGAACAGGCGTGTCGCCTGCTTCGCCGCCTCGCTATTAGGATAGGGCGTCGCTTCCGCCCGCGTGACTTTAATGGCTACCTGGCGGCGGATATGGGTATCTTCCCCGAGATACACCTCGCCCATACCTCCGCTTCCCAGCAGGCGCGACAGGCGAAAGCGTCCAAGTTGCATTCCCTCGAGCAACATGTCTCTATCCTCAATTCATGTAGTATGGGTGGAGATGTTGAATATAGCGATACTATATCATATTTGTTGGAGGAATGGATAGAGGTTCGGTTTCAATTAGATGAGCGTTGACCAGGGCGGGGGCAAGCCCCGCCCGTACCCTACTACGAAGTGGGTCTCTTCTCCCGTACAGGGTACGGGCGGGGCTTGCCCCCGCCCTGGTCGCTCTATGATGTTATTAATTGAGTCCGGCGTCGTCCAGCGCGCGTTCCAGAAGATCAGCCACACCCAGAGTTGCCGCCCAATGTTTGAGATATTGGATTTCAAGCGCGGTTCCCCGGACTTTGAGAACTCCCAGAATATCGTTCCACTGCCGATCTGATACTCCACCCCCCATTTTGTACCATTCGAGTTTGTTGAGTATGGTACCTTCCGGTGAAGCTACATTGAAAGGGCGCTCGCTCCCCTCAAGCATCTTCGACTCTATGCGCCTCAACTCCTCCTGGTCGAAGAGACGAGTTTTAGGGATGAAGATATCGACTTTTATCGAGGTACCGAAATGCACCAAGCTGAAAGAACTCCGTCGCCTGATTGCATCCCTCACAGAATCCTCATCAATATAGTAATCTGATGTGAGCCGCAATACGAATGAGCGCACCTGACCCGGTCGAAGGTCTACAACCATGTCAACATCAATTGTTAATCTTGGTAGCCCGTATATCGAACTTGCAACTGACCCGCCGATATGATAAGGTACACCAAGATCTTCAAGCTCTTCTACAATTGGCGTGATCGCCTCAATGATGTCTGGTGTGTTCAAACGGCTTTCCGCCTCTCACTATCCATACGAACACGATCAGCCAGTTCTTTACCATAATATAGCTCGATAAACAACAGACGCAGTTCATTCTCATCAGCATCAGGATGCAATGCTTGAATATTTGCCCTGGAAGCCTGGATCATGGTTCGTGTCATCGAGCGAACAAGGTTGAATTTCTTCTCCGGGGACATTTTACGCAGTAATTCAATTTGCACGCGTTCCACTTCCGGGCTGGTATCTTCTGATTGGGTTTTCATGCGCGTTAAGCCTCACCTGTTGTACTCTACTGCAAGTGTACAGGGCTGCGCAAAGTATGTCAATATTTTAGGTCCAGCGACCTTGTTCAGTCCTGTATGAATAATATGAACTGGCGTGGAACCATCCTTCTTTGCATGTGACAGGCATTGATGGTCGGCCACAGTATGTTGAGAAAGCGCAGGAGCTTGTAAGTCTGCTTGGAAATGCAGAGGTGGTGCGACAGGATATACGCCATGTGTCAGATGAGATAGCGCCTCCCGCGTCATTCGACCTGGTACACGCTCGCTTTCTGGTCAGCATGGTGCGCCCACAGGAATACCCGGCAATTTTGACTTCTCTCGTTGGACGTTGCCGCGTGGGGAGCCTGTTTGCCTGGGATGAATTAGAGTTTCCCATCACGAATAGCCCGGCCTGCCAGGCGTTCTATGCGTTGATACAAGCCGGGCTAAAAGCTGCTGAACGCGCCTTCTCGCCAGGGGAGCCGCTCGGCATTACTGCTATGATGAGAAGATGGATACAAGAAGCTGGTTGCAGCATCACGCTTGATGCAGCATCTACCATCGAAATATCTAGCGGAACAAGGGGGCGAGATGCCTTCGCGTGGCAGATGTGGCGACTCCGCAAGCAAATCCGCTCGTTTCTGCTAGAAACCGGAGTAATTCCAGGAGCAGCTTTTGATGAACTATGCTCACAGGCGCAGCGCGAAATTTTTTCCGACAACTTTTTTGGATTGATCTATGTTAAGAACGCTGGTGGGGAGTAGAATCAAGTAAGGACTGCCAGACAGGGCAAGCGCGCTTGCCCTGTCTGGCAGTCCTTACTTGATTGTGATTAGACTAGACGCCGTAGCCCATGCTGGCATAGCTGCCGGTTGCGCCGTTAGTATTGTAGAGCATGGTTTGCTCGACTACAATGGGCATAGCGGCGTAGATGGCTATACCGGTAGACTTGTTCGCGCCAACATCATTTGCGATGGTGATGGTGATGCGCGTATTACCGGCCAATGTATACGTTTTGACGAGTGGCGCGCCTTGAGATTGGTAGTACACAACCTGGACCAGAGTCGATACCGCGCCCGGATTGGCGAGGGCCAGCGTTTCGACGTGGCCGCCGCTTGTATCACCCTGCGCGATGTACCAGCTTGAGTAGCTATTGCTAGCGCCCATAACGGTCGTGCTGCCCATGATCGAGCTGGCGTTGTTGTAGAAATCCTGGCGTTCGACCACAATTGGCCCGTTGGCGGTTATCACGGTGGCGTGCGTCGCCGAGTTGACAACCGTATTAACCTTGATGGCAACGCGGCTTTGTCCGGGGATGCCTACACTCTGTGTAATCACCTGGCCGCTGCTGGTCAGGTAACGCACCTGCGCAGTTACCAGGCCCGCGAAGGGATTCGCCAGCACCAGGCTTTCGGTGACGCCGGGCGTAGTGGTGCCCGCGCCGAAGTACCAGCGCGTCTGTGGGGATGTCGCGCCGGCGACGGAACTCCCGCCGCGCATGGAGCTTGCCACCAGGTATTCTGGTCGCTCGATCATCACGGCTGTGCTGGCGTTAATGGACATACCGAATTGCTGGCCCGGCAAATCTTGATTGAGCACTAACGTGCTACGCGAGCGGGGGGCGATGGTGTATGTGTGGCTGCGTGGCAAGATACCGCTACGACTGCGCGCGCTCAACAGGTAGGTAACTTTGATGATAGCTTTCTGCGTAGATGGGTTCATTACCGCGAGCAGGGTATTCCAGCCATAGGTGGTATTGCCCTCGGCGAAGTACCATGTGCTGCTTAACTGGGACGAACCTATACTGTCACTGGCGCCGGCAAACGCGCCTTTCCGGGTGTACATGCTGCGCTCGGCCACAAACGGCTGGTTGCTCTGCACAACCATACTCACAGCACGATTGGTTCCGACTGCGGAGTTGATGTCAAGCACCGTGTGCGACTGCGCTGGCACGGTATAGGTGCGGGTCAACGCGGCGGCGCGCTCAAACAGGTAGATGATGCTGATACTGGCCGGTGACGCGGATGGGTTGGTAAGCGACAGGTATTCGGTTGTACCCGTTCCGGTGTAGCCTTCGGCAAAGTAGTAGATTTTGGGCAGGTTTGGCGTGATGGTGACAGCTACCGTCAGTGGGGTGGCTCCCTGTGAAGAGAACGACACTCCCTGTTGCTGGAAATCATAGACCAGCTTGTAGCTCCCTGCCAGCACGGGCGTATTGAGCGTGATTGGCACCGTGGCGCTGCCACCGGGGGGAACATCCGCCGGAAGCGCGCCTTGCGCATTTGGCGCGACCAGACCCGCGTTTACTGGATTACCCGCGCTGTCCAGCCAGTAGTAACCAAGTGTCACCTGCGCGCTACCTGTCGAGGGCCATACTAGAGCGCCCCTGTTCTGCGCGCCAACATTCATTTGGATGGCCGCGCCGGGAGTAAGCATACCCGGTAGAGAAGCTGGACCAAAGGCCTCGGCGTAACGGGCCACCTCTACCGGATCGTTTTTCACCTGCGCGCCAGCCTGCGAGAAGAGGGTTGATCCCTGCTGCATATCCCATTGCAGGGTATATGTGCCGCGTTGGGCCGGAGCAGCCACCGGGACAGAAACGCGTGTTGAGGCATTGATGGCTACATCCTGGGACAAAGCCACAGCGTTGCCGGTAGCAATAATCTGGTTTTGCGCGTTCAACCAGCGATAAAGAACCTGCACAGCGTTCGCTCCAGAGGCATTCCAGGTGAAATTGCTGCTGTTGACCAGGGTGATAGTGACGGGAGTGGTGCTTCCCGGCATCAATGCGGAAGGCGTGTTATCGCTGGAAACGCTGAAGCCATAGGAATTTGTGGTCGGAGGGGCCGGCACCTGTACCGGCACAAATTCCGCGCCGTCGGCAGAAAGTGTGGGGCCATTTTCGCCGGTAGCGTTGCTGAGCGATATACGACCCGGCATGGAGGCGCGGAAGTAGTACGTTCCCAGGCTGATCCATTGCGCCCCCGTATTCTCCCAGCCGAATGGCCCCTGGAACGAACCAATGTGCGTCTCGTCTACGTACACACTATGACTCACCATATTGCCGGGATTGGCAGGATCGGCGCTATAAACAGTATAGGGAACCCAACTGCTGCTGGCATGGTTATCATCAACGAACACGCCTACTTCATAGTAGCCATCAGCCGTAAGTTGTGGCTGCCAGGTGGCGGTAGCCGTCGCGGAACCACTGGTGGTAGGCGTCCAGCGCAGCCCCCCTCGAATATCGCTGCTGGCAGTAGCAGTATTCCAGCTCCCGGTGCTGCTCCAACCTGGTGCGCCATCGTCCACCATCGTTGCGCCGGGATAGACGGCGTTACCGTTGCCGCTCAGGTTGGGAATGGTATTGCTTGTTCCAGGGTTGCTTACCCAGAGGTAGTAGTCAGGCACAATGTTGGGGTCGGGATAATTGCCCGTCCAACCGAAGGGGTCGGTCGCGACCCAGTTCGGAGCATAATAGGCAGCCATGTGCAGGTGCGGCCCTGTCGATGAACCGCTGGTGCCACTGGTACCGAGTTGCCACTGTGTGCCGACCTGCTCGCCAACCGAGACGGTCAAGGCGCTGAGGTGCCCGTAGGCGGTATAGTAGCCGTTCCCATGATCGACGGCGGCCCATAGACCAAGCGCGCTCATGTGATTCAAGGGATTGTACCAACCGGCGCGGATGACCGTGCCAGCCGCCGCGCTCAACACCGGCTCGTACCACAAGTTTAAATCGTAGCCGTTGTGTCCATCGTAACAATTAACTCTACCGATACACGAACCGATAGCCACGTTCGTCCACCTCATGCCATCGTAGCGCACAAATATACCGTCGTTGGCATACCAGGGCTTATCATGATCGAAAAAGGAAGTGGTGCGCTGTCCGACAGTCTGGCTTCCATAGTAGGGACGGGACATGAACGGAGTTGGCGGGACATTTTGCTGCTTGCTCTTCGTGCTGAGCGTGACGGCAGGGTTGCTCGCGCTATCTGGCGCTGGCCCATTACGCGGGGCAGCATGGGTGAAAGCCGCTGAGCCTCCGATAGCGGCGGCAATTGTTACTACCAGGGTCAGGAAAAAGAATAGATTGATGCTACGTAACGGCCCGTGAGATTTATTCTGCATGGTATGTACCTTTTCAATCTGGAAAACACCTTCAT
>JADEYI010001575.1_pt1 | contig 16140 bp, 26 predicted proteins | sample 8542331 | NCBI WGS metagenome assembly JADEYI01 (sample SAMN16510988, study PRJNA670497) | mine drainage metagenome | isolation source: biofilm near Copperflume 1 | place: Germany: Marsberg coppermine Kilianstollen | collected 2018-02 | reverse complement strand
CTACACGCTCACGCCGACGCCAAACGCGTAATCAAAATCGCGGCGGGCCCTTAGGTCAGCTTGCGCGGGTCGGGAAATCCGAGGCTGGTGTAGCCAGGTGCCCGTTTGGCCAGAGAAGAGGCGAGGACCCCAGTTGCGATGTCGTGGTAGTCGTGGACCTCAGCGGTGTCCTTCCCGGGATAGGGCCGCAGGATACGTCCAGCGTATTGAACGAGGCGTCCCTTGAAAGCAATCGGTGCGGCAAGAAACAGGGTGTCCAGAACCGGGCAGTCGAAGCCTTCACCGACATAGGATCCAGTGGCGACCACCAGCAGAGGTGCACCACCGGGTTGAACGTCGAGACGGGAAAGGGCCGCAGCTCGGGATTTGGCGCCCATGCCGCCACGCATGACCACCGGCTCGTATCCTTTCTCTGTCAGAGCGGCGGCGAGTTCCTCGACGTGCTTCGTCCATTGGGTCAGCACAAGGCAGTGCCGTCCGCGATGCAGGGCAGAGGCGACGTCGTCGACAACCTGCCGGATCCGAGTCGGGTCGACCGCCAATTCCCGGTAGATAGCGGCCATCCCACCGGGGGCAGAGGGGTCGGCATCACCGGTGTAATGGAACGTGGTCGGGTGCACGTTCAGGATCGGGTCGGGTGCTACGGTCTGTGGCAATCGGACAGAAAGGGTGCCCGAAGGCGACAGGATCATCGTATGGCGGACCGGGCCGAGCTGATGGGCAATGAGGTCGTCGAGCTGGTCACGCCGGTACGGAGTCGCGGTCAGACCTAGCCATCGTTGTGCCGTGATCTGACGCACCGAATGCTCGAAGGCAGCGGCAGGAACGTGGTGGCATTCGTCAACGACGACCAGCCCATAGCCAGAAGCCAGCGTGGCGAGGTCGTCACGGCGCGACAGGGTCTGGAGGGTGGCGATGTCGATGATGCCCCCGGTCTTCGTGCGTCCTCCTCCGCGCTGGCCGGCCTTGACGCCAAGTAGGTCCTGGATCTGCGTGCGCCACTGGTCTGCGAGGGTCTTGCGGTCGACAAGAACCAAGGCGGAGACGCCGTGGGTAGCTATCAAGGCGCAGGCGACAACGGTCTTGCCAGCCCCGGGAGGGGCGACTAACACGCTGAGGTCATGAAGAGCCAATTCATCGCACGCCGCTTGCTGTTCGGAATCGAGGGTGGCTTTGAAATCGAAGCGGTGAGGCTCTCCCTGGCTGCGCTCGTCCGCGAGCTCGAGTCGGCTACCGGCCTCCTCGACGAGAACGCTCAGGCGATCGAGCAACCCACGCGGCAGGATCAGGTCGCCGGTGATGGTTTCGTCGTAGCTCCGCAGGAAGCGAGGGATAGCCCAGGTCGCGGCGCGCCGCCGCTGACGTTCGTAAAAGATGGGATTGGCCATTGAAGCTGCGTGCTTGAGCGTGGCCAAAAGGGCAGGCGACAGGTCCGTGCCCTCGATAGTGATCGTGGCGCCGAGCCGCGCACGCACGGCTACCGGGGACTGCACCGAGATGCGCGTCGAAGTCGCGACCTGCAGTCGCTTTACAGAGGCGCCGACGGTCACCTGGCCGTACCTCTTCGCCAGTCGGGCTACTTCGCTTGGGGAAAGCCGGGCGATACTCGATAGGTAGGCCCATTGGTCGTCATGGGGTTCAAGAGTGGCCAGGTCGAGGAATACGGTTGCGCCCCGGCGCCGGCACTTTCCTTGAAGCGGAGCCGCTATGAGATTCCCCAACCCGCCGATCTGCCGAACGTCCTGGGACGGGAAGAGCCGGTCGTAGCTGGTCAGATCCATCCGCCCACGCAGTGAAATCGCCTCCCTCAACAGTCCACTACCCACTTGCCGCGCGATGGTGGCCGAAACCGGTGCTGAGAAGAACAGCCATGCGTGCGCCCCGAGCCCAGAGCGCGACATCTCGAGTGCGGCGGGTGCGCCCACGGCGCGAGCAGCTTTCAAATAGGACAGCGCATCCAGCATCGCTGCAGGACCGTCGAAATCAGCGGCCAACCAGGCGCACTGGTCACCATCGAGCATCGGATAGAGCCCGAGGTCGAGCTCACCGGACAGATGAGCAGTGACGACATCCTCTGTCAATGGCAAGTAGTCCTGGTCCGAGACGGCGATGCCCTTCCGCCAGCCGCCCCGAACCGCCGGCATCCACCCGGCTTTGCCCGAGCGTCTATTCTCCCATCGCTTTGCGTATACATCTGTGCGCGCAGCGAACAAAGCGCGGAAGAACGCCACTTTCACCGCAGGAGTCGATCCACCATGGACAGAGCCAGGAGCGGCGTCGAAGATTGCCGTCTGTATCGGGCCCGGCAGCCGTGCCTCCTGCGGAGTCAACTCCAACAGCCGCAATAGTCGAGCATTCTCCGCGTGCAGATAGCCGACTTGTTCGTGCAGTGCAGCCAGCTCGGCATCCAAACTGTTAGAAGGGTGGAAGCCCACGTTCCCGGGTCCAGCTTCTGTCGTCACGGATAAATACTCTCGCAACTCGACGCTCCCCACTTCGCGGCCATGAGCCTGCCTGGACTGAGCCCACTCATCACGCGATGGCACGTCTCATTCCGTCGGGAGAAGCCTGGGTCCGGTCGAGGATGGCTCTCAGAGCATCCGCTGCGTACTGATCTCCACCAGGAATCGCATGCGCGTAGACGTTGAGAGTGGTAGACGTGCGGGCGTGGCTCAATCGTGCCGACACGGTCGTGATGGGGATGCCGGCGGTCAGCATCATTGTGGCCATGAAGTGACGTAGATCGTGGAGCCGAAATGAGACCCCGGCCTGCTCGCGAAATGCAATGAACTGGTTGGTCACCCAGTTGGGCGACCATGGGCTTCCGCCAGCCGGCTCGTGGCTGAAGACAAAGCTTGTTCGGTCAAGGTTGGCGTTTACATTCTGGGCGCGTCGCGTGGCACGTCTGTAGTGGCGAACGAAGACATCGCGGGATGCAGCATCGAGGTGGACTCGATACGTCCTCCCTGTTTTCGTTGGTCGAAGTACCGGTCCGCCCGGGGCGTCGAGCAGCGCCCGCAGGAACCCGATCTGACCTCGATCAAGATCCTCGTCGCTCCACCGCAGAGCGGTGAGCTGGCTCCGTCTGGCGCCTGTCGACACTGCCAGGGACAAGAACGCGTGGAAGTCCGGGTTGACCCTGGCTACGTGGTCCAGCAGTCTGTTCACATCCTCTGGGCTCGGTGGATAGATCGCCGTCGGCTCGCAACGCGGCGCCGACGCGTTGGTTGCTGGGTTCACCCAGAGCCACTCCCAACGAAGTGCCTGGGCCAGGGCGCCGTGCAGCACGACATGGATGCGATGCACCGTTCCCGCGGTGAGCGAATGCCCGCCACGCCCGCCTGACCGACGGAGCTGACCATAGAAGAGGTCAATGTCCTCGGTCCGCAACGTGGAGAGCCGATGACCACCCAGCTTCGGCGAGAGATGGCGATCGACGATGCTCCGGTTCTGACGAACGGTGGTCGGTGACCAATTCGGGGATACCGCCGCGAACCAATCCCTCAGCAAATCGTCCACTGTAGTTTGGGCAGCCATTCGATGTGGGTAGTCAACCCGCGTCACAAATTCGGAGAGCGCTCGCTGGGCGGCGCGACGGGAACCGGTCGCTGTGGCACTGAGAGACTTCCGTTTGCCAGTATCGGGATCGGTACCGGCATAGACCCGCAGTTCCCAGCTGTTTCCGCGTTTGCGCATCGACCCAGGCATGTTCCCTCCAGTGGTTGCTCCTTCTACCTGGGACAATGCTACGGAAGGAACCGGGACCCTCATCTCTTCTGCGTGATGCTCAGCTAACCCTCACCCGTTGGAAGTGAGCGTCGCTTCTGATGATGGGCAAGTGATGGGCAGATGATGGGCAACCCGACGCATTGCTGAGGTCCTCCAAGCTTGTGAGCAGGAGTTTTGGAGCGGACGACGGGATTCGAACCCGCGACCCTCACCTTGGCAATATGTCTAGGCGCAACCCCTTTACCTGCACCTATTTGGATTCGGGCAGGACGGTTGGGCTTTTCTGAATGACCGCAAGTGACCGCTATCGACCACGATTTCCCGCAGTGTGTGCGTTTTCCGTGGTAGCCGAACAACGTGAACTCGTACCACACGTACCACGAAGTCGACGTGTCGAGATCGCTAACAGGCCTCTCGCAGGACATCGCTCTTCTTTACCCCACGAGGACGACCCTCGACGACTCGACCGGGCGTCCCAAAACCCTCAAGGGACCATAACCCGAGTGCCCAGATCGCCGGAGGACATTGTCTCAGGCGAGCTGAATCAACTGGCGATCATCGTCCACAAGGAAGGGCTCTGCGACGGCTGTCACCTCGATGCTCTGGAGGTCCGCAAACCCGCTGATCACTGCGGCGAAGGCAGCGTCCGCCGCGTCCCGGCCGGTAGCAATGCGCACGAGGGATGGCCTTGGAGCAAGTCCGGTGGGATCGTGGACATACCATCGCCCGTTTTCGAATGCTTCAAATACGGCGTGGAAGTCCATTGGATCAAGGCCTGGTGCATAGACGGCTGCAAATCGAGCAGGGACTCCGGTGGCCCGGCACAGGGCAATCCCGAGGTGAGCGAAGTCGCGACAAGTTCCCTCACCAGTGAGGAGTGTGTCCTCCGCGGAGTCATGGACATCGCTCGAACCAGGGACGTACTCGATTCGTTGCCGTATCCATTCCGCGATGTGGCTAATGCGCGTCCCCACATCTGGACCGGTCCCAAACTCGGCCACTGCGAAACCGACGAGGTGGTCGCTCGGGCAATACCGGCTCGGACGGAGGTACACCTGGCGTTCGTAGGACTGCCCATCATCGACACCGGCTGCGGTGAATTGGTGGGCGGGCTCTTGGGTCTCAGTGGCGCTTAAACGGATTTGGGCCCAGTATGTGACCGCAAGGTGACCCGGATGCGAGCGAATGATGTGCATCGTCGCTCCCTCGGGGTCATGGACCGCCTCCAGGGAGGACGGCGGCTCGCCATCGGTCAGGACCTCGAACCGCGTATCCTCAACATGGCCCGCAGAACTCGCCGCCACGACCTGCAGCACCAACTCTGCTGGCTCTTGGACCAAGAAGGCCATATCGCAGGTGACGATCCGGGTCACATCAGCCCGGTCACCCGGACTCAGTCGGTCGAAGTTCGTCATGAGACAGGGTCTCATGGAGTCGCCAACTGCAGCGAGACGTCCACGGTCGTTGCGTTGGAAGGCGGTGGGTAAAAATGACCGGAAGTGGTCATGCGCCATCGAGCCAATTCGATGGCTGGTAGCAGGGCCGGCTTGGGGACAAGCGGATCGCAACACGGAACATCTGTTGTCTGTCGGCTTCCTCTGCTGACCCGGCGACCTAGGCGTTCGGGGGACTGAGGATCCAAGCAGCCACTACTAGTGGCGACGGCCCTTCCTCACTGCGGACAGGGTGGTAGCCGGCTGCGCGGAGGCGCTCTTCAAAGTGTTCGATCGCCCCCGCTTGATCCGACACTCGCCAATCAAAGCTGGGTTCGCCAACGTCGCGGCTGGACGAGAACTCGTGGACGATTTGGGCAGAATCGACCATCACAAATGTCACGTACCACCTACCCTCTGACGAAGTCAGTTCCGCTCGGGTCGCCGAAAAGTGGAATCTCAGTTCCATTGTCGAACCCCCTTTCGGACGCAACAGTGCCCACTTCAAGGGTAGTCCCGTGTTGCCGACGGGCCTCAGAGCCATCGCCAATTTGGAATGGCCGAGGGCTCGTTGCGGGTTCGCTGAAAACGAGCCCGTGACCGAGCTGGCCTCGTACGCTCTCGGCTTCCGCCCCGGAACTCGTGGAGTGTGGAAGTCAACTAACGAATAGGTGACCATTTGTGCCAGCATTGGGAACAGGTGGCGAACCACCTCGGTTCGGTCGCGCCTTCCGTGCCTGCCCCCTTGAAAAAGAGGCGAACCTCCAGGCTTCCGCAACGGGGGCAGACATCACCCATGGCCGATGAGATCACTTCTCGATCACGCATAGGTCGTCCGTTTCAGTTGCCGGACTTCCAACCACTTCCGGGTCTAGGCGGACCGTCAGAACGGCGGCTCCGTGGAGGGCGTGTCGGTGGACTGGCACTAGCTCGAAATTCGGCACGCTGGCTCTGCAGGTGGCACAGACGTAGGTCAGCTCATCGAGGACCGGGTTATTGACTATGTCGGGGAAGGTCCCCGATCCGGGGCAGATGGGTGAATCCTGCGATTTGGAGTTCAAGATCGGACGCTCTTTTCCCCGCCCGACGTCGGGCCAGTGAGGGGATCCCCCCCCCCCACATCCTGTCGCTGACCCGACGACAAGCTCAGGTCTACACCCGTTTCGATACCCCACTCGACCGGAGGCCACACTGCCCGCGCCTGACCTAGAACGCCGGGTAGGTGGGACAAGCCGAGCCAATAGGGCAGAATCAGGAATGTGAGCGTCGAGCGGTGCGGAGAGTGCGGCTTCGACTCTGATGATTGGAGCGATGCCAGTGCGATCGCAGCAATCCAGCGCCTACCGTTGCAATGGACTACGGCTGTCGCTGGATTGACTCCTAGTGATCAGCTTCGGAGACCCGTTCACCAGATGTGGTCCATCGCCGAGTACGCAGATCACGTCCGGGAAGTGCTCTTCGGGATGCGGTTCCTCCTCGATACCGCTATCTCACAGCCCGGAACCGACCTGGGAGAGTCGCCGCCGCAACAGTTCGCTTCTCAGCCTCGACAGATTGATGTTGAAGCGGCTCTGGATGGCATTGACCATGAGGCCCGCTCGTTGAGCCAGCAGCTATCCGGACTCTCTTCCCATGACTGGTTCCTCACCGTGAGATTCGACGAAACCTCCGTCGATGCGCATTGGATCGCCCGTCACATCGTCCACGATGCGACACATCACCTTCTCGACGTTGACCGAGTGCGCTCGGCACTTTGACGGTCAGGGTGCCCGCCCCAGAACGCTCTATTACTTTCGATTTGGTATCGATCAGTTTCAACAGGAGTTCAACCGGGAGTCCGAGTTTGTCCGGAAAGTTGCCGTGCTCTCGCCGCCTGCGCCATCGTCAGTGAAGACACATGTCCGCTGTCCCACTCGTCGGTACCCGGACTTGGCCCCGTCGGTACAGAGGAGGTCGCTCAGCTACCGCTGGCACCCCTTGGCACGAGCGCTGTGGCCGCCGCCGCGCCGCGCAGGTATCGGACGATCTGGCGGTACGAGCCGACCAGGCTTCCCTCGCAGTATCCGAGGTCGCTCTCGATACAAAATGCCCGGATGATGCTCTGGGATTTGGCCAAGTTGGAGCGGGGCATCGTCGGGAACAGGTGGTGTTCGATCTGGTAGTTGAGCCCGCCGAGCACCAAGGTGGTGAACCGGCCACCGGTTACGTTCCGGGCGGTGATCACCTGGCGCCGGGCGAAACTCACATCCGTATCACGGTCGACGATGGGCATGCCCTTGTGGTTGGGGGCGAAGCTGCAGCCCAGGTACAGCCCGAACAGCCCTTGCTGAACGGCGATAAAGGCCAGCGCCCGCAGCGGAGAGAGCACCCAGAACACCGCGGTGAGGTACAGGGCGGCGTGTCCGACCAACAGCAGCCCTTCGAGCGCCGCGGCACGATCCCGTCGCCGCCAGAGCGTCTGGATGCTGGACACATGCAGTCCCGCACCTTGGAGGAGCAGGAGGGGGAAGAACAGCCAGGCCTGCCAGTGCGCCACTACCCGGGCGGCGCCACTGCGACGCCCCGTTGCCTCGGGGTCGAAAGTGAAGGCGATGCCGCCCGCGCCGATGTCGGGGTCCCGGTCGACTTGGTTGGGGTGCGCGTGATGGGCGTTGTGTTTGGGAACCCACCAGCCGAAGCTCATCCCGATCAGCGCATTCCCGACCGTCAGCCCAAGCCGCCGGTTCGCCCGGCGGGACCGAAAGATCTGCTGGTGCCCCGCGTCGTGGCCGACGAAGGCGACCTGGGTGAACATCACGGCGAGAAAGGCCGCGACCCCGAGCGTGGCCCACGAGTTGCCCACCATCACCAACGCCGCCCATCCGGCGGCGAAAACGGCGATGGTCAGGCCGATCTTCACGCTGTAATAGCTCGGCCGGCGGTCAAGAAGGCCGGCGTCGCGGATCTGGACTGCCAGTGCGCGGAAGTCGCCGGACGCGCCTTCGATGGCGGTTGTCTGCACGTGCTCTCTTCCTTCGAGATCCCCGCGAGAGCGCCACCAGGGGTCTGGAGCAACGCCGAGCGCCGAATCTCTCATTGAGTGACTTCAGCATATTCCTCCCGCCAGGCCAGGTATGGGTCGCCAAGTTCGGAAGTAGATGTAAACCTCAATTGGCGGAAAAGACGGCCGTGTCGAGATGGCAGTCGAAGACAGCGACCACTATGCAGTTGCAGCTCTTAGCCCGGTCCAGTTCCGATCCCCCTCGAGTCGGACACGGACTCCGAATTGGGCGGGACTGGACTTTTTGGCCGGGAGACGTTCGTCGTGCTCCATGCCCCAAATGTCGGCCCAGCATCCGGCGGGTGCCACCGAATGCCTGCGACTTGGGAGCCACAGTGTGGTGTACCGTCGTAGTGGCTCATTGCGAGCACCAGCGTCCCCGCTTACGGTGACAAGATCGGGAGTCACGATGGGACCCAGCAACACGGTCCAATTCCCTGGATCGGCTGACCAAGGACACAGTCGTGGGAAGACCGGGACAGCGCAGTTGGCCGCCAAACCGCCTTTCCCGGAAGAGATGGCTTCCCGTCAGTGCGGCCGGTGCAGGCAGTTCTTCTCCGTTGAGGTTTCGGCGTCTCCACAGGCGAAGTGGTGGGCATGTCCGGCTTGCCGTCGCAGATTGTTTGGCCCTGAATAGTGGTCGGGGCCTGCGACACCGGCATGGACCTTCTCATGGAGGTTGCCCAGGCCCTGGATATTGCAGGCGGTGCTTGTGAAGCGCCGGAGGATGCAGCTCGCTTTTCGGCACTGGCGGATCGAGTCCGCACCTACCTGGCAGTCAGCCGTCCGACCACCACCCTTGGAATGCCCCGGATCCCGTCAGTCGACAATCGGCTCACCAAAGAGACGGTGATTCACCGGTCAGGTGCGGACCAGCAGTCCCATATACGCGTCCTTCCGGACTGAAGGTCCGGCCGATCACCAGTTCCGCCCATCTGATTGGCGCCGATCCCATCACTAAACAAAGTGAAGGAGCGGACAACGTTGGTCCACGACCTCAAGCAGCGTCACCCCGACACTCCGGGGCCTGTCGCCAAACTCAAGGCAGGCTTCGTATGGGATTACCAAGAGGTCGAGAAGTGGACCAAGAAGACAGGGAGGTTCAAGTGAAGCCAGCAGGGTCATCTCTGTTCCGGTGGTCACGGAAGGCGACTCCGACTCTCCGCTCGATTGACGGATCCATAAAGCTCGCCCGCAAGGAACTAGCGCCGGATGGTGACACCCTGTCCTCAATCGGCTGGCGCCTCGGTGCTGCTGCCGCGAAAGCCCTGCAATGGATGGAGGCCAATCCGTGCCCTGACAAAATCTCGGACTCGGACATCGTCGACCTGTTGACCACACTCGCCGATACGGCCGCATCGATAGACACTGCGGCGCAGGCAGCATCTCCGCCGGACCTCAAGGGCTTCGATAGCACCCTCGCCAGCGTCGGCACGAAGGTGACGGAGCTGCTCGCGACCTCATCGGGATAGTCAGTCTCCACAAAATCGCATCCTGCCCCCAATCGGTCTCGCGTTGAACGGGTCTACCCTCGCAAAGGTGGGTTCCGAGAACGCTCGGACCACCACGGGAGACCGAGATGGTAGAGGGCACCAAGCTCAACGGACACCACCGGGCGAGGGCGGAGAAGATCTTCCAACATCCGGTCAGCCATAGCATCCAATGGCAAGACATCCTGTCTCTGCTGGAAAGCGTGGCCGAGGTTGTCGAGGGGCACGACCGGCGCTACAAGGTGACTTTGGGAGCGGAGACTGAGACACTGGATGCAGCATCCGGACACGATGTTGACGAGCAGATGGTCATCGCCTCCGTCGGATGCTGAAGGGCGGGGGGATTACCTCGGAATAGGTCCAGTGTGGAGGGGTGTCCCACGACGCCGATGGGTGTGTCGTCCGCAGATGTCGGACTGGGCCGCCGTCAGCGAGTCAGCCCTTTGCGGGTCTGCTCCTTGTGCTTCTTGGCTTGACGCTTCTCTTTGAGCGACTTGCCGGACTTCTTGGAGGCGGTCTTGCGGGGAGACTTGTCAGTCATGTAAACCCCCTTCCCTATTGCGAGCGTACTCCCTCACCCGTCGCGCCGGGCCGGCCCGAAGATGCAGTCGGTCAGCGCACTGTCCTTTACCGCCGGCAGCGTGGAGCACTCGACCGGAATATGGCTGGTTCAGGTCATCGCTTGGCGTAGTCGGCGTATCCCTGCCAATCGATCACCACGCAGGGCTCGTCGCCAACGATCCACGCGTCGTGCCCAGGTGCCATGATGGCAAAGTCTCCCGGGCCGTACTCCATCTGTTCGCCCTATGAAGATGGGGATCTGCTAACTGGACTGCGAGTCGACTCGAAGGGCAGTTGCGAGGCTGGCTCTGCTCGTTCAAGCGTCTGGATGGAGGTCCAGAACCTCGGCAATCACCGAGTCGGCCGCAGCTTCATCAGAAACTCTCAGAGTGGCGAGTTCATCGAAGCTGAGTTGTTCAGCATGCGGAAGTGGTGCCCTGCCCATCACCACCTGGTCGGGTGGCATGTCCGGAACACTACCAGCAGGCCGAGCGCGCGAAACCCGACCAAGTTGCCTCAGAGCCGGAGTTGTGGGCACCTCGTGCTGAGCGGTGTGATGATATGGGTCCGGTGATTGGGCACTCGGAGAGGAAAGAACGATGGCAGCTTCAGATGAAGTAACGGGACACACATTGCGCATGGCACAGGAGCGTCGCCTTCTCAGGTTCTGTGCCGAGAAGGGCATTGACCCAAACAGCCCCGATCTCGACAATCCTGATCTCAACCTGCTTGGACCAATCCTTGATTCAGAAGGAGCCATCGTTCCTGACGCCGAGGACATCAAAGCCGTCAAGTAAGAGCTGGCCTCGCTGAGCCACGAACGAAATGTCGTCATCCGGTTTGGGACATCGGCTGGCACTCTATGACAACTGCCTAGGACCCATCCTAGATCGATGATGATGGGGTCCGACGTAACAGGAATCCCCTTGGTTCCTGGCGTCCTTCGGTAGCCTGCACCAACCCGGCAGCGAGCCTGGAGGCGGCAATGGTCCGTAACCGACAAGCTGGCAGAGTGACGGGGATGGGACAATGACCGGACAGCCCGACAATGACTTAGGAGAAGTCGCCGCTGTTCGTGTGCTCAAGCAATGGGCGGCTGAATCCCGGGTGGGTGAGCCCTTCGGTCCTGGCCTTGGGCTGGAGGAGGCCAAAGATGCCGTCTGGGAATGCGTCGAGGAAGATGCCGAGGTCAGGATCTGGGGACGTGGTGTGGGGCTCGATCTAGCTCGATCTCACAAGACTGGTCAGCTCAGTTTCGGGGACTGGGATCGGGTCTTGGGGCTCACCGGTGATGCGCTCGCTCGATATGCGGTAAGCGATGTGGCTCTCCGTAGATGCGCTCGCTATGCGGACGAAATGAAGCAGGTCGCGATTCAGATGCTCGACGAGACCGGTAATCAGTACAGCAGATGGCTGAGAGATGACGAGTTCGCTCTCACGGTCTATGTGTTGCACCAGGTCGTGTACCTGCGCCTGAACGCGGCAGGCATTCTGGACAACCCTTGACTCTTTGCAAGCGACTTGGGTGGATCACTACCGTGGGGTCCGGTGCGAGCGCGTGATCGATATGCAGTCCTCCGTCCTACTGGACAATGTGAAGGGTGATCTTGCGTGAACCGGCCCACTGCTAGCTGGTGGACCAGGCTCGTACTTGTCTGCCTGGGCCTCTTTGGTGCAGCCTTTGCGATCACTGGCCTTCTGGTTGCCCTCCCGAACCCTGCTGTCGGAGGCACCTGTGGTCCCGGAAAAGGGTCCGAGGCAGCGATCGTCGCTATCTTCGACCCGAACACGATCGGGGCCGGGCCAGAGCCCGCGGCGACCGATGCGGCGGCCCGAGCCCAGTGGTCGGCGTTTGTCCACGAGTGCCAGACGGCTGCGGACAACAGAGCCCTTGCTGCATTTCCCATCCTCGTTGTGTCCGCGGGAGTTGCTGTCATCGGAGCAGTGGTGGTGGGAAGAAGAGCCCGTCATCGGGTCGACTCAGCTCAGGAGAGCACCGCCGGCGAGTGGTGGTCACCACCTCGGGCAACGTCATCCCATTGACGTCCCCATCTTCCGTCCATGGCTATGCCAGCGATATCCAAGGGCAGCAGTAGTTGTAGCGTGCCCACATGGCGGGATCGGAGGGCAACACAGACACATGTCCCAAATGTGGGAGCGCCGAGGTACTGCTCCATTTCAAGAGGGCCTCCGACAATGAGTTCGGCCATAAGGAGTGGTCCGCTTCGTGTACTGATTGCCAGCACCAGTGGTCAGGCAGCATTTAGGGATCGAGTGTCACACTCCGACACCTTGTCAACCGGGCGGCAAATGCAGCTGATTTTCGACCACTGCGTTCGGGAGGATTAGTTCGGTCACACCCACCGCTGTCCACGCCGGGTAGGTGTCCTCCATGAACTTAGCGGCGGACCCCCACCCGACCTTCAAGTTTTCGACTCTCGTCGTCCACCAGCCCGTCAGTTCACTCTTCAGCTCGTCATCGAGGTAAACCACCGGCGAAGGCCTGTGGGTGCCGAAATTGTCATCCGGGTATCCTGAGTAGGGCTTTCGTGGATAGCCGGGGACGACGAAACTGGGCCATGGCGCTTTCGTTTCTGTACGTCGCCTTCGTCAGAATCCTCCAGTTGGTGCGCTTGGGCCAGCGTGACAGCGACGAGTTGGCTGTTGAGGTGGTCATGCTCCGCCACTAGTGGCAGTACTCCGCCGCCAGGTAGTCCGACCGGCCTTGGCCCTCCGGATCGAGCGCTGCTCGCCGGGTTGAGTCGGCTACTTGATCGCACCCGTCGAGGGAAGGTTCTTCGTGGAACCAGACACCTTGCTCCGGTGGCACCGGGACCTGGTCGGAGTCGCTGGACTCAGCCCAACCGACCGGGACGGCCAAGCATCCCCCGCCGGCAGCGCCGGTCGTCCAGGCTCTGGACGCGAGCATTTCCATTTCCGTCGCACCAGATCTCGATGCCATCGCAAACAGGGTCTCGGGCTTGACAAAGAAGCGTCCGCGGCGAGCAGCCGAGAGGAGCCGGCTCAGCCCTGGGAGCACTGCTCGATCGGCTGGTGGCAGGGCTGGGCGCACCACCTGTCGGCGCAATACGGCAACCTCGTGACGGAGTATGACGAACTCGATGGCCAAGTCCTGCTGTCTGCCCTGTGAGAGACGGTCAGCTGAAGGAGGCGAACAAAGGCAAGGCAGAGGAAGGAGAGGGCCAGGCTCCATCTTCGTCGTCGGCGTCACGCCCAATGAAAGTCCAGGTCGATGGCTCTGGATGACGTTTTCGGCACCACAGGGTCCGGACGACATTTTCGGTACCAACAGCCTCAGAGTGAAAGCCGCCTAACGAATAGGTGACCATTTGTGCCAGCATTGCGAACAGGTGGCGAACCACCTCGATTCGGTCGCACCTTCCGTGCCTGCACCCTTGAAGGAGAGGCGGACCTCCAGGCTTCCGCAACGGGGGCAGACATCCCCCATGGCCGATGAGATCACTTCTCGATCACGCATAGTTCGTCCATTTCAGTTGTCGGAGATCCAACCACTTCCGGGTCTAGGCGGAGCGTCAGAACGGCGGCCCTGTGGAGGGCGTGTCGGTGGACTGGCACTAGCTCGAAGTTCGGCACATTTGCTCTGCAGATGGCACAGACAAAGGTCAACTCATCGAGGACCAGGTCACTGACGACGTCTGGAAAAGTCCTTGATCCGGGGCAGATGGGTGAATCCTGCGATTTGGAGGTCAAGATCGGACGCTCCTTCCCCCGCCCGACGTCGGGCCAGTGAAGGAATCCTGTCGCTGACCCGACGACAACTCAGGTCTACACCCGTTTCGGTACCCCACTCGACGGGGAGCCCTATACCGCACCTGACCTCCGCGCCGATCGTTCAGGAGAACGGCGGCGATCCTGGGGGAACGGAGTCAACTACCTTGGGAACCGTAGACGTGGAGCTATCGGACGCCGACCAAAACCCCATCCTCATGGCCCTCTGGCAGATGAAGCAGGCAAAGGGCAAGCTCCATGCCGAACGGTCCGACCTCTCCCTCGACTCAGTTGGATGATTCCGATCTGCCACAACGGTCCTCCCGCGTCGGTAGGGTTGGCCGATGGCCCGATTGCTGGTGGTGCATCACACGCCGTCACCGGCCACGCACGCCATGCTCTTGGAAGCGATTGCGGGGGCCAACGACCCCGCAATCCGAGGGGTCGATGTCGTGCTCCGTCCGGCGCTGACCGCCACAGCGGTGGACGTCTTAGAAGCGGACGGATATCTACTCGGGACGCCGGTCAATCTTGGGTACATCTCGGGTGCACTCAAGCACTTCTTCGATCAGATCTACTATCCGTGCCTAGACGCCACGAAGGGTCGACCCTTCGGCGCATACCTGCACGGGGACAACGACGCCACAGGGGCGGTGCGGGCCATCGACGCAATCACTACTGGGCTGGGCTGGCGGCGGGCGCAGCGGTACGTGACCGTCACCAGAGAAGTTGACCGTTCCGTCCTGACCGCCTGCTACGAGCTGGGAGCTTCGCTCGCTGCCGGCCTCGACCTCGAGGATTGACGCAAGACACGGACTCTGAAGCCCTGGCAGTTAGGGAACTGGATGACGAACCTATGGGTTCACAAAGCCGATTCGCCGATGAGGGGGAGGGGCGTTCGTGCCGTGGGGGAGTACCGATGAGTCTGGAGATGCTTCGTCCGTGGCCAGAGGACCGGATGACGTTTTCGGCACCCACACGCACCAGTCCGCGAGTAATCGGATCCGGACGAGATCGTCGGCATGAGTACTCTCGCCGTCACGCAAGCCCACGGGAAAGCCAGCTAGAGGCCCACGGTTGCCGCCGATACCTTTGGAAGGATCGACCGAGAATTCGATCAGACCGCTGAGCGGGACCTCCCGGCCCAGAGAAGCGCCACGGAGTTCGAGCTGTTCTCTTTGCGCCAGCAGGTGTTCGACGCTTCCGCGTCAGAGTACGAGGCTCACTTCTTGAACAAGCCTCCAACGCGGTCAATGCGGCTCCTTCGCGCTTGCGCGTCCAGCCAGTCGTTGAAATGATCCAGTCGTCGTTCGGCTGGGACGTGTTGACGCCCGCCTGGGCCGTTCGTCTGAGCTCCGCAACGCCGGCACACCGCCATCCGCCCGTTTGTCTCCGGAGAATGATGCTCGTCGAGCCGAGCCCCTACCTGTGATGCTTCGGGTGAGACCACGATTCTCTCCTCGCCCGGCGCCCCCCACTATGGCTGACGCCGAGCCGAAAGGACCGCAGCAAGCTCGAGGTGAGCGCGTTGGTCCTTCGATACAGCTTACTTGGCACCACCCACCGCCTGGTCCCTAGGTGCGCAATCCGCGCGTAGTGTTCGATCACTGGGTCGCATGGCAGAGAAGGAGCCCTGCATCCTGTCTCGGGGTTTGCTCGCCGACAAGGTGCCTTTCGACGCTCAGGGTTATGACGAATGGCCGGGATAGCGTGTGGAGCACAGTCGACCAAGGGAATGCTCCCCCAGGACTGCCCAACGCACTGTGTCCTGCAGGCAAGCCGGCCTGATCGGATCCGACCCCGTGCGACTCATTCGCAGGTGACAAAAGGCCGATGTGACATCGACCGTCGCATTGCCCGAACAGGGGCGGCCGGGAAGACTGTGCGCATGCCCAATCCCTCGCCATGGTCCGAAGCTGCCGACGCGCTCACCGAGGCGCTGAGCCTTACGACGCCACCGATAGCCATCACCTTCTCCCAGGCTGCCCCCGAGCGTGTATCGCCGTTCGACGCTCCGATGCCGGAACCAACTCCCGATGGCCGAACCGGTCGGGTGCCGGCAGGGTGCGTGTTCTGGACCAAAGGGTCCACTATAGGTTAATCCGCGCGATATAGACTCTGCGTGTGGAAGCATCGG
>JADEYI010001574.1_pt1 | contig 16142 bp, 12 predicted proteins | sample 8542331 | NCBI WGS metagenome assembly JADEYI01 (sample SAMN16510988, study PRJNA670497) | mine drainage metagenome | isolation source: biofilm near Copperflume 1 | place: Germany: Marsberg coppermine Kilianstollen | collected 2018-02 | reverse complement strand
CGCTGTTACATCTGCGTTGTTCCATTTGTTACATTCCAACTGTCTCAATTGTTTTGCGCACAATCTCTACGAAGTCCGGTTTGATACTCGCGCCCCCCACTAAAGCGCCATCGATATCGGGATGAGCCATAAATTCACCAATGTTATCTGAGGTCACACTGCCTCCATAGAGGATACGCACGGCCAGCGCCGCCTCATCACCGTACATCTCACCAAAAAGCTGGCGAATGTAAGAAATTACCTCACCCGCGCCTTCCGCGGTGGCAGCTTTACCGGTGCCGATAGCCCAGATCGGCTCGTAGGCTATCACTACCTCTTTCACATGTTCGGCTGGCAAGCGACCAAAACTATGCAGTGATTGGCTCGCAATTACTTCCCGCGTCTGACCGGCGTCATATTGATCTGGACGCTCGCCGATGCACACAATCGGGCGCAGCCCGTGTCGCAGGGCTGCCAGCGTTTTCTTGTTGACCAGTTCGTCGCTTTCGCCAAAGTAAGCGCGGCGTTCGGAGTGACCCAGAATGACGCTCGTGCATAGTTCGCTTACCATCGAGGGAGCCAGCTCGCCGGTAAAGGCTCCCTTTTCCTCGAAGTACATATTTTGCGCGCCCAGTTCGATACGCTGGTGATACTGTTCGCGCATGGCGTGTTGGACTGCCGCCAGCGAGATAGCTGGCGGGCAGATGATCGAAATGATATGCGAGGATGCTTCAACGAGTGGCACCAGGTCTGACAGTATTTCCCCGGCGAAAGTTGCTGCCTGCAGTGGGCCAAAGTTCATCTTCCAGTTACCCGCTATTATAGCGGTACGCGCAGGTGTTTTCATACGTTTTTATCCTGTAATGCCGCGACACCGGGTAACACACGTCCTTCGAGGAATTCGAGAGACGCGCCGCCACCTGTTGAGACATGCGTCATATGCGCAGCCGCGCCCGCCGCGTCTACCGCCGCCGCCGAATCACCGCCGCCGACAATAGTAGTCGCGCCCGCCTGCGTCCGCTGAGCCAGAATGTCGATCATGGCACCGGTACCCCTGGCAAATGCAGGCCATTCAGCTACCCCCAGCGTGCCATTCCAGATGATAGTGCGCGCATCTGCCAGGGTTGCGCGGAATGCCTCTATAGTAGCCGGACCAATATCCAATATACGCCAACCCGCCTGCACGTCATCAGCAGCGACTACTTTATGCTGCGCGTCGGCTGCGAAGCGGTCCGCCACCACCACGTCAACCGGCAACAACATGGTCAGTGTCTTGCGACGTGCCGTGCCTGACAGGTCACGCGCCATCTCCACTTTGTCCTCCTCGAAAAGCGAGTCGCCGATTTCATATCCCCTGGCTTTGAGGAATGTGTTCGCCATACCCCCGCCTATCAGCAAAATATCAACCATACCAATGAGGCGTTCGAGAACCTTTATTTTATCCGACACCTTCGCGCCGCCCACGATAGCGGCAAACGGCCGCTGCGGATGTTCTAGAGCCGAACCCAGGAAGTTGAGTTCGCGTTCCATCAGGAAACCAGCTACGCCGGGCAGGAAGCGCGTTACACCCTCGGTCGAAGCATGAGCGCGATGCGCTGTGCCAAAAGCGTCATTGACGTAGAGTTCGCCGAGCGCGGCAAGTTGCTGCGCGAAGGCAGGATCATTCTTCTCTTCTTGCGAATGGAAGCGCAGATTTTCCAGCAGTAAGACCTGGCCTGCCGAAAGCGCTCTAGCCGTCGCTTCAACGTGCGGCCCGACACAATCCCCGGCCATTTCAACCGGTCTGCCCAGTAGTTCGCTCAGCCGTTGCGCAACAGGCGCGAGACTCAACTTTTCGACTACCTTGCCATCGGGCCGACCCAGGTGCGACATGAGGATGAGCGCGGCTCCATGATCGAGAACATACTGGATAGTAGGCAGGGTGGCGCGAATGCGCGTATCGTCGGTGATGTGCCGCTCCGCGTCGAGCGGCACATTGAAATCGACGCGCATCAAGACGCGCTTCCCGGCAACATCACTATCGCGAACGGTCTTCTTATCCATGGCGATGTTTCCCTAAAATCCTTTTTGGGCGATGAAATGGGTCAGGTCGGCCACGCGAGAGGAATAGCCCCATTCATTGTCATACCACGCAATCACCTTAATCATGTTTCCGATGGCCATCGTTGACAGGCCATCAATGATCGAGGAATGCGAGTCGCCACGGAAATCGGTCGAGACCAGCGGCTCACCGGTGAAATCAAGAATACCTTTGAGCGCGCCCGCCGCCGCATCCTTGAAAGCCTGGTTGACCTCCTCTTTAGTGGTCTCCTTACGCAGTGTCGCCACGAAATCAACTACCGAGACGGTCACGGTCGGCACGCGCAGCGACATACCATCAAATCGTCCTTTGAGTTCGGGAATGACCAGCGCCAGTGCGCGAGCCGCGCCGGTGCTGGTAGGAATAATATTCGCCCCGGCTGTGCGAGCGCGACGCAGGTCCTTGTGAACCTGGTCCAGGATGCGCTGGTCATTGGTGTAGGAGTGGATGGTATTCATCAGGCCCTTCTCGATGCCAAAGGCGTCGTTGATGACTTTCGCGGCAGGTGCCAGGCAGTTGGTCGTGCAGGATGCGTTAGAAATGATATGGTGTCTGGCCGGATCGTACATAGCATCATTGACGCCCAGCACGATAGTCAGATCTTCGCCTTTGGCCGGCGCGGAGATAATGACTTTTTTCGCGCCACCCTTGATATGCGCGGCGGCTTTATCCGCGTCGGTGAAAAGACCGGTTGACTCGATCACCAGCTCTACGCCCATGTCACCCCAGGGAATCATGGCCGGGTCGCGCTGCGAAATCACTTTGATGCTGTGCCCGTTGACGACCAACGCATCGGCGGTGGCCTCGACCTCGCCGGGGAAACGGCCATACGTGGAGTCATATTTCAAAAGGTGAGCATTGGTTTTGGTATCGGTCAAATCGTTCACGGCCACGACTTCGATTTCGCGTGGATAGCGTTCCATAAGGGCTTTCATCGACTGACGCCCTATACGTCCGAAGCCGTTGATGCCGATGCGAGTAGTCATAGTCTATCTTCTCCTTTAACACGGTGTTAGCGCAAATGCACATTACTGCTTGCGTAGTAACGCTGGCGCAATAGATGTTTCACGTGAAACATTTCACAAATATCGAGGACAATCCTATCCGTAAGGTATGCCTGCTATCAGAGTATCATCTATAGCGGGCCTTCGGCAAGGCGTCATATCACAATTCGCATACATATTCATTACGGTTGCGAGGTGAAGGTGTGTAGAGACACGATAAATCGCATCCTATTCATACCAACATAACGGAGCCAGTAGGAACAGCATTCTTCGTTGCTAAAGTTGGGACAGTTGGGACACTGTTGCTTCGTCCTGTTAGCCCTTCACCCCTGTCATGCTGAGCGCAGCGAAGCATCTGCGCCACCACGTATCGGAGACCCTTCGCTGCGCTCAGGGTGACAGGACCTTTCACCGGGAGGTTTTTTCAGAAAGGCATCAGCGAGGTGAAAGGTGTCATGCTGAGCGCAGCGAAGGGTCTGCGTGCGACCCGGCGAGAGATGCTTCGCTGCGCTCAGCATGACAGGCGAGATCGGCGCGTTTCAAAAAACCTCCCAGTGAAAGGTGACACGACAGGACCGGTTGTGAGTGACAACGTTCATCAGCGACAGGGCGAATAGTTCGTTTCATTCCTCAATTTGACTGGTAAAATTCACCAGGTTATTCAATACAGGGTACGGGGATGACGCCGATGGAGAAGCGGATATAGTCATCGCTATAGCCAAAACCAGAGCCTGGCACACCCGCTATGCCCGTTTTCTCGAAGAGCGAGAAGGCATCTTCGCCCTGCCGCAACCGGCTCCAGATATAAACAGTGGCATCATCTCCAGCATAGATCTCTTCAAACAGGTTTTGTTGCGCGTTGATACGGCTCAACTGCGCGAGTAGCCGTTTGCGCCGCAAGCGGTAGAGGGAGCGCAGCTTTTCGATCAAACGGGGATGAGACTGGATGAGGCGATAATAGGCCATGTAGCGTAGTTGCCACTCGCCAGGCAGCGAGGCCGTGCTGTTGGACCAACCAACGCCAAGCGCGGGCGCAAGTGTAAGGTCGCCAATCGTCACGTGACCAAAACGCTCGCCCGTGAGGGTATACGATTTGGAGAAACTGCTGACAAAGATGCTGTGCCGCAATACATCAGGCGCAGCAAAAGCCCGCATACGCTCTAAGTCCGCTTCAGGCTCGGACGTGCCTATATAAGCCAGGTCGACCAGCATATACACGTCGCGCCCGCTTTCCCAGTAGGAACGCAATACGGCGAACAGCGCGTGCAGTTCGTCAGCAGTGTAGGCAAAAGTGGTAGGATTATTCGTAACAGTAAGATACATGAGGCTACTATCCGGCCACTGCTCGAGCAAAGCGCCCAACTCAGCCGGTGTCAACTTAAAGCTGTTTCCGGCTTCCGTGCGGAAGCGGTGCAGTGTATAGCAGTAGGAACGGGCCTGCCATTCTGGCACGGTGAAGCCCGGCTCTGGAAACAGAATACCAGGTATTACACCGTCGCGTTCGCGCAAAAACATGCTTATAGCGCGTAACACTTTATCAGTACCATCCATTGCGCCCAGAGCCAGATAAACCTGCTCTTTCTCGACTGGTAGACCCCAACGTTGCATGTCACCCGCCAGCCATTCACGCAATAGCGGATTGCCGGTACCAGGTATATCATAAATGCGCGCATCGAAACATTGTAGCAGTAATAGACGCTCGCAATGCATCATTTCTTCGCGCAGCCAGAGGTAGGTGTCGCCACTGGCCCTGTAACCGTGCAACTCTTCGCCGGGCAGCGCCACTCCTAACTCGTCGGCCAGCATTCGATAGTCAGCCGGGCCGCCCGCATCGCCCTCACACTCGCTCACGCGGCGCAAATTTACGTCACCAATAGTACGGTTGACGATCTCGGCCTGTAGAATTTCTTCATCTATCGAACTAGCGCGGCATTGCTGTTCCAACTCGCCAACCATGCGAGCCATAACACGAGTTGGCCCCGATCCTTGCATAATCACAGGCCGGTATCGCTCCACTATTTGCTGGCGCAGGGTTCTCAGTAATGCTCGTTGTTCTTGTTGCGAACGGGGTAAAGGTGGAAAAGGGGTTGCTTTCATCTCAGGAACTTTGCGGGTAATCGCCATCGTTCTCTCCTCCATTGCGCTCACATTGCGCAAATTATTCTGAGGCGCGCAGTCTCCATTGACTGCCTCCACCTGAAAGTGTAGCACAATTTTCTATACGTTAGCAATATCGCCATGGGGCTTGCCCCCGCCCTGGCGATGTTTCACGTGAAACATACATCTATCAGGACGATTCACGTGTTTCATAATAAAAATGTTTCACGTGAAACATTCAGCCGTTATTCGATTACCTCAAACGCTTCTCTATGAATAGCCTGCGCCAGCGCGTTGATATCGGGAGAGAGCACGCGATCGTGATCGAGTTTCGCCACGTAAGAACGCACGATCTCGTATGCCTGTTGCGCCCCTGCGCCGGGCTTCAATGGTTTGCGAAATTCGAGCATCTGCGCCGCGCTCATCAATTCGATGGCAACTACCTGACGCGCCTCTTCGAGGATGCGCAGCAGTTTGTGCGCGCTGGTTGCGCCCATACTATTGAAGTCCTCCATACCTGCCGAAGTGGGAATAGAATCGATGCTGGCCGGATGAGCAAGCACCTTGATTTCGTTGACCAGGGAAGCGGCCACGTATTGCGCGATCATAAAACCTGAGTTCAAGCCGGGATTGGGCGTCAGGAACAGCGGCGCGCCTCCCTCATCCCAGTCGTGCGGCCCCATCAAATTGAAGATGCGCCGCTCAGAAAAACTCGCCAGTTGCGCGAGCGCGATCGCCAGAAAGTCCAGCGCCAGGGCAAGCGGTTGCCCATGAAAATTGCCGCCGCTCAATACGTCCCCTTCACCGGGAAATACCAGGGGATTGTCGGTGACAGCGCCCAGTTCTCGATCGAAAACTCCCGCGCTGTAGTCCAGAGCATCGCGTACCGCTCCCAGCACCTGGGGAGCGCAGCGCATGGAATACGGGTCCTGCACGCGAGGGCAATCCGCGTGACTGACATTAATTTCGCTATGCGCTACCAGCCGGCGCAAACGCTCCGCGCTGATCTGTTGACCGACCTGTCCTCTCCGCCTGTGTATGCGTTCATCCAACGGCGCGTGACTGCCCATCAGGCCTTCGATGCTCATAGCGCAGGCTACTTCCGCGGCCCGCAATAACACCTGCGCGTCATATTGAGCAAGCACGGCTATCGCTTCCATAAGATGGGTGCCATTGATGAGCGCCAATCCTTCCTTCGCGTGCAGCGCAATAGGCTCAAGTCCAACACGTTTGAGAGCTTCTGCGCCACTATAGTGTTGTCCCTCAACAATAGCTTCTCCCTCGCCAATCAGCGTCAGGCCAAGATGCGCCAGGGGAGCGAGATCGCCGCTTGATCCTACCGAACCACGCGAGGGAACCACCGGAAAAACACGCACATTGAGCATAGCGATCAGCAACTGCACCACTTCGACGCGCACACCCGAATGACCACGCGCCAGGCTCGCCGCCAGCAATAGCATCATTGCGCGCGTCACTTCTTCGCTCAATGCCTCTCCCACCCCTGCCGCGTGACTGCGCAACAGGTTATGCTGTAAATCCGTCAACTGCTCGTGCGGGATGCGCACGCGACTCAAGTGACCAAAGCCGGTAGTCACACCATAGACTTTGCGCCCCTCCGCCGCCAATGCATCAATTACCGCCCGTGCTGCCTGAATACGCGCCACGGCTTTCGTATCCAACTCAACCAGCGCATAATGCCGCGCCACCGCGATTACCTGCTCCGATAGCAGCGCAAGTCCATCAAGCGAAACACGTGTAATGTGTTGATGAGGATGTTCGGTCTTCATCGATGAAGATTCCTTTCTGGCTACGACGCTTCTTAAACACATTGTAGCAGATAGCGAGAGGCAGCGTAAATCATGACCCCTTTTCTTGCCGCATATTCGCCATGATTTGCGCTGTAGGAGCGGCTATCATTAACACTAGAGTTACAAAGAGCAATGGGAAATTGATTAGCCGCGTGAGTATATCCACCTGAGACGGGGCCAGCAGTACGAGAAAATAGAGACACTGCGCCAACCCCGCGTATTTGCCCCAGACTGTTGAACCGAAACGCACCGGGTGCGCGAATATAAAATAACTGGCAAGGGCAGCCAGCAAAGGCAGCAGAAAGCGCGCCAGCATCACTATACCCACCCATAGTGGTAAAATGCTATGCTGGATAAGCATCAGGGTAACTGCCAGGTAAAGGCAAAAGTCCGCTTCGCCATCGGTTATCTGACCAAGTTTGCTCTGCGTATGGGTGCGGCGCGCAATCTGTCCATCCAGGATGTCAGTGATGATTCCGCTGAGAAAAATAAGCAAGATCAGCATAGTCGGGGTTGGCACACCGCCCAGCAATCTACCCAACAAGTATGACGCGCCCAGCCCGCGCAATTGCGTGCAAAAATTGGCAAGTCCAACGATGGGGAGCAGCGCGCCCGCCTGCGGCTGGCGATTCAATCCCAGGTGCCAGTACATATCGTTAATCTGCCACACCACACAAAACAAAAAGCCCGGCAAGAGACGCAGCGCAATAGCTGGCCCTTCTAATCCAAAACTGGCAGCGAACAGCATAAGACCTGATACACAGAGCGCAAGGCTTACACGACGCCATGAATGTCTCAAGCACGCATTGGTAGTAGCCGTCTGCCGCGACATGTTCCACGACCGCGCGAGAAAACGCGCCCACGCCAGCGGGCTAAATTTCTCATGGCGTAATGTCGTGAGCAAATCAACGACAAACTGGCTTTCGTTCGATACGGTCGAAGCCATTGCAGGGTATCCTTTAGACAGGTTCTCATTCAGAAACAATAATGTTTCACGTGAAACATTCCTGAACCCCAGAGCGCTCTGTTACCTGTCATTCTGAGCGCAGCGAAGAATCTACGTTTTGCTCCACGAGAGATTCTTCGCTGCGCTCAGAATGACAACGATACATTTGACAGTGATAGTACTTGTTACCGTTCTGGCATATCATAAAACAATCAGGATGCGATAAACACCGAATGGACGAGATTCACGCCGAAGTGGTAGCCAATTTCATGATAATCCGCAATCGACCAGAAAGCCAGTTCGCCGCGTTTGCCCACCTCGATGCTGCCCGTCATTTCATGCAGCGCCAGGGCGCGCGCGCCGTTAATGGTGGCCGCCGTCAAAGCTTCTTCCAGCGACATACCCATAGCCGACATCGCCAGTCCCAGCATCAGCTGCATGTTTTCACAATACGAGGTACCTGGATTAAAGTCGGTTGCCAGCGCCACGAGCAGTCCGCGCTCAAGCAGACGCCGCGCCGGTGGATAGGGATCGCGCAGGGTATAGGAGCAGCCGGGCAAGAGCGTTGCCACCACCCCGGCTTCGCGCATATCGTCCAGGTCGGCATCGCTGGCGAAATCGAGATGATCTGCCGATGTAGCGCCCAACTCTGCCGCCAACTTTGCGCCGCCCGACGCGCTCAATTGATCTGCGTGAATTTTGAGCAGGTACCCTAGCTCTTTCGCGCGCGTAAGAATGCGGCGGCTCTCATCCGGTGAAAACGCCTCGCGCTCGCAGAATACGTCACAGAAACGCGCCAATCCTACAAACGATGGCAGCATTTCTTCAATCACAAGATCAACATAGGCGTCGCGCTTATCGCGATACTCCGGCGGAACACTGTGCGCTCCCAGAAACGTCGGTACCACGCGCACGCGGCTATACTCATAGGACGGGCTTGTCTCCATCGCATTCAGATTGTTGATGATGCGCAAACACGTTTGCTCAGTTACCTTATCCAACCCGTAACCTGTTTTCACTTCGACCGTTGTCGTACCATGATTGCGCATTGTATGAAGCCGCCCGGTCGCCAGTTTCGTCAGCGTTTGAGTATCCGCGCCGCGGGTCGCCTGCATCGTTGTCAAAATGCCGCGTCCCTGGGCAAGCAACGCGCCATAGCTCACGCCCTGGCGGCGCAGGTGGAACTCTTCTGACCGGTCGCCCGCGAAAACCAGGTGGGTATGCGAATCCACCAGGCCAGGTGTTACCACCATGCCCTGAGCATCAATGGTAGCGATCTCGCCTACAGCATTACCTGCATCATGCTGGAACATTGGTTCATTTTCATCGTCACGCCCCAGCCAGACGATCACCCCGTCATGCAAAGCGACCGCCGCCTTATCTATAACCTGTAAAGGGCCGGACGCTCCTGGAACGGGGTGTTGCGCAACCGTGACAAGCTGCCCGATGTTGCGAATGACCATATCGGCCTGGATACGCGCCGGCTGTTGCAATGGGTCAGGCATCATTTCCATGCCTCCTCTGGATTAGTTTAGTCTGATACCTCCCACGTTATAACACACACAGGAGCGCGGCGTCGAGTACGATGTGACCAGGGCAGGGGCAAGCCCAGCCCGTACCCTATACGGGAGGGGAGAACCACTTCGTAGCAGGGTACGGGCTGGGCTTGCCCCTGCCCTGGTCACAGTAATCTGATTTTCATTTGCTCTCGTAGTATCTGATAGCAGCATGATTGATGCTAAACAGTCTTGATACAGTACCCTGAAGCATTGAGTAGTATTCGCGGTCAGGAAGTACTCATCATCTTTCATTCCCATCGTGGGAAAAGGAGTTAACATGTCATCTATTCGCTTCGTTCCAACCCGCGTGCATGGCATCTTCGACTACGTCGGAGGTATTGCCCTGATAATCGCGCCGTTTCTCTTCGGATTCTTCAGTGTAGGTGGAATAGCCGTCATCCTGCCTGTGGTGCTTGGCGTCGGCCTCATTGTCTATAGCCTCTTGACCCGCTATGAACTGGGTATTCCCGCCATCAAGTTCATCCCGATGCCCCTGCACCTGCTCTTCGATTTCGTGGCCGCCGCGCTCTTAGCCGTCTCTCCATTTCTGTTCGGATTTTATCGTGACGCGCCCAACGTGTGGCTCCCTCACCTGATTTCGGGCATCGGCGTCATTCTACTCGTGCTGGTTTCACAAACCCAGCCCCGCGCACACACAGCCAGAGCGACCGCTTAACCCTATACTCAAAGAGAGAACAGCATCATACGCCTGTGGCATATGATGCTGTTTTCTCTTTATCTCTTCCCCTTGCTCAATACCTGTGGATTTGATACACTGTTGTCAACAGTGAGGGGCGCGATGAAGAATATCAATGAAAGAAGACACTTATGCGAGCAGTTGACGATAGTAATCCCAAATTCGCGGCGGTCATTCGCGAATTATTGATCTGGAAGCAATTGCCGGAAAGCGATTTGTCGCGCCTGGTTCCTCGCTATTTTCTGGTGACAGACGACTTTCGTGATATGGAAGATCAGGGTTTACTCACAATGACCTTTTACGGCGATGAATACGTATTGAGTTTGACTACCTATGGTCGTCTGTGGTTGGAGCAATACACCGCAGAGCAGAAGGAGAGCGATAATGCCCGGTTATGATGAAGAAGAGGCATTTCCATACAAAACGATTGGTACCGATGAAGCAAAGCAAATGATCGAAGCGGGCGCGCGTGTTATCGATGTGCGCCAGCTGGACGAGTGGAAGCGCGGGCATATAGCCGGAGCCACGCTGCTACCAATCGACGGTATTTACTCATTCGGCAAAGCCCTCAAGGAGCAGTATCTTCCCGCCGGTGAAGCAGTGATCTTCGTATGCGCCAGCGGCCAGCGCAGCGCATCCGCCTCCGAAATTGCCCTGGTGGTCGGCCTGGATAATGTCTATAACCTGGCAAACGGAATGAATGGCTGGATGATGAGGCGTTACCCTGTAGAGCGGTAAAAGTTTGCTTCCCCATGTCGTACAATAGACAGTGCAATATGCTGAGAGGAGTAATATATCATGCCCCTGCTTGAAGGAAAAAAAGTGCTCATTGCCGGTATAGCCAATCATCGTTCCATTGGCTGGGCTATCGCGCAAGCTTTCGCCCGTGAAGGCGCGCAACTCGCTTTTACCTACCAGGAACGTATGGAAAAATATGTAAAAGAGCTGGCCGAGAAGATTCCTGGCACCCCCACTATTCTCTGTGATGTACAGAGCGACGAACAGATCGACTCCGCGTTTGAGAAAGCCGGGGAACTCTTCGGCGGCAAGCTTGACACCTTTATCCACTCGGTCGCCTTTGCCCCTCCGCAGGAACTGGAGAACCCATTCCACCAGACCACGCGCGCCGGTTTTCAGACTGCCCTGGATATCAGCGCCTATTCGCTGGTGGCAATGGCGCGGCGAGCCGTACCGCTCATGCAGGCCAATGGCGGCGGCAACATGCTGACGCTGACCTACATGGCAAGCGAGCGCGTCATGCCCAAATATAACGTGATGGCTGTGGCGAAGGCCGCGCTGGAGTGCAGCGTGCGTTACCTGGCCTTCGAGCTTGGCGAGTTTAATATCCGCGTCAACGCCATTTCAGCCGGGCCGCTCAATACGCTGGCCGCGCGCGGTGTCTCCGGCTTCACCACCTTTCGCGGACACGTCGAGACTGCGGCTCCCCTGCGCCGCAATATCGAGCAGGGCGATGTTGGCGACGCCGCGCTCTTCCTGAGCAGCAACCTGGCGCGTTCCATTACCGGGGAAATCCTGTTTGTGGATGCCGGCTACAATATCATGGGCGCATAGAAAAGCTTTGCTTCCTATTGTTCGTACCTTTGAATTGGCGGACTCTGCCGCGCTGGCTCTCCACACTTGCTGCAAAAACGGGCAGTTGAAAGATTCGCGTGGCCGCAGGGCCAGGGCACCCTGATCTGTGTGCGATCTCCAGCCGCATTTGAAGTACCCGCGGCATATGGGTTCGCCTGCCTGGGAAGAGACGGCTGAGCTGATTGAGGTGGAGCAGGCCACACCGGCGGTTGCGAGACAGGCGGCGCAGGGGGCGGGCCAAAGGGCATTGATGGATTGCGCTGCGGCTGGTAGGTCTGTGGCGGTTGCGGAAACGAAGGGGAAGGCGAAGGCCCCTGGTTTACAGGTGGCGGCGTAAATGGATACGCTCCATTCGCTGGTGCGCTATAGTTTTGCTTGCTTGTTGCCAGGGCGGGCTTCTTACCTCTACCCCGCGCGATTACCACTCCGAAGAGCAAAACTCCCAGCACAACCACAACGCCCACTGCCAGCAACGGCCAGTTATTCGCCAGGAACGAAGACGCCTGCGTCGACGAAGGAGTTGATGTGGGTGTTACCGCTACTTTCTCGGTTTGGGCCTGCTGTTGCGCGTACACCAGGTAGCGATTGACGCCCTTAAATTGCGGATAGGTTGTGGCAAGCTGCTGCAACTCTTGCACAGCTTTACGCCAGTGGCCGGAACTTGTGACGCTATAATCATTAAAAGCCTTGCTCCAGGCCGTTTGAAATGCTCCAGGGGCAGTATTCAGGCTCAGTTGTTGCACCAACTGCCGCGCGCTATTGCCCGCTTGCAGGAAACTGGTACTTCCCTGCGTGCCGATACCAAAGCTGACAATCCCAACCACTTTCCCCGTCGAATCCAGCGCCGGGCCACCGCTATCGCCACGTTCCACGTTGCCTCCCACTTGAATGAGGGGCGCGCCCGTATCCGTCGTCTTGATCGAACTGACATTTACGGTATTTACCGACGAGGTAAGCAGGTTGGTCGGTGTTGTACTCACATCGCCATTCCCAGGAAAACCAATGATAGTGAGCTGATCCTGCGCCTGGACGCCGGAAGAGTCCCCAAGCTGCACCATTGGCATATTATCCATATTGCTGACATGGATGATAGCGACATCTTTCTGATTCACGGCGCTCTGGGCCTCAATGCGATCAACGTTTGAATACACAGTAGAGGGGATACTCTGGAAGCTAGTCGCGCTCAATGGGCCGGTGAAAGCAAAACTCAGGTATACCCTGCTCGTGGGCGTGTCATACTGGCTGGTAGAGTTCAACTGGCCGCTCGCCAGCGCCTGCGCCACCTGGGCAGCCGAAACCGGTGGATTGACCTTCAGTGTCTGGTCCATGTAAGTCGCTACATCCTGCGCCGCCGTCTGTTGCAAGAAGTTGTCAAGGTCGGCCTGCGCCGGATTGACCACATGATCGGCGGTCAAAATATCGCCATGCGCGCTGATGAACGTGCCGGAACCAGACGTGACCAGCGGATACCCGTTGCTGCCATCTTGCGGAAACGTGACGTTGCCCGCTGCAAAATTCACAATCAACTTGCCATCAACCTGCGTAATGATGCGCACCACCGCCGGTTGCGCAATATCTACAGCACGCACAACTGGATCGGCCACGTTGCCACCAGGAATATCATAGGTATAGGCTGACGCAATGCCTCCACCGGCCAACAGGCTCATCAATGAGATGATGCCGGCCATGCATAGCATAGACAGTAGTTTTATGCGTCCCCGTGTTTTTATCGATCTATCCATTTACGTATACCTGTGCTTTGTTCCATTCAATCTGTAGAAGTAAGGGTTGGGCTACACGAAAAGCTCCTCGTAGTAATTAAAAGCATTATACCTCATATTTTCGGCAATCGATATGAGGTATTTCACACACTCCTGCGCTTATCACCTGTAATGGCGCGCCAACTCCGATGCATATTTTTTGCCCACGCTCGCGCTGTGTTCTTCCAACCAATCGCTTAAACGGGTATGACCCGTAGGTGGCTGCTGCGAGATCAACAAATCCGCCATTAGTCCGAAAACTTCCTCGCGTGTAATCAACACATCGCCCGGCAACGGCTCGATCATTTTCGTCAAAGACAACGCGACACGGGGATTCACATGTGTAAGTATAACTCTTTTGCGCAGTTTTTCCATAATCAACCGTACTAATTGCTCAAAAGTAAACACCTCTCTTTCTTCTTAGCTCTAGTGTAATCATAAGGCACGAAGTAAAGAGATATTACACCAGCAGCTATGTAACATTTTTGATGTTACATAGCTGCTGGTGTAATATCTCTTTACCATTGACTTCATCTGTGTGCTTGACAGGCGACTCTCTACCATGTTAGCATTAACCCATGAACGAAAAGAGTCACCATCATTATCCGTATAAACACATCGCGCATGATTTCGCCGTATAAGCCTGGCACATTTGCTTATGCGGCGGAAAATGGTGCCGGTGTCTGAACGCCTGTAAAGGCTACCGCTACTCTCATGAGCATATCAATTGCGCGGAGTAGTGATGGCTTTCGTTGGTAACTCACCCGACCTTTTCCCCGTTTCAGTTCTCGCCATCTCCATACTCTGCGCAGCATCGCATGTATCGCCAGGTTCTCCGCTTTAGTCTCCTGTCATCCTTCGCTACGCTCAGGATGACAGGAGGGAGCATACTCTGGTATATTATCAAACTTCATTTAGAGGAGAACATACACATGTTACTCGTGAATTTTTCAAAGGTAAGCAAAGATTTTGGCGGCAACTCCGTCTTTCGCGAAATCGACCTGGAAATTATGGAGGGCGAGCGCATCGGGCTGGTAGGCGAGAACGGCGGCGGCAAATCCACGCTGCTCAAGCTGCTGGCCAGCCTGGATGAACCAACGAGCGGCGTCATTTCGCGCCGCCGCAACCTGACCCTGGGCTATTTGCAGCAGGAGACCGATCCGGGCCAGAGTCACAAAACAGTTTTCGAGGCCGTTTCCGAGGTCACCCAGGAACTGGTTGACCTGCCCAACCTGCTCAACGAACTGGAGACGCGCATGGCCGACCCTGCTATCGCTGACGACCCGGACGAACTGGCGCGCGTCCTCGATGCCTACGGCAGGGCGCAGGAACGCTTTGAAGCGTCGGGCGGCTATAGTGGCGAGCATAACGTTGAGGCGGTATTGCAGGGACCTGGTTTCGGACCTGCCTGGTACGAAATAGAGGTTGGCTCGCTGAGTGGCGGCGAGAAGAAGCTGGTCAACCTTGCGCGTATCCTCCTCAAATCGCCCGACCTGCTCTTACTCGACGAGCCAGATAACCATCTCGATATCGAAGCCAAAGCCTGGCTGGAACAGTATATCGCCAGCTATCCCGGCACAGTAGTAATCATCTCGCATGATCGCCTGCTGCTGGACCGCGCCGTCAAAAAAATCTTCGAGCTTGAAGATGGGCGCATCTCCTCCTACGCTGGCAACTACAGCTACTACTTCGAGGAACGCCGGCGCAGGCTCCAGAAGCAATTCGAGCTGTACACCCGGCAGCAAGAAGAGATCAAGCGTTTAGAGGGAGTATGGCGGCAATACCAGGGCTGGGTAAAATTGAATGACAAATTCGCCACCAAAGCGGAGGATACCCTGAAACGTATCGAGCGCATCAAACGCGAAGGGGTCAGCAAGCCCATCCTGTTGCGCGACAAAATCAAGGTCAACCTGGACTCCGACCGCAGCGGCAAGAAAGTGTTGGAGGTCACAGGTTTGACCAAAGGCTACGCAGGACGCACGCTCTTCCAACCCTTCGACCTGACCATCCTGTATGGCGACCGCGTCGGCATCGTGGGAGCCAATGGCAGCGGCAAAACCACGCTGCTCCGCACTATGCTGGACATGCTGCCAGCCGGCGCTGGCACCGTCAAGATTGGAGCCAGCGTCATCGCCGGCTACTACGCCCAGGAACAGGAGACGCTGCCCCTGGAAAGCACGCCGCTCGACTTTGTGCGCCGCATCAAACCCATGAGCGAACCGCAGGCCATCGCATTCCTGAGCGGCCTGCTCTTCTCCTACGACGACATCCGCACACCTATTCTGCGTTTGAGCGGCGGCGAAAAGAGCCGCCTGCAACTGGCGCGCCTGGCGCTGACCGACGCCAACTTCCTGCTGCTCGACGAGCCAACCAACAACCTTGACATCACCTCCGTCGAAGTGCTGGAAGCCGCCCTGCAAGAGTTCGAAGGCACCATACTCACCGTCTCGCACGACCGCTACTTCCTCGACAAAATCGTTAAAAAGATCGTGTCGATAGAAGAGGACGGGAAGGTGAGAATGTATCCGGGGAACTTCTCGTATTATTACGAGAAGCGCAACCTTTCTAATGAACGTAGCAACGCCGGAGGAGCTAGAGCAAAGCTATCAACAGATGTTA
>JADEYI010001573.1_pt1 | contig 16146 bp, 15 predicted proteins | sample 8542331 | NCBI WGS metagenome assembly JADEYI01 (sample SAMN16510988, study PRJNA670497) | mine drainage metagenome | isolation source: biofilm near Copperflume 1 | place: Germany: Marsberg coppermine Kilianstollen | collected 2018-02 | reverse complement strand
GTCCTATGCTAACACCCTGGCAGTCAGAACACATCCGCGAAGGGGTTGCCCTCCGCCTCCCGTCGCCACCGAGACCAGGGTAGGCGCGCCAGACTGGAAACCAGCAGGCCAGCTTGCGCTCGCCCTATGCGCGAAAGGGGCACGCCTGCGGCCTGCCACAGGGCCAGGGCCACATCACGGGCTGAGAGCGGCGATCCCAAAGCGGCTTTAGGATTCAACACTGTCAGCCTAAAGGCCCGCGCTGGGTGGGTTGAAAGCCCCATAGCGGAATAGGGAACAAACCACTTGCCTTCCCGAAATTCCGCTCTGATACCGGGGAAATGCTGGCGCAGCACTTCCAGGGTATCCGGCCAGAGCCGCAGCCCACCATCCAGACCACAGACCAGATGACTGTTCGCATCGAATACACAGAAATCCTCGGCTACCGGGTTCCAGCCTGTAGTCAGGGCTTGGAGTAGGGTGGTGGTCTTGCCGCTACCGCTCGCACCCAAAAGAATCCATGCCTTGTCTTCCTGGCTCGCCGCTGCTGCGTGCAAAGGTAACAAACCTGCTACCCGCAAGACCTCGCACACTGCCAGGTGTAGGGTCTCGGCGAGGCTTGGCCCCTGACCCCACAAACCGATTTCGCTCGCCGAAGGCGAGACCTCGAGCCGCACCCCACCTTCAAGACCCCCCAACCAGAACACTGGATCCGCCTCGAACAAGCCCACCCTGTGGTGTTGTAGACGAATCGAGGTAGCGTGCAGCAATGCCTCCGATTCGGCAGGCCGCCGATATTGGCTGACCCGCACGGTATGCCGCAGAGGCAACTCGGGCAGATCGAAGGCAAAATGGCGGGTCAGCCAATCTTGCCACGGCGGCTCGAGGTCGGCCTCGAAGCGGCAGGCCAGCAGAGTAAAGCTAGACATCTTCAATAAGGTTACGGCTCAAAAGCTGCTCGAGCACACGCTGGATATCCGCCTCGGCTTGCCCTGGAGCCAGACCATAGCTGCGGGTCAGTTCTTGTTCAGCTCTTCGGGGGTCTGCGAGGTTTTGCCAGACGATTCTGCCGGTGCGGTTGAGGCTATACATCTGGCTATTGAGAGGGTTCAAGAGTACCATTTCTTCCCCCAGGTCGGTCTCGATGAGTCCCTTGGCTGCACGATACACTCAAGCATCATAGAAGGCTAAAGAAATCTCGAGTGTGTCCATTCTAGAGCAACTGCGGCAAGTGGGCTCGAGCGAATGCGCCCCAGCAGCGCGGACAACCCAAGCGGGGAGGTTCATGGGTTCAGCATAGCAACTAGGACAAGTGAACAGAAAAGCTCGAGTGGCCCATCCCATTTGCTACAGTTAGGCCATGTTAGCTTCAAATCCGTCAAGTGACATCCCTGAAGTTGCTTTTACAAACCCCCAAGACTGGGTAGACTGGCTCGAGAAAAATCATTCGTCGTCCGCTGGGGTCTGGCTCAAAATCGCCAAGAAGGCCTCGGGTTTGGAGTCACCTACCTATGCCGAGGCGCTCGAGGTGGCTCTTTGCTACGGCTGGATAGATGGGCAGAAACGGCCCTACGACGAGGTCTTCTGGCTACAAAAGTTCACACCGCGTGGGGTCAAAAGCATTTGGTCAAAGGTCAACAAGAGGAAAGCCCTGAGCTTGATTGAAGCAGGATGGATGAAACCTGCTGGGTTGGCTGCTATCGAGAAGGCCAAAAAGAACGGGCAATGGGACGCAGCCTATGACTCACAGAGCAAAGCCAGTATGCCCGAAGATTTGCAGGCTGCACTCGATGGCAATCCCAAGGCCAAAGCCTTTTTTGCCACCCTCAACAGTGTCAACCGCTACGCAATCTTATTTCGTGTCCAGACCGCCAAGAAGGCCCAAACTCGCTCAAAACGCATCAAGCAGTTTATAGGGATGCTCGAAAAAGGCCAGAAGATTTATCCCTGAGCCACTACTTCCTTGCTGCCACCCTCGAGCCGCAAAGCCAATGCCAGGGAAAGGAAGTTGTATGAGCAAAGCAACTCAGGGTAAAGACAAAATGCGCTCCCACTACGACTTCTCGCAGGCAGAGCAGGGGAAATATCAGCATTTCATCGGTCAAACCTCCACCCTGCGAATCACCCATCCCGACGGCTCCGTATCGGTAGAGCAAATCGAGCCCCCCAAAGATGCTATTTTCTTGGAGCCAGACCTCCGCAAATATTTCCCGGACTCCGAAGCTGTCAATAAAGCCTTGCGCGGGCTCATTGAGTTGATTCCAAAGAAGTCTGCCTAAAGACTCGATCCACCCCCCAAGCCCTCAAGAAAAGTTCTTGGGGTTAAGTGGGCGATATCTGATGATTCTAAGCTTTTAGAGGTGTCCTTTGAGGTTGCCACAAGCAGGAGTATAGTTTAGGCAAACCTCGTGGAGGACAGCATGGAAGAAGCGGCGGTGTTCAAGAATAAGCCCCTGGTGGCTCCTACTGCAAAACTTGCACAGCAAGCCCCCCTGAGCGTGCTCGAGGCCAGCCGCCTGTTGGAATCGGCCCGAAACGACCCCCTCTCCTACTGGGAAGACATCGCCGAGGAGCTTTTCTGGTACTCCGGCTGGAACCATACCCTCGAGGGCGAGTTGGGCAACTTTCGCTACTTCGCGGGGGGGTTGAGCAATGTCTCGGTGAACTGCGTAGATCGCCATTTGTCCCAGCACGCCAACAAAGTAGCCATTTTCTACGAGCGCGAGGATGGTTTGCGCGAGGTCTGGAGCTATCGCCAGCTATCGGCTGAGGTCAACCGATTTGCCGCCGCCATGCGGGCTATGGGCATCGCCAAGGGAGACCGGGTGGCGATTTATATGTCCAATATCCCCGAGGTCTTCGCGGTGATTCAGGCTTGTTATCGCATCGGGGCCATCTACAGCGTGAGTTTTGCCGGGTTTTCGGCAGAAGCTGTGCACGATAGGCTCTTGGACTCCCAGCCCCGGCTGGTGGTGGTGGCGGACGGCTCACTGCGGCGCGGCAAGGTAGTACCGCTAAAGGAAACCCTAGACCAAGCCCTCGAGGGTATCGGCTCGGTTGAAAAAGTGGTGGTGGTGCCGCGCCTGGAGGGTAGTCGCGTAGTGGATCACCCTGTTCCCATGACCGAAGGACGCGACGTATTCTACGCGGACTTCGTGGCGGGGTTCGGGCCGGAGTTCCCGGCGGAGCCTATAGAGGCCAACGAGCCAGGCTTTATCATCTACACCTCTGGAACAACCTCCAAGCCTAAGGGGCTGGTTCACTCCGGGATAGGCTTTCTGACCGGGGCCTATGCCAACGTCAAATGGGCCTTGAACCTCCAGCCAGACGATGTGTATTGGTGTACTGCCGACGTGGGCTGGCTGACCTTCCCGATTTTTGCCCTGGTGGGCGGGCTGGCCCACGGAGCGACCTTGGTGGCTTACGAGGGCGCGGTGGATATTCCCAACCCTGGACGCTTTTACGAGGTGTTAGGGCGCTACCGGGTCAACAAACTGTTTACTGCCCCTACCTTGCTGCGGATGCTGCGACGGGCAGGCGACAGCTACCTCGAGCACACCCAAGACCTCGAGCTAATCTCTTTGGTCGGCGAGCCGCTCGACCCAGAGACCTTTTATTGGACTAAAGATAAACTCGGTGGTGGACAGGTTTTTGTCAACAACACCTACGGTCAAACCGAGACCGGCACAGCCTGGGCCTCGGCGTTGGTGGGCCTCACCCCCACCAAGCCAGGCTCTTGCGGTCATACCCTTCCGGGCTACGTGCCGGAAGTGGTGGACGAGCAAGGTCTCCCCGTGGGGGTAGGAGAACTCGGTTATCTGACCCTAAAAGAACCTTTTCCCTCGCTGGCCCGCACCATCTGGAACAATCCCGAGCGCTACCACCAGACCTATTTGAGCCGCTTCTCAGGCCGCTACTTTACCGCCGATGCTGCGGCCTTCGACGAGGATGGCCAACTCTGGGTGACGAGCCGGGTGGATGATGTAATTAATGTCGCTGGACACCGCATCGGCACCATGGAACTCGAGGCTGCTCTGACCAACCATCCCGCAGTCTCCGAGGCCGCCGTGGTGGGCCTGCCTGACCCCATCAAGGGCTCAGTGCCCCTGGCCTTCGTGATTTTGCGAGCAGGGCAGCAGAAATCTAGCGAACTCGAGACCGAGCTTTCCGAGCAGATTGCCCAAACCGTTGGCAGCTATGCCCGCCCCCAACGGGTGATTATCAGCTCGACCTTTCCCCGCACCCGCAGCGGCAAAATCATGCGCCGCCTGCTGCGCGACCTGATGGTAGAAGGGCAGGTTAGTGGGGACGTAAGCGCACTGGAAAACCCCGAGGCCATCGAAAACTTACGCGCCGAGTTGGGTTCGCCCACAAAATGAGAGGAGTGTTGCCAAGTAGCGTTGCAGGTTTATTTTGTGCCGCTGGAGTACCCGCAGGGGCCAGGGTTCTATCGCGCTTCTCTGCTGAGACTGACCCAGTAGACTTCTTGTAGAACTCAGTGACAGCCAATAGCTCTGTCGGGGACGACCACTCGAGCTAAGTACCTCCAAATCTGACTGGCGCTATATCCGCAGTTCAATGACTTGGTAAAGGTTCGTTCCTGAAGGCGCGAGCGTCAGATTCGGGGAACCCCCTAAAGCACAAATCCATTGTGGAGATACCTGGCGGCAAAAAGGAGCTTGATCCGGTCTTTGGGCACTTTTCTTTCTGAAAACTGCTCTATTTTGCCCAACGGGCTCTGCCACGTTTGGCGGTCTGCGGTGTCTCCAGGTCAGCACTTTGGCGAATCATGTCCATCAGTTTGGCAAAGCGCAAACCCACTTCAGGCGGACAAGGGTTTTCCATCTTGCCCCCGCGCACCTTTAGAAACTGCTCCCACGGCCCCTTTGAAGGCCGATACTTGACCGCAACAAACTCCGGCTGATTTTGTTTTTTGAGCGCGAGGCTTTCTCCCCAAATTCCGGTTTTGAGTACCGCCCGATCCCCAAACACCGTGATTTCGGAATTGCACTGGATAGAATCTCCTGCCCCAGTAAGCGAAAACAATACCCCACTCTTGGAAACCCCGCTCACCGAGGAAGCAATCTCCACCGGTGTGCCTCGGTTGTCAAACAATGCCCTAACCTGGGCCACATCTTCACCCAGCAAATCCACCACCGTATTAACCATATGCGAACCGGTATCAAACAAAAATCCCCCACCTGAAATCTCTGGATTCTGTCGCCAGGTTCCTTGGGTGGCTTGCTTCCAATGTTGGTAGGCAAAGGCAGCAATCGCCGTGATTTTACCCAGGGTTCCCTCAACAATCAGGCGTTTGGCCTCCCAGATGGCCGGGGAAAGGCTACCAGGGAAAGCCACCATGACCAACCGCCGGGTTTTATCACGCAGGGCGATTAGCTCACGGGCTTGAGCCACATTCATCACCATCGGCTTTTCCAGACACACATCTATGTCACCTAGCAAGCAGTCGCGGGCGTTCTCGAGATGGTACTTGTGAGGTGTAGCAATCAAGGCGGCATCGGGGCTGCCTTGGGCCTCGATGAGCTGCTGGATGCTGTCGTAAAAAGGGGGACATCCCCGACCCCGTTCGGCAAAGATCGCCTGGGTCTGTGCTCTGGAGGCCTCACTGGGCTCTACAAACCCCACCAGTAGCGTGCTGCGCTGCATGTCCAGCATGGTGCGAATATGTCCACGGGCCATGCTGCCAGTTCCGACCACGATTGTTTTTACTTTTGCCATCAAGAACTAGCCTACATCTACTCAGCCACACAGCACACTACAGCGCTCTTCAAAACAAACGAGCTGTCGTAACAGCCATAATGTTGTCTCACGGACAGGGTTTTGTGGCCTGCAGAGAACGGTGCCCGTCTGAGAACCGCGATAGCTTGTCACTCTCCACTTTAGTTTCCCGCAGTATTCACCGTCGCACCGTCCCATAGGGCATCTACAGGGGAAACTACGACCTTATCGCCTAAGGCTAACCCTGCTGTCACCACCTGATAGGGCGTACCCGACTGGTCTTTGCCGGACAAGCCGAGCTGTACCGGAGTTCGTACCGCTTTGCCCTGGGCCACTTTGTAGACGTAGCCCTGATTGCCGATCTGCACGATGGCTGTTGCCGGAATTGCCGGAACGTTAGGGCTGTATTTGGCTTGCAGGTAGCCGGTGGCAATCATGCCAACGCGCAAGCGATTGCTGGGGTCGAAAACCCGCACCTCGAGGGGGAAAAACTGTCCGGTGGCAATCGAGGCTGGGCCGACTGAGGAAATCTTGCCTACGAAAGACTCCCCCGGCAGTGCATCGGTGCGCAAGTTTACGGCCTGACCCAGCTTGACCAGATCAGTTTGGGTGGAGGATAGCGTGGCGTTGAGCTTGAGTGGGCCATTATCTACGAGCGACATCACTGGCTGGCCCGGCCCCACCACCTCACCCACATTGACCCCCCGGCTGGCTAAAGTGCCATCTACGGGGCTGGTGATGATGGTCTTGGCGAGTTGGGTTTGCAGGTTCTGGATTTGCGACTGGGCCGACTGAATCCCCGCCGTGCTGGCGCTCTGATAGGCCACTAGGGCGTTGGTGAACTGGGTCTGGGCGTTGTTCAGATCCTGCTGCGAGGCTCCGCCGACGTTATAAAGCGCTTTGATACGGTCTAGGGTAGAAGCTGCCAGGTCGCGGTTGGCTTTGGCCTGCTGCACCGCGTTCTGGGCCTGCTCGAGGGCGGCCTGGGCTTGCGATAGTTGAGCCCGCAGAGTGCTGTCATCGAGCTTGAGCAACACCTGGCCCTTCTTCACCGCCTGCCCCACGTCGGCTCCGACAAAAGTAACCGCCCCCGAGAGCTGGGGAGTAACGCTCAGGGTGGAGCCCGCTGTAAGGGTGCCTACTACGTCTACAGTGACGCTTAGCGGGCGCTGATCAGCTAAGGCGGTCTTCACGGCGATAGGGTTGCTGGGCGGTGTGCCCAAACTTACCTTGACCGATGCGCTCATCCCAGGAATCAGCTCCACTGGCGGTTTCTGGATTGGATAAATCTTGATTGGAACCACCTGCGCGACCTTGGTAAAGTTGCCAGTGTCGGCGTTGGAGTTGGGCAAAATCGAAAAGGTCGAGGCGGTGGCCTGCCCAATCTCCTGCACCCGGCCCTGAAAGTTACTCCCGGAGGCATCCAGCCGCACTGAAACCTGCTGCCCTGGCAGGATACGACTAATTTCGGTCTCTTTGATGTTGGCCGACACATAGGCGCTACTGGTATCGGCGACCACTGCCAAACTTTGCCCCACACTAACCAGTTGACCTACCAGCGCATTGGACTGGATGATTCGCCCGCTGATAGGAGCCCGCACCAGGGCCCTGCTGGCGGTGAGTGGGGCCAGGTTGCTGAGGGAGTTGAGGTTGACGGCGTTCGACTGGGCCACGGTATCGGTGTCGAGCTGACCGATGACTTGTCCGGCCTGCACCAAGCTGCCAACGCCCACATTCCAGGCCAAAATTCTACCCGGAATCTGCGGCGTAACTTGGGCGGTGTTGGCGGCTACTCGAGCGTTATCGGTGCTCACGTAGTGGCTACCCTCGTAGACGTAGTACAGCACGATGCCTGCAGCCCCCAGCAACACCAAAGCCAACACCCCAAACACGATAAATCTGCGCCGCAGCGGGGGACGCTGGGCGGAGGTGGCTGCCTGTGGAGCAGTTTGTGGAGGCTGCACGGCAGCCGGTGGATTTGCATTTTCACTCATAACACTTCCTCCTACTCCGCCAAGGCGGGGGCACTGCCAGGCCCACCCCTGGCGACTTTACCTTTCCGCAGAAAAAACGCCGGTATAACTGTTGCCAACAAGACAAAAGCCAGAAATACAAAGATGTCGTTCATGCTCTGCACGAATACCTGTTTACCCTCTTGGTTCAAAAGCAAGGCTTGTAGGCCAGTGCTGGCTAAACTGGGAGGAATCCCACTGGCAACCAAGGCAGTTTGGGTTTGCTGCAAGGCCGCCTGCACCAGCGGGTCATTGCTATTAATTAGCTCGGAATAATGTGCACGGTGTAAATCACTGGCGTGATTGGCAATTAATACGGTCATGGTCACCCCAAATGAACTGGCGACGTTGCGAACCACATTGCTGATGGCGGCAGCTTGCCCGGCCATCTGCGGGGGGATTTCCGAGATTGAGGCGCTCGAGACCGGAATCAGGGCAAAGGCCTGGCCCACCGAACGCAAGCTGTTCCACACAATAATGGTGGTGAGGGATATATCCAGCGTCAGGTGGCGAAATAGTGAGGTGGCATAAGCCAGAATCAAAAGCCCCACCGGAACCATCACCCTGGGGCCAATCCGGTCGTAAAGTATACCCGCGATAGGCAACAAAACCCCGGCCACTAGCGCCGGAGGAAACAGTATCAAGCCCGCCTGGAAGGCCCCGAGGCCACGCACCGCCTGCAAAAACAGGGGCAGGTAGAACAAACCCCCAAATAGACCAATGGTCACAGCGATGATGATCAGGTTGCCCAGGGTGAACGAAGGGAATCTAAATAGCCGCAGGTTGAGCAACGGATGGGGTGTGGTGAGCTGATGCCAGACAAAAAATCCCAACATACTTACACAGGTATAAAACAGCATCACAATCGGTAAGGAGCCCCAACCCCAGCTCTGGCCTTCGGTCAATGCCAGCAGCAATGAGAGTAAGCCCACCGAGATCAGCCCTGCGCCCAACCAGTCAAACGAACCAACCTTGTAGCGCGGCAGGTTGGGCACCAGGAAATAGGCCATAATAATGCCCAAGATGCCCACCGGCAGGTTGATGGTAAAAATCCAGCGCCAGTCTATGTACTCGACCAGATAACCCCCCAGTGTGGGGCCGATGGTCGGGGCCAAAAGAATAGTCAGGCCGAAAATACCACTAGCCGCACCCAGGCGTTCGCGCGGCACCAGTTGGATCAACACCGCGTTGACCGCAGGCATGATTAGACCGCCGCCAATGGCCTGGATAACCCTAAAGGCAATTATCGAATCCAGACTCCAGGCGAAGGCACACAGCACCGAGCCCAGGGTAAAAACCGTCAGGGCCACAATGTAGATGCGCTTGAGGCCAAAACGCGCACCCAACCAGCCGGAGAGCGGGGTGACAACCCCCAAGGTAAGGGAGTAAGCCGTAGAAACCCACTCGATGCCGGTCTGGTCGGTTCCGAAGACGTTCATCATCTTGGTGATGGCGACATTGACGATGCTGGTATCCAGAATCGCCATGAAGGCCCCAATCACCACCGTCAGAAGCGGGATAATCCAGGTATTGCCGGGTAGTGGCCCGACAAAGGTTGTGGCTCGAGGAGCCTGAGTCATTACCTACCTCCGGTTCCCGGCCCGGCCAGCAGGGTGTAATAGGCATTCAAGTAGGCATCGCGGGCCTGCTGGGCGGCCAGTTCGGCCTGGGCTGCGGCCAAATCACTTTGCAAAAAGGCTACCTGGCTGATCAGGCCGTTCTTGTAGCGGGTGCTATCGGTAGCGAGTTGGCTCTGGGCGTTTTTAGCCGCATCCTCCTTGATGGCGCGGTTTTTGGTCGCCTGTACCACCTGATTGTAGAGCGATTGGGTCTGAATGCGAAAAATCCGCAAGGTGCTGTCGCGCGCTGCTTGAGCCTGGGCTACTCCGGTTTTGGCTAGATTAATTTGCGAGACCGAGGCATACAGCGGATCCAGCAGGTCTACTTGGAGTTGGGCTGCCACTACGGCCTGGTTAGTTTGTACCAGAGCCGGGTTAGCTTGCACGATCTGCTCGACTATGGCAGCATCGGGGGTTTTGGGCAAGGTTCCTGGGGCTATGGGTTCAATCGCTTTGTACTCACCCACCAGGCTCTTGAGGTTGGTGATAGCCAGCTCGAGGCCATCCTGCGCCACTTTGAGCCCCTGCTCGGCATTTTGCTGACGATTCTCGGCATCCAGCACGGCTTGCTGCGTACCCCCGCCCTTCTTGAACTGGGTTTGGGCTACCAGCACACCTTTCCCGGCCACATCCAGACCTTTTTGGGCCACCATCACCCCCATCTGAGCATCCAGGACTTGGGTATAAGCGGTGGCAATCTGAGATTTGGCCTGGGCAATCGCTTGGTTGAGGTTGGCCTGGGCCAAGTCTGCACCCTGCTGGGCCTTGAGCACAGTGGGCTTGGTGCTCATGGGATCTATTTTGGCTCGCCCCAAGTCGGCATTGGCGGTCTCGAGCACGGCTTTAGCCGAAACTACCGCAGGCTGGGAGTTGGCCTGGGCTAAGGCTGCCTCGAAGGTCAGGTTCTGGGCCAGGGCTAGAGGGGTGAGAGCCAATACAAAAGCCAGAAAAGTTGGTTTCATAGCGCGACCTCCGCGAGGGGTTGGGCATAAAAGATGTATACGTTGAGGATGCTCGTCAGCAAGTTGAGCTGGGCCTGGTTCTGGGTCAGCCCAGCTTGATAAAGCCCCAAGGCCGCCTGGGCCGTGGCGAGGGGGGTTCCCAAGCCCGACTGCTCGCGGCTTTGGGCATCTTGCAGGGAGCGCTGGGCCAGGGCATAGGCATTTTGCGACAGCTCCACCTGGCGCTGGGCCTGAGCGTAGGCCAACTTGAGCGACTCGAGCTGGAGCGCAGCCTGCCGCTGGGCCGCATCCAGCGCGGCCTGAGCCTGAGCCACGCCTTGCTGGGCGGCATCCAGGGCCGGGAAGGTTGCGGCTGAGAAGTTGACCGAGAGGCCAATCTGAAACTGATCATTGATGCGGTTATAGGGTTCCACCGTCTGAGAGGGGTTTTGATAGGTCAGGCTGAGGCTGGGCTGAAAGGTGCGGCTCTGGATGCCCAGGTTCAGGCTAGCATTGCTCGAGACCTGGTGGGTGTAGCCCAGTTGCAGCACCGGATAGGAGTTCCACTGGGCATTGTCCGAGGCGGCCTGGGCCTTTTGCAGGGCCAGCTCGGCCTGCCCCACCCCCACCGGCTTGGTATCGGCGGGCAGAGCGGGCAGAGGCAGGTCAGGGGGGTCGGTGATGCCGACCAAATCCTGCAAGGCGTGTCGGGCCACGGTGAGGTTTTCCTCGGCCTGGAGACGGTTGGCCTGGGCCTGAGCCAGGCTCTGTTGGGCCTGATCTAGCTCGAGCTGGGTAGCCCCACCCTTGTCAAAGCGAGTCTGGGTAGCCTCTACGCTCAGCTTGGATACGCTTTCGCCCTGCTTGGCCAGCTCGAGGGCATTTTGCGCCAGCTTCACACGATTAGCCGCCAGCACGGCCTGGGCCTCGAGGCTGGCTAAAGTCTGCCGCAGCGAAAGCTGGGTCTGGGCCAAGGTGGCGTTGGCCTGGGCCACCTTGCTGCCGATATCCCCGGCCAGAAAGGGGGTAAAGTTGAGCCCCAGGCTAGCCTGGGTACCACTGGTGGGCAGGGGAAAACAGGCTGGGTTGGGCTGATAGCTGGGGTCTACCGGACGGCAAGGGCCACCAGCATCCGGCGGGCTCACATTCAACAACGAATAGCCACCCGTGGCCTGGAAGCCGACTGGGCTGCTCAATACGTCTACTTGGTCTGCTGCGGCTCGAGTGCCGTGCAGCGCCTGCTGTAAGCCCGGATAGTTCTTGAGCGGGGCTAGGAACTGTGCCCAGGGGTTGGGTGCTGGGTTTTGGGCCCAAGCCCACCCCAATAGCCCCATCAGCAAGCCGATGCTCAGCCGATACATGCCCCACCCGCTTCCTTATAGCAACTCCAATTCATCGCTTCCTTTCCCCAACGTCTACACTCAGCGATTGCTCTGGGCCGACGGAGACTCCACTTTGGCTTCATCAAAGCAAAGTTAATAAAGTCACCGCAAACTCACCCAAAAAGTTTAGCCCGGTTAGCTGCAAAATGCAACTACCGCGAATCGCAATTTATGCTAAACTGCAAATATGTCTACCAACACCGGTATTGACCCTTTGCGCCTGATGACCGCTATCTGGCACGTGCGCATGGCCATGCTCGAGCGGTTTGGTCGCCGGGTGGAGGAGGAAACGGGTATTACCGCTAAGGATTTCTTCGCCCTGAAGAACGTGGAGCGGGGGTTGTGCTATCCCAGCGATATCGCCGGTAACATGATGCTGCCAACCTACGCGGTCAGCCGCATTTTGGAGGGTCTGGCCAACTTGGGGCTGCTAGAGCGGCAACTCGACGAGACCGATGCCCGGCGCATCCGGCTCTCCCTGACCAAGAAGGGTCAGAAAGCCCTGGAGTCCTCTCAAGCGGTCTGGCGGGCTGAGATCAGCACTTTGCTCCACCGGCTCCCCCACGAGCACCAAGAGCAGCTCGTGCAGCACCTGGAAACCTTGGCTCACTTCAGCCGCGAGCCAAGGGCCCCCTAGCCACGCGCCATTTGGGTAAACAGTTGGTGGATGCGAGCATCGCGGGTTAGCTCGGGGTGGAAAGTGCCTGCCAGCAAGTGGTTTTGCCGTGCCAGGATGATTTCGTCACCGTGCTTGGACAGCACCTCTACCCCCTGGCCCACCTCTAAAATCACCGGGGCACGGATAAAAAAAGCATGAAAAGGACGGTCTAAACCTTTGACCTCGAGGTCTTCCTCGAAACTGTCCACCTGCCGCCCGTAAGCGTTGCGCTGCACCGATATATCCATCAAGCCCAGCCGTGGCTGCTGGGGATACTGCGGGATATCTTTGGCAATCCAGATGGCCCCCGCACAAGTTCCCCACACCGCCAAACTGCCCTCTTGCACCCGCTCCCGCACCGCGCTCTCGAGGCCATATTCGCGTGCCAGCATTCCAATGGTGGTGGACTCACCCCCCGGAACAATCAGGCCACTAAGGCCCTCGAGGTGCTTGGGCAGCCGTACCTCGGGGGCCTCAACCCCCAATGACTCGAGCATCTGCTTGTGTTCGCGGAAATCCCCCTGTATTGCCAGAACGCCAATCTTCACATCTCCCATCGTCTTTAGTAGGGCAGTTTACGTCAATAGCTCTCCCCCCCAAAGCCACAGCCCGTGATAAAGCAGATTACGTCCTGGAGAGTATTCCTTGATAAGACAATTATGCCGTCGGGTCTGGCTTTTGTCCCTTTGATGTTTTGCGTCTTGCCTTTAAGTCCCTCCAAGATGAGGTTGCCAAATGAAAGTTGTGCAACCTCATCTTGTCGCTCTCCTATCCCAAGTTTTAGGGTCTTGCCTTGAGCCTGCAAGAGCGCGATAAAGCCCTTCGGGATGAAAGTGCATTGCTGCACCGATGGTCTACGGCTCGTGGCTATTTTGGCCCCCGGCCTAGGGCATATAGTTTCCTGGTGTGCCCAGAGTCTCGGGCTTCTGGGTAAACTCTCCAGCCAGGCCTAGCTTGAAGGCCCCGGCCCCACCCACCCCGCTCTGGTTGAGGAAGCCAGTGTATACCCCCAGCCGCCCACCCGGCACGACGGTGTAGTACAGCGAGGCCGTCACGTCGTAGCCCAGCGCACCACCAAAGGGATAGACCAATCCCCCCTCGAGGTAGGCATCCCAGCTATTAAACGGCTCGAACCTGAGCCCCACATAGCCGTTGGCCGAAGCTCCCAACCGTAGGGCAGGAACCACGGTCAGGGTTCCGGTTAGCCCCGCTCCCCCGTAGAGGGCCAGGTTGTCTGCAACCCGCTGGGTGAGGAAGACATCCCCGCCCAAATCGGTGTCCAGGCCAAACCCACCAGGAGCAAAGTATTGATTCGAGCCCAACCGCACCGACCCCTCCACGTAGCCAGTATCGGTCTGGTTAATTTTGGTCACGTAGACTGCTCCCAGGCGGCTACTAAGGGCAAACTGCCCAGCGAAATAGCCAGGGCGTACACTGCCCCCCACCACCACGTTGTCAGCAGTGTTGACGGTGTAGTTGAGGGCCGTACCCCGGTAGCTGCGGTAGGGCGTGATGAACTGTCCTCCCAAGATGCCAAACTGCGGAAGGATGGGGATATTTACGGTCAGGGAGAACCCATCTGCCAAGGCCAGACCGCCGATTACCGCCAAAACCAACACCAACCATGCTTTCTTCATAGATTGCCTCCAAACGGCCCAATGGTAGCGATATTGCTGCTTATCTGCCTGTGATGATTCAGAAGTTTTCTTAATCTCTCCTAAGAAGGTACACGGACTGGAGCAGAACAGGGAAAACCCCTCGAGCCATAGGGGCCAGCGTCCACCTGTCAACATTGGCTCTGGACTCAAAACCTCATGAACTCATGCAGGAGCCAGAGACCACCTGGCCCTCCGCCTCTTTCCACCTATCTGATTAGGGCAAAGCTGACCAAGGCGAAAATAATACCCAGGGCCGCACCTACGGCCACCTCGAGGTAAGTATGTCCCAGCAGTTCCTTGAGGGGTTCGGGTTGTGGCCCCTGCTCCACCAGCTTGCGAAACTCGTCAATCAGGCTGTTGAGGCGCTCGGCGTGCAGCCCAGCAGCCCGGCGGATGCCGGTAGCATCGTACATCACGATGATGGCAAGCACGATAGTCATGGCGAATAGCGAACTGCTCAGGCCCTCCTTGATACCTACCCCCGTCGCCAGCGCCGCCACGGTAGCCGAGTGGGACGAGGGCATTCCACCGGTCTCGGCCAAGCGCTCCCACTCCCAGCGACGCTCGATGAAGTAGTAGATAAAGAGCTTGATAATCTGGGCAAACATACTGGCCAGGATGGCCGTCCAGAGAACTTGATTAGAGAATAAGTCGGTCATGAGAACTGGGGAACATTCTAACCCGAGACTTCTTCTAAAACATTTGCTTCAGCAAGCGGACACCTGGAAACGAACCCTTGACCCCCTATCCTCTGCGGCGAATGGCAGCCTGTACGGTGTTGGAGAGCAACATGGCCACCGTCATCGGGCCTACCCCGCCCGGAACCGGAGTCAGGGCTGAGGCTACTAGAGCCACGTCAGGGGAAACATCTCCCAGCAAAATATCCCGGCCCTGCGCGTTTTGACCGACCCGGTTGATGCTCACGTCCACCACTACCGCTCCAGGCCGCACCCAGTCGGGCTGGATGAAGTTGGGGCGGCCCACTGCCGTGACCAAGACCTCGGCCCGCTGGGCAACCGCCTGAAGATGGCGGGTTTTGGAGTGGGCCAGCGTCACGGTGGCATTCTGGCGCAACATCATGGCGGCCAGGGGCTTGCCCACCAGATTGCTGCGGTTGATGATGACCACCTCCCGACCCGCGACCTCGAGGCCGTAGTGCTTCAAGATGCGCATGACCCCAGCCGGAGTGCAGGACTCGAGGGCCGGGAGTCCCATCCATAGCCGCCCAGCATTGGTGGGGGTCAGGCCGTCCACGTCTTTATCGGGGTTGATGGCCTGCAAAACCACGTTGAAGTCTATCTGTTTGGGCACAGGTGATTGCACCAGGATGCCATCTACGGCGGGGTCGGTGTTGAGGGCCTGGATATAAGCCAGCAACTCGGCCTGACTGGTGTTCTCGGGGAACACGTCTACCTGGCTAGAGAGCCCGATCTTCTTGGCCTGGCGGTCTTTGAGGCGCACGTAGGAAACCGAAGCGGGGTCTTCGCCCAGACGCACCACCCGCAGGTGAGGCACGTAGGGCAGAGTGGCAATTTGGGCTTGCAGTTCGGCGTAGACAGTTTCGGCAACGGGAGGGCCAGCGAGTGAAAGCATGTATCACCTCGAAAGGCAAGAATTGCGGAAGGCTCAAAGATAAAACACAAACCATGTAAGGACAAAGGCTGAGATGTTGCTTTCAACCTTTATCCTTCGGCCTTTGGCCTCCTCCCTCCTGCTTCTTCCTCACCTTTCGTCACCGTCTGCAACTCCCCCGCCTCGACCCGCCGTAACAGCCGCGCCAGCACGCCGTTGACAAAACGCCCGGAATCTTCGCCACCGTAGCGCTTGGCAATTTTCACCGCCACCTCGATCAGGGGCGGAGGTGGGGTGGGCTGGTAGAGCATCTCGTAGGTAGCCAGGCGCAGCACCGCCAGGTCGGTTTTTGCCATCTGACCAAAGCTCCAGCCTTCGATGGTGGCTTCTAAAACCTCGTCTACCTCGGCCTGATGCTGCTCGAAACCCTCGAGCAGGGCGTGGGCAAACTTCAAGCCCTCGGCATCGAGGGTATCCTCGCCAGCATCCTCGGGCTCGAGGTCTTGGGTGGAATGTTCCCAAGCCGTGGCGAACGAAGCCCCTCCCACCGCGTGCTCGAAGAGCACCTTGAAGGCCAGCTCACGAG
>JADEYI010001572.1_pt1 | contig 16165 bp, 12 predicted proteins | sample 8542331 | NCBI WGS metagenome assembly JADEYI01 (sample SAMN16510988, study PRJNA670497) | mine drainage metagenome | isolation source: biofilm near Copperflume 1 | place: Germany: Marsberg coppermine Kilianstollen | collected 2018-02 | reverse complement strand
TAGCTCATTTGCAGGAAGCGCGCGATCTCTTCGAGGAATGTGGCGCAGTACTTGATCTTGAAATGGTAGATCGCTCACTGGCTGAATATGCGACACCAGTAGAGGTGGCGAGGCACAGGCGTGGTAGATAACAAAAGCGACAATAGCGCATGACGCTTTGGGGATGAATGGACCCATATTGGTGTACTTTTCACGGGTAGGTTTTTGAGGAAAGGACCCAGCCAGGTGGGAGGTGTCATCCTGAGCGCAGCGAAGGATCTCTCGCCGGCCACCACGCAGATCCTTCGCTGCGCTCAGGATGACACCGCGACGGTGCGCTTGTTTGCTAATGGGAAATTTCATTCTCCGAATTTTGCGTTCAACTTCGCATTTTCTCTCTTGACCTAAAACCATGCACGTTCCAAAAGGGAGTGACACGCGAGCAGCCCTGCCCCCCTGGACGCCCACAAGGGTCCCCGCACCGCGTCCACACCACCCGCGTCCCTACACCTGAAAGTTCAGGTTGTATTGTTTTTTTCTAAACATGAGTGACGAACATCCTTAATTTTTGGTATGTTCGTCCTTTTTTGCGCTCCGTCAACCTTCGTACCATGCTCTCCCATACCCCTGATTTTGAGTGCTACAACACTGCAAAATTGATGCCAGGAAGCCGCATTTTACATTGAAATACGCTAAGCTTTACACAAGAAGAACGAGGGGCCGGATGGATACGGACTCTCGCCAGACCAACAAAGGAGCGCACTGTATGAACCTGGTTTCTCGCCTATCTCGAACGCAAATTTTATTCATCGTCCTGCTGATCGTATCTCTGCTTGCTGCCACCTTGTTCGTAATGAACTCTGCCATGCCGGGCGTATGGCACACCATTACTTTGCGCCTGGTTGATACCCCGAATGTTCTAAGTGGCTGGCATTGAGCCAGGTCATGCGCCTTTATCGCCCATGTGAGCGGGCGCATGAACGCGCTTGCCTGGAAGAGGCCTTAGATTGTCACATTTTGATAGTTGTTGCCATCATGAAAGCTGATTTTAGCGGTATTGTAGATGTTCGCTGTAATTGGATGAAAGGAATGCGCCACATGTCACATTATGATTAGGGTTTGAGGATAGACAGAGACGCTCGTCTGGTTGGATGAGCGTCTTTTGTTTGGAGAAAAGAGGTTATTCGCGCTTTAAGTTCTCAAGGGACTATTTAGGCGCGACTGAATCGTTGACGAATGAAGGGTATCTCTGCTATGATAGCATTGGTAAAGCTATGTAGACGGTTATGCCTATTTTTCGATAAATACGGTGTATGGAGAGTTGCCATACAGAGGTGGGGAACTATGCCTGATGTATCCTCGTGGCGCGACCTTTTACGCATCATGATTAGCTCGGCTAAGGAGCGAGAACGCCTCGCCAACGAGGTCGGCGTGAGTACTGTTACTATTTCGCGCTGGGTGACCGGAAATTTCGAGCCACGCCCGCAGAGCCTGCAACGACTGATACATGCTGTTCCCAGCGAGTATCGCGAAGAGTTCCACGAGCTGGTTGCGCGTGCCTATCCCCATATGGAGAATCCCGCCGCTTTGTATGAGCCTTCCGAACTGCCTTCGGAGTTTTTCCGGCGGGTGCTTGAGACACGGGGAACAACCTCTGATAAGCAGCTGTACTGGACGATTACCCAACAGATTCTGGAGCATGGAGTGCGCCAGCTTGATCCTGAACGCGTTGGTATCTCTATCACGGTAGTGCGTTGTACGCCTCCAGGCGCCGATGGAAAGGTGCGGAGTTTACGAGAAAACGTAGGCATTGGCACGCCGCCCTGGGAGGGTGATTTAACTGCCAGAGCACTGTTCCTGGGGGCTGAGTCACTGGCAGGTCATGTCGTGAGTTCGTTTCATTATGAGAATGTCGATGATCTGAGGCTAAGAAGGACGTTTGTGCCTGCGTATCAGGGGGAACATGAGATAAGCTCAATTGCCTGGCCTCTTCTTATGGGTGGTCGCACGGCAGGCTGTCTGCTGTTTTCAAGCATACTGCCGAATTATTACAGGTCGGATGCGCGCCGTTTGCTGGTTGCGGATTACGCTCGCCTGCTGTCGCTCGCATTTCTTCCCGAACAGTTTTACCCTTATGAGATGATTGAACTGCGCCAGATGCCTCCTGCAGAGGTGCAGCGCAGGTACTTAGGGCATTTTCAAAATCGCGTGACCGAGCTGATGGTAGAAAAGATTAACGCTGGACAGCGCATCGGGCGCGAGGAAGCGGAACTGACGGTCTGGCAAGAGATTGAAGCTGACTTAATAGAATATATGTACGCTTCAAAGAAAAATTAGCAATACGAGAAAAGAGAGAATTTCGGGGTCTGAAACCATTTCTGGTCAACCTGCACATGATAAACGATGAAGACTTTGAGGAAGCCTACCAGCAATCTCTGAACGAGATGCAGGCAGAGGATTTCTGCTCGATCTGGTATTTTCTGACGGTGCTGGGACGAAAACCTGTTTAGGTAGGAGTTTTATTGCGAGAGCGACCAGGGCGGGGGCAGAGCCGCCGCCCCTACCATACTACGACGGAGCACTGAGCGGCGTAACCGTACAGGGTAGGGGCGGGGCTTGCCCCCGCCCTGGTCAATACTAAATCTAAAACATGAAAAATATTGATTCTTGCGATATAATGACAGTCAGGTTATACCCATATTGTCCGGTCGATAGACACAACTCCTGTATGGCGTTTTGGGAGAGACATACATCCAGGGAGATGGTGAGCAGATGGACGATTTCGTTACCTATCGCCAACAGGTGAATTTCTGTGGGAAGTCGCGCTGTCGCAAGTGTCGCGATGGAATCGGTCATGGTCCCTATTGGTACGCTTTTCACGTTACTACTGATGGACGTAAGGAGCGTGTTTATATTGGGAAGAATCTTCCTCCAGATGTGGTGAACGCCGAGAAACCGGTAGAATCGTATGGTGAGATTGAAACGCTGGATCGCTTGCTGGCTGCTGATGCGGGCAATGAGGTTATTTTGCAACGATTGGCGCTGGCGTTGGCGCTGGCGAAACGGCGAGGCGAGGCTTTGCGCGCCTGCCAGCGTTTCTTCACTACGCTGCACGCGATGCATCGTGTTCCTTCTCAGGAGACACAGTCCTTGTACGAGGCTGTGCAGCGAGGTGATGATCTCTCCCCATTCACCCGTTTTGATGATGATACATCGCTGCAATTACGTGGGGGCGGGGGTGGTGTTGACGAGGGAAGTGGACTTATGCGGTTGCACCCCGGCACAATGCGCTCACCATCTGGCGAAACACATAGCACACTCCCACTCGCGTCTTTTGATGCGGAGCAGACGTATTACGGGCGCAGCAATCAGAGTCCGCTGGTGGGGCGTGACCGGGAACGGGAGACGCTACGGGAGTTGCTCCGCGTGACGGAGACGGCGCTGCGGCAGAGCAGAAATGGGGGCGCGGAGCAAGAACAGGGTATGGTAAGCGCGGCTAGAGCGTTTGAAAGGCCGCGCTCGCAATGCATTGCGCTGATGGGAGAATCGGGTATAGGCAAGACGCGCCTGGCCGAGGAAACGGCGCGCGCCGCGCTGCACGAAGGCTGGATGGTTGTCTGGAGTCATGCCTACGCGCAGGAGAGCGGCATCCCGTATCGAATGTGGAGTGAGGCGTTGCGTGGACTGCTGGAACAGGGGTTATGGCGACCCGACGAGATGATGGCGGAACAGCAAACGCTCTTCCATATCTATCTTCCACTCAAGACGCTGCTGCCAGAACTGCAAGAATGGTGGCCGCAGGACGAAGGGCGCGATAACCCCGCATCCTATAATCATAATCCGCTTTCGCCTGAACAGGAACAGGCACGGTTGCGCGAGGCGGTGTATGAATTATTGACGCATCTCAGTTCAACTATGCCTTTGCTGATTGTGCTGGATGATGTGCAATGGGCGGATGGCAGTAGCTGCGAAATGCTGGGGTACCTGGCGCGCCGCTTGCAGGGACACCCTATCGCTTTGCTCGCCACCTGTCGCGAGACCGAACTGGCCGCTAACACCGCGCTGCATTCCTTGCTGTCGCATATGCAGCGCGAACATGCTGTTGAGTACGTGCGCGTCGAGCCGCTAACCGACGCCCAGATTGCTACGCTGGTAGCGCACCTTCCCGGCAAGCTGGTGCAGGATATCCAGGTACAGGCGGCGGGCAACCCGTTCTTCGCGGAAGAGTTGGCCTTTTCGCTGCGCGCCGGGCGAGGCGAAGGTGGCACAACAGGCGAAGAAATGCCAGAACTGCCGAAGACCATTACTGCCGCGCTCAACCAGCGCGTGCAGCGTTTGAGCGCGCCTTGCCAGCAGTTGTTGGGGCGGGCAGCCGTGCTGGGCGGTTCCTTCGGTTTATCTCTTGTTAGCACGATGGAAACGGGCGCGAGGGCCATCGATGAAGATACTATGTTTGATCTGTTGGACGAGGCCCTGCGTCTGGGTGTGCTGACGGAAGAGGGGACGGGGACGCGCATTACCTATCGTTTCTGGCATCCCTTACTGGCCAATCACCTTTATACGACGCAGTCTGCTGCCCGTCGCGCGCGCCTGCACCGCCGCGCCGCCGAGGTGTTGCAACACGTCTATGCCGGACGCGAGGATGAGCAGGCGGCAGCTATCACCGGACACCTGCTTAAGGGAGGTGGAGAGGCGACGCAGATCGCGCATTTCGCGCAAATGGCGGCCAATTTCGCCTACGCGCTCTCAGCCTATCCCGAAGCAGAATATTATTATCATGTGACTGTAGAGTATGTGGAGGCTGCTCATCAGCAGCATGGGTTTCCACGGTCGGGGCGATCCCTTCCGCCGGAGATACGGGCGCAACTGGCGTTTGTGCTCGAACGCCTGGCGGAATGTATGCGTATCGAGGGCAAATTTCAGGAGGCGCGACAATTGTTTGAACGCGTGCTGGAGGTGCGCAACCAGCAGGCAGAATCCACACCAGGCGCGCTCGATACGCAGGAGGCCCAGGTGCAGGCTTTGCTGTGGGGCGAAATAGGCTGGACATGGCGCTACACGGGTGATAGCTTGCGCGCCTGGCAGTGCTGCGAACGCGGCGAGCAGGTGTTGCGCGAGGCCGGGATAACATCGGGTCCCGCGCCCGCCCGTTTGCGTTTCCAACAGGGCAGCTTGCGCTGGCAAGAGGGTAAATACGAGGAAGCGTATCACATCGCGAGTGAAGCGCTGCAGCTTTTTGAGGGGGTGCAACCACAGGCGGCCAGCGATGCCGGGGGCCTGACGCGCATTCGCAGCACGTTGCTGGGCGACCCTGTGGATGTTGGTCGAGCGCGCGCGCTGCTGGGAGCGCTTGCCTACAACCTGGGACGGCACGATGAGTCTTTTCGTCATTTGAATACGGCGCTCGTTATCTACGAGAAGTATGATAGCCAGCGCGAAATTGCGCACGTGTGTTGCAATATAGGCTATACGCATATGAAGTTGGAGCAGTATAGCCAGGCCAACACTTTTTTGCAGCGTTCGTTCGCGCTCGCCGAGCGTATCGGTGATGTGCCGCTGACATCAGTGGTACTGCATATCTTCGGTTTGCTGGCGGAAGCATCGGGCGAAGGTGGCAATGAAGAAGCTGAGCGCTATTTCAGGCGCGCCCTGGCGCTGGCCGAGCAGATCAACGATCGCGAATATCTCAGTACCTGGCGCGCCGACCTCGGCGGCGCGTTGATGAAACAGGGCAAACTTGAGGATGCAGCTGTCGCTATTCAACATGCTTTGCGAATCGCGCGCGCTATACGCAATATCCCGTGCATTGCTCATGCTCTTGTGGCTCTGGGCAATCTCAGAATCGCGCAGGCCAGAACGATCGGTGATGCGCGCTATCTCAAACGAGCCGGAGCAACCCTGCGCCGCGCCCTCGCCCTGCCCGGCCTGGATAGCGAAAACCACACGAGCGGTCAGGCCGCCCTCGCCGAAGTCGAGCAGTTACATATCTGAATTTTTGGACGCCCCATTCAGAATCATATTGCAAGGCATACAAGGAAACGCGATAAAAACATCCCGCCTCATTACCCCCACTCCGGTATACTTTCACTAAAGCAGGTACTGGATGTATCTTGTGCAACGTTCATTGAGGGAAGACGAGACACCCGCAAGGGGCGTCGCTACTGGCCGGTTGTAACTGGGCGAGGCAAGGAGAGCGACCTATGCGACATGTGATGCTGGACCTGTATGGGTGTGATGCCCGGCTGCTGGCGGACGAGGCGCACCTGCGGCGGGTGCTTGACGAGTATCCGGCGCGCATCGGCATGGAGAAGGTGAGTCCGGTCGAATTGCGCTATATCAAAACCACTAATCCTCTGGATGATGGCTATTCCGGTTTTGTAATTATCGCTACCAGCCATGTCAGTCTCCATGCATGGCCGCCCTACGGCATGGTTAACATGGATATCTTCTCATGCAACGAATTTGATGAGGCCGGTGTGGTGAGCTTTGCCCGCGCCATGTTCTGTCCCGCCGATATCGAAGTACAGAATGTACTGCGCGCCACGCGCTCTCCGCGCCTATCTACGTTCAGCCATGCTTCATCAATCTCAGGCGAAACCAGGGCGGGGGCAAGCCCTATCGATACGAACTCAGGGGCCAGGCAACCAGGGCGGGGGCAAGCCCCGCCCGTACCCTGTACGCCCTGGCTTGCTTCGCAAGCGTAACAGGGTACGGGCGGGGCTTGCCCCCGCCCTGGCTTTATCGATCTATGTTAGCTTTAGGAATAGCGTGTATGACAAAGATGAAAACGGTCGCGATACTGGCATTTTTTCTCAATGTGCTGTTTTTTGCCACATATTACGCGGTGGCGAAGGAGGCATTGAAGCGCATCGACCCCATCATCTTTACGTATTTTGAAATGATGACGCTCGTTCCAGCCGCTCTAATCATAATCATTTGCTCGTGGCGACAGATCACTCGCGCTATTGTTAAGCGCGGCATGTTGATTGGGAGCTCGCTATGTCTGGCCCTGTTCACTATTGCCATTGCGCTGAAATACACCACTGCAACCAGTGTCGCGTTTTATCCCGCGCTGAATGGCTTGCTGGCAGCGGTTTTTGCCTGGTTTTTCTTGCGCCAGCCCGTCCGAAAAAGCACATGGTTCGCCGGTCTGCTCTCCGTCGCGGGGGTGTGTTTACTGGTATTCAATTCGAGCGCGGGTGGCTGGCGCGGATCTCTGATTGCTTTTCTCGGCGGATTGTTCTTTACCGTATACGTGTTTTTGAGTGACGCGGAAGTATCAAGCGAGGGCAAGCACGCGCATTGGCCGTTGTTTGGCATTGAGCTGCTGACGATGGCGCTGTGGGGCAACCTTGTCGTGCTGCTCTTTGGCGACTGGCACGCGGTACATCCAGCGCTGCCGAAAGATATCTGGGTTGTGCTGTACGTGGCGGGCGCCTGTACGTTCGTGCCGACGCTGGTAGCAGCCGCGATGCAGAGGTATATTACGCCACTCACCGTCTCCTTCATCTACATTCTAGAGCCGGTGTTTGGCGCGTTCATCGCGGCCTACTACCTGCATGAAATGCTGCCCCTGGCAGGGTATATAGGGGGATTGCTGGTTGTAGTGGGCGCGGTGACACACAGTTGCGGAACGGCTTTGACTGAGCGTCGTGACGTGGACACGGAAGTCTTTGTAGTGGAAGACGTAGGAGATATAGAAATGGTATGGTTTGCGCGTGCGCATCGCTATGAGAAAAACGCGCCGAATGCCTCCTATATTCCTCCGTATGCCCTGGCGCGGCGGGGTGAAAAGCTTTTGTTGCAGCGGCGGCGCAGACAGCGCGTGCTGCGCCTGGGTTTTGTTGACCAGGCAGGAGGTTCATTATGAAGCGCAGCGATTCGGGAGATTTTTGCGTGCTCTACATTGAACCAGAGGACGATAGATCCGCCGTCTTTGCGCTGCTTGGCGAACAGAACAAACCAGTAGTGATCCTGTTATCACCATCTGGGACGCAAACGCGAGCAAGGATTTTTCAACGCCCGGAAGATTTTAGCGATCTCAAACACCTGCGGCGGCAAAGCAACCTCACCCTCTTTTTTGTGATTACGGGCAACGAATACCTGCGCCACCTGGCGATGCGTAACGGTTTCCCGACCTATAGTTCAATCGATGCGCTCGGCGAAGCGTTAGAGGAGGGCAGTTCGTCATTGACACACCAGCGCGGCATGGCGAAAAACGCGGTAGCGCCTGGGCCGGGCTACCCGGTGTCTCCATCTCCCCGGCTCTCACAGGCGGTGGCGGCGAAACCGGCGTTCACTACCAGCGCGAAAAAGACAGTGCCGCTCGCGCCTGCATCCATGCTTGCGCCTGCGCACGCGACTGCCAATACGCCTACGCCTGCTCCCGTGCCAGCGTCGCGGCCTACGCCCGCTCCAGGTACTTTCGCAGCTCCGGCGCTTCCCTTAGCGCCGCCGCCTGTTGCGCGCCGCAGCAGGCAGCGCGGTTCGCGAGGAGTATTGGTAACTCTGGTGGTTCTATCGCTCATTGTGCTGGGAGGCGGCGCTCTGGGTTATTTCGTTTTCTATGTTCGTGGAACTACCCAGGCCAGCGCGGTGGTTGCTTCGCCGAAAATTGTGGGCCGGGTCAACTTCTTGAGCAGCGAGCAGGTCAGCGAAACTAGCAACGTGGGGATGAATGATGAAGTAACACTGGATATGCGTGGTATCCAGCCGCCCGCGCCCGGTAATAGTTTGTATGCCTGGCTGCTCGGCGACCAGAATGGGGGTGACTCGATAGTGATCTTGCTGGGTAAATTGACGCTTGTTGCGGGCAACGCTCGCTTGCTCTATACGGGAGATGCTCAGCATACCAACCTGCTGGATATCACCAGCCGTTTTCTTGTGACGGAGGAGAGCGCGACAATTACGCCAGTGTCGCCCTCGCCGGGCTATAATGCCTGGCGCTACTATGGAGAAATTCCGCAGACGCCCAACCCGCGAGACGCGAATCACTTTAGCTACCTTGACCACCTGCGCCATTTGCTCTCGTCTGATCCGTTCTTAAACTCGCTGGAATTGCCCGGCGGGTTGTGCAACTGGTTTTATCGCAACACAAATAAGCTGCTTGAATGGACGGTCAGCGCGCGCGATCGCTGGGATGAGGTGCGAGATACAGGCTTCGCGGTTCGCCAGGTACTACGCGCGCTGGCTTATCTTGATGGCCTGTCATTTGTTGCGCAGGATTTACCACCCGGTCTGTCGCTGCCCGGTACGCCGCGTAATGCCAGCGTCGGGTTAATCAACACACAGAGCGGCAACCAGACACCGCCTGGCTATATCGCGCACATTGTACGTCATCTCAACGGGCTGATAAACGCGCCCGGTTCGACGCTGGCAGCGCGCCAGCAGGCCGCGCAGATTATAGATGCCATGAGTAACGCGCAACAATGGCTGCAAAAGCTGCGTAACGATGCCCGGCAATTTGTCGTTATGACGAACGCGCAATTGATGCAGCCTGCAGCCCTCGCGCTGCTCAACGATATGGTACAGCAGGCCAACTACGCATACTCTGGTCAGATTGATCCGGTGAGCAGCGCGATGCGTCAAGGCGCGATGTGGATGCACGCGCAGGTGCAAGCGGTGGCCGCGCTGGACGTGTTCCAGTACGTTCAGCGTCCGCAAACCCCGGAAGTTGTGCCTGGAACGTCGCCAATTACGATGGTACCAGGGCGAGAGCAGGGATTGTAGGAATGCGGAGAGTACCAGGGCGGGGGCAAGCCCCAGAAGCGCGAATGTAAGGTCTGCTGTCATCCTGAGCGCAGCGAAGGATCTCGCGCCGGGCCATGCACAGATGCTTCGCTGCGCTCAGGATGACAGATAGTGCGCCCTGGTAACTGATAATCGCGTTATCATAGTTATTCAAATATGAAAAGAGGTGAAAAATGCGTATTCGATCTCTCATTTTTGCGATTGTTAGCCTGTGTATGATTGGTGTACTGGTAGCGGGGTTTTTCACACGTTCTATTGAAGCTGCTTTGACCGTTCAGAGCGTTTCTGTCGGGCGACATATGCCGGGTCCCACGGCAACGCAAGGAGGCGCGACGGGGCAACCGGCGAAGACCGCGACACCGGGAGTGCCTGTCACCCCTACGACTGTTGTGAATGGCGCGAATGTGCTGGCAAAAGATACATTCAAGCGGGCGACGCAGGTATTCTGGGGAAGCGCTTCGGACGGACGCTTATGGGCGGGAGACGCGAATAGTATCGAGGTCTTTTCTATCGTGGCTGGCGCGGGCCAGGTTGACCATGCCCAGGGAGCGTTTAACGCCGTCCTTGGCCCGTTGAACACAAATGCTGAAGTACTTATCAGCGCGAGTGTCAATCAATTCGCTGCCGGTGGCAAGGTGAATGTGGGGGCCGCGCTGCGCTGGATGGATGACAATAACTGGTATAAAGCGCTCATTGATGGGACACGGTTGCAAATTCTCAGCCGCGTCAACGGCGTTACCACTTCGCTGGCCTCCGTGCCATTTCAGGCCAAAGGTGGTGTGAATTATACCCTGCGCTTCCGCGTTCTGGGCGCGAACCTGTTTGCGCGCGCCTGGCAAAGCGGGCAGCCCGAACCGGCCGGGTGGATGTTGACCGTCGCAAATACCGCGCTCACTCAGGGTATGGGAGGCGTGCGCGTGCTGGTTCAGAACGCAACGGTAATCCGCGTGACATCGTTTCTTGAAACAAGCATCACGCCAGTGGCATAGAGGGTTGCGAGTAGTGGCAAGCGCGATCCAGGGCGGGGACAAGCCTCGCCTTTCACCGGGAGGTGTTTTAGGAAAGAAGCCAGAGGCTGTCATCCTGAGCGCAGCGAAGGATCTCTCACCGGCAGCGCACAGATCCTTCGCTGCGCTCAGGATGACAGCCCCTGGCAACAGGCGCGTTTTAATAAATCTACCAGTGAAAGGCGGCTCTGTCCCCGCCCTGGTACACCAAAGGAGACATAGTATGCTAAATCGATACAAGGCATCGTACATGGCGCATCGCCGGGTCAGGCGAGTTTCTGGTGTGGCTATAGGTGTCTCCGCCATTTTGCTGGTCGTTGTGACGGGCGGTTTTCCTCCCTGGGCGTGGCGTCTCTTTTTTCATACGTTGCCACAACTTGCGCTGCTGTGGGGACAGCGCGGTCCGGGTATCGTTGCGCCGTTCGCCGGGTTGGGATTGCTCTCGCTGTCTATCTTTGTATTGTGGGGGGCGCTGCTGGTGGCTGCCGGATGGATGGCGCTGCATTGGTGGCGCGCTCGTGTCGCTGGAGTTTCTTTGCAAGAGGGAGGCATCGATCCGGCATTCGATGCGTTGCCGGGAGAAGATGCTTTGTACGGTAGAGCGCGTCCCACATCTCGTCCGCGTGGTGTCGCAGAGGTATCGTCGTCAGGGGTTCCGACCGCGCCAGGCGCTCCTTATAATGGTCGCCAGCAAGGGCCTTTTCTGTCCAGAACATCGCGCAATGTGAGGTTCGATGTGCCCTTGAATAACAGGTACGGGGGAACGCCGGCTGCTCCGGTGGCGAGGGTTGCGACGGTGGATACGCGACAATCTGGTTCTGGCGGCAGTTCGGTCTTCCTGGATGTATGCACCGCACTGGATGCCGGTATTAAACGGCGGGGAAAACCCAACGAAGATAGCCTGCTGGCGTTGCCTGCCATTTCCAATGCCTGCGGTGGTGCGCAGCCAGTCGGGTTATTCGTGGTTGCCGATGGCATGGGTGGGCATGGCAATGGGCAGGAGGCCAGCCGCATGGCAATCACCGCCCTGCGCGACGCGCTCAAACTAGCCCTGGTCGGCAGCCCGCAGGATGATAACTACGAACAGGTGCTGGCCGAGGGAGCGCATACCGCTAACCTGGCTGTCTACAAGCGTAATCGCCAGCAGCAGTCGGATATGGGAACTACGCTCGCCGTGGCTCTGGTGATTGGCAATACAGCCTATATCGCCAATGTGGGAGATAGCCGCGTCTACCTGTACCGCGAGAGCGAGGGGTTGGAGCAGATTACGCGAGATCACTCATCGGTGGCGCGCCTGGTTGAGGCTGGAGCCATCACGCCCGACGAGGTGTATTCACACCCGAAACGGAATGAGATTTATCGCAGCTTAGGGCACCAATCAACCGTCAAGGTAGATACGTTCTGCGTGCCTCTTCAGGTAGGCGACCTGCTTTTACTCTGTTCCGATGGCCTGTGGGAGATGGTGCGCGACTCGACGATCGAGAGTATCATGGAGTCGACGCTGCCTGATGTCTCGCAGGCGTGTGACGAACTGCGGCAGACTGCGCTTGAAGGCGGCGGTAAGGACAATATCAGCGTGATTGCAGTGTGCGTGCGAAATGCTCATGCTATGGAATAAGGCATGAGAAAAAGTAAAAAGCGACCGCAAGGAGTGAAATCCTTGCGGTCGCCTTCATCCATCCCATCCTCTCCCCTATGCCAGTTTCGCCCACATTATCCCTGCTCGTTCGTAAAGGCACTTCTCAGTGAATGCAATGGTGGCGGTAATGGATCGGTGTTTTGCAGCGCGGGAGAGTGTTGCAGCGGACCGGATGTGTGTTTTTGATGGAAGGAGCCAGAGGCCGGGAAGGGGCGCGAACTGGTAGATCCCATGACCGTTCTGAGCGCCGGGGCCGGTGTAGAGGGTGGAGTTGGGGGTAACGGCTGTGTCCCGGTACCGAAATGCCCGCCCGCCGGTTGGGGTACCGATGGGCTGTATACGGGCATTACGTTCTTGTTATTGATGCGCAGGGCTACCAGCAGGCGATTGATCTCCAGAAATTCATTGCAGGATGGCGGCACTACGAATGGCGCGCCCGCGGCGGCCCGTTCCAGGGCTATACTCAACTCGGCTAGCGAACGCATCAGGCGTTGGGTGTAGATGCTGCTCTGTCCCAGGCGCATCAGGCGTTCCGCCATCAGGTTCAGGCTGCCCGCGAGTGGAAGCAAGGCTCCGCCGGTCAATTCGGCTCGCGCTTTGAGGTTGCCGTTGGCTAATTGCGCCTGGACTGCTTTGAGGTGGACGATGCCGCGTTCTAGCTCGGCGTTATGGTTGGATATCGCATTTGCCTGCTCCTCGATGCGGTGATTGGCACGCGCCAGGTCTTCTAGAGCCTCTGCCTGCCGGGCTGCCAGGTGCGCGTTTTCCCACAGGGTGAGTAATTGCCGCGCTACCACCAGCGCGACCACGCCGATTGTCGCGAAGAGCAGCACCGGGCGAATGGCGACCTGGCCGGTATCTTTGGAAAGCATGTTGAAAGTCAACGCGATGAAGAGCAGCGAAAGCAGAATGTAGGGAACGAAGCGCGAAAAGCCGAAAACGATGCGCTCGCCGGCGCGTTCCATGCGTTCTTCGATTACTTCAAGCGGCGTGACGGGCAGGAAGCGGCGCAGGTAGGCTCCAATTCCTATAGTCATAAGACCCAGCGGCCAGCCCAGGTCGAGCCAGGTGGCTTCAACGTAGGTTCCGGCGTTGTTCTGCACGTTGAAGATGAAATCAGAGAAGACGAAAAAGCACAGTCCCAGTCCGATAATCAGCAAGCCGGCGCGGCGCGCAGTTGCTACGTATGTGCGTCCCTGGCCGCGCAGCACCAGGAAAAGCACGCAGCTCAACAGGGCGGTATCGGCGACAGGGTAGTATAGTCCCAGGAATTTGGCGAGATTGGCCTCGCCGGGAGCCTGAGCCAGCGAACCTAGAAGCAAAAACCACGCCAGCGCCAGCATTGAACCCATCGAAATGAGGCTATCCATAAGCAATAACAGGCGACGGCTGCCTGAACCGGGAGAAGGTTGTAGCAAGAGTCCCGCGAATACGAGCAGGGGAAAGGTGAAATAACCGATATCAGCGCTGGATGGAAAGGGAGTCTGACCCATAGAGATATAGTAGCGCCAGAAGCTTTCGCCAAATCCCCACATCACTACACCCAGCCCGATAAGCAGCCAGGCGACCTGCTCAAACTTGATCCAGGGTTCGGTCTTTTCGCGTCTACCCCGTGGATAGAGTACACTGCCAAGCGTCAGCGCACCGCCGATAAACGCGCCGGTTAGCGGCGCAAATTGCCCGACGCGCAATGCGATGGTACCTCCCAGGTGAAAAACCACAATGATGATCATCGCCGCCGCAACCCACATAATCATCTTGATGATCGTTGGCACGCTTGTTACGCTTGTACGGAATTGCATGTGAACCTCCCAATTATCTAAGCATGTTGCCTGCATCTGTTGGGAGTATAGCGCTTTGCTCTTTGGATCATCTCCTATATTGCTTCTGCACTTCTTATACTATGTTTTGTTGTTACGTGTTGCCGGCGCTCGTAGGAGAAGACAGATGAGGTTTGCGCAGGCTGTCAGCCTGCGCAAACCTCATCTGTCTTACAGGTAATCAGCGCTATCGACTAGGCTCTTTGCTGCTTGCGGGCGGGTTGATTCATAAGGACGTAGCCGGTTTCCAGGATGGAGGCGATCTCTACGCCGAAACTGCGCATCTTCAGGCGCGTGCGTGAGAGTACATTGCGCACTGGGCGCATCTCCTGATCCCACACGCCTTCGTCTTGCGCTTCCTGGAGGCGTTTGCGGCTGCGCTCGATGGTCACTTCCGTAATCATGCGGTGGTTGAAGCTGGCGAGCAGCACCTCATAGGGACAATAGTGGGGGTGCGAATTGAGCAGGGGTAACAACAGGCTCAGTTCGCTCAAGGTGAATTGCTGCTCGGCAACCATGCGTGGATAGGGGAGGTTAGAGTCATTGGCGATGAGTGAGAGCGTGCCTAAGAGGACGTTCATTGCCAGCGTGTGACCAGCAGGCAACAATTCGTCCATGGTGTAGTGCAGGATTTCTTCATCGCTCTGTGGCATTTCATACATCGCGGAGGCGATCTTCCGGTACGAGATTCCTTGCATAGTGCGACTCCTTCACGTCGATTGCGCGTTAAAAGACGAATGCATCAATTGTAGTTTCATCCGAAATGCTGTCCAAACTCCGTTTATCTAGCTACAGGTGCAACAACGCGCTAACCGCTGTAAATGGTATCCATGCATATATTTCTCGCCGGAAATATATCTACCAGTAACACTACACAAGATCGTGTGAAAAAACAAGGTTTTTTTGGTTGTCTTTTCTAGCTCTGGTATAAGACATTTTGGATTTGATGAAAACGCAAAACCTCGGTTTTGCGGTAGGGAGACATGTTGCACAATGTTCACAAAAGCGCCAGCGGCATATATCAAGCGCCGGATTAGCTTGATGTATGCCGCTGGCGCTTCTGATCAGGAGCGTTTACGAGCGGGCTTTTGACCGTGTTGTGATCATGAGGATGTAGCCAGTTTCGAGGATAGAGACGATGTCAAGGCCGAAGCCGCGCAGTTTGAAGCGGATGCGTGACAGGACGTTACGCACCGGGCGTAGTTGTTGATCCCAGCAACCGTCCTCCAGGGCGTCCTGTAACTGGATGCGGCAGTGTTCGATGGTGTCCTCGGTTATGACGCCATTGTAGAAACTGGCGAACATTACTTCGTAAGGGCAATAGTGGGGGAACTGTTCTAACAAGGGCAGGAGAAGACTTAGCTCGCTGGCCGTAAATTGTTGTTGGATGAGCAGGCGGGGTAACATGTCGCCGTTGGAGAGAAGCGAAAGCGTTCCCAGCGCGGTATTCAGAACCAGCGTCTGCCCTTCGGGTAATGTGCCTTGCAGGGGGAAATAGCGGATGATTTCAGCATCCTGCTTTGTTGTTACAAATGCCATCGCGGTTTTTCCTCTGGGAGGGCAAACAACTTGCATAGCGCTTCTCCTGCCTGTAAGGGGCTTGTGGTTTTCCCTATTTGTAAAAAGTAAACTACAGTTATTACGTAAATTATGCCGTATTGACCTATCATAATGTAAGTACTTGTGTTATCATTACTTTTATCAAATTTATCATCTTCAGGTTTGACCAAAGGAATGATGAAGATGAACGCGCCAGGGGTTCTGCCCAGAACGAAACTCGTCGAGGCTCGCTTACAACGCAAGCTCTCGCAACAACAGCTAGCCGAGCGACTTGGCACGAATTATGTTAACGTCAGTCGCTGGGAGCGAGGTATCACACGCCCTGGCCCCTACTTCCGGCGTAAGTTGTCTCACCTCTTTGGCAAAACGGAAGAAGAGCTTGACCTGGCTTTGACCGGCGACGCGATCCT
>JADEYI010001571.1_pt1 | contig 16195 bp, 18 predicted proteins | sample 8542331 | NCBI WGS metagenome assembly JADEYI01 (sample SAMN16510988, study PRJNA670497) | mine drainage metagenome | isolation source: biofilm near Copperflume 1 | place: Germany: Marsberg coppermine Kilianstollen | collected 2018-02 | reverse complement strand
TGGCCGAGAGTCCAGCGTTGAGGCGCTCGGCGTACATCTGCTGCAAGTGCTGCGGGGCCAGTTGCGTGACCGGTGTGGTGCCGAGGCTGGGGACGATGTGGAGTCGCACGTACTGCTCGTACCGCGTGTACGTCCTGGGGCGGAGCGACGGCCGGGCGCTGTCGAGCCACGTCGCGAGGAACTGTGCCAGCGGCGGCCCGTCCGCGGCCACCGTCCGTGCCGCGCGCCGCGTCGCGAGTGCCGCATGGAGCTTTCGCTCGACGTCGCGCCTGGTGCGCCCGATGAACCAGCGCCTGCGCCCGGTCGCGTCGACCGTGACGCCGGCCTCCCAGCGTCCATCTGCGCGCAGGTAGATCGACCCTTCGCCATTCGCGCGCTTCTGCGCCATCCGCGTCACTCCTTCGCTTCTCGGCGTGCTGCGCCGGAGGCCCCGCCTCGTCCCGAGATCACACTGATGATCGCGCGGGCGCCCGCGGGCGGAGTCACATCACCGCTCTGGTGGGGCGGCAAGTCAAGCGCCGTCGCGTCAAGAAGCAACTTCGGTGAGCATCCCGCCCCGGCCCGTCAGGGGCAGAAGCGCCAACCGTTGAGCCCGTGATGGCGGCGTATCCGGCTGGTGGGCGGCAGGCGTGGCTGCGGGCGGGCGCGGCGGACAGTGACAGTGCTCGACCCTCAGCTCGCAGCCCGGGCAGAGCACGATCGGTGCGGGTCCGGGCAGGACCTCGCGCAGCAGGCGGCGCAGCGTGCGCAGCATCTCGCATCCTCCGTCAGCCATCACGTACGGCCGCAGCGGCGGGACCCGCAGTCCCCGGCGAAGGTCGCCGGCAGAGGCGGAATCCGCCGTCGCCTGGGGGAGGAGCTCGCCCTGACGGTGCCGACCGCGACCCGCAGGGGCCGGGCGTCGCTGCACGACCGCCCCACGCTGGGCACACGGCGCCCGACGCGCGGCGTCGTGCCTCAGATGGCCGTTACCTACCGCCGTCGGCGCACGTCCGGCCGTGTGCGGCACCCGGCCGGCCAAGCTCCCGTGCCGCGCTCCCCGCCTGACACGACACGGGCGCGGCCTCGTTGACTTCCTCGGGCGCGGGAGCGATGAATGCGCACCGACGAGCGCCCCATGCGGGCGAAGGAGGACAGCGATGCCGATCGAAGACAGGGAGCTAGCAGCGGGGACGCGCCTGGTGGCGCGGTACAAGCAGGAGGAGCACGTCTGCGAGATCGTGCGGACGGACGCCGGCCGGCGCTACCGGCTGGCGGACAGGCGGGAGTTCGCGAGCCCGTCGGGGGCGGGCCGGGCGGTGATCGGCCACGCCTGCAACGGTTGGCGCTTCTGGTCCGTCGCCGGCGCGGACGTCGCGGAGCCGCCGCGACGCGCGAAGACGTCGAAGCAGACGACCCCGACGCAGGGGCGGAAGACGGCGAAGCAGGGGAAGTCGCGTGCGAAGGCCGCGCACGCGCGCCGTCAGACCACGGAGGGCGCCGGGGGCTTCGGCTGCGGGCGGTGCGCCGCGACCTTCCCCTCCCTGGAGGACGCGCAGGCGCACGTCGCGGGCGCGCACGCGGAGCCCTAACGTCGGCCGAATGAGAAGTCCCGGAGGTGGCACACGATGTCGCACGTTCTCACGCTCGTCCTGGTCGATGTGCCGGGGCGGCCGCCCGAGGACCTGCTGCGGAGGCCGCGCGTCGTCCGCGCGCAGCTCGACCGTCTGCTCGCGCCCTACGACGAGAACACCGCGGTGGCGCCGTACGAGGACCGCTGTCCCTGCGTCGGGCTGGAGGCGGAGCGCGCGGGCCGCGCCCACGCCGACGAGCGCGTCGGAACCTGGGACGAGCAGCGCCACCGGTTCGACGCGGAGGTGGCGCCGGCGCTGACGCCCGAGCCCGGCGAGACGGACGTCACGCGGCGGCAGCGGGAGGCGGCGTGGCGGGCGTCCACCGCGGCGTTCCGCGCGGCGCACGAGACGGCGGAACGCGCGGCGGCGCGGGCGCACCCGCTCTTCGAGCAGTCGGGGCCGGACTGCGCCGAGTGCCACGGCGCGGGCGTCCGCACGACGACCTACAACCCGCGCAGCAGGTGGGACTGGTGGGTGGTCGGTGGCCGCTGGCGCGGCATCGTCCGCCACGGTGAGTTTCGCGAGGGAGGCGCATCGGGATCCCTGGCCGACGACGCCGCCCCGGTCGCCGGGCTCCGGGAGAACATCCCCGCCTACGTGCAGGCGATCGTGACCCCGGACGGCGCGTGGCACGAGCGGGGACGGATGGGCTGGTGGGGGATGGTCCACGGCGAGAAGCCGGAGGACGCGTGGCGCCGCGAGGTGGCGGCCCTGCTGCTGGAGCATCGCGACGCGCTCGCCGTCGGCTGCGACCTGCACATCTAGGAGGGACGATGGAGCCGGACGGCCCGTCTGGGAAGCCGCGCTGCAAGCTCATCGACGAGGACGGCAACGTCTTCAACATCATCGGCCGGGTGCGCGCGGCGCTGTGGGAGGCCGGGCAGGACGACGAGGCGCGCGAGTTCGTCGCGCGGGCGTTCCGGTGCCGCAGCTACGACGAGGTGCTGCGGCTGGTGCTGGAGTACATCGAGATGCGGTGAGACCGGCGCCGGACACGGAGGCGGGTGGCAGCATGACGAGCGATGGGAGCCAGTTTCTGATCGTCGCGAACCGCGAGGTGCGGCGCGCCGGGCCAGGTTTCACGCGCGCGGCACACGGACTATCGACGTGCGCGGACGGATCGCATCAAGGTGCAAGAACCGTCGGACGGTGGTCCGCATCGACCCGCCGGGGTCAACTGCGTCACGTCTCCTCCCGTCGTGTCCCGTTTCGTACGGCCCTGTTGCGCGGCGGGACGCCAACGGCCGGCTCCGCGCGCCCAGCCCTCTGGCCGGGCGCTTTCTCCGGCTCTTCGTTTCCAGGACAATTCGGGCGTGAAGCTCGCACTCAACGGTGCCACCATCATGCGCGCCCCCATCCAGGAAGATGTCGAGATCGCCGCAGAGTGTGGATATGGCGCGCTCGAGATCTGGGCCGGCAAACTTGACGCGTACCGGCGAACGCACACGATCGAGGACCTCGCCGAGCGCATGCGCACGCTCGGCGTGCTTCCGTGGTGTATCAATTCCATTGAGGACATCACGTATCGAGATGCGGCGGGGCGCCGCGAGCTGCTTGATGAGCTTCGGCGGACTGTCGCCGTTGCGCGGGCGATCGGCGCACCAGCCATCGTCGTGGTCCCAGGACACCACCCCGACCGCTACAGCCGTCATGAAGCGGTCCAGGACGCGGTGGAGGTGCTGCGCACGATGTCCGACGTTGCTGGCGACGTGGGCCTTGCCTTCGAGTTCCTCGGAAAGCCCGGCTGCGCAGTGCCCACACTCGACATGGCCACCGAGATCATTGCGCGCGTCGACCGCCCGAACGTCGGCATGGTGATCGATACGTTCCACTTCTACGCCGGTGGCAGCAGTCTCGACGATCTTCGCCATGTTCCGGTGGACAAGCTCACCGTTGTGCATCTGAATGGCTGCGAGGATCGGCCGCGCGACGAATTGACGGACGGGCACAGGCTCTATCCCGGCGAGGGCATCATCCCGATCGAGTCGATCCTGGCTGCGCTGCGTGCCCGTGGCTACGACGGCGTGGCATCCGTCGAGATCTTTCGTCCTCAGTACTGGGCGCAAGATCCGCGGCAGGTCGCACGCACCGCGTACCGCCGAGCAGCCGAGATCCTGACGAAGGTGGGCTACGTGATAGATGGGTCGACACAGCCACCCGAGGCTTGATGGCCTGCTCCTCAGGCGGCCAGATCGGGGGGGGGGGGCCGCGTCCACGCGGCGCGCTCGTCTCCGAGACGGCCGCATCGCGTCGACGCCGGATTTGAAGGCACGCCGGCAGGTGACGATCGGGTATGGGAGGGCTGCCCAGGATGCACGCGCGATGATGCCACCCATGCTGTACCGGGTCCAGCGCGGTGCGCGGAAGGAGAGTTGTCATGCCGATCCGCTCGGTGAATCCTGCGACCGAAGAGACGCTCGCGACGTTCGTCGAACACACACCCGCGCAGGTCGAGGCCGCGCTGTCGTCCGCGCGCAGCGCCCTGGCGTCGTGGCGTGAGACGCCCGTGGAGGAGCGGTCGCGCCTGGTGCGCGCGGCCGCCGTGTACCTGCGCCGGCACCGGGAACGGCTCGCCGGGCTGATCACGGCGGAGATGGGCAAGCCGATCACGGAGTCGGAGGCCGAAATTGAGAAGTCGGCGTGGGGCTGCGAGTTCTACGCCGAGAACGCCGCGCGCTTCCTCGCGGATCAGGTGATCGAGAGCAGCGCCGGTGAGAGCTACGTCGCCTTCCGGCCGCTGGGCGTGATCCTGGCGGTGATGCCCTGGAACTTCCCGTTCTGGCAAGTCTTCCGCTTCGCCGCGCCGACGCTGATGGCGGGCAACGCCGCCCTGCTCAAGCACGCCTCGAACGTGCCGCGGTGCGCGCTGGCCATCGAGCAGGTGTTCCGCGAGTGTGGCTTCCCGGACGGCGTCTTCCGGGCGCTGCTGGCCGCACCTGCCGCAGTCGACCGCCTGATCGCGGACCCGCGCGTTGCGGCTGTGACGCTCACCGGCAGTGATGCGACGGGCGCGAAGGTCGCCGAGGTCAGCGGCCGTGCGCTGAAGAAGATCGTGCTCGAGCTGGGCGGCTCGGACCCGTTCATCGTGCTCGGCGACGCCGACCTCGACGCGGCCGCGGCGACGGCGGCACGCGCCCGCTTCCTGAACACGGGCCAGAGCTGCATCGCCGCGAAGCGGTTCATCGTCGTCGCAGAGGTAATCGAGGAGTTCACGGCGCGCTTCCGCGACGCTGTCGCGCGGTTGAAGGTCGGCGACCCGATGGACCGCGCGACGCAGGTCGGGCCGCTCGCCCGCGCGGACCTGCGGGATACGCTCGAGCGGCAGATCCGCGACTCCGCCGCGGCGGGCGCGCGCATCGATCTCGGAGGCACGCGCGTGGAGGGACGGGGGTATTTCTTCGCGCCGACGATCCTTACCGGCGTCACGCCGGACATGGCTGCGTTTCGCGAGGAGACGTTCGGGCCGGTTGCGGCCGTCGTGCGCGCGGCCGACGAGCACGACGCGCTGCGGCTCGCCAACGAGTCGCAGTATGGGCTCGGCGCGTCGCTGTGGACGCGCGACGTGGGGCGTGCCCGCGGACTCGCGCCGCGCATCGAGAGCGGCTCCGTGTTCGTCAACGGCATGGTGATGTCGGACCCGCGGCTGCCGTTCGGCGGCGTCAAGCGCAGCGGCTACGGCCGCGAGCTGTCGGAGTTCGGCATCCGCGAGTTCGTCAACATCCAGACGATCTGGATCGGTCCGGCGAAGGCCTAGCGCCGGCGCACGTCGCGCTGATCCAGCAGCGCGCGTGCTTCCTCCGCGATGTGACGCGCGGTCAGCCGGTACTTCTCGAGGATCGCGTCGTTGGGGCCGGATTCGCCGAACGTGTCGGCGATGCCGTGCAGGCGCAGCAGCGTCGGGCACCGCTGGCCGAGCGTTTCGGCGACGGCGCCGCCGAGTCCGCCGATCACGGTGTGCTCCTCCGTGACCAGCACGCTGCCCGTGCGCTCCGCCGCCGCGACGATCGCGTCCGCGTCGAGCGGCTTGAGCGTCGGCAGGTGCAGGTGGTACGCCCGCACGCCATCGACGGCGAGCAGGTCGCACGCCTCGGCGGCGCGCGACGTGTGCACACCGGTCGAGACGATCGCAACATCCGCCCCCTCGCGCAGGACGACGCCGCGGCCGATCTCGAAGCGATACGCGTCGTCGAAGAGTTGCGGGCCCGGGTCGCGGCCGAGGCGCATGTAGACGGGCCCGTCGTAGGCCGTCGCGGCGCGCATCGCCGCGCCGGTCTCGATGGCGTCCGCGGGCGCCAGCACGACCATGTTCGGCATCGCCCGCATGACCGCGATGTCCTCGACGGACTGGTGCGTCTTGCCGGTGAAGCCGGTGAGCAGCCCGGCGTAGGCGCCGCAGATTTTCACGTTGAGCGACGGCTGGGCGATGACCACGCGTACCTGGTCGAGGTCGCGCTTCGCGGCGAACGCCGCGAACGTCGAGATCCAGGGCACGAAGCCCAGCGTTGACAACCCGGCGGCGACGCCCGCCATATTCTGCTCGGCGATGCCCATGGCGAGAAATCGGTCCGGGTACGCCTCCGCGAAGATGTCGGCTCTCGTCGAGTTGGCGAGGTCGCCGTCGAGCACGAGCACGCGCTCGTCCTCATCCGCCAACTCCACGAGCGTCCGTCCGAAGGCTTCACGCTGGGCCATGGCGCTCATGACGCCTCTTCCAGCTCGGCGAGCGCGCGCGCCAGGCCGGCACCGTCGAGCGGTTTTGCGTGCCACGAGAACTCGTTCTCCATGAAGGAGACGCCTTTCCCCTTCACCGTGTGGGCGATGACGACGGCCGGCTGCCCTTCCACCCGCGTCGCTGCCTCGAAGTCCCGCACGATGTCGTCCATGGCATGGCCGTCGCACTCAAAGACGCGCCAGCCGAACGCGCTCCACTTTGCGGCGAGATTGGCGATCGGGCGTTCGCGGCCGCGCTGCCCGAAGTCGGGCCAAGTGTACTGCGGCAGCCGGTTGTTGTCGACGATCGCGGTCAGGTTGTCGAGACGGTAGCGCGCCGCGACTTCCATCGCTTCCCACACCTGGCCCTCCTGCAGCTCGCCGTCGCCGAGCATCACCCATGTGCGGAAGCTCATCCGCTTCATCCTCGCGCCGATGGCCATGCCGACGCCCGGCGACAGCCCCTGGCCCAGCGACCCGGTGGACATGTCGATGCCGGGCGTCACCGTCATGTCCGGATGGCCCTGCAAGCGCGAGTCGATCGCGTCGAAGGTCCGCAGTTCATCGACGGGGAAGTAGCCGCGCAGCGCCAGCGTCGCGTAGAGGCCGATCGCCGAGTGGCCCTTGCTGAGGATGAAGCGGTCGCGCTCCGGCCACGCCGGATGCAACGGATCGACGCGCAGGAAGCGGAAGTACAGCGCCGCCAGCAGGTCGGCGGCGGACAGCGGCCCGCCGAGATGCCCGGCGCCCGCGTGTTGTACCGACGTGAGCACCAGGCGCCGGATCTCGCGCGCCCTCGCGCGCAGATCGTCGCTGCTCGGCGTGTTCACAACTGCTCCTCCGCACGCTCGCGCTCGTACTGCGCGCGCCGGTCGGGCAGGTACTCCGGGACCGGCACGTCCCACCATCCGGTCTTCGTCAGCCCGCCCTCGGGCAGCTCGCGCGCCACCGTCACCTCGATCAGCGCTGGGCCGTGCGTGGCCAGCGCGCGGCCGACAGCCGGCCGCAGGGCATCCGGCTGCTCGACGCGCTCGGCGTGGAGCCCGAAGCTGCGTGCGGCCGCGGCGAAGTCGGGCGTGTACGCTGACCCGTCCGGGCGCATGAACTCCGTCGCCATGTGGCGGCCGAACGTGTTCACCTGCCCGTTGCGGATCGAGATCCAGCCCGCGTTGTTCAGGACGACGAACAGCACCGGCAGGTCGAGCATCGCCGCCGCCGCCATCTCCTGCATCGTCTGCAAGAAGTCGCCGTCGCCGGCGACGCCGGCGACCTGCCGGTCGGGCTGGGCGAGCTTCGCGCCGATCGCCGCCGGCACCGTGAAGCCCATCGAGCTGAAGCCGCCGGACGTGATGTGCGTGCGGGGCTCGTACACCGGGAAGTCCTGGCGGACGATCGCCTGCGGCAGGCCGGCGCCCGTGGTCACGATAGCGCTCCGATCGAGGGCAGCGCGCAGCTCGGTCACGGCGCGCTGCTGCGTCATTGGCAGTGCGGCGGAACGGCGGCGCGGCTCCTGGATCGCGTCCCACGCCTTCTTCTGACGCTGGATCTCCTGGAAGTAGGCCGATTCCGTGAGCGGCCCTCGCGGTGTCGCATCCCGCAGGGCCGACAGCAGATCGGCGAGCCCCGCCTTCGCGTCGCCGAGCAGCGGCACCTCGCATGGGTAATCCTTGCCAATCTCTTGCGGGTCGATGTCGAGCTGGATCAGGCGAGCGGGCGGGATGGCGAACGTGACGCCCTTGCGGTACGACGACGCGGACCAGTCGGTGAAGCGGCAGCCGATGGCCAGCACGACGTCGGCGTTCGCCGCGAGCGCGTTGCCGCAGGTGCTGGCCGTGTCGCCGATGCTCCACGCGTTGAGCGCGTGATCTTCGGGGATGGCGCCCTTCCCCATCCACGTCGTCACGACGGGCGCGCCGGCGCGCTCGGCGAGCGCCACCAGCTCCGGCGACGCCTCGGCCGTAATCACACCACCGCCCGCGACGATCACCGGGCGCTCCGCCCCGGCGAGCAGGCGCGCCGCCCGCTCGACCATCGCCGCATCGGGCCGCGGGCCGCCCGCCGCCCGGCGGGTTCGCGGCTCTGGCAGGTCGACATCGGCGGCGTCCGCCTGGACGTCCATTGGCAGGTCCAGGAGGACCGGGCCCGGGCGGCCGGTGAGCATCTGGTTGAACGCCCGATGCAGGACGTACGGCAGCTGCGCCGGGCTCGACGGCGTCCAGTGCCGCTTGACGATCGGCTCCATCATGCGCGGGAAGTTCGCCCAGTGTGTGCGCTCGATCTCCTGCAGGACCGCGCGGCCGCGCATGTACGTGTGCGCCGCGCCCGTCATCACCAGCACCGCCGTCGAGTCGACGTACGCCGTGGCGACGCCGATGGCGGTGTTCGTCGCGCCCGGTCCGATGGAGGTGAACGCCGCCATCGGCCTGCCGGACGCGCGGTAGTAGCCGTCGGCGAGGTGCACCGCGGACTGCTCGTGCATCACCTGCACCGTCTGGATGCGGTCCTGCGCGCTGGCGAGGGCGTCGACGACGCTCCAGATGCCGTGGCCGGGGATGCCGGCGGCGCAGCGCACGCCCTCCGTCGCCAGGTACTCGACGATGATCTGCGCGCCCGTCAGCCTCACGGCGCGGCCTCATCCCTCTGCCATTGGTCGCGGATCCAGCGATGCGGGGCGTCGTCGCTTGCCGCCATCGAGCGCCGGTCGCCGGCGAGGACATTGAGGTAGTAGCCCTGGTAGCCGTACGCCTGCGCGACAACGTGGTAGCCGCGCGGCACGAGGACGACGTCGCCGTCCCGCACCGTCATCGTCTCGTCGAGCGAGCGGTCGTCGGTGTAGACGCGCTGGAACGCGAACCCGTCGGCCGGCTGCTGGCGGTGGTAGTAGATCTCCTCCAGCGCGACCTCGCCCGGCGGCGCTTCGACGTCGTGCTTGTGCGGCGGATAGCTCGACCAGTTGCCGCTGGGCGTCAGCACTTCGACGACCAGCAGCCGGTGCGCGGCAAACGACGGCGGAATGACATGGCGGATGCGGCGGGTCGCGTTGCCGGCGCCGCGTGTCTCGACGTCGATCGCCGCCGCATCGATGCGGACGGGCTTACCGATGTGATTGCTCGCGGCAAAGCAGAGGGCAACCTGGCTCACGGCAGCCGCGCGGATGGTGGCGGCGCCACCGGGCGGCAGGTACAAGGCGTCAGGCGGCTCCTCAAACATATCTCGGCGGCCGCCGACCTCGGCCCACCTCTCACCGGATGACGCGACAACGTCGACCGTGCCCGACAGCGGCACGATCGCCACTTCACGCTCCCGCAGATCGACGTCGATCCGCTCGCCAGCCGCAAGCCGGCGCGCCTCGAAACCGATGTACTTCCAGCCTGCGTCAGGCGGAGCGAGCCGGATCAAGCCGTTGGGCGCGGGCCTGGCGATCAGCTTGCTCATAGCCGTACCGGCTGCCCCTCGCGCTGCGAGCGCGTCGCCGCGAGCGCGATCTCCAGGGCGCGGACGCCGTCCTCGCCGACGACCTTCGGCGCCGCATCCTCGATGATGCAGCGGACGAAATCGGCGAGCTCCGCACGGTACGCCGCACCGAAGCGCTCGCGATAGGACTGAGGGTACGCCTTCGCCACGCCCCCTCGTCCGTACGCCTGCACGCTGCCGTCGTGACTCGCCCCGATCACGAGCTTGCCCTTCGACCCGAAGACCTCGGCGCCGGCTTCGTAGCCGTACGCCGTGCGCAGCGAGTTCGTGACCGTCGCGAGCGCGCCGGACTCGAGGCGCAGCACCGTCACGAACGTGTCGATATCGAACGGGCCCCTGCGGTCGGGGGTGACCAGCGTCGACGCGGCCGCATACACCTCAACGACCTCGCTGCCGGAGAAGAACCGGATGCTGTCGAAGTCGTGAATCGCTGTGTCGAGAAACGCGCCGCCGCAAGATTCCAGGTAGCCCGGCGCCGGCGGCTCGGGGTCGCGCGTGGTGGACGAGAGCAGCTCGATCGCGCCGATGTCGCCGCGCTCGACGGCCCGCCGCACGCGTGCGTAGCCCTCATCGAAGCGCCGCTGGAAGCCGATCTGCAGTTTGACACCGGCCGCCGCGACGGCATGGAGCGCGGCGCGCGCATCTTCAAGCGTGAGCGCGACCGGCTTCTCGCAGAATGCATGCTTGCCGCTGCGCGCGGCCTCCGCGATCAGCGACGCATGGAAGCGGGTCGGCGCGGCAATGACGACGGCGTCGATGGCCTCGTTGCGCAGCACGTCGTCCGCGCGGGCGGCGACGAAGACGCCATCGCCGAGCGCCGCCGCGCGCTCCGCGTCGGGCGTGGCGGGATCGACGACGGCCGCCAGGCGCGCGTCCGGCAGGTGCCGCGCCAGCGTTTCAGCATGGAACCGGCCGATCTCGCCCGCCCCGATCAGCGCCACACTCACGATGCGTCTCGTCACCGCGTCATGCTCCTCACACGCCCGCCAGCCGGCGAAACGCCTCGCGGTTGTGCCGCGCCGACTCGAGCGGCGCGCGGAACGTCGAGTCCTGCTCCAGCACGACCCACCGGTCGTACCCGCTCCCCTGGAGCTCGCGGACCAGGCCCTCGATGTCCAGCGCACCGGTGCCCAACTCGCAGAAGACGCGGCGGCGCAGCGCTTCCATCATGCCGAATTCGCGGCGACGCATCCCCTCGAGCACCTCGCGGTTCACGTCCTTGATGTGGATGTGCTTGATGCGACTCCGGTGCTCGCGGAAGAACGCCACCGCGTCGCCCCCGCCCACCGTCAGGTGCCCGACGTCGAGGCACAGGCTCGTCAGACGGCGATCCGTCCGGCGTGCCAGCTCCGCGAACTCGTCCGCCGTCTCGATGAAGGTGCCCGCCTCGTTGTGGAAGACCAGCGTCAGCCCGAGCTCGTTGCAGCGGCGTCCGACCTCGTGCAGCGCGGCGACGACCGCCGACCACGCCCCGTCGTCGAGCCTGGTATCGCCGGGACCGACGGAGCCGGCGATCGCGACGCGGCGGTCGTCGTAGTCCAGCGCGGCGACCAGCACGTCGCCGCCCGCCTCGTGCACAAAGCGGGCCACCGACGTCGCGCGCTCGATCTCTGCGGCCTCGCTCAGAGGTAAGCGCAGGGCCACGTATGCCGAGACCATCCGCAAGCCGAGCGGCTCGAGCAGCGACCGGACGTCTGCGGCGTCGGGCGGGAATGTCGAGCTGTATTCCGTACCGGCGAAGCCCGCCTGAGCAATCTCTCCTGCGATCGTCGCGGCGGCGAGGGACGGCATCAGGTCGGGAATGTCCTCGTTATGCCAGAGGATTGGCGAGACGGCGACGCGCACGGGCACCCTCCAGGCTCGCAGGCTCAGCGGCCATCGATCCTACACCCCGCTCGTGCGAGGCGGAACCTGTCATCTGAGTGGACGATGCACATCACGAGCGAGTGGAGGAGCGCGCTGGTTCCCGACGCTCACCCGCGTTCCGATTGAACACGCCCGCCGAGCACCGCCAGCCGCTACACCAGAGCATGGCCAGCACTCTCGACTTGTCAGATCGCCGGGCACCACCACGGCTCTCACGCACCATCACGCACCGTGGTCGACGCCCCGGGCGCGATGCGCAGCGGCAGCCGGTAGGCGGCGCTGTCCTCGACCCCGCGCGACCAGTGCACGTAGCGCTGGCTCGTGACGATCTGGGCGTGCCCCATCGTCTGCTGGATCGAGAACACGCCGGCGCCGTTGAGCGCCGTCAGCGTGCCGAACGTGTGGCGCAGCCAGTGCGGTGAGACCTGCTTGTCGATCTCCGCGCGTGCCGCGAGCTCGCGCAACCAGCGCCGGACCGTCCTCGCCGACGGCGCGGCCCCGCGCCGGTCGACGACGAGCGGTGTCGTGTCCGCGGCCGACAGGCCGGTCGTGAGACCACGCTGCGCGCGCCAGCCGACGACGACGGCGAGCACGTCCTGGCGCAACCCGACGACGCGCTGGACGCCGCCCTTGCCCACGACGAGCAGCCCCGTGTTGCCCCGCGCGTCGAGGAAGACGTCCTTCCACCTGGCCTGGACCAGCTCGCCGACACGCACGCCGGTCGCCACGAGCAGCACGACCGCGACGTACCGCGCGCCGCCGGCCGCGTGTGCGCAGGCGAGCAGCCGCTCCGCCTCGTCCCGCGTGAGGTAGCGGTTCATGCTCGTGATCAGCACGCGCGGGCGGCGCAGCAGGTCGAGCGGCATCGCCGGAGAGACGCCCGTCGCCTGGCAGTAGCGGAGGAACGAGCGGACCGCCGACACGTGCTGCGCGAGCGTCGCGCGCGCGAGCCCGCTCTGCGAGAGGTCACGGACGTAGAAGAGGACGTCCCCGAGGCTGGCCTCCGACACCGGCGTGTCGACCGAGGCGAGGAAGCGCTCCACGGCCGTGCGGTAGCTGCGGGCGGTGTGACCGCTGCGCGCGGTGAGGCCGGCGGACCACGCCGCCAGCGCCTCCCTCGCCTCGTCGCCGGTGCGGGTCCTCGCCACGTCCGCATCAACGATCTGGACGCGCCGAAGGTCAAGTCTGGCCGCGGCAGAGACGTGAGGTTGCGCACAAACAGTGGCCGATAACCGTAGTTATCGGACATGTTGGCGGCGCGAGGCTGCCAAGGGGGCCTAGCCGTGCTCGGCTAGAAGCTCTCCGACCACCCGATAGACGTCGCGGTTGTGTGCGAGCCCGCTGTGCGTGCCGCCGACCTCAACGTTGCGCGCGCCGTCGATGAGACAGGCTCGTGCTGGAACGATCGGATCGTCTCGGCTGTAGATCGACACCACCGCGGTCCGAGCACTGAGTGGCCGCGCGAGATCGTCCGGGAACGGACATCCGCAATCGGGCACATCGCAGTCCGGGTCGATCAGGCGGCGTATCCGCGTGCTGGCCTCCGTCAACACCCGCGGCGCTATGTGCTCGGAGGCGGAGCGTGCCGCACTCCATTCCGGCATGCGCAGGATCGCGCCGACGGGTGAGCCGAGCACGATGAGGTGTGATGCGTTGTCGTGAAGACGCGCTGCGACGGCACGCGCGAGGATGCCACCGCGGCTGTGGCCGATCAGCGCGACCGGGCCCGCTCGGCGAGCCATCTCGCGCTGCAACACATCCTCGACCTGGAGGCACAAGCGCTGAGGGCAGCCAACGTTGAGCGCCAGCGTTGAGCGGACGGGGCGATAGCCGATCCGGCGCAGCCAGAGCCGGATCGGCTGCAGGTAGAGGTCGTTGGCGAAGAGACCGGGCAACACGACGACAGGGAGACCGTCACCGCGCGGCACGCCAGCGCCGAGGTAGATCGGATCGCCCAGGAGCTGCGCCAGCTCTCTGACGGCCCCCGTTTCGGTCGCGAGCACATTGGGCTGCTGCATCGCTCTCCTCCGGCCTCGATCATATCGCGCGACGGCCAACGCGGTCGTCGACATCGGAGACCCGGCGCGCGGCACGTCGTTGGTCATGCAACTCGCGGTCTCCCGTGGCGGGTAGGGGCGACTGTTCGGCCCCGAACCTGGTCGCTGCATCGCGTCCGTCGCCACGAGAGCGCCGGAACGACGGCAGGCTCCACGCGGAGCCTGCGTCGGGGCGGGGAGGGACGGGTCAATCGGCGCGGGTGTGCGTGAGCGCGTGCTCCGTCGCGGCCTTCATCGTCGGGAACGTCTCGCCGCAGGCGCCGCAGCCGTACGAGCCGTCACCCTTCGACGCGGCCTTCATGGGCTTCGCCTTCTTCCTGCCGCCGCCCTTCGCGGGCGTCTTGCCCGTCGCCTTCGATGCGGGCTTGGCGGCCTTCTTGGGCTTGGCGGGCGCCGCGGCCTTCGTCTCGCGGGCCGGTCGCTCCGTCCCGGCGAGCGACCAGAAGGCCCAGCCGTTGCAGGCGTGCCCCATCACCGCCCGGCCCGCGCCCGAGGGGCTACGGAACTCCCGCCCGTCGGCGAGCCGGTAGCGCCTGCCGTCCGGGGTCTCGACCACCTCGCAGGCGTGCTCCCCGCCCTTGAACCTCGCCGTGAGGCGCGTCCCCGGCCCCAGGTCCCTGTCCTCGATCATCGCCATCCCTTCCTTCCTCCCGCGTCGCGGTGCGGACCCGTGGCCCCGCACCCTGGCCAGCGCACCGGGTCAGAGCCCCGACGTGTCGAGGTCCGCCAGGTCGGCCGCCAGCCGCGCCGGCAGCGCTGCCAGCGACCGGCGGACCAGCTCCGCCGCGGTCAGCCCGCGGATGTCCTCCCCCGTGACGCGCGTCGCGTGCCACGTCGCCTCGACGAGGCAGGCGGCGGCCAGCACGGTGGCGACGTCGCGGTCCAGCGCGGCGTCGTCCCAGCCCGCCAGCCGCGTCCGTGCCACCAGCTCGGCCGCCATCGTGCGCGCCAGGCCGGCCGAGGCCCGGTAGGCCACCCCCAGGTCGTCGACGGCGAGGCCTGCCTCGGCCGCCTCGACCGCCCGTCGCGCCGCGGTCGCCCGTCCCGCTGCCCGCGCCGCCGCCTCCCGCGTCCCCCGCACGCTCCTCGTCCTCATCGTCGTCCCCCTTTTGCTGGCCCCTCGCCGAGGGCTCTGTCGTCGGTGCGGTCATACATCACTCTGAACCCGATCGAAGTCAACGAGTCATCGCGGTGAGTGGTTGCGGTTGCCGCCTCGCCGCGCGTGCCGTACAAGCTCGCGGGAGTCGCGGCGCCCGTGCGCTGGGATTGATAACTCTTCGCCCGCGGCGCCCGTACCCGTTGACTTCGTCGGCCCGCCGAGCGATGTATGCCTGCGAGAGAGGAGGACGCGCATGAATCCGACGAGACAGCAGGCGTACGAGCTGGCCGACCGCATCGAGGCCGACCCGCGCAACGGCGGTCGGTACGACGCGCACGGCCTGAGCCAGGACGCGGGGGGCTGGTACGTATGCGTGAACGACGGCCAGGCGACGGGTCAGAGCCCATCGGGACGGACGCTGGAGGTCCGTTCGTGGGACGAGTGGGAGGCGGCCCTGGCCAGCGGGTAGGCGTCCGCGGAGCCGGGGATCCGCCGACCGCCACGTGCGCGGGGACCCGCGAGGTGCGCGAGATCGCTGGCGTCGGCCAGACGGAGATCCGCCCACGAGACCGTGAGCGAGGCGCGCCGATCTCGCCGCCGTTCTTCGACCTGGGAGGCGACGGCCACTCGCGCCGCGACTTGCCCCGCGCGTCGCGTGGCCGGGATCTACTGTTGGTCCGGGCGCGCTCCTGCTTTCCCCCGGCGCACGCGCTGAGCAGGGTGCTTCCCGCGATCAACGCCGGTCGTCAGTAGGTCGCCGTCTCCGCCATCGAGATGAGTTCTCTCGGCCTTCGGCAGGCGTCGGCCCGCTCTTCGTCGTTGCGGCCGATGATGGCGCGCGTGCCCAGGTGCCGGAGCGTCGCGTGTCCCCGCCTGCCCCCCAAGGCGGTGAGAACGAGAGCGATCCGTTCCATCACCACTCGACTAGCGCTCGGCGCCACGTCACGTTTAGGATGGGCACGAGTCGACTCGGAGTCGTCACCAGATCGGAGAAACCGCATGCCAGGCAGCCGAATAGCACACATCAAGAGCATCAAACGGGCAGAGAAGGGATTCATCAATCTGCAGCTGACCCGCAGACAGGCGGAGGAGTGGATCAACGTCCTGAGCGTCGGGCTTGTGGAAGACCACGGCAACGTCCTTGCGTTTGCCATTCACTCGGAAACGCCGGTGATGGTATGCCGACGCGGCTCCTGCGAAGGAAAGGCGCAAGGCCAGTTTGCCGCGGTGATACGGAAGGCGTGACAGAGGGGTGGCCCCGTAGCCGCTGCGACGCCGACGCGCTCTGCCGACGCCGTCGGACCGGTTGCACGGAAGGGTGACCGCCGTCTGATCGCCGGCGCCGAGCTTCGAGAGAGCGGGGCGTCGGTCAGCGC
>JADEYI010001570.1_pt1 | contig 16216 bp, 12 predicted proteins | sample 8542331 | NCBI WGS metagenome assembly JADEYI01 (sample SAMN16510988, study PRJNA670497) | mine drainage metagenome | isolation source: biofilm near Copperflume 1 | place: Germany: Marsberg coppermine Kilianstollen | collected 2018-02 | reverse complement strand
CTGCACTCAATTGGACAGTCGATAAAGGTACCGCGAATTGGGTCATATTGAATACACTCCCAAAGACTGTCCAACCAGGAACACAGCCGGATACGCTCAAGGTGACTGTAGATACGACCAACCTGACGGCAGGTACGCATAATGCTACCCTGACGATCAACTCGAATGGTGGTAAGGCCCAGGTTGCTATCACTGTGGTGGTGAATGTCCCACAACAGCCATGCGTTTTGCAGGTACCATCGTCAACCAGTGTCGCTTTCAATGCAACTATGGGATCAAATCCCAAGGCACAAAGCTTTACCGTGGGTGTGACAGGCAATTGTAGCAGTGGCGTTACGATCACGCCTACGGTGTCCCTGGCATCCGGTTCGGGCTGGTTAGCAGTAACACCATCGACGGCGGCTATTACTGGCGGCAAGACAACTTTCACCATCAATGTAACGTCGTCCGCTTTGGTCCCTGGCTCATACAGCGGTTCGATCTCGTTAGCGGCAGTGAGCAATGGTGCGGCGATCAGTGGTAGTCCACAGACCGTGAGCGTTTCATTGACCGTTACGGAGGTTCCGCCTGCCCTCTCTGTTAGCCCTGGCAAACTGCCAATCAGCGTGACCAATGGGGATAGTGCAACGACCTATGCGATCACTATCACCAATACGGGAGGCGCGGCGTTGCAATGGAATGCGACGCTTGATGCTAACGCGCCGTCATTTGTGACGTTATCCCTCGGTACGAATACAACGCTGGCGGCGGGAGCCAGTACGACAGTGACTGTCAACGTTAATCCCAATAGTCAGCCAGCGGGCAACTACTCAGCAACGGTCACTGTGACTGCTGTTGACCCGATCACCGGAACGTCTGTGACAAATAGTCCGGCGACGACCGCTGTCTCAATCACTATCACGGCGCAACCTGCGCTGCAATTGAAGCCAACGAGCTTGACCTTTACGCCAGGAAGTTGTGTCTACACCGATTCAGGTACCGTTAGCCTCACAAACTCCGGCGGTGGTACGTTGAATTGGAATGTAGGAACGCCTGTCTACGCCTCTGGTTCCGGCTGGTTAACGGTTACGACGTCCGGCAATGGCTCCGGCAACGCTACCTTGACCTTTTCGGTCGATGGGACAAAACTGGCCTCTGGTCAGACGTATACCGCGACGGTTACTGTTACGCCGTCGGTGGGGAATGCACAGACGGTTTCGGTGTCGTTTACGGTGGCGGCGTGTATTAGTTAGGGGATACCAGTTCTATCCTACCTTCGAGCACGGTGTCATCATCTAGTATGGAGAATACTCTCGCATAGGGTGGTTCGGGGTAGAATTGGTGCGAGAAAATGATGTAGTAGAGCTTGTTGCGTTTGGCCCAGGCGATATCGCGTGGCGAAGGATAGGCTTCGGATTGAGGGTGGGAGTGATAGTACGAGTACATTTCGCCGTCGTACTCGTCGATATCGTAGGAGATTTTTAATAAATCCTGGGGGTCGATCTCGGAGAAATCATCGGGATGCTCGGCGGCATTGGCGGTCGGGTAGTTTTTGACTACTCGACCATCTTTGCTTGCCAGTAAACCACATGTTTCGTTGGGATAGCCCGCCACGACATGGGCCGTCATATCTTTGAACATCGCTACAGGGATATGCACGATAAATTGGTCACTGGCTACCATAGGATTTTTGCCTCTAAATCATCTTCAAGTTCATCCAGTTCGCGTGTCCACAAGTCTTCGCTCAAGTATTTCCAGCCGCCATCAGCGAGGATGACGACGATCTTTCCGTTTTCCATGCTTGCCGCGACCCGTAAAGCTGCATGCAGGGCGGCACCACAGGAAGGGCCAGCAAAGATACCTTCTTGATCTTTGAGTTGGCGCGTGCGACGTATGGCATCGATGCTCATCACCAGTATCTTGGCATCAATCAAGGATTGATCCAAGACAGGCGGCACAAAACCATCCTCAAGGCTGCGCAGACCCTGCACACCTTCGCCCTGTAGTGGCTCGGCGGCCACTATTTTGATGGCAGGATTGTATTCTTTCAGGCGACGAGCGGTCCCTGTGATAGTACCGCCGGTGCCGAGACCCGCGACGAATACATCTACGTCGGGAAGGTCCTGGATGATCTCAAGTGCCGTACCATCGTAGTGAGCGCGAGGATTTGCATCATTCCCGTACTGGTAGAGCATGAGATAGCGATCATCACTCTTTGCCAGTTCTTTGGCCAGACGCACGGCACCATTGCTACCCCTGGTGCCATCGGAGAAAATGATATTTGCGCCATAGAGTTCCAGCATCTGACGACGTTCTCGCGTCACGTTGTCGGGCATGACCGCCGTAAAGCGATACCCTTTGACACGGGCGATCATGGCCAGGGAGATGCCTGTATTGCCACTGGTTGGCTCCAGCAGAATAGTGTCAGGCGTAATTTTCCCGCTTGCTTCCGCATCTTCGATCATCTTTTTAGCGATACGATCTTTGATGCTGCCAGAAGGGTTGGCCCCCTCCAGCTTCGCGAAAATCTGCACGCCTGGACGTGGACTGAAACTCTGCAGTTCCACCAGTGGTGTATTGCCAATAGTATCCAAAATGCTGCTATAGCGCATAGCTATGCTCCCTGGCTAGAAATTAGTGACCGCCCGCCATAGCCGGTAACAAGATCACCGTATCGGTTGGGCCGACATTGGTCTCAAGTCCCTGCAAGAAACGGACATCCTGGTCATTGATATAGACATTGATAAAGCGACTCAAGCTCTCTTCGGGCTGAATCTGCTCCTTCAACGCGGGATAATGTTTGTATAAATCGGACAGAACTTCGGTAAGGTTGCTACCCTGGGCACTGACTTGCTTCGCGCCGCCGACAGAGGAACGTAAAACGGGTGCGAGACGAACGGTTGCCATAGTTATTATTACTCCTTATGCTTGTGTAGTGGCGCAATAAATGCGCCACTATCGTTATTACGCGGGCATTGCGCAGAATTCTGCGTAGGTTGGCAGGTTCTCAGGGTGCGCATTTTCACCGCAGGCCGGGCAATGCGGGTCGCGGTAGAGGCGCAATTCGCTGAACTCTCCCGCCAGGGCATCAAAGGTCATCATACGGCCAACCAGCGGCTCACCGATACCAAGCAATAACTTGATGGTCTCCGTGGCTTGCAGCAGGCCGATCACGCCAGGAAGGACACCCAAAACACCAGCCTCGGCACAACTTGGTGCCAGCGCAGCGGGAGGTGGCTCCGGATAGAGACAGCGATAGCACGGCCCTTCATATGGTTTGAAGACCGTCAGTTGCCCTTCAAAGCGGAAGACACTGCCATGCACAACCGGTTTCTTCGCAATCAGTGCAGCATCGTTGAGCAGGTAGCGCGTGGGGAAATTATCGGTACCATCGACGATAATATCGTAATCGGCAATGATACGTTCCACGTTGGTTTCGTCTAGACGCTCGATGTGGGTGATAACTTTCACATCAGGGTTGAGGGCCTCGATTGTTTCTTTCGCCGACTCTGCTTTATATTGGCCGATACGGCTCGTATTATGCAAAATCTGTCGTTGGAGATTGCTATCATCTACCACGTCAGCATCAATAATACCAATGGTGCCAACGCCAGCTGCCGCCAGATAATAACCGGCAGGGGAACCAAGTCCACCAGCACCAATTAAGAGGACACGGGCATCGAGGAGTTTAAGCTGACCTTGCTCGCCCACTTCTGGAATGAGCAGATGGCGGCTATAACGACGATTCTGTGCATCGGACATGGTGCGTGGCTGTATAAAGGGATAGCCACTGGCTTTCCACTGGCCAAAGCCGCCCGCCATGGAGATAGCATTCTGATAGCCCATTTGCTGTAAGGTTCGGCCCGCCATCAGTGAGCGCACACCACCGGCACAGTAGAGCAGGACTGTCTTGTCTTTATCGGGCACAGCCTCTTCTATCTGCAATTCAAGGAAGCCGCGGGGAACGTGAATAGCTCCAGGGATATGCCCCTCGTTCCATTCGAGTTTCTCACGCACATCTACAACGACGACATCCGAGGCCTCTGTCGCAGCTTCATGCTGCTCTATGGCATCATGTACCTGGGACGCGGACCACTCGGGCACTTGTTGGCGTGCCTGGCGCATAATTTGTCGGGAAGCTTCACCCATTTTGCGTACCTCTCATATTGTTGATTAAGTCTATCAATTTAATTCTCATAGTTACTAACAAAAGAGTACCATGCTCGTTTTTTGTTTGTCAAGGAAGGTGAGCAGTAGTTTGCTATGCAGCTATGCTTTTGTTAGCATATTCATCATACAATAACAGGTATGGGCTGGAAATTATTCCGAGAAGGTGCGTTCCGCTGGGTAATCACCAACTATTCTATCTCTCGGTAATAAAAAGTCTTCGCAAATTTTACTTCGCATATATTTACATATGTTTTATTGCATGTTAAAATATATTTTTAGCACAAGTATATGCTAACTTGATTGTACCAGCACTCATCTGAATCTACAAGGGGGAGAAGATCATGACGAGGATACCACAGTCTATAGGGAAGTACCGCATTCAAAAAGAAATTGCCAGTGGCTCGTTCGGGCGCGTCTACCTGGCAGATGATACTTCGCGCAATGATTACCCGGTTGCCATCAAGCTCATGCATATGGCTCACCTGACCTCGCTGCATGAAAGCAACAGTTTCTTGCAAGAGGCCCAACTCCTGACCTTGCTCCGTCATCCCTATATCATTCCCGTACTGGACCTTGGTATCGAAGAGGAGATTCCCTACCTGGTCATGGAATATGCCCAGAACGGCTCGCTTTATGATCGTCTAAAAGAAATAGCTCCGCGCCCATTGCTCATCAAGGACGTGCTGACCATGCTTGGCCAGGTTGGCGCAGCACTACAATATGCCCATCAGCAGAATGTCATTCATCGAGACCTCAAGCCTGCGAACATTCTCTTCAACGCTCAAGGTGACGCCCTGCTGGCCGATTTTGGCATCGCTACTATGCTCTCAAACAGCATAAAATCGGGCACAGTGGTTGGCACACCTTACTACATGGCCCCCGAGCGCTTTCGCGGCACCATCAGCAAAGAAAGCGATCAATATGCCCTTGGCTGTATCGCCTATCAGGCTATGACCGGGTGCTTGCCTTTCGACTCGCTAGATTTCATCGCTCTTGGTTTTAAACACCTGTCGGAGACGCCCATTCCGCCGAGCGAGCTCAATCGGCTGATACCCTTAACGGTCGAAGCAGCCATCTTGAAGGCAATGGCAAAGGAGCGTACCCAACGCTTCCCCGATATCCGATCGTTTGTGGATGCTCTAAGAGGAACCTTACCATCCACTGACTCGGTACTAGTGCCAACCATCACTGGCACGATACCCTCAGTCGCACAACCTCGGAGAGCCGAGGGGAACGATTCCACTGTATTACCACACCCCCATATTGAAGAAAAGGGCCAGCCTGTCCTCCCTAAAAGCGGTCATGATTCTGGGGAATGGCTGACCGCGCCATCGAATCTTGTAAATACGTCCACACAGGCAGAAGAGCCGCACATTCCATTGTCGGACGAGAGTCCTGGAGTCAGAACACCCGATCTTGGTGCAATGGGATGGAATAATTACGGTCGCGACGAGCAAGAAGACATTCCTACCGTCTTGAGTGCGGGAAGCGCGTCCAGGCTTGGAGCAGAAGAAGTGATAACGCTCCCAGCAGGCAAGTCGATCCCCCCCGACCCGCAATGGCTAAATCCAGAGCCGGCCCGTCGGAAGAAGTGGTGGCGCAGCAGCCCGTTCCTTATCGCTGCCATAATAGCCCTTCTGGTTACACTTATCGGCGGCAGTGCGCTATATGCCATGAAAGGTATTATCCCACGATCCTCTACACTACAAACTTGGACGGCTCAAGTGAACATCACTCCGCAGCAAACATCGTTGGATAAAACCTATACCATTTCTGCCATCCTCGGCACTCCCAACTCCTCTAAACAGCAGGTGCAGGCCCGCTCTATCTCTTCTTCATCTACAACGCAATCCATAACAGTCTCGGCGACAGGGCATGGCTCGACAAGTGCCACGAATGGGAGGGGATATATCACTATGCATAACCTGCAATCTAACGAAGGTATCTACTATTACGCCAATTCCAGTTCCTCCTACTTTACTGTTAATGGTTATACGGTTTATCTGTCACAATCGGGTTTCCTACCGGCGGGTGGCACCGCTACCATCCTGGCCTATGCTACCCCTGCCGGATCGGGCAGTAACCTTGCCGCTGGCACCGTCAATGGGACTTATCCATGCGGTAGTATCAGTAACTGTGCCACTGACTACAACTCGGCATTCTCCGGAGGCAGCGATGCCTCCAGCTACATCTACGTCTTGCAGAGCGATGTGAACAATGCGAATAACCAGGTGGTCAATCAGTACTTATCAGGGGAAACAACCACCGCCAAATCTAATGTCAAGGGGCAAGTATCCTCAAACGAGCAGATGTTCAACGGGATCGGTTGCGCACAGCATCTCAGCGACAACCAATCCGCTGGAAATCATGCCAGCAGCATTACCGCCTTTATCTCGGTGTCGTGTTCCGCCGAAGTCTACGACTCTCATAGTGCGCAGTCGCTGACGGCTTCGTTGTTGCAAAATTCGATCACCAGGACGCCTGACGAAAAGCTTATAGGTAAAATTACTACCCATGTGCTATCTGTCTCAGGAGGTTCGAACGGTACGGTCATCTTGGAGGTCGAAGCAAAAGGTACCGAGGTAAATACGTTTAGCGCAAAGCAGCTTCAATTGCTGAAGGCGTCCATTGCGGGCCAGAGCCTACAGAAGGCCCAAGCCATCCTGAACAGGCAGCCCGGTGTCAGCAAAGCTGTGGTGATGCTGAGCAGCACTGATGAGAAAACGATGCCTAAAGACACGAAGGACATCACAATGGTTTTGCTTCAAAAGTAGGGTGATCTGTTAATACTCGTCAACCATGGTTTGCAACGCAGTCAAAAAGAAAGTATCCTTGTACAAGGAACAATGTTGCAAAATCGCTTGCTACCTGCTAATCTGAAGAGGTAGAGCACATAGTTATTCCAGCGTAGCAGGAGACGAGTGTTATGGCCGAAACAGCGGATATCCTCATTATTGGCGGCGGCATCATGGGAGCCAGCATTGCCTATCACCTGGCGAAAGAGGGCAGCAGTCGCATTGTGTTGTTAGAGCGGCAAGCTATTTGCAATGGCACGACGGGTCGCTCAGGTGCTATTGTCAGACAGCACTACTCCAACGATTTTACGATTCGGATGGCAAAAGAGAGTCTCACCGTTTTCCAGCATTTCAATGATCTCGTGGGGGGAGATTGTGGCTTTATCACGACCGGCATGGTGGTGTTGGCGGACAATGCAGGAGCAGATGCTTTGCGAGCCAACGTAAAGATGCAACAGGAGCAGGGTGTCAACACCAAGCTCATCCGGGGCGACGAATTGAGCGATGTTGCACCTGGCTATAGCGGCGCGGGAATAGCATTGGCGTGTTACGAGGCCGATGCTGGTGTAGCTGACCCAATGGCAACCACCACTTGCTTTGCTGAGCGTGCGCGAGAACTGGGCGCAACCATTCGTGAAGGCGTTACTGTGACCCATATTTTAAAACAAAACGGACATGTGCCGGGTGTGAGAACTGTAGAGGGAGATATTCGTGCAGCGAAAGTTGTGCTGGCAGCCAATGTATGGAGCGGGAGGCTGGCGCAAGGCATCGGTATTGCTTTACCTGTTACACCAACACGACATCCAATGCTGGTTTTGCGACGTCCCAACGACTTTGGTGGGCGCAATGGTAATCACGCCGTTGGACTTGATTTAACACGCCAGATATATTTGCGACCAGACCTGGGTGGCGTGACACTGGTTGGTTCAACCGAGGATGTGCTGGTGGCAAGCGACCCCGATCATTATGCACAGGGGCTTTCGGAAGAGGAAATACGCCATTTTCGCACCATGTCTGGTGAGAGTATGCCCGCGCTGGCTCGCGCTGTGCCACGCGGAGGTTGGGCCGGTATCTACGACGATACGCCTGATTATCATCCCATCCTCGATCAATTGGCTGCCTGTGAGGGTCTGTACTGTGCCGTTGGCTTTAGTGGTCATGGCTTCAAACTTTCTCCCGTGGTTGGACAATGGATGGCTCAATTCATGCTGACAGGCCAGAAGCCGATTGATATGCAGCCCTTTACCTATGATCGTTTCGCACGGGGGAAGGAGATTCGCCCACGCTACGCGTCTGGTGTCCTGGGATGAACCAGCAACGTAACCATCTTATTGAATAGAGAAGAAGGTACAATGCGAGAAACTTGTGGTAGAGGTAACGTAGTAGGTTCGGGTTCTGGATTGCTCCCTTGAAACTGCAAGATTCGTACAACACAAAACTCGAACTCGATGAATTTAACCTCGATTTTAGGAGAAATGGTGTGCCAAAACCAAAAATTGCTATGATAGGTGCGGGAAGTGTCGTTTTTACGCTCAACTTATTGGGGGACATCCTCTCTTTCCCAGAATTGGCCGAGGTTGAAATAGCCCTGATGGATATTGACGCTGAGCGTCTGCACATTGCTGAGATTATGGCGCGGAAAGTTGCAACAACCCTTGGCGCACATCCTATGATTACTGCTTACGCTGATCGTAAAGCGGCACTGGAGGGAGCGGACTATGCCATCAATACCATCCAGGTTGGCGGTGTCCCATCAACCTTGATCGATTTTGAGGTGCCGAAACGCTACGGTTTACAGCAGACAATTGGCGATACGCTTGGTATTGGCGGTATCTTTCGTGCTCTGCGCACTATTCCGGTAATGCTGGATATGTGCCATGACATGGAAGAGGTTTGTCCCGATGTGACTTTCTTAAACTATGTCAATCCTATGGCGATGAATACTTGGGCTGTTTCCAGGGTTACACGTATCAAAACGGTAGGTTTGTGCCATAGTGTGCAAGGAACTGCCTGGCAACTGGCACAGTATATAGGCATTCCGTTTTCAGAGCTTACATATCGTTGTGCGGGTATCAACCACATGGCCTTCTACCTGGAACTCCGGCACAATGGCGAAGATGTGTACCCGTTGTTGCGTGAGGTAGCGCAGCAGACGGAGATCTGGCGCAAAGATCCGGTGCGCTTTGAGTTATTCAAGCGGCTGGGCTATTTTGTTACCGAGTCGAGCGAACACAGTGCCGAGTACAACCAGTATTTCATCCGTCGCGACCGACCCGACTTGATCGAATATTTCCACATCCCTATTGATGAATTGCTGCGCCGCTACGAGAAGCAAACAGCCTGGTGGGAACTGATGCGACAACAGTTGCTGGATGGTACGGCGGAATTTACGCCGGAGCGCAGTGGAGAATATGCAGCATTGATCATTCACTCACAGGAGACCAATACGCCACGCGTGATCTACGGGAATGTCAGCAATACAGAGCTGATTACGAACTTGCCAGCGGGCTGTTGTGTCGAGGTACCTTGCCTGGTGGATGCAAATGGCATACAACCTACGGTTATGGGTGCGCTACCACCTCAGCTAGTGGCATTACAGATGAGCAATATCAATGTGCAGCGGTTGGTGGTTGAAGCAGTATTGACGGGCAACAAAGAGCATGTCTATCATGCTGCTATGTTTGATCCTCATACTTCCGCGGAACTGACGCTCGATCAGATATACTCACTGGTCGATGACCTGTTCTCGGCACACGGAGAGATGATTCCAAAGGAATTAGGATGGTGATCGGCCTGCCACTGGTGGCAAGACCCAAAATATTGCAAATATGCGAAACGACATGCGAAACGTGCGTAGGGACAGGGGGATGTGGGGATGGAGAGTGGGGGCCTTGTGCCTGTCCTGGTGGAGGTTTGGCTCCTTCCCACAGGACGAGGACAGGCACAAGGCCCAATACATCTCACTTAAGGCCGAATTTCCCATCCCCGGCCCCGCCCCAGGGTACCCGTAAAGGGTACCCCTACCATGGACGAACGCGCCTGCGATGCGGTCCCATCGTCCATGGTAGGGGTGCCCCTTGCGGGTACCCTGGGGGAAAGGGTCTGGCTTAAGTGAGATGTATTGGGCACAAGGCCCCCGCCTCCGCCGCCACGTCCGCCCCTTGTCCCTACACACGCCACTCCCAAGGTTTATTTGGAATGTATTGGTGGCAGGGCCTGGCACCAATCCAATCCCCATTCTCTATGATGGAACTAATAGTGTTCCACCAGTCCGTCAGCGATGAGTTGCGCCAATGCTTTCTGTGCATTATGTGGTGTGGCAACCTGATAAGCCACGCCGTGCATATGTTGTACAACTGGCTCCAGGTACGGTTTTAATTTTGGATTGTGCTGATACTGGTTGGTCAACACATAGGAAGCTGTTTCTACCAACCATGGTGTCATATCTGTGGAGGTCAATAAGCGCAAGACTGGTACTATGCTACGTTTGCGGAAGCGCACCAGCCCTTTCGCCCCCATCCAGGCAATCGAGTGATCGTTATCGCGTAGGGCTTGCACCAGGACTGGTAGTGCTCGTATATCGCCGATCTCTCCCAATGCTCGTATACAATGCCAACGCATCCATGACGAGCTACTGCTGCTTGCTTCCACTAACGCGGGGACCGCATCATGACCTAATTGCACCAGTGAGGTGAAAATCTGGCTACCCATTTGCTCATCTGCCCCACGCAATGCACCAAGCAAAGCGGGTACTGCATTGGGGTCGCCTACACGTCCCAAAGCTTTCACTGCTTGCAGTCGCACAGCAGGGACGGGGTCACGCAAAGCCTCAATGAGTTCATGCGTTGCGGAGCGACTACCAATGATACCCAGGATATGGGCGGCGGTTTCGCGTACTACTGGTCGCTTATCGCTCATCGCTGACATAAGAACCCGTTCTGCGCGAATAGAATCTATGCCTGAGCCGGGCAGGAAGAGCGTTCGCAAACGTGTTCTGGCATGTGCAGAACGCAGTGGTGGCGGCACTACGAAAGGCTTGCCCGCCCAGGTACCAATGGCAACAAACTCCAACAGGTGATGTGCCAGGCGATCATCGTCCAATGAGGCAACAGCGACAACCGCACGCGGATCATTCTCTATTACCCAATACAGTAATCGCCAGGCGGCACCGCGCCGACCTGTAGCGGCATCTTGTGCGAGCACCTGTGGGGGAGTTACACCAATGGGTGGTGTTACATCAACAGGTGGTTGTGTATTCGGTCCAGGTTCAGTTGACGTCGGCATATTTGCCGGAGAGGTAGATTCATAAGGTATCATCACTCATGCTCCCCTGGGGGTCAGAGATTACGCGATGCTATCCCACAAAGCGTAATCAGTGGCCGCTGGTGTTCTAAAAAAACAGCACTACGGACACGAGACATCAGAGCTATGCTTGATGGAGTGTAGGAGTCTTCTATTGACAGTATACCACAAGAGCGAGGTCATGACCCCGCTCTTGTGAAGTTTTATTGTATGGCAGTAAACAACCGTTCAGGGGTAATGGGAAGTTGCGTCACACGCGCACCAACGGCATCATGGATAGCATTGGCGATAGCGGCACCAACGGGTACCACGGGCGGTTCACCTACACCTTTCGCGCCAAAGGGACCAAGTGCGGAGGGAATTTCTACCAGGATGGAGGTAATATTGGGTACATCTTCGCTGTGGGGAAGAGCGTAATCCATCAGTGAAGAGGTCATGGCTTGCCCACTCTCGTCGTAGACAAGGCCCTCGAAGAGTGCCCAGCCCAGGCCCTGGGTTACACCACCATAGATTTGTCCATCGACCTCGGCTGGATTGATGGCAAAACCAACATCCTGTGCCGCGACATAGTCAAGGACGCGTACTTCGCCTGTCTCAGGATCGACTGCTACTTTAGCCACATGCGCGGCGTACATAGGTGAGCTTGTCTTGTTGGCTGCTCGCCCACGTCCATAGATCGGTTCGTACTGGCCCGCGAACTGCATAGAGGATTGAGCAATCTCTTTCAGTGCGACGCTCCTGGTCGGTGTACCACGCACAACAACTTTATCGCCTTCGATTTCCAGGTCTGCCACCGATGCCTCCAACATCTCGGAGGCGATGGAGAGAATCTGGTTGCGAGCATCCCTTGCTGCTGCCAATACTGCCGGCCCCATCGAATAGGTCGTCTTGCTGCCACCAGTGCCACCACTGTAGGGCATCGTGTCAGTGTTGTCATGAACGACGTTGACCGTCTCTGAAGTCATGCCCAACCCTTCGGCGGCGATAAGCGAGAGCGAAGTATCGGAGCCGGTGAGATCGACTGTCCCCACGACGACGGTGATGGTGCCATCCTTTTCCAGGCGGCATGCGGCAGCAGCGGGCTCAGTTCCACCGGGCCAACCACCAGCCGATAGGCCAATGCCAATTTTCCAGCCTTTCAGTTCCTCTGGGGCGGTTTTCTGCTCTGCGCGTTTCGCCCATAGCGGATGTGCTTGTACCTTCTCCAAGCATTCGATGAGGCCGATGCGCGGCCATTGGCGATGATCCAGCGTGGGATCGCCTTCTCTTAATGCATTCTTCAAGCGGAATGCCACCGGGTCTATAGCCAATTGCTGGCACAGCTCATCGACCGCTGACTCCAGCGCGAAGCACGCTTGCGGCGCACCGGGAGCGCGATAGGCCCCAACGCTTACTTTGTTGGTCAGCACTTCGTAGCAACGGAAATCAGTGTGGGGGCAGCGATAGGTGCTGCCGAGCATGAGTGCGCCCAGAATGACTGCTGAACCAGGGTATGCTCCGGTATCAAAGATAACCTTTGCTTCCATTGCTACCAGCGTGCCATCGCGTTTCGCCCCAAGTTTGAGCTTGAAGGATGTACGCGGAGCGGGATTGCCGGCCAGCAAATCTTCAGCGCGTGTATAGACAAGACGCACTGGCTTGCCTATTTTATAGGCAGCGGCGGCAGCGAGTGGCTCGATTAAACCGAACTTTCCGCCAAACGCGCCACCGATTGGTACGGACTCCACATGAATCTGGCGTTCTGGCAGTTCCAGAGCTTCCGCCACATCTGAGCGTACAGCATACATGCCTTGTGAACTGGCCCAGGCTGTCAGTTGCTTCCCTTTGAGATTGGGGACGACGGTGATTGCCTGCGGCTCAATATACGATTGATGCACAAAGCTGGTGTTGAAGGTGCGCTCGATAACAACTTCAGCTTCACGCCATCCTTCCTCTATATTCCCGGTGTGAAGATGTACTTTATCGCTGACATTCTCGGAAAGCTCTTCGCGATCTGGCTCTTCCTCTTCCTCCTGGGAGACGGCGGCATGTGCGCCCCCACCGGCAATTTCCGAAACTTCGTTCTCTTTGCGGTGACGTGTTAAGGGGGAACCGGGCTGCATCGCGCTGGCAGGGTCTAGCACAGCCGGTAGAAGCTCGTAATCTACGTCCACGGCGGCAGCACCGTCTTCCGCGGCGGCATCGCTGTCGGCGAGTACAATGGCGACGGGATGGCCGCACCATAATACTTCTTTGTTGGCCAGGGGAGCCTGTGAACGCGAGGAGCCATCGCGTTTCGCCATAGCAAGCGTTTCGCTTGTATAGACAGCGCGTACCCCTGGTACGGCTAAGGCAGCAGAAACGTCAATATTGACGATACGCGCATGGGCGTAAGGACTGAGCACCAGACGAGCAATGAGTACTTCGCCAACGGGCAGATCGCCCGCGTAACGAGTACGTCCCGTTACCTTTTCTTCCCCATCCTGCCGTCGAGTTGGCTTGCCAACCATAGCGTGATGTGTTGATGTATCAACCGTTTGTGTCATAAAAATTGCTACTCCAAGTTTCGTTGTCTTCACTAATGTGGCGTTGAAACATGCTATCAAAGCATGTTTCCACAATATCAGTTGTGCAAAAGTCAAAAAGCACCCTTCTGCGTACAGCTCTATGCAAAGTGTAGCACAGATTCAGGTGGATTGTCATTTCTTATGAAAGATGACGCCCTTAAGGGGATGGAAAGCTACTGACTTCGTGCAAGAATGGGAAGGATGAAATTCCGCCGTAACGGGTAACGCTCAGACCAGCCACTACATTTGCAAAATTGCCCAGGTTGCTCAAATCATGCTCTGTTAGTGATGCAATATCTGAAGGAGTATGGCACCCTTGCTGCACTAACTTGTATAAGATGGCACCCATAAAGGCATCGCCAGCACCAGTCGTATCCACAGAGCGAACTGGCAAGGGGGGAATCTCTGCCAGGTGCCTGGCGGTCATAAGGAGCGCACCATGAGCACCTAAAGTAATAATTACGAGACGCGGCCCCTTTTCTAAGAGAGCTGTGCCTACTTTTTTTAAGCGGTCTACTTCCAGAAGAGGTTCAGTAGGGACACTACCTGGTTCACGAATAAATTCCACCTCATCCGCACTGAGCTTGAGAATGTCGGCACGCGTTACGGCTTTGGCGATTGTGCCGTGGATATCGTTAGGGGATGCCCATAATGTAGGGCGAACATTCACATCGAACGTGACGATGGTGCCAGCTTGGCGCGTATGGTCCATGGCTGCAAGCGTTGCTGAGCGAGCCGGTTCGACGGAAAGTAAGACGCCGCCCACATGACAGATTGCGGCATCGTGCCAGGCACTCCAGTTCAGGTCCTCGGCCTGTAATTGGCTATCAGCCGTTCCCGTGCGAAAAAAGGTAAAGCGTCTTTGTCCTGCTGTTTGTAATGTGACAAGTGCTATCGCCGTAGAAGCCCTTTTGACAACATGAGCATACTGAGCATCAACGTGATTATCGGCGAGAACCTGTAGCAGAAGCTGTCCAAACTCATCTTCTGAAACCCCACCTATAAATCGTGAGGAGCCACCGAGCCGTGCAATTGCTACCGCAACATTAGCGATTGCGCCACCGGGATGAGGAGAGTAGCAAGCTTCGCCCAGACGTACCTGTGTCGTCGGGATAATGTCGATGAGAATTTCCCCAAGACAAATAATGTATTTCAATGTGCCACCTCATCATGCTTGCGATGAAAAATAACGTGACGGAAAGATGAGCATGTTTCAATCGATGTTATGCTATGAATGGTTCTGTAGTGTTATTGTACCTCACGCGGGTCAAGTTGTCGCGTCTAAACGCGTCGATGTCCAGCGACTTTTCTGTTGAGCGACTTTTCTGTTGCAGGTGGCATCAAGGGAGAACGTCTTTTACTTTCCTCGTGGGTAGCGAATCTGATTCCAGGGGATAGACGGAGAGCAATGTTAGCTGGAGGTCGCGCACTTTGTTGAGTAGCCCGTGAAGCGCAGCCTGGTCTACCACCTCTCCCACAAGAACTGTTTCCCCGTTTGCCTCGTTGGTTACTGTCAGCCCGCCGAACCAGGCTGACCACTGCTCATCTAACTGCTCTTTGAGACGTATATGATAGATAGGCATCGCTCTTCCTTCCTTGGTGACCTGACAGTAGTGTTTTATTCAAAGGGCACATGGCACTTTCACTGCATGTTGACATCCCGCAGAGGTATGTGACCGTCCTGGATACTGTGGGCACCATTCGTATGCGCAATGAGATGCGTTGAGAATGGTACCCATTCGTGTTTCTTGCGCTACGAAGCCCGACGCAAAAGATTGAAGCTGAGTCCTTGCAAGTGATCAAAGTACACTGCCATGATAATCAGTAAGCCGATGGCAATTTGCAGGTAGAATGGATCGACGCCAAGCAGATTGCCACCATTCGCAAGGATGGCCATAATCAGGGCGCCCAGGACGGCTCCGATGACACGTCCCTTGGCACCCGATAGACTGGCACCGCCAATGACCGCACCCGCAATGGCCTGTAACTCGTAGCCGGTTCCTGCTGTGGGAATACCCGCACCGAGACGTGAAGTAGTTAAGACACCGGCAAAACCCGCGAGTAAGCCGCTAATGCTGTATACCGCCAGGAGCACAGTGCTCACCGGGACGCCTGAGAGGCGTGCCGATTCCGCATTGGACCCCACGGCGTAGACATAGCGTCCGAAAACCATCCGCCCGAGCACGAAGGCTGCCACGACGGCTACCACGATCAGTATCCAGAAGAGACTCGGTAGGCCAAGGATGTACCCGTTGGAAATGGCACTGAAGGCATCAGGCAATGGAGCGATGGTTTTGGCACCGGTCAGCAGGAGGACTACCCCACGGGCGATTCCAAGCATGCCCAGCGTGGCGATGAATGGAGGCAACGCAAAACGCGCCACGAGCAGCCCGTTGATGAGGCCAACGACCAGTCCAAGGAGGA
>JADEYI010001569.1_pt1 | contig 16229 bp, 13 predicted proteins | sample 8542331 | NCBI WGS metagenome assembly JADEYI01 (sample SAMN16510988, study PRJNA670497) | mine drainage metagenome | isolation source: biofilm near Copperflume 1 | place: Germany: Marsberg coppermine Kilianstollen | collected 2018-02 | reverse complement strand
TGCAAGATGGGTAACCGTCGTAGCCAAGCGGCACTAATGATCGAACGGCTTGTTTTCATAAACGCAAGCACATTTACCCATACACGTAAACGTATCTCCGCGAAGCAGCGCAACTGTTTCGAGCGAGCCTGTGTCTCTCGCTGTTCCACTTGCTGGTCCCGGCAAAATTGAGGTAATTATTCTTACTGCATGTGGTTAAAACCGCAATGAAATTAAAAGCCAACTGAACTTCAGTTGGCTTTTTTGATGGTCATATTTTAGAATTGAAGTCGGTGTCCGGCAAGCCAGATCCTTCGCTACGCTCAGGATGACAGCCATTATCTCCAAATGTCTGGAGTTTCAAAGGGGGCGCTTGTTTCGCCGCGCACTGTAATGAACGCTTTTTATTTTAAACCTCCTTTCCAGGCCGCTCCTGACCGCGAGGAGATGTATGTTACCTCTATGCTCTCGTGCAAAGTGACAGAGGGCATCTATCCAGGCGATATGACTGCATCGGATAACTGGCCCAACGTCGCGCCGGGGACGCAGGGACCCAACAATGCTCTTTCACCCAAATACATGAACCAGGCCGACCTTGCTACCATCGATCCGAAGCCGCCCATCCTATGGATACGTGGAGCAGACGACCAGATTGTCTCTGATACTTCGTTCTTCGACTTCGGCTTTCTCGGACAACTGGGAGCTGTTCCTGGATGGCCGGGAGCAGATGCGTACCCGGCGCAGCCGATGATCGCGCAAATCCGCACCGTCTTCAACAACTACCGGGCTAATGGCGGCGAATATCGTGAAGTCGTCCTTTCTGACTGCGGGCATTCACCACACGTCGAAAAGCAGGAAGAGGTGTTCAGGCTCTTCACTGAATTTGTGGAGAGTCATATGTAGAATTTTTCGGTTGCGACGGGCATTTGGCAGTTTTCTTAAACTGTATGGAGAGGCACAGAGTACTTTTTGGTTATGTGTGCCAGTAACACTCTTTATGTAAGGAATGAGAAAACGTATGTCACACTATGACCCGTCGCAGGTGCCGCAATCGCAATGGCGGCACCCGAATGCCCCGGTACAAACGGAGTTGCAACGGCTTCCAGTACAACCTCTGCCGCAGCAACCCATATTTCAGCAGTCATTTCAATCTCCGCAACCCCCGCAGCCCCCACAGCCTCTTCAGCGTTCAAAGAAGAAAGCGCGAAATAATCTCTGGATAACTATTGGGGCGGTTGCTTCGATGCTTGCCCTGCTTGTTGTTGGAATTGGCGCGCAGAACCGCTCACAGCCTGCGACAACTACGCCATCCAGTTCTTCCGCACAGCGGCAACAGGTAACTCAGGTTGTACGCCAGCCAGGTCCTCAACCAACCCTGGTCAAACAAGCGATTGGCGAACCGGTTGTGGTAAATAGCACCTGGACGATTACGGTGAATGGCGTTAAGACGAATGCTGGCGATGCGTTCTCAATGCCAGCGGCTGGCAATACTTTTCTGGTGGTTGATATGACGGTGAAAAACACTTCAACGCGCTTTCAGGATATGTCGAGTGGCATTCAGTTGGTTCTAAGAGATAGCGCGGGTCAACTGTACAGAGAATCAATCACAGATTTCGCCACGCCGCCGGATGGCTCGATCAAGTATGGCGCATTCTTGCGCGGGCAACTGGCTTATGAAATACCCGCGACTGCGCGCGCATTTTTCTACTATTTTCAGGCAGATGCTGGCGGAACCGATCTAACGGAATGGGCCTTGAGCGTCTGATACTCTGGCTTCATCAGAAGGAAGTTTGCCAATCTGGAGTGAGGGAGATTTTGTTTGAGCGGGCTGACGCACCCAGAGAGAGATATGGGTTGGCTGCATGGTTTCCTGCACGACGACTAGCAACTGCTCGCGTAACTGATCCAGGTCAACCTCATTGCGCAACGTGGAACTGAAGGCGGCGGCGATTCTAGCAGCGTTATACTTGCTGCGATAGAAGCGGTGGTCGATAAGAGCCTGGAGGCGTCGTCGCAACGGTTGGAAAAGGGCGGCTATTACCAGAGTGGAGCCGACGATGACCAGCGGCTGCTGAGACGGGCTGCCGACCACGGCACCTACCAGGGCTTGCAAGGCCAGGATAATGCCGAGATAAAGCCCTACCAGCAGGACTGTCAGGCTGCCATAGACGAGGGTACGGTTAATGATGACATCGATGTCCCACAAACGGTAGCGCAGTATGGGAATGCACACGCTTAAGAGAAGCACCGTCCAGATCAACAGCCACATTGGTCCAGTGAAGAGTTCGTACCACGACGAACCCGGCGCCAGCGCGCTGAGTAGACCTTCGATGGATATGAGAGATATGACGATACTCAGACCAAACACGAACCACTTGGTCTGCTGCCGCTCCACAGCGTCATAGACGCCTATATAGCGGTAAACCTGCACGCCTACCGCGATGGGATATGTCAGACTTGTAGCTACACCTGGGACAAAAGACGCGATCAGGGGGAATAGCGTGAACATATTCACTATGAAAACGGGTATGAAAATGGCCCATGTCCAGCGCGGGGTGAAGCGCCCGGTAGGAAAGGTAAAGATAAAGACAAGCAAGGCAGGCCCAATTACAGCAGGGATCGCATTAGTCAGGAGTTGGAAAAGCGGGGGTGTCTGCGCGGTCACACTGACCCCTCCCAGGTCAACTGCGCCCCACATCACGAGCAGTAGCGAGACGAACAGGCCCATCCATTCCTGGGACTTGCGCCAGAAGATCAGAAGGCCGACCAGCAGGTAGAGCACAGACACCGTGAAAGTGAGCGCGGCTAAGAAGCTGGCTGCCACCGCGACCGGTATATGCAACTGGTTAAGGACCCGGACATAGACCGGGGTGAGTTGATCGGTTGGACAATCCCCCGGATTGGGGAGGGTGCAAACAGTCTTCGCGTTCTGAAGGAAGGCGGGAAGGTTGAGCACGAAGCCGACGAGCAGCACGAGGGCCAGGACGATCCAGGCTCCCTGAGCGACTCGTTGCCAGCTCCATCTCCCCTGTCGTGGAGGTGTAGACGAGGGGGCAGGAAGCGCCTCGCTGAGTGGGCGCTGATGCGAGGTCATTGTTCTACTCCTCTTTTTCGATAGTGTTGTTGACCTTGTCTCCCTGCCAGTATAACATACTATCGTCTCCTAAACGTTACGGAAAGCGTTACATCTTTTCACTGCTTCATAAGCTGCACGGCAAATTGCAATACATTGATTTGCTTTTATCTTTTGCGGCGGCTTGCGAGCCATAGCCCGACTCCCATGCCGACGCCGAGACCGATGAGCAGTGCGCGCTGGCGTCGTTTTGCTGTCTCGATGTTGGGCAGGGGGAGATCGTAGAGTCCGCCTGCGCGGTAAGATTGGTCGAGCAGTTCTACGGGATGAACTACATCGATGTCCATACCGCGTTGGCGCGCGCCCAGGGCGATCTGCATCATGCAGCCGGGGTTGCCGGTGGCGATGATCTGCGCGCCGGTGGCAGCGATGTTGTTTATCTTGCGCTCGAGGAGCTGAGTTGCCATCTCCTGGTTGGTGATATTGTAGATACCCGCGCTGCCGCAGCACCATTCGGCCTCTTTGAGTGGCACGATTTTGAGGCCGGGAATGGCTTTGAGAAGTTCGCGTGGCTGTTGCTTGACCTTCTGGCCGTGAAAGAGATGGCAGGCGTCATGGTAGGCGACGGTGTAATGCACGCTGCCCATGTCGCGGTTCAATTCGATGCTGGTCAGGAATTCGCTGACATCTTTGACTTTCGCGCTGAAGGCCTGGGCGCGAGCGGCGTAGACGGGGTCGTCGCGCAGCAGGTGGCCGTATTCCTTGAGGTTGGAGCCGCAGCCGGCGGAGTTAATAATAATCACATCGCAGTCGAATGGCTCAAATATGTCGATGTTCTGGCGCGCTAGCTGCCTGCCGCGTGCGGCCTCGCCCGCGTGGACGTGCAGCGCGCCGCAGCATTGCTGCTGCGTGGGTGTAACTACTTCGCAGCCATTGGCGGTCAGCACGCGGATAGTGGCTTCGTTGATGGAGCGAAATACCTGGTCCATAATGCAGCCGCTTATGAAGCCGACGCGATAGCGTTTCTTGCCGAGCGCGGGCGTGATTTCTGGCAATGGTGGGGGTAGCAGGTCGCCTTTCACCGCGTACATGAGTTCTTCGGGCGTTTTGAGTTGTCCCTGCAATGGAGAGGGCAGCGCGTTTGCCAGGTTGAGCAAACCGGTGCGATGCGCCAGGGTTTGCAGACCGCTGCGCTGGTATACTTTCAATCCGGCAAAGAGCAGCGAGGTCGCCAGCCGGGACGGCAGAATTACGTCAAAGAAGAGGTACCGTAAGAAGCGTTCAGTGGGCGACTCGAGATGGGGCGAGCGGCCTTCGTCTTTGTGCAGAGGATATTGCGAGGTGCCTTCGGGTTCGGGAAGCTGCTGCTGCGCTCCGTTTATACTTAGCAGGGGTGTGTGCGCTACTTCCATCTGGATTTGCTCGCGCGCGGATTCGATCAGTTTGCCGAACTGCACGCCGGAGGGGCAGGCGGTTTCGCAGGCGCGGCAGCCCAGGCAGCAGTACATATGCTCCACGAATTCGGGAGAGATTGCCAGGCGTCCCTCGGCCACCGCCTGCATCTGGTAAATACGCCCGCGCGGTGAGTCCATTTCGACGCCCAGCACGGCATATGTCGGGCAGGTGGGCAGACAAAAGCCACAGTGGATGCACTGGCGCATCAAATCGTAGGTATGTGTGTGGCGGCGCAGCGGCCCTTCAGCCGGTGGACTGATGGTTGGCATGTGAGCAGGCGTTTGTGGTTGGCTTTCGAGTGACATGTCTTTCTCCTGCTAGAATAGTTCAGGGTAACGATGGTTGCGGTTTGGCGGCGATAACGGTGACTTCCTGGCGATTATGAAACAACTGTTTGGCCTGCACGACGGCAAAATGCTTTTCGAGCAGGCGTATCGCTTCTTTCAGATTGCGCGATGGGTCGATATCGATGGCAGCGTGGGGCAACTTGAGCGTGCTGATGATAAAGCCATCGGGACGCAGGCATGACCGGGCCTGGACCAGCAAACGCGCCGCTTCACGCGCATCCATACGCATATCGTTGGCGATGATATCGAACTTTTTGCGCCGCGCCAAAGCTTCTTCAAGATAATCTTCGGCGTAGCCGCGATAGTGTTCCACGCGCCCGCCCAGCCGGTCATCGAGCCGGGCCGGGTCAACGGCGACGACGCGCATTCCGGCATCCCGTAACAGGCGCGTCCAGCCACCGGGAGCTGCACCAAGGTCGAGGGCATCCCCACTGTCTGGCAGAGAAACGCCGAATGTCTCAAGGGCTTCGAGCAACTTCAATTCGGCGCGGCTGATTTGTTCCGGGAGTTGCGCGTAATGGCGCATCCCTCCGGGCCAATCGCTGAGGTTATCACTGCTGAGGGAAATACCCGCGTAGGCATTCAAGTCAGCGCAGAGGAGCGAAACGATAACCTGCGGCTTCTTGATTGACTCTACCGCGCCTGTCTCTTCCGCGAAAGCCGCGGCCAATTGCTGGTTGAGTTGGCCGCTGCTGTAGGCCCGTTTGACGCTGACGCTTTGATCGTTGCTCTGAGCGAAGCGCGTTTGTACTGCGAAACGCTGGCCGCGTTCCAGCATGGCGAAGGTTGGCAGTCCGGCGATTGCCACAGCCAGCGCGCCGGCATCCTGTTCGCTGTTGCTCAGGGGTATGACTGTTTGCGCGGGAGCGAGATGGCGGACAAAGACGGGGCGTTCCCCGGCTGCCTTGCTCGTCAAACGCGCAACGCCGGCTGATGTACAGAGGGCAATATCGGGCGCTAACAGGGTTTCGCATTTTAAATTATTGTCAAAGCGTCGAAGTTCATACAGCGCCGCTTCCATAAACTCCGCCTGCGCGGTGACGAGTACGGTATTTTCCACTTCACAGCCCTCCCACGAAACGCCCTTTTACAAACGTTCCCTGCGCGTCAAACTGTTGTTTGAGACGCTGCATTAAATAAAAATCTGAACCTGGCTCGCCCCAAACGTTGATACTGCGTTTGAGATCAACGGGGCAGCGTTCGACTACCAGGCTGCCACGGGCCTGCCGGGCGTGTCGCCGCAGTTCCGCGATGGCCTCTACGAGGCGTGGAGTCGCATCGCCGGGGCGTAATTCTACATATAAAATGCCGTTGCCCGCGTGGCCGATCACGGCGGCTTCAAGCCGGTGGGCGCGGCAGACGCGGCTGATAGTATCCAGGTAGGCGGCGATTTGCGTGACGAGGATAGCCACTTTGCAGGTGACGGTGCCGCGTGTATGCTCGCGCACGGCCTGCCAGAGCTGCGCCTGCTCTTTCCCGGCAAGGTCATCGCCCATTAATGCGCCAGCTTTACGAGCAATCAGGCGTGTTTCGTCAAGCGAGCGGTCAATGGCCGAGGAACTGCCTTCAAAATTGACGGCCAGGGTATAGCCATCAGACGGCAGGTTGAGGCCGAAGAAATCGCTCATGTCGCTGGCAGCGTCGGCGTCGATCAGTTCGATGGCGCTGGGTGTCAGCAGCGAACCCAGCAGCGCAATTACCGTTTGAGTGGCCTCTGGCGCGCTGGCGAAGGTGAGTAGCAGGGTGCGTTCGTCGGGTGGCAGCGGTTGCAGTTTCAAATTCGCTTCGACGATGATGCCGAGCGTTCCCAGCGAGCCGATGTAGAGTTTGTTCAGGTCGTAGCCAGCTACGTTCTTGACGACGCGCCCGCCGCTGCGCGCGATCTCGCCGCTGGCCTGGACGACGTGCAGGCCAATGACGATATCGCGAGCTGTGCCGTAGCGCAGGCGTTTGGGGCCGCTGGCGTTGGAGGCCAGAATGCCGCCCAGGGTTGCCTGCCCGGAGTCGGGTGGATCAAGCGCGACCCATTGCCCTTTGCTCGCCAACTGCGCCTGTAACGCGGCGAAGGTGATACCGGCTTCCACGTGACAGGTCAAATCGGGGGCCTCGTATTCGAGCAGGCGCGTCATATGCTGTGTTTCGAGGACGACATCGACCTGTTCGGGAATGCCGCCCAGGTTCATACGCGAACCGCCTCCACGCGCAAGCAGGGTGAGACCATGCTGGCTGACCAGCGCGGTAACCTGGGCGGCCTGTTCTTTGTTGTCGGGTGTGACAACCAGGCGCGGCAAAATGCCATCGATGGTGTAATCGCGCAGAGCCTCTGGTTCGTGGGTGATCTGCAACGAGGGCATATGTTCTTGAACGGCGGCTAGAAATGTTTCGATCTCTGCCATTACGATTGACGAGCCTCCATTCCACCAGATTATAATTGTTTCATGTCGGCGCAACGGCCTGGCATGGGAAAGAGTTTGCCAGGATTGAAAAGCTGGTCAGGGTTCCAGGCCCCGCGCACTTGCTGCATGATACGCAGGTCAACTTCGTTGAAGATGAGCGCCATTTCTTCCTGCTTCTCGATGCCGACGCCGTGTTCTCCGGTGATGGTGCCGCCCACTTCGGCGCAGACTTCGAGTATTTCGTGGCCGGCTTTGCGCACGCGCTCCACTTCGCCGGGGATTTGCGAGTCGAAGAGGATGAGCGGGTGCAGGTTGCCGTCGCCGGCGTGGAAGACGTTGCCCACTCGCAGGCCGTAGCTATCGCAGATTTCGCTGACGCGCCGCAGCACGTAGGGAAGTCGAGTGCGCGGCACTACGCCGTCCTGCACATAAAATTCGGGGCTGATGCGTCCGACCGCGCCGAAGGCGTTCTTGCGGCCTGCCCAGAAAAGCTGGCGTTCGGTTTCGTTGGCGGCTACGCGCACGACACGCGCGTGGTGCTTATCGCAAATGGCTACGATGGTGGTGGTCTGTTCCTCGACGCTCTGGCGCAGTCCCTCGGCCTCAATGAGCAGCACGGCGGCGGCATCGAGAGGGTAGCCCGCGTGCGTATCGGCCTCGACTGCCTGCAAGATCATCTGATCCATCATTTCGATGGCGGCGGGTATGACGCCGGAGGCGATGATTTCCGAGACGGTGTTGGAGGCATCGTCCATTGTGTTGAATACGGCTACCATTGTTTTCACATCTTCTGCGAGGTGGACGATGCGCGTGATAATTTTGGTGACGATGCACAGCGTTCCCTCGGAGCCGATGAGCAGTCCCGTCAGGTCATAGCCGGGAGCGTCGGGCGTCCAGTCGCCGATTTGTACGATGGTGCCTTCTGGTGTGACGATTTCCACACCCAGCACATGGTTGGTGGTGACGCCGTAGATAAGGGTGTGCGGCCCGCCGGCGTTCTCGCCCACGTTGCCGCCGATGGTGCAGGAGCGCTGGCTGCTGGGGTCCGGCACGTAGTAGTAGCCACGCGGGTTGAGGGCGTTGCTCAGGTGCAGGTTGACCAGTCCGGGCTGCACGACGGCGCGCAGGTTGTCATAGTCAACTTCCAGGATACGATTCATGCGGGCGAAGGTGATGACGATGCCGCCATACACGGGGATAGCGCCCCCGCGCAAGCCTGTACCCGCGCCTCTCGGCACGACGGGTATATGATGGCGGGCGGCGATTTTCACGCTTGCCGCCACTTCTTCGACGCTGGCGGGTAAGACCACGATGTCGGGCGTGCTGCGGTCAATCGAGGCGTCGTACTCGTACATCATCAGGTCGTAGGGAGTATACAGGACGTAACGCGCTCCAATTACGTCGCTCAGTTCGCGCACAACCCCGGCCTTTTTCTCCGCGCTCATGCGTTCGTACAGGGAAGTGGTCGTTGCTGGTGGTGGAAGTTCTGTGATGCTCATTTGTTCGATCCTCTAGCCCGGTCGCCAGACCGACACTCTGGCGCGATGCCTGCCCGGTCAATCGCTGTCTATACAGATAATAGTTCCAAAAAGTGTGGATGTCTATGGACACCGCACGTTTTGTTTGATTTAGACGGTTATCGCTAAAGGTATACTCCATATCATCATCCGGCTTGTAGGTCGGAACAGGGTCCAGATCGAGAAAGCTCGCTTTTGATGTGTAGCTCTCTTCCTGTAGCTCGACCTGAATGCCGACTAACGCCGCTTTGTACGTGAGCATGTCGATGAACCGCGCGTGAGGTATCTGGACAAAGTTTTGATTGTTCCTTTTCCCCATGCGTACCTCTTGCTTCCAGAGCGGATTTTTCCCGATAATTATCGTACCCACCCCCTGCTTGACCAGAAAGTCAATAATGCTTTTGCTGGTAGTGTGCAGGTAGTGGTTCACCTGCCGGTTGCGCTTGTTGGTAATCTGCTCCATCTGCTTCGTAACGTACTCTCGATTCTTTTGGGGAAGGCACAACGTTAACTCTTTCATGCGCTTATTATACCACTGATTCCTGGCTTTGAGCGTCCGACCGTTAACCAATCGAGGGATGAACCCTGCACGGTTTGAAGTTATCGCCGCTAAGTTGGTGACGCCGAGATCAATGGCAACACAGAAAGAAGGGTCTACTTGTGCCTGGACGGGTTCTTTGCTGTAAATCACTTCCACCACATAATAGCCATTTCGAGGGACGATCCGCACCTGATCGATGTCCTTGTGCTTCGTATGTATCTCAATCGGGAGCATGGAGGGGTGAATGAGTCCCTGCTTCAAACCTGTCCTGCTGATCGCCTGGATGGTGTAAATGAGGATGTTTCTCCCCTCGGTTTTGTGCTTGTATTTGGGCGGGCGCGGACGCTCCAGGAACTGTGAGGGGTCTGTGTAGTAGGCTGCCAGCCCTTCCTTAAAGGATTTCCAGTTATTATCCAGCACGATCAAGATTTGCTGACTGACTTTCGCGGGAAGGGCTTTGTACGCCTCATGGGACTGCATCCGCTTCTGTACCTCATAGTAGGTGAGGTACTGGCCTTCGTGAATGAAGGCTTGCCGGTACTTGTAGTTGGCAGCATTGTAGAGGTTCTTGGACTTGAATGCTGCTTCATCCATCACGGCGTAGCGCGGGTCATACCTCCCGATCACGTGTTGTTCCACTAATTGCATGGGTTTCACTCTCTTCCTCTCTGGTCGTCCCTGCATCGAAGACGGTAGACGATGCAGGCTCACCCGTCCTTTACTCGTCTCGGCATACGGGCGGGGCTTGCCCCCGCCCTGGCACCCTGTGTTCATGGAGATGAAAATAGTTTCCAGCACCAGAATAGTGACAGGGCAAGGGCGACGACCAGTACGGTTAGCAGGATGCGGCGTTGCGTATCCCAGGCGCTGCTGGTTGTTGATGCAGCAGGCGATGCGACCAATGGGGAATTGGTGGTGGGTGTGGCCGCAGAATTTGTGGCGGGCAGCTGGAGTTTTGTCCAGCCGGGCTGTTTTCCAGTGACGAGAGTGGGGGTTGTGTTGCCACTGCCGGTAGAGCCGGTACCGCTGGAGCCTGAGCTTTTAGTGGGAACCGGGGTAGATGTGATCTGAGTTGATGATGTGTTGCTGGCATCGATGGTGGGGTTGGTGGTGATTTGCCAGTTCGTGGAACCGTCGGGGATGCGAGCGTAGGAGGCGTCGGGGGCCAGGGCGGGTACGCTTACAAGGTCAATGATGGTAACACCGCCGAACATGAGCCGTATAGTACTTCCAGCTATTGAAGTATTAGACAGAGAGTAAGCTTCGGGGAAGACAACCAGATAGCCATGAGCAGCAATCGCTGAGCCAAAGGGAAAATGGAAAGCATTGTTCAGAGAGCCAGAATCAAGGCTGGCGCGTGCTTCATACAGGTTAAATGGCTGGTTTTGCGGGTTATACAGCTCTACCCAGGTATCTGTCGAGATCGAAGACGTTCCGGCTGGCTCAGAACAATTCCAGGTTGAGGCCGGGTTATTTAGTACTTCGTTGATAAGCACAATTCCGGGTGTTGCGGGTGGAGGACCTGGTGAGCCAGACATGAGCGGGGGAACTGGTTGAGCGCACCCATGAGGTTTTTTGGCGGCGTAACCGGGCGCAGTAGTGACCAGAAAGAGCAGCAGGATGGCAATGCTGATGGAAAAAACGCGCGCAAACCGCACACTATCCTCCTGAGAGCGCCCGCGCGCTTTTCAGATGTTGATTTTAGTTATTACGCAAGGAATTCATAGGGTACTTTGCCGCGACCGGGGAGCGGGATGCGGCTGCCGATGGCTTTGCGAACGGCTCCAATGTTGTTTTCACCGATAGTGAAGGCAATAATAGAACCAATAATGACGCCGCAGATACCGCCGATAGCTATGCCCTCAAGGAACATACGGTTACGAAAAAATGTCATCGTCGATCACCTTTTCTGAATAATTTATTGCAAGTACACTACCGTTTTGGCTTCGCTCCAGAGGCGTTCCAGGCGGTAGTATTCTCGTTCTTTTGGTCCGAAGATGTGTACGATTATATCCCCATAGTCCAGAATCAACCAGCCGGATTCCGCGATACCTTCGCGATAAAGCAATCTGGCTCCCTGTTTTCTCAATTCGTCTTCGATAGCGTCGGCAATGGCCGAAATCTGGCGGACGTTGTTGCCGTTGCAGATGACGAAGTAATCCGCGATGGATGTGAGGTCTCGAATGTCCAGTAAAAGCACATCCGATGCTTTTTTGTCGTAAGCGACATCAGCCGCCGCTCTTGCCAGTTGACCAGGATCGAGTAGAACGCCTTCCACAAATGCTCCCTGTAATGATTACATACTCCAGGCGGTAACAATAGAGATACGTCTGGATCGAACAGTAATATCCTTGTAACCGCATTATAACACGACCGGGCAAGACTGTTAATGGGAGAGAAGTCCCAGCCATTCCTCTCTAGTAGTATGACGTTGCAGGCTCTCATTTTGGAGAATTTCCGCGCGAAGTTCGCCCAGCGTTCCCCAGCCCTCGGCTTCTACATCGTACTTGTGGATGGTCTCCTCGTTGCGCTGGCGCGCCCACACGAAGCTATCATCGGAGAGGTCGGGATATTTTTCTACCACGGCGCGTAACATCTCGCGCGCGACATCTTCGACGAAGCGTGGGTTGGCGTGCGCTTTATTGACGATGTATAGCTCATCGGGCCGCTTGAGCAGTCCGTAGTTTTCAGAACTCATGGCGCTTTCGGCCAGGTCGATCAGGTCGCGAGCGTCCAGGCTGCGGTCAGCGCCAATCATGAGGGTGGCGCGCCCGCGCTGGTTATGCGTGGCGAGCGGGGTGACAGCCAGCATCTTGTCGATGATAGGATCAGGAAATCCCTCTTCCTGGAGCCGCACTTTCGTGTAGGAATGCACCATGTCCTGGGCGCAGGGGCAGGCTACCATGCCCTGCACTTCGACGCCAATCATGCTGCGAGCGTGCTGCTTTGTGGCGACGGCGTGGGCGAGCAGTCCGTAGATTTCCTGGGTGGGCCGTCCTGAAACAGGCGTCCATTTTTGCACGGGGAGATCGGTGCGGATATGCACTTCGGCGCGGTATGCCTTTTGTTTCTCGACGATGGCGCGAGCGACATGTTCTGCCAGGGTCTCAATTCTTGCCCATGACTGGCTGCTGACCTCTTCCATCACTTCTTCCAGGGCGTCGCTGAAGCGCGACATATGCACGCCGGCCTGCGATGCGTCCAGGTCGCTATAAAGGTCGAAGGTGGCGTTGAACCAGCGCTGGTGGCCTTCGTCGCCTAACAGGATGGCTTTGGTGATGCTGACCACGCCTGCGCGTCCCAGTCGCACATGCACGGAAGGTTTGCCGCTTTGAATGTCGCGATCGAGGTTGATGCGCAGGTTTTTCGAGACATGTTGCACGCCTTCCTGTGGCACTTCCGCCAGCAGTTGCCGGGTGGTTTTGCCGCTCGCAGGGTCGATGCGGTTCGGGGCGATTTCCGCCAGCGGCACGAGGACGAAGGCGCGTCCGGCCATGCGCGGGTGCGGTATGGTCAGGTCGTCTTGCGTGATGTGTAGGTCGTCATAAAAGATGATGTCGATGTCGATAGGGCGCGGCCCATTGCGGAATGTGGCCTGCCTGCCAAGCGCTTTCTCGATCTGTTTGACGGCTTGCAGCAGTTCATGCGGCGGAAGCGTGGTCTGGCCGCTCAGCACGATGTTCAAGAAACGCGGCTGCTCTGTATAGCCGACGGGTTCGGTCTCGTAAACGGAGGAGACGGTGGTGATCTCCATGAGTTCGCGCAGGCGTTGCAGCGCGGCGGCCAGGTTGCCCCGGCGGTCTCCCAGGTTGGAACCCAGCGCAAGGTATACAGTATGGGTAGCTACTGGCGTTTTTCTGTTCCCGTTATGCGAATTGTGTTGTGTCAATGATGTGTCAATATTCATGAAAATGTATGTTCTCCTATCACGCGGTGTATTCCTATTATATGAGAACAGCAATCGGTGTGGGTTTCATTCCTACTTCTGAAATACCCACACATTGCTAAACACCGCCTCGGTACCGCCCTTGGTGTCGCCGCCGACGAGGAAGCCGATGAGGCCGGTGGGGTAGGTGGTGTCGGTGTAGGTGGTGATGATGAGCTGGCGGTTGATGTAGAAGCGGAACTGGGGGCCGCTGGCGATGATGAGGAAGGTGTTGGTGGTGTTGTAGCCGCCGGAGATGGCGCTGGAGGAGGTCCAGTCGATGAGGGTGAGCCAGTTGAGGGGGTTGGAACTGGTGGCGCGCACGAAGCGGTACTGGCCCTCGTTGTTGATTTCGAGGACGTAGAACTGGCGGGAGGCAGGGCTGAGACGGAAGACGAGGCCGTAGATGTCGCCGTGGAGCAGGCGCGCCTGGGCGGTGATGACGGCGTTGGTGTATTGTTGCTGGCTGGAATAGCACCAGGCGACCTCGCGCGGGATGGAGGTGCGGACGTGGTAGCCCGCGGGCGAGAAGTAGCACTGGGAGCCGTCGTCGATCCAGCCGCCGCCGGGGGTGGTAAGGTCGTCGGCGTAGAGTACCTGGCCCGCGCCTATAGATGTGGTGATGCCGGCGGTGGCCTGGGCGCGCGCCTGGGTCGCCAGCGCTGCTTGCGCGGTGGCCTGAGCGCGCGCGGTGGCTGTTAGCCAGGTTTGGTTCGTGTTGATGACTGTCTGGGCGCTCTGGATGGGTTGTATATGATGGGGGCGCTGGCCCAGGCGGGTGAGCAGGCCGAGGGGGAGGGCCAGCAGGATGATGACCATGCATACTATGGCGATGATTGCTTTGCGCGAGCGCAGGTGCAGGTGGCGGGTGCGCTGCATGGATTGCCGTTTGGGAAGTTGCGCGGGTGGTAGTGACGTGGATGCTAACTCGCGCGAAACGGCGCCGTTTTTCTCTGTGAGCGGTACGAACAGGGGCATGATGGGCGGGCGCTGGCGCGTTTCTTCCAGCACACGAGTTATGGCGGGCGCTTTGAGCTGCGCTGCTAGCTCTAGAGGTGTCGCATCTGCTGTTTCATGGGATGGTATTTCACCGGTGTCTGACGTGATGGCTTCGCTTTGCAAACGGGCGCGTTCTTGCTGTAAGGCTTTCCAGTAGGCGATGGAAAGCTCCTGGGCCTGTTGGTAGCGTTGAGCGGGGTCTTTTGCCATGGCTTTGAGGATGACTTCTTCGATCATGGGAGGTATCTCGCTATTGAGTTTGCCGGGTGAGATGGGCGCGGTCTGGATATGTTTGAGGGAGATGGCGACGGGCGATTCGGCCATGAATGGGACGCGCCCGGTGAGCATCTGGTAGAGGATGACGCCCAGGGAGTAGATATCGCTGCGGTAGTCGCTTTCGCCGTTGGATTGTTCGGGGGCCATGTATTCGGGGGTGCCGACCATGGCGCCCTCGCTGGTGAGCGTTTCGGCTCCCATGAGGGCCTTTGCCAGCCCGAAATCGACGAGGTAGGCGTAGCCGTCCTGGCGCAGCAGGATATTGGAGGGTTTGACATCGCGGTGAACGACCTTGCTGTCGTGGGCGTACTGGAGGGCGGCTGCGATCTGGTCAACGAAGCTGGCGGCTTCTTCCAGCGTGAGCTGCTTGCGTTTCAGCAGGTAATCGCGCAGGGTGCCACCATCGATGTAGGGCATGACCAGATAGTACCAGGGGCTTTGTTCGCCGAAATCGTAGAGCGGCAGGATGTGGTTGTGGGAGAGCGCGCCGACGGCCAGCGCTTCGCGCTCGAAGCGTCTCACGAAGGAGACATCGCGGCCATACAGCACCTTGATGGCAACCTGGCGTCGAACCCGGCGATCGTATGCCAGGTAGACTTCTGACATGCCGCCCTGGGCGATGCGACGCCGCAGTTCATAGCGTCCGAGCGTAAACCCTTCAATCCCCTTCATCTATCCTCTACCCTTTGCTCATTTTTATGTTTTTTTACAAAGCTTCTGCACTTATATCAATGAGATACGTCTTGTATGATCTGGTATTGGTGTCGCGTCTTTCTTCTATAATACCATACCTTGTAAAACTGGTAACTTTGCGAGCGACCAGGGCGGGGGCAAGCCCCGCCCCTACCCTGTACGATTTTTGCCCCACTGCGTAGTAGGGTAGGGGCGGGGCTTGCCCCCGCCCTGGTTAATGAACTATACAGTTTGCCTTAGCTCACGGTCCAGTAGCGTTCCAGGTGAACGGTATGTACTGGACGAATGCTGTAGGTATATGTCTGCATAGCGTTGAACATGGCTTCTTTGCTGCCAAAGTTGGCGTCTGTCTGCGAGGCGTACATGGCGGCGGCTTCCTGGCGCAGGGGCAGCATTTCCGACATCTCCACCAGCGCTGGTTCGAGGATACCACCGAAGTCCTTGATGCGCTTTTTGCGCGCGTTGTTGTAGAGGACGTAGGGGAAATCTTCATAGAGCTTGACGTTGGCTCCAAGCTCGGTCAGGCGGTCGGCGGCGGAACAGACGATCTGGTGATCGACGTGGGGGCCAATTGCCAGAGGCGCGTACCACACGGCATCGGGCAGGCGCTCGTGCAGGGCGACGAGGTTTTGGGCCAGCTCGCGGTCGATCCACAAATCGCCGGGGTGGACATCAACTCCAACTACTCGACCGGGATAGTAGGGCGGGGTGCCGCGATACATGGCATCGGGATAATCGAGCCACAGGTAGTCCGCGCGCAGGTAGTCCAGGGCGGCGGCGTCTTCGCGGCGGCGCGTGGCGATGGCAGCCTGCGCGTCCTGGCGAAAACCCATCTTGCGATGCGTTTCTATGGCAAAGGGGCTAAGCTCGATGGGAGTGGCAGGCGCGCCGCCAAAAACGGTGATGACCAGGGGGCGCAGACCCGCGCTTACCTGCACTCCAAGAGTACCACCACATGAGTAAACAACGTCATCGAAATGGGGTGAAAGAAAAATATGGCGGTGAACCCGCTGGATATCGTCAAAACT
>JADEYI010001568.1_pt1 | contig 16229 bp, 15 predicted proteins | sample 8542331 | NCBI WGS metagenome assembly JADEYI01 (sample SAMN16510988, study PRJNA670497) | mine drainage metagenome | isolation source: biofilm near Copperflume 1 | place: Germany: Marsberg coppermine Kilianstollen | collected 2018-02 | reverse complement strand
AATTGGCACGGTCGTTATGGAACGCTTCTTGAAGTTGCAAGAGCAATTCTCTATCATAGGAGATGTGCGCGGACTGGGCGGCATGGTGGCGATGGAACTGGTCAAGGATCGCACCACGAAAGAGCCAGATGCTCACGCTGCCAGTGACATACTAGCGGCAGCCCATCATCGCGGCCTGGTGCTCATTAAGGCGGGCATGTTTGATAATGTGTTGCGCGTACTAGTGCCATTGTGCATCACCAATGAGCAACTGAACGAGGGATTGAACATCTTCGAGGAAGCTTTTGCTACTGTCGCTTCGGCTTCTTCCGCCGCTACAAGCTCCGTCGGCTAGCCGTCTTATACTCTGGGTACTTAAGCGGATAAGCAGTGCAAGTGAGCCATGCGGCATGTCGCATGGCTCACTTGCACTACTTATCCGCTTAATACGCTGAGATGGCGACAAATTGCGCTTCGCTTGATTTGTCGCCGACTCTTCATGGACTTATCAAGCAAAATTACTGTGTTCAATCATTTCGATAAAGCGTTGCGCCAGGGCATAGCTACGTCTTCCAGGCGTACCATCAGCGATGAGCAGGTCATCAATCTGTACGATTGGCATGATCTCTTTCGATGATGAGGTGATAAAGGCCTCGTCAACCAGGGGTAATTCGGTCAGTAAAACGGGTCTTTCCTCAATGGTAAAAAGATCATGCGCCAGTTCGAGTACCACATTGCGCGTGATACCCATCAGTACACCGTCGCGTGGTGTAATCAGTGTATCGCCACGAAACACGAAAAAGTTGCTGCGCGTTGCCTCTAATACATGCCCTTGCGCATTCACAAAGAGGGCATCGACGGCATCATGACGCGTAGCTTCTTTCAAGGCGCGAATGGCTTCCAGGTAACTGGTCGTCTTTGCTTCTGGTGTGCTACGCTGCAATTGTGTGGTAATCACTTTATAACCCTGCGCAAACCGCTCCATATCGCGTTCACCTAATGGCGTAATCAAGACGGCCAGCGTTGGTTTGCCAAGCGGCAATATGCTGTCCTCCGTCTCACCACCAGTCACAAATAGGCGGATGGAGGCATGTTCATACGCATTGCGCTCGATAATTTCATGAACCAATTGCGTAATTTGTACATGTGACCACGGCACTGCTAACTCTATGAGTTCCGCTGAGCGATAGAGGCGGTCGAGGTGTTCTTCCAGGTGAAATGGTTGCCGATGATACGTGCGCAGCGACTCAAACGCGCTATAACCGCGCAAGACGGCCACGTCATTCAGCGAAATGGTGGCCTCATGTGGATGCACCCAGCGTCCATTAACATACCACCATGCGTTATTATCCATCGTGTCACTCCCAGTACGCGTGTTGTTTCAGCAAAGTATTGTTACTCCTCTTATCATATCCCAAGTGGATACGGTCTATCTCTTGACAGAGATGGGATGAGATGAGCAGGTGCTATAACGCTTTTTTCTCTTTAAGCCAAGCCACTACAGTATCGGGTACGCGCATGGTTGAGAGGCGACTCTGGCGTATCAGACTCCAATCATCAAACAGATGGCTCTCTTTGATCTCGCGCAAAGTGACTGGGTGGGTGAGGCGTTTCACGAAGGCGATATCGACGACCCAACTCTTGCTATCACGCGGGTCTTGCCGTGGCTCGGAGGTGATACGCGCCAGGCCAACGATAGCGGCTTCGCCCTGACTATGGTAAATGAAGACTTCGTCGTCTGGATGCATGGCGCGAATAACCAGTAGTGCGGCAGCATTGCGAACACCATCCCAGGTGGTTTCTTTGTCGCGCTCCAGGTCTGCTAGAGAGTAGGTTTGGGGATCAGTTTTAGCGAGGAAATATGGCATTGCGGTTCTCTTCTTTTCATGGCATCAGTTCGTGAACAACCCGATAAACACAGCATAGCATGATTATAGTCTACCTGTGAATAATCGCATAGCTTTGGCGACAAATCAAGCAGATGGTTGGAGAGAAGCGCGGTTTGCAACGTACAGTTGCAAGCCGCGCTTCTCTCCAATTGAATGGGTGGCTCTTTGTGGCACCCACAATCATTTACGATGGGACTAATGCATCATTACGACTGAAGCGGCTCCTTCGTCTGCTTTCTCAGCGGCTTGTGTACTCGCTGCTTTGTTCTTACCGCCGCGCAGTGGAATCTCCTGTAGGAAGAAGATGGCGACAAATCCGACGATCATGAGGATCGTACACAGAACGAAGACGTTGTGTATACCGCTCGTCAAGCCTACCTTGACTGCTTCTAACAGTTGATTGTACAAGGCTACACCCCGCGTACCGAAGGACGAGAAACCCGCCAGTATCTGCTTCTGGGTATCCGCCGAGAGCAAGACGTTCGGATTGTCGAAGACACTGAGGAACTTCGCAGGAACGACCGCTTTAACCGAAGCCGGAATGGCATTGTGAAAACCGGGTACGTAGGCAGAGGTCAAGAGCGAACCCATGGCCGCTACCGCAATGGTGCTCCCAATTGAACGGAAGAAGGTGAGCCCGGATGTTGCCTGACCAATCTTGTTTGGTAGTGCGTTCTGCACAATAACCGTATAGAGCGACATACTGAATCCAAGTCCCAGGCCCAACACGATCATCGCTATGACCATATCCGTATTCGTTGAGTTCACGCCCAGGCGTTGCAGCAGCAACGAGCCACCAATGGTGATCGCCATACCAACAAACGCAATCCATTTGTACTTGCCAAAGCGCGATACTAACTGCCCGGAGACAATACTACTGAAGATTAACCCGCCCATCAATGGTGTAAGGAGCAGACCACTATTCGTGGCTGAGATGCCCAGCACACCCTGGGCGTATAGTGGCAAGAATAGGATACTGCCAAACATGCCCATGCTCGTAATCATTGTGATAAGCACGGATACGCTGAAGATGCGGTTCTTAAACAAGCTTGGATCGATAATAGGCTGTTCATTGCGCCGTTCGAGGCGTGCCTCGTAGATGACGAACAAGGTCGCGAAGACAATTGCAGCACTAAACAGGCTAATAATCTGCCACGAGAGCCAATCATATGTAGAACCAGCCAGGGTAAAACCCAACATGAGCGGTACCGTGCCAGCAATCAATAAGAGTGCGCCCAGGTAATCGATCCGAACTTTACCCGTATTTTTGCTACGAAGTGTGGGCATCAAGAAGATGAGCACGAGTAGCGCAATGATACCAATGGGCAAGTTGACATAGAACACCCAACGCCATGTGGCATTGTCGGTAATCCAACCGCCAGCCGTTGGGCCAAGGATAGATGACAGACCGAAGACAGCACCCGTCAAGCCCTGCCATTTGCCGCGTTCGCGCGGTGCGAACAGATCTCCAATGACTGCTATGGCAATTGGTAGCAACGCGGCTGCACCCACACCCTGGAAAGCACGGAAAATGATCAATTGATTCATCGTCTGGGACGCGCCTGAAGCGGCAGAGCCTAGCAGGAATATCACAACGCCGATCAAGAAGATGGGCTTGCGTCCGAAGAGATCGGAGAGCTTTCCATAAATGGGAATCATCACTGTTGAGGTCAACAGGTAAGCAGTGGTTACCCATGTGTAGCGATCAAAGCCTTGCAAATCAGTGATGATGCGGGGCATAGCTGTACCCACAATCGTCTGATCAAGGGAAGCGAGCAGCATCACGAGCAAGACGGCCACCATAGTAAAAATCGTCTCACGGCGCGTGAATTGTGGAGTATTTATATCCTGCTCCGCGGGGTTACTCCCTATGACTTTATCGCTCATTGTTGATCCTTGCGATACTGTTTTCATTATAGAAATCCTTCTTAAAAAATGTATACTTATCAAAAACGCTACTGGCTAACTCTCTACGTGCATAACACGCTCGTTGTGTCGTTTTCATCTCACCTTTGAGAGGGGTCTGTACATGTGCGCCAGTATCCGCAAAACATGCCAGAGCTAGAAACGTTTTTAGTGTGCTTTAGAAGTAGCAATCCCGTTGAAGTAAATTCGACACAGATATTTAAACAAATCTTGTTGTAAGAAATCTTCCCCCAACAAGAGACGATCATAACTCTTGGGCGAAAACAAACTAAAAAACGAGAATAGCATTACTTTGGTTGGAATAGAGGAAGTAATTTCCCCGGCTACTTTTCCTTCTTCGAGAAGCTGCGTAACGTGTGAAACCACACATCCCCAGAGTTCGCTCATACAGCCACCCTTTTCAACAATCATTCTCTTTATATCGACGCCATTGTACATAGAAGAAAGAAGTCTTGTTTGTTTGCTATAAAGTCCGGTGTAGATAAACTCAAGAAGTGCTTCAAGCTTTGCTGTCGGTGACGGCTCCGCTGCGATGACACCATCGATTCCCTGAAGGAATGTCTCCATGCTCCGCTTGAAGATTGCTACCACCAGCTCTTCCTTCCCTGGAAAATGTGTGTAGATTGTCCCTTTGGCGATACCTACACGAGCAGCAATTTCATCCATCGAAGTGTCATAATAGCCTTTCTCCTGGAGCACCTCTTCCGCGGCCTGGAGGATAAGTGCCTCGCGCTCGATGCGTTGCTTTTCTCGCAATGAAGTTGGTGGTGTATGAACCGTTTGCATAATAAGCCTCTTTGCTTGTGTTTTAATGACCAATTTGCCTATATATTGACTGAACATATTTGTATTGACTGGCATGTACAAATTTGTACATGCCAGTGTTTCCATGACTTCATAGTCATGATTTTACACCATAGTCACGTAAATGTCAAGGGGTAAGAAAGGGATCAACATATCCAATCCTACTTTTTGTACGCTAAGCATTGTGTCAAGGGGATGAGGCTGAAATTCTGTAGGCTAAGCTAGGCGCGTCTCGTTTTGGGTGTGAAGTCCCAGGTATAGTTGCCTGTCAAGCCGATATGCTCCCAGTCCATCGGGGAGAGATGGCGCAATTGCTCTGCCGACATTTCTACCCCCTCGCTTCGCAACTCCTCAATGGCTCGTGCCAGTTCCAGAGTATTCCATAAGATGATGGCCGCCACGATCAGGTGGCCGAGAACGGCAGGCAGTGATGATAATTGACGATCTCGGCCAACGCTTTGGTGAAGCAATCATCCCGCATATACCAATCACTGACCCAGGAGAGGCGCGTGCGCGTCATACCAGGGGTCGCATCCGCCATCTTGGTAAGACCCAGGTTCGTCGCTTCTGCGAGCAAGGAGGCAAAGAGGGCTGCTCGATCTTTGGCAGGCTCACCACTGTGTAGATGAGTGAAATGGCAACTGAAGTGTAGTTGCTGGTCGATCTCGATCAGCAACTGGGTAATCTTGATCCGCCGCACCTTGGCATAGGCCTTGCGGGCCAGCTCTTCGGCCCTTTCCGGAATCTCTGCGTCCAGCGGTGTAATGCGCACTTTGTTCTTGTCGATACGCACATCGGGCAGGGTATTGTCCTTGAGCAACTGTCCGACCCGCGTCAACTGCTCATGCAGCAGGGTTTTCCGCTCTGTCAGGTAGGTCGTGACATCTAACGGAACCTCCACCGGAGGTGTGCCTGTCGTGCGGAGTCCCTGCCAGTCTTTGATGGGCAGGAGGTACTCCTCAAATTGTCGGTACTGGTGACTGCCTTCAACCCAGATATCGCCGGAGCGCAGTCCATTGCGTAGCTCGGAGAGCGCACACAGCTCGTAGTAGTGCCGATCGATGCCGTCATCGGTGAGTACATGCGACTCCCAGCGGGGTTTGACAAAGTCGATGGGCGCGTTCTCAGGTACCTTCTTGCGTCCCAGGTCTCGTACCAACGTCAGGGCCTCGGCCAGTGGTTGACTGGAAGCGGCAGCGTGGAAGGTAAAGATGTCGAGGAGTCCTGGTGTATACTTGCGGATGTGTGAGTAATGATCGTCAATCAAGTCCAGGTAATCAAAGTTGGCAGGCCGGGCCAGCGTCCTCGCTGCCTGGACGGATGCCACAAACGTCTCCCAGGGCAGGACTGCCTCCAAGGCCTTGTAGGGATCTGCTACCTCCTCCTTCGCCTTGATCAGCGCATGGCCCACATCGGCATACAAACGGACCTTTTCATTGATGGCTTTGCCGCGTAGTTCAAACTGGGCGAGTTGCTTTTTCTGGCCCTGGTTGAAGAGCAGGCCCATGATGTGATCGTGCATCTCCAGCGCCGTGTCGGTGAGCGTGACCGTCATATCGAGCAGATAGGCCACCAGGGTCGCATAGCAGCGCAGAGGGTCAAAACGTTCCAGGAGGCACCTGCTCCTGCGGGTCCCAGGGACGTCCGGTGAATCTGAGATAGGCGAGTTGCACCGTAAAACCCAGGCGATTCTGGGGGCGTCGATGCTGCTCGATCACGGCGAGGTCCTCTACTGAAAGTGAGTAGTGGCGCGTGATGTCTCGCTCGGAGAAGTTGTCAGGGATCTGGAGCAGCTTGGCTCGCTGGGTGGGACTGAGCAGGACGACAACTTTAGCCATACCTTGTTTCCTCTTTCTCTTTAGCCTTGCAAGAACTGGACCCGCTCTTTGAGTTATTTGCGGCTCGGCAGTGTATAGCGTGCCGTCGTGGCAATCGCGGATGCGCCATCTTTGGTCACCTTCTTGGATTCTCACAACTCGACGAGCCCCATCCTACATGATGACGACCGATGAATTCGCCTCATTGTGCATACCTGGTGTGTAGAGGCTCGCTACTGTTGATTCCCCAGACCGGCCTCTCTTGCGCGAATGATCGCCTGTGCCCGGTCGACCACCTGTAGCTTGTTGAAGATGTTGGAGACATGATTGCGCACTGTTTTCGGGCTAAGGACCAAGCGAGTGGCGATCTCAGTGTTATTAGCTCCCTGGGCAATCAACGCCAGGATTTCGTGTTCGCGTTCTGTTAGCTCGGGGAAGACCTGTGGAAGGTGATCTGGCTTGAGTGTGGCGAAATAGTGCATGAGCCACTGGGCAACCGTGCGGCTGAAGATGGCCTCGCCGCTGTCGACCGCTTTGATTGCGCGCAGGATCTCCACCTGATCTGCCCCTTTCAGGAGGTAGCCACGCGCCCCTGCGCGCATGGCTGCAACGATCGAGGCATTGTCTTCAAACATCGTCAAGACGAGGATGCCGATGTGGGGACTGGTGTGCAGGATATGACGCGTGGCTTCGATGCCATTGAGACCAGGCATCTGGACATCCATTAAAATGACGTCCGGTTGCAGTGCAGCAGCTTGAGCCACCGTTTCATCCCCAGTCGCCGCTTCTCCCATGACCTCGATGTCCGGCACCGAACCGAGCAGCGCACGCAAGCCGCGACGGAAGACGGGGTGGTCATCAGCGATCAGGACACGAATTGGTTCCATGGATCACTCCTTCGGCAACGGCAAGCGAACATGCACACACGTCCCTTCCCGCGCTCCATCAGCTCTCCTCGCTTCAACTGTAAACGTCCCACCCAGCTCCAGCGCACGTTCACGCATCGAAGTCATTCCCACCCCCGCACGCAGCTCCTCTGGTAAACCGATACCATCATCGAGAATGTCCAAGGAGAGCACATTGTCGGAGAACGAGAGGCAAATGTGGCACCTTGAAGCCTGGGCGTGAAGTGTCACATTGGTGAGTGCCTCCAGCACGATGCGATACACGGCCACTTCGACAGCTGCAGTCAAGGGCTGTAAACATTCCGGCGCTTCAAGCACAATATGGAGTCCATTGAATTGACTGTACTGGGTGGCCTGCTCACGCAGGGCTGAAATCAGGCCGAGTTCGTCCAATGCTGGCGGACGCAGGTCGTAGACCAGGCGGCGGATGTCGGCGATGATCGCCTGAGTTTGCGCTTTTAGCTCTTCCAGCAGTGCATCGGTGGCGGCTTTATCCTTTGTGAGCAGATTGCGAGCAGCATCAAGCATGAGCGTCTGACTCGCCAGGATAGGACCAAGGCCATCATGCAGATCCCGGCGCAGGCGACGGCGTTCTTCTTCACGCGCCGTCACCAGGCGCTCACGAGAACGTTGGAGATCAGTCGTGAGGCGCACGGCGTAGACGGCAACACCGGCTTGATGAGCAATGTCCTCCAGGAGCCGACGATCAGCAGCGGTGAACGGCTCACGGGGAGCGCGTGGAGCCAGGATGAACTGTCCGATGGTCTCGCTTTGATAGATGAGCGGCAGCACTAATGGTTCATCCTGCGCAAGTCCATGCGAGGCAGCAATGGTAAGCGTCTCTCCCTGTTTCAGTGCAATTGCCACATACGGCAGTTTGAGCGCTTGCGCCACGGTTTCGACCAGCGTTGGGAGAACGGCCTCGGGAGCCAATGTTGCCTCCATGAGGCTTCCCAGGCGTGAGAGCACCGCGTGCGGATCGTCGCGTTCGCCATACATCAAGCGGTTGACGGCACGTTGTAGGCGGTTACGTAGCGGCTGAAAGAGGACAGCAACCAGTCCCGTAGCCAGGAGCGAAACCACGAAGTCGCCTTGGTTCTGCAACAGCACTCCAAGCGAACCCACGACCAGTACATAGAGCAACACGATACAGGCGGTGAGCGTCGCATAGACCAGCGTGCGGTTGATGAGGAGGTCGATGTCCCACAGTCGGTAGCGCAGGACCGCTATGCCAATGGAGAGCGGCATCAGGAGCGAAAAGACGCTGAGGACGAGGACGAAGACCGCGCCAGCATAGAGTGAGCCGGCTTCGGCGAGCAGCGATGGGAACAGCAGGATGGGCAGCATGAATCCAATCGGCATCAGGAAGCCCATCGCCACGCCCAAGATGACCCACTTGGTCTGCTGGCGCGCCACCCGTCCCGACACGGACGTGTAGCGGTAGAACTGGGCACCCAGGAGGACTACGACCAGGCCGATGACCAGCACCATCAGTACCGTGAGGAGCTTGGATTCCAGATTCGCCGAGAAGGGCAAATCGGAGAAAAAACTCAGGAAGGCCATCAAGGGGATCCACACGACGACGAGCCAGCGCGTGAAGCTCGGCACGAACCGCCCGTCGGGAAAGAGGGATAAGAAGAGGGCAGCCAGGACTTTGCCGAGGAAGATCACGAAGCGTGCTGAGAACTGCCATACCCAGGGGCTCCCCGCCAACGCGCTGATCGTCGTGCTCGGGCTACCCAGCACCAGCAAGAGCGCCACCAGCAGCGCGAACCAGTCGTCGGACCTTCCCCAGGTGCGACAGAAGATCACCACCCCGACTCCGAACCACACCAAGGCGGAGGCAACGGTGAGTGCCCCGCTGAACGTGGCATAATCAATGGTGGAGAGGCCGAAGTCGTGCAGCGTTCGCACGCTGGAGAGGTTCAGTTGTCCATGGGCGCACGCGGTGCCAGCACACACGCTCTGGAGCCGCGCCACATAAATTGGAAGACTGGTGACCAGGAGAGCCAGAGAAAAGACGGCCAAGGTGATCCACACGACGCGTACTAACGCGAGCAGGTTGCCTCGTAAGCGCCTGTCCTTTTCGCTTCCCAGGTCCCTACCCCTTACTCTACAGGTTGATGCAAATGAAAGGTTCGTAAGCATACTCCTTGTATGGTCAGGGTATCTCCGAGGAGCACTCTCTCCATACGCGCCATACTGGCGCTCAACGCTAAGCCCAACATGCATTCACTCCGTTTGACCGATGAGTTCCTTCTTTATTCTACTCGGTGGTGCTTCGTTTGCAAAGCGTCCACTGTTCCATCGCACAACACCGTTTCATCTACACCATCCCACCGGTTAAGCAGGAAGCTGGGCCCCATTTCTACAACCGGCGCGTGAGCCGACGGATGATCCAGATCAGGGCGAGGACCATGATTGTCCCAGCGATCCATGTGCCACCAGGTGACCACGTTGGTCTCTGCTGCTCTTTCTGCTGCACGTGCTCGGGTCTGATGCCAAAGCCAAAGAGGAGCGGTGGCAGCTTGCGCACGAGAGGCCAACCCAGGAAGCTGGGGAACGTGAAGGAACCGTTGGGGTCGAGTGCTGCTTTGAGCAGGCTATTTTGCATGAGATTCACGATGGCCTGGATGACTCGCGTGGGCAATTCGCGTCGGCGTTGGACACGGGCGAGATCGGCTACGGTCACCCGCCCTGCCTGTAGTGGGGCGGTCAGGAGATTGGCTGCTGCAACAGCGTCCATGACGGCATAGTTAATGCCATTGCCACCGGCTGGTGACATCACATGGGCGGCGTCGCCAAGCAAGAGCAGACCTGGGCGATACCAGCGCGGCAGGCGATTCGCTTCGACGGAGAGCATCGACACCTGTTTCCAGTCTGCCAGTTCTGCCACACGGTCAGCAAACTCTGGCGCTGTCTCAGCAATCGCCTGGCGCAGGGCCTCCAGACCGGCTGCACGGACTTGCTGGTAGGTTCCCTTGCCGATGACGTAGCCGATCTGCCAGTGATCTTCGCGTTCGAGGCAGATCAAGGCCCGCCCGCGGCCGATACGTCCCACCAGGCCATGGGGATCATCGGGCTTGCGTGACAGGCGCAACCAGAGCACGTCCATCGGCGGCGATGAGGCAATGGGTTCGAACCCCGCCAGTTTACGCAGCCGTGAGAAGCGGCCATCAGTCCCCACCACGAGGAGCGCACGCACCTCGTGCCAGCCATCTTGCGCACGATAGCGCACGCCACGGACCTGGCCATCTTCCTCAATCAGTTCTTCCACTCGCGCGCCCATGATCAGGCGGTAGGATGGAAAACGCTGTGCCTCGCTCGTGATGAATGCGAGGAATCGAGCCTGGGGCATCATCGCAATATAGGGGAACTTGGTCTTCAGATCGTGCAGATCGAACTGTAGCCCTGAGCCAGCAGCGGCGGGAGGAGCCACCAGGCTCATTTCGGTATGGGGCAACTGGAGGAGACGGTCGGCCAGACCCAGTTCGTCCATGACCTCCAGAATAGAGGGGTGAAGGGTGTCTCCGCGAAAGTCGCGGTCAAAGTCCATGTGCGATTCGAGCAGCAGCACGTCGATACCCTGGCGTGCCAGCATGAAGGACAGGACAGTGCCCGCTGGTCCAGCTCCCACGACGATACACGTCGTCTGCTGCACATCACGTATCTCATGGGTCTGGATGGGGGCCTCAGCATGCTCCGAAGAGCGGACTTCCTTACTCATAGGTCTGGATCTCCTTGTTTTCCATGTAATGAAAGCGACAGAGCTATTGGGCTGGTCCGGGGGCTAGACCCAACTGCCGCATCTGAGAGCCGCTGTCACGAAAGCCCCACATTTCTGCCAGCTTTCCGTCGACGAGATGGCAAATCTGGACGGCATCCAGCGTAAACGATTTGCCGGTGGGAGGCAGGCCGATGAAACTCCCTGTCATCGTGCCGGTCTCCGTCAGGCGCACGACGACCTTGTCGCCTTCGGCGATGATATCTTCAATCGTGGTATGCCAGGGATCGAATGCCGCAAAGAGCCTGGCGTAGAAGTGCCTGGACTCATCCGCACCCCGCATATGACCGCTTACGCCATGAATGACGACATCCGGATGCGCCAGTTCGTCCCACACCGCCTGATTGCGGTTGTTGAAAAGCTCTTGCATGAGACGAACAACGATAGCCTTGTTTGATTCGGTTGACATGATGTGTTTCCCTTTCTTGATGTTGGGGGTCTATGAGCCTGGTATGTACATGATCAGGCTCCGCGCTCGACGTCTGCATACGTAAACTGTACGACTCCGGTGGCGAGCAATAGCGCAGCAACGCCCAGCATGGCCACGAACGGTCTCCACTGCCAGCCGTCGGTGACTGGGCTGCCATACTGGTGGAAGATCGAGAGCAACATGACCCACTCTGGCAGCTTGAGCACCGTGTGCAGCAGTTCGACAAAAAAAGCGAGCGCAATGAAGGTGCCAACTATGCCCAGGATGGTACCCGGACGCAATCGCCCAGCCAGGACGTAGACGAGCGCTGCCACAATGAGCTCCAGCGGCAGAATGCCAAAGGATGCCGCTACCACGTTTCCTGCCTCCACGCGCACATCTGTCACGCTCGCACCCACCAGAATACTGAGCCAGGTGGCGAGCAGCACAACAACGGCGGCAATGAGCACTGCCCCAAAGCGTTCGAGGACAATCCGGTAGCGTGGCATTGGTGTGCTCAAAACCAGTTCCATACGCCCTTGCTCCAGGTCCCTTGCCCAAGTGAATGCCTGGAGCAAGGCGAAGATGACCGTGATGACAGGCACGAAGGCGAAGATGGCTCCTGCGAGAAATCCTGCATTCGTGCCAATGTCATGGCCACCAAACAGCTGGTAGAAGACCGGGTTATTTCCGTACACTTTGCGCAAGGGATCTTCCATGCTGCGTGTCAACATGGTGATCCACCCCACACCGATCGTCAGGCCCACGACCCACCAGCATACCGGGTACAGCTGCGCTCGATATGCTCGCAAGCCAACCGTGCGCACAAAGGCATTCCGCCGCGCCGGTTCTAAGGCTCCTAAACCAGCATCGGAACGCGCCTCTGGTTTGCGCCGATTCCACGATGGCACAACGAACCCGCCGATATCGCGTCTGACGAAGAGGGGTAGACTGGCGACTGCAACCGCGATGCTCAGTACCAGCAACAATAAGCATGCGCCGGGATTGAAACCATGGGTTGGCGTGTAGAACGGCAGTAGTGGTTTGCTCGCATGGTAATACAAGAATGGCGAGAGACGCTGGAGCCACTGGACCCCCATAGTGTGCTCGATGATATGCCCTGTACCATCGAGCACATAGCTGAGCGCCAGAAACAGGCCAGTCCATCCTGCCGCCGCCGCCCGGCTGCCGAGCACCTGCGAGAGGAACAGGGCGAGCATACTGAAGAGCAATGCGAGGATGCCCAGATTGAGGACTGCCAGCACCATTCCGGTTACGTCTACCGCGGTGTGGGCACGTACCTCACCTGCCACTCCTCCCGCGGAGATCAGGAGGGAAATCAGGACGAGGGCCGTGATCAGTGCTGCGATTTTTTCTAGCAGCACACGCAGGCGCGACCGCGGAGTCGAGAGGAGTACATCGAGCGAGCCACGCTCCTCCTCGCCGCATAGCAGACGTGCCCCTGCCAGCAGGCTCCACGTGCTGAAGAGGAGCGGTAGGAAGATGCCAAAGTCACGGAACGTCACATAGCCAGCCGGAGTGGTGAAGGCCAGCGGGTCACCGAACAGGCGAATCATCTTTGCAAGCTGGCCCACACTGCTCAGGGAGGTGGGGTCGAGTGTGGCAGCACTCGCAAACTCGGCGAACAAGAGGAGTCCCAAACCAATCCCCCAGCCAAGGATGGCAATGCGATACTCGCGGAGGGTCTTGCTCCAGACGGTGCGAAACATCGTCAAACTCCTCCCATCAGGCAACAACAGAAGAGGAACGTTCCGGCTCGTAGAAGCGCAGAAAGATCTCTTCCAGGCTCGGCTCGTGCGTGACAATAGTGGTGACATCGTGCTCGGCAGCTACTTTGATCACCTCCCGCAGGTCCCCCCGGACAGCGAGACGCACCTCCCGCTGGCTGGGTCCCGACTGCGCCTTACTCACGCCTGGCAAGTGGATGAACCACTCCGGCGAGGCAGGTCCGGCAAAACTGAGGTCCACATCGTGCTGTTTGATCTGCTTCAGTGCTGCAACCTGATCGATGGTCACCAGTTTGCCCTCACGGATGATGCCCACGCGCTCGCAGGTGTGCTCGACCACCGCTAAGTTGTGCGAGGAGAGAAAGATCGTACGCTCATCGGCGTGAACCTCGGAGAGCAGGGCGTAGAACTCCTGTTGGTTGAGCGGATCGAGGCCACTGGTAGGCTCATCGAGGATCAGCAGGGGCGGCCTGTGCATGAACGCCTGGACCAGGCCGACCTTCTGTTTGTTGCCGCGAGAGTACGCCCGAAAACGCTTCCCTGGATCCAATCCTAACCGCTCGACCAGTTGGCGCACGTAGCCCTGCTCCACGCCTCCACGCAGGTGGCCGAGGTAGGCGATGATCTGTGCTCCCGTGAGTTCTGGGTCGAAGGAGTATTCGCCGGGGAGGTAGCCGACCAGGCGCTTCACCTTGGTCGAGTGTCGCCAACAGTTCAGCCCTCCAATGGTGGCGAAACCGGCTGTGGGCCGCAATAACCCCATCAGCACGCGTATGGTCGTCGTCTTCCCAGCACCGTTGGGTCCCAGGAAGCCAAACACTTCTCCCTTGGCAATTTCAAACGTTACGTTGGTGATGCCTCTGCTGGAGCCGTAGCTCTTGGTCAGGCTATGCGCTTGCATGAGTGCGTTCATCTCTCCTCCTTCTGATCGTGACCCTTGGTGCATTGTTCTGTGACGACTGTTTGCAGGCGATGCTCAAACAAGCGATGGACGCGACGCTCGGTCTTCCTTACAGACAAGTATACGTTACAAGGTGTCCCGACGTCATGGGAGCAGTGTCCCGATTCGTTCGGGATATTTCTGAGTTCATAGTAAATACCACCAATATGGTGTCATGACGCCTCTAGGAGCCTTTCTTGCACCGATTTATACATATCACTTCTTCTTTTCCTCTCGGCTCTTGCTTAGCGTACAGAATTCAGGATTGGATATGCTGACCCCAGAAATAATTGGTGTTACCTGTATCTCCAACTTATTTTGCCTGTCCTGCGTATATATATTGTAATCGATATTGTGACTGATGGGATTACAATGAACAACAGATTTCGCCATGCTATGCTTCATCGCCCATGAAATGTAAGAATTCGTGGGCAACCAGGGCAAATGAATGGTAGTTTTTGGAAGAGTGACCAGAGAAATAAAGGAGAAACATATCATGACACAGACAGATCCTAATATGGAGAACAAACAGGGCTATCAGTACCAGGAAGAGCTGCAAGTGATGGGCGAACAGTTGGTCTCGAAGGTAAAAGAATTAATCCACGAGGGCAATGTGCGCCGCATTATCATCAAGCAGGATGGACATAGCATCATGGAATTCCCCCTGACCGTTGGTCTGGTGGGTGTCATCGTAGCACCTGCGCTCGCCGCATTGGGAGCTATCGGGGCATTAATGGCACAGTGTTCCATCGAAGTTGTGCGTGCGGAGCGTCCCAGCGAAGAGTTCCAGAGCAAGGTTGATGACATCACCAACAGCTAGCTCTGTTCCTTGCAAGCACCCACAACATACTTAAGCAAATCTGTGAGGCCAATACCGTTAGATTAAGCGGGAATGGCCTCACTTTTGTTTATCTTTCAATAAAGATTCGCGAACTGTAGGTAGGGCAGTTCTTTGCCCCCCACTCGGCAAAAGTGAGCGAATGGGGAGCAAATGTTGGGTCTTCAATACGTGTATAATAAAGAAGCAAGCTAATAGCCGACCAACAATGAATATTGAGGTAAAAGGTCTCATGAAAAGAATTTCTGTACGTGCTACCCATCGTACAAATAACCTGATCCAATCTTATATATTATTGATATTTGGTGTAGTATGCCTTCTTCTCGCGTGGTTGTTACACCTCAACCCATTCGTATATCCCATCGGTGTGCTGGTCTTTGGGATCGGTGCGCTGATCGCTTTCCTCTTTAACCCCTATCGTCTGGCAGTAGTAAGTTGGATGATGACACTGATTGGCATTGAAGTGTATTTTGTTTACAAGAATACGATACCCGGCAATCAAATCCTTGCTACATTTCTTATGTTTGCCGCGATAGCCCTGCTGCTCATAGCAATCATGGCACGCCGGGGATATGTCAAAGCGGGAGCATTGTCACCCGCCATCATTATTGGGGTCATTGGCATCTTTGAATATCTACTGATCGCCCGTATGATCCCTTTCAATACCGTTGCCTTTCCATTGTCACTCTGGTTTCCCGGCATCGGCTTTCTGCTTTTTGGTCTATTCTATCTTCTGACAAGTGCGAGAGCGGTAAACGGCAGATGGCAAAGATAAAGCACCATATTGGGGCTATGAATTGCTCCATTACATCAATTTTACGACGCTCAGGACGCGCCCACCTACCAGAGGCAGTCCTTTTTTTGCGCGTGGAAACGCTTTCAGGGCAGTTGCTTTGAGAGCAGTTACCTGTTCACCGCCTTCTCCGTTCCAGGTCACGAGCAGCGTATCTTCCTCGTTAACAAGTATAGCGGTGAGTAAGCGGTCTTGTTGCGCTATATCCGTTGTCACGACGCCGGCTGTAGCACGTCCCTTCTGTGAATATTGACTGATCGGCACCTTCTTACCTAAACCTTGCTCAGTCACAACAAAAAGGCTCAGGAAACTGTTGGTTCCAGTAGGCTGCATACTAAGTGCACTATCAAGATACGCCGCACTGACAACCTGTGCGTTTGGGCCAAGAGCCATAGCG